>Ga0307982_1000876_pt1 | contig 24134 bp, 29 predicted proteins | sample OrgLakmetagen989_FD_201847 | JGI IMG/M metagenome (GOLD analysis project Ga0307982, IMG submission 201847) | Saline water microbial communities from Organic Lake, Antarctica - #989 | ecosystem: Environmental > Aquatic > Non-marine Saline and Alkaline > Saline | place: Antarctica: Organic Lake...
GGGAAGAGACAAGCCATCGCTTAACGTCCAGCTTCACTGCTGAGCAGGTGAGATGTAAGCCGCGGGCGAGTGCAACGCAACACGCACGTGCATCCATCCAGCTGCTCAATTGCGTGTATGCAAGTTTTTGTTCGCTTTCTCAGAGAGAAAATCTAGCCTTACCATTCGTGGACCAGCATAATTGTGGCTCTTTCGACTCATCACAATTGCCGCCGCAATACGGTCTGCTATGTCAAAGGTGGTGGGCCGGCTCCGGGTGAGCGGCGGCAGCACATCCAGCACGAGTGGGCGGCACGGCGTTTGCTTGGAAGCGAGCCATCGCGACGTGCTTCCTCTGCCGGCATGGGCCCTTGGGGGCACTCTTGATCCAGTGGCGGGGTCCGAACGCAACCAAGCGAGCAGTTTATTTGGAAATAATATGCTCGGCGGTAACTTTCTCAACAGTAGCCCCCTTAGCAGTCAAAACAGCGGTAGCAGCCGCGGAAGCAGGAGCAGCAGTAGCACAACTCGCGAGTGGGCAGGCTACGGCGCAGGCCATTGGCCGATAGACAGTTGGCCTGCTGGACTTGCAGGAAAAGATCGAGCTTCCAAGGAGCTGTCTCCTTTGGGTAGTTTAGCCTCCGCTGAAGTGTTAGCGGCCAAACCTTCTACCAAGGTCTCTGCTAGTTACAGCTGGCGGCGCGACGGGCTCGCAACGTTTCAAGCAACACCTTCGCCACCCGCTCCTGTCAGCAGCAGTAGCGCTAGCAGCAGCTTTCCTAGTCACGATGCTGCTGCTGCTGCTGCTGCTGCTTTGTCTGATGGTGCTTCTGAGGTGCAGCAGGCTCCCGGTGCAGTGGCCGTGAGTGGGGCGTCGTTCGCCACCTTCGCAGAATTCGCCGGGGCTGGGCTAGTGCATGCTCTCCTGGCTCCGTACACGACTACGGCTGCACTGGCCCAGCGATACGCTCCTGGTGGCAAAAGCACAAGTGCTGGAGGAGACTCGAGGAGCATCAGTAATGATAGTAACACCACTAGCAGGAAGAGCGACAAGAGCTCACTAGGCGGAGATGTCGCCCATTTCATCAAGCTAGCAGCAGCGGGGCGTTGGGCGTTTCCGCTCACAGGCGCTTACGAGTACACGCTGCCAGCGCCGCCCTCGCCGGAGACTGCTGCTGTTGCTGCGAACTTGCGCGCAGAGCATGTGGTCGATGAAGTCGCAGGGTCTGGTTCAGGAGCCAAACGTGGTGCTGCTGCCGGCGCGGTGTTGAATCTTTCGCTGGACCTGGGCTGGCTTTGCCCGTTGAGCAGTTCACCTTTCCACGATTTGGCTGTGCCAACCACGGCATCGGCCACGGGACAAGCAACTTCAGCTTCGACAGAAAAGGGGCCACAGCGCTCGTCGCACCTGGTGGATCGTTTTTTTCTCGGCGGGCCTACTCGCGCTTCTGCTCTTCTGGCGCCACCTTCCAATGGAAGCAGCAGCGGTGGTGGCATGAGCAGCGTCTTTACGCCACCTGCTCACCTCGGCCTGCGCGGGTTCGCTGTGGGGGGCTGCGGGCCTCGCGCGGCTGCTGCGCCACTGAGTTCCCCACTAGGGGGTGGCGAAGCAAGCTCTTCCAACGACGGTGAAGACGACGACAAACCAGGCACGAAAAATGGAGGCGCCTTCGGTGGCTTCCGAAACAACAACAACAACAACAGCAGCAGCAATGGTCCAGTGTTTCGCAATGCGCTCGGCGGTGATTTGCGGTGCGCAGTAGCAGCAGAGCTCTCGGTGCCAGCGCCGTTGCCCACGCTGGCAGCTGCCGGGGTTCGCGGGTCAGCGTCTGTACAAGCGGGTCTGCTCGCGCCTTGCGCTAACTTATGGAACAGCACCCACAGCAGCGGTGGCAGTGTTCTCAACGGAACTTCACTCAACGCGTCAGCGTCCATTGGGGTTGGCATTCCGTTAGGGGCTGGGGCAGGTGTGGAGGTGTTGTGCTCAAAGCCCATCACATGGAGTGCTCAAGATCGCCCAGAACGATGGCAGCTCGCCATCGGCCTCGGAATTGGGTCGTAATATGCGCTTCATGGTGCGCTGAAGACACAAACAACGCACGTGTATTGGGCCAAGTTCTTCGCAGAACTTTCCGTGGTTCGGCCGCCCCGATATAGGGGGGGTGGGAGGTGGAAGGGGGTTCCTGAGTTTTTAGTGCGAATCGCCTTCATGCCACCGATTTTGGTATATGATATTGCTGGCTAGGTGTTAGGTGAATGGTGCTCCATTCCAATTTATCCCTCTCTCCGACCTCCAACCCGAACTATTGACCATCAAACACTAACTTATAAAAACGAAGAACAAAAAAACAGAATTTGCGCATTGCGTATTGCGCATTGTACTGTTATTGCCAACTTTGTTTTGCGTGAAGATAATTCGAATTAAATTAGGCCACTCGACGAAACGCGGAATTAAATTCCTTTTTCGATGTAAGATTCAATGCGCTGAATGCACTAGCATTAGGAGGTGATAATCTCCGCGCATGGCGATTACCTCTGCCCAATGCGGTATCAATCATGACAGAAACCAAAACCCCTGGTTTCAGGCATTCAGGTCTAGATCATCATCCCATAGCAAGCCTTTTTGCGCACCCGTGTCCAAAATAAAGGAATCGCGCAGGAATGTAGTTACCGTAAGGTAAGCCGCTGTTTCGACGATGTGCAGGACTGAGAAGATGAAGGTCAGCAAATGCAACGACTCCTTGAGACCTTGTTGAACAGCAACAATAACAACAGAAGTGTGGACAACTTCAATGAAAAGGCCGAAATAGCATATTATCTTCCAGTAATTCAGGGAACGGCCATGCATAGCACGCCACGATACTACTGCCCATATTGGCAGCACAATTGCAGCCAGGAAAAGCAACATGCGCTGAGGCAAAGGTGACTCGGGTTCGGCTACAGCCCAGTACCCACACGCAAAGCCTTGAAAAGGAGCGATGGCTTGCCCATGGCACCAAATCTTCTTGACAAGCAAGCGCTTGGTTGATTCGTCCATGATTTCTCCTCGATCGAGCGTATGGCTACTGGATCTCATTCTGCCCGAATATTCCTACTTCCGATCAACTTTGTGGCATGATGGTCGCATCTTCGAAGACTAATTGAAAGTACAACTTATATTTGTCGCCTGTCGCCTCTTAGATACTCCTAATTCCCACTGTCCTGCGTGAATGATACTCGACTTGTTGCTTGCTGATTTTATCTGTAACTTAGCTTCATTGACTTGGTGTCATCGCTTCATTGCTCATTTTTGACGCCTCCTCGATTCTCGATCTCATCGTTTCCATCGTCATATGTCACTTCTTGCATTTCTCCCCTGTAAATCAGAAAAATCAAGTAGTCTAGTCTAAGTGTGTAGCACTTTCAAGTGCATGTTGTTTGCTCTCACTATCTCTCTCTCTGTCCGTTTGTTCTGATTCTGCCGTGGTCATTTAGCTCGACCTTCCTGGAGGGCAAAAATTGGCGTTAGCTGAAACAACTTTGTGGTTGTGATCAAACGGCCTCAGCTCGTCCCCTGATTCGGCACGTGGAGAAAACCAAATGTCCGATCCAACGGACAACAACGCTTTCGTGTCAGCTCCCCTAATATGATGTTCGTTGCGTTAAACCTATTCGTTGTTGTTTGCTGTTTCCGGTAATTTAGGAGGACGGGCTAGCTTGGGACTCGGTGCCCCCTCGTTCCCACGATGAGCTTCGGCCCAAAGCACCACCTCGATGTCGGGTTAGCTGCACGCGCTCTACAAAAGGCAGAGGAGGAGAGGATCATAGCGGGCGGAGGTCACATCCCTGACCCTAATGCGGCCAAAGCTGCGCAAGATGCTGACCCGGCACTGGATCATCTAAGCGACGAGCAAAAGGAACGTCTCAACCAGATGGGAAACATGATGATGGGCAAGAAAGGAGGTAAGTCATTGCACCTAGGTCTCATGGGGTGTTTCTATGCTGTGTTTGTGCTGAGCTAGATGTCGTATTTGTGGATAAATAGTGAAACAACATCGTCGGTTCACCTCTTCACCCACGCTCTTGATTGACAACTAAAGCCTTGATATAAACACTGCTGTACTGGGCTGTCACAGCGGGTTTATTCATGGCCTCTGCGATGAAGTCGAAAAGCAAAGAAGATCCTATGCGGATTCTATCCGAACTCCGCAACGTTGTTGCACGCCTCGAGAAGTCAGAGGAAGTTGTTGCGCCTGCAGTAACAGCGCTAGAGAAGAAGGTACTGTGCTGCCGTTAGGGGAAAAAAAAAGAAGACGTCGTTCATTTGTAGCAGCGGAATCTTTGAATGATTTACTTGCGTACTTTTGCGAGTCATAAACGACCGAGTAAACCGACGATTTTTCAGTGGGCACTGTCCTCAGTACGTTGGTTTGTGCGCTGCTCGTTTTTAGGTCTCAAGATTAGATGCCACTTCCACAGAGATACAGCCAAATGTCAACATGCTGATGCGCTCCTTTGAAAAAGTCAACTCGACGGTAAACGCCATCGAAAAGATGGAAGTTGCGCGCGCCGGCGTAGAGAATGAGAAATGGGCGTCTCACAAGGAAGAAGTAGAAATGCAAAACGAGCACTTTGCTTCAGCCCTTGAAGCTTGCCTGAAATCAGAGGATTTAACGGCGGAGCGGTTCCGTGTGGATGGCAAGATTGCGGCCTTGAAATTAGACCTCGAGTCGTTGTCGGGCGACCAACTCCGAACCCTTCGTACGCTGATGGGGAACGAGGTAACATTCACGCGATGCCTACAGAGAGAGAATAGAATACTTGCTTGCAGTCATAAACAAATCTCCCGATAGCAACACGTATTCTCCCTAGGATTGATAAAAGTTAGACCAACTGTAACAGTCCCTTGATCGAATCACTCGCCCATTCACGTCATCCTCTTTCGTGAGCCTGGTATTCTTGCTAATGTCTCTCTTTCCAGGTGAGCAAGGTAGTGGACCACATCACGAACATCAAAGCTTCCTTTGACAGCGCGCTGTCGATCATGCGGCAGGTAAGCATACACCGTCTAATGCTTGAAGGTTGTTCATAGGTTTGTTTTGGTAGCACTAATTCTGCACTTGTCAGCATTTTGTTTGCTATCTTTTAGAATCTCACTTATTCTCCGCATTTCGTCTATTACATCGTCGAATTATATTCTAAACCATAACCCCTTTACATTTTGCACGCACATGCTCTGCTCCTATACCTAGCGCGTGGAATTGATCAAAGACGAGTTTGGGGAGCACAAGGAAGACCAGGCCCAGGAGAAGCAAGAGAAGGCAGTGATGCAAAAGCAGCAGGCTGAAGCCGCGAGCCGTCAAGAAAAAGCGGAAATGCAACTCACCAACTTGGCAACGAGCTTGGGCGAGGTATAAAAAAAACAACGAGAACAAATCTTTCAAGCAAATGCAACCTCACCGTCGAACATTTTTGCATGCCGTGCCTGTGCATGTTCCTTGACCTCGCGTGCTTCATACATTGCTATGCTTCTTGTTTTTCTCTTCAACTCGACTTCTACTCTTCTCCCACGCACCGTTTCTCTCCCTCCATTTTTGTCATCCGATGCATGATGCTCTTGTCTTTGTTGTAATCCTCCAAATACTTTAGGTGGCAGCCCAGCACGGCACCGAGCTCGAGTTGCTCCATCGCGAATTAGATGCGGCCAACGAGGCAGCGGAGCTGCTGGCCAATACCGTAGACGAGCACATCGCCAAGACCGAGACTGAAGTGCAGCGATTGGACCAGAAGGTGCCACCTTTGACACGAGAAAAAGAGAGAGAGAGAGAGAGAGATTGTGTGTGTGTGTGCGAGAGAGAATGAGAATGAGAGATACGGCGAAATAGAGAGAAGGAGGTCATTCTTTCGTGCCTTGCCTTTCCTCTTGCGCGCGCTTGCTCTGTGTGTGTGTTTGACTGTGACATGATTGGAATGGATCTTGCCTCAATTGACACGCTATTTACTTCCACCCCTCTGGAAATCCTCGTATACCCCAGGTGGATGACTTGAAAGAGTGGACGATCAGCGAATTAGCGACTGCGAAAGAAAACAGCGAAAGTTACGCCGACGCTTCAAGCCAACAAGTGAAAGACGAGCTGCTGAGGATGATCGAAAAACAGGCGGCAGAAGCGTCATCGCGGGGCGATTCTTTCGCAGAAACCACAAATGCCCTCGACAAAAGACTGGCGGCGCTAGATTTGGTAACGATATAATGCGCGCTTCTTTTTCTTTTTATCTCCTTCATCGAAATTGTGAAACGTTTTACTACCACCACGAACTTCATCATCGCCATTTCCGTCACCATAATCACTCCCTCTCTAGGATCGGCAAAAGCAAAACGACGTGTTAACCGCAGGGCTAGAATCCACTAACGCCGCGCTGTTAGCTCAATGGGAAGCTACGGAAGCCGCCTTAGCGCGAGCGAGAGACGACGTGCACGCCGCGATGGAGAGACAGGGAGGCGAGATTGGCAGCAGTTTGGCGGCGTTAACCGAAAAGAAAATCAGTGAACTCAAGGTGAAAATTTTGAAAGCTTTCGATGCACCTTTATGGCATTTCCTTCCTGACTTCGATTTTGAGAATAATTTCGCACAAGAAGACCTTTTGATTGTTATTCTTTCGTCGTTTAGTTCTTGATGTTACTTTTTCACGTCTCGTCGATGAATTCTATTTTCAACCTTATATTAGGGCGCCACCGACGCGGAGTTGAAGAGATTCGCCGAGTTGGTCGCCTCTCAAGACCGCAAAGGCGTTCAACTCGAAAAACAGCTGGAGGTCTTGCGAGAGCGCGCGGACCAAGCCGCCGTAGACGCTTCTGCCTTGAGCCAGGCGTTCAAAACCTCGGAGCAGCTGCGGGAGCAGTGGCAACGCCAGCAAGACGGCGCGTCGCGGTCCTTTCGCCTGGAGCTTGACGCCCACCTGCAGCAAATGGAAGAGTTGCTCAACGAGAAAGTGGACTCGAGCCGTGCCGACGTGGTTCGCTTGGGCCGTTCCAACGTGGCGTTGTGTGCTCTGGTGCACCAGTGCCGGTCCCGGATTCAGCAGTTGGCGAGCGCGGAAGAAGCAGCGGCAGAGTGGAGAGCGCGGCTAGAAGCTCATGCTGAGGTTAGTCAGAGTGTTGGCTGGTGATGTTGGAAGAGTTTGCGGTATATCTTGTTGGCTATTTTTGTAAGGTGCAGCCTTCTATTGGCAAGGCTCGTCTGTTCCTTGCTTCTCCTTCTATTTTTCTTCCTTCTTCAAATGGCTGGATTCTTTAAACATGGTTTTTGCCTCCCTCTTGTATGTTTGGGCGCAAACCAACACAGATGGCATGCAATCGCATCACCGAAGAAGAGTCCACGGCTTCGGTAGAAAAGCCTTTCTTGCTCTCGGTGGCCTTTCAGAAATGGTGCTCCGGCGCCGTGCAAAACTGCGCGGAAATCATTGCGCTTCTTGCCGACAACGACACGGTAAAGGGTCATTTCTTCTTCCCATGAAGTGTCATTTTTTTCCCATCTCCCGTGAATGTGCAAAATTGTCAGAACAACAATGACTCGGATCGCCTTATGTGTTCATGTTTGACTTACTAATCCTCTTTGTAATGTATGATGTATTACATTAGGTCCGAGGGGTGTTGGTGCACCCTCACCCTGAATCGGACGACGCAGGGTGGGACAGCCAAGTCGAGGCTACACGCACCATGATGGCGAGGTAACGGGGGATGGAGTGATATATCGAGTAGATGGAGTAGGTGAAGCTGGAGTTGTTCTTTTGTCGTTGCGCGCTGTGTTTTTACATGGTCGACCATAGAATTTTCACTTTAAGTTTGTGCTGATCTGCAGTTGTGCACGCTTGTGGTTGCTTCGAATAGACATCTTTGATTGGCTTATCATCCTTCTCCTTCTCCACTTCTTCTATTCAAATCAATATATTAGGGACTTCGTGGCGGGCGTGTACAGCCGCGTGGCCAAGCACCATCCCACCATTCACCCTGTAACTTTGCAGGCGCGCACCAAGCTGTTCACCAAATACGAGCTCGCCCTCAAGGTACGAGTGTGTGTGGGCGGCGCGTATAATGAGAGGGCAGGATAAGAGTCATTTCAGTGTGTGTTTTTGAAAGACAATTGATAGCATTTGCATTTAACGTGGAAAGTCCTCATTAAGATCTTCTTTTTCTTTGCTTGTTTGAACAACAGGTGGCCTTGTCCAAGCACGCGACGGTGCGAGCCAGCGAAACCCTGTTAGGTCGCAGGCCCCTCGATGCCTGTGCCGCCTGTAATCGCCCTATCACACAGGGGAGCTCGTCGAATGCTCCGGGCGACCGCCGCGCCATTGCCAGAGACCCCATGCCTGGACAGGTCGGTGACATTGCACGACATGTGTTGTGATAAAAGCTAGTCGAATGTGTGCCATGTGCACGTGTGCGTTCTGCTTTCATCCTGTTTCTTTGACGCGCTTATAAGTAATTGTTCGAGAAATCGCCCTCTTCTCTTTCTTGACTCGTCTCATTGAGATTGATATTTTGCCGCTGAAATTCTTCACATTTCTTTCGTCACCTTTTTTCATCCCGTCTCTACGCAGACCTTGGCACTTGGCGAACGCGCCAACAGTAGTTGGTCCCCTGACCGTGGGCGCCCCGGCACTACAGGCAGTGCTGCCTTTGGCCGCCACGACAGCAGCAGCAGTGGTATTGGCGGCGGCAACGGACTTGACACTGGATCCCGCGCTCTTGTGGCGACCGGCGGGAGCTTGAGCAGCACCAATGGAGGCGGCGGTGGCTTGCGCCACGGTGGTGGGAGCAAAGTGCTCGGTGGCTATCAGGGGCAGGGAGGCACCGCGGGGGCGAACGGCCTCCCGGCGCAGTATGTTATGCGTGGGGGATTTCGAATGCCCAAAAAGGGCAGTCAAAACAGCCTCAACAACAGCACCGATGGCAGCATGTTCAAAGAGCATCTGTTGAGCCAATTGCCGAGCAATACTGGCACAGAGAACAATTTCGGAGCGCGGCCAGGGACTGCCCCTAGTCCAGGCCAAGCCAGCCGCTAGTAGCTGAGCCAAGGGAACGAGCTCTGAGATGTATATTCTTTTCCAATGCCATGGCCAGAATAGCACTCGGCTATATACCACTCAACTGCGTTTGTATTTTCCGTTATTTGCTCTTGCGAGCCGATAACAGCGGCATTCGGCACTCGGTATTTGTATTTGATATCAAATAGCACGAACTTGTATCGAAAGAGAGTTTTATGTTTTAATGTGCTGCGTTGAACGGGAAAGGCCAGTAGTCAGGGATCTGATGAGTGCGATATCCGAGAGCAGAAAGTTAACGGTCACTCATGGGAGGTAGGCATTGGACATGGAAACGAGCGCATGAACCATGGAGGAATCAGGAAGCAGGCTCAGGCACGAAGAAAGATCCGCGTTTCCGCTGATTCAAGGAAGCAAGGAGCAAGGAAGGGTGCAATAACCTCGATTTATCCCTGTAGCGTAGGCGCTCGCTGCTCGCTGCATTTCCGCAGTTCCGTCGATTCAAGGAAGCAAGGAGCAAGGAAGGGTGCAATAACCTCGCGAAAGCACTGTTAAGTTAGGAAGTAATGGCGGCACTTGAGAAGCCCAAACTATCTTATGAAGAAAGCCTGGCTGTCATATTTAGGGAGCGGTTGTCAGCATTCTACAAAAAGTATGAGCCTCCCAAGGTGAGCGAGGTCGATAACTTGCTGACCAAATACAAGGGGAAAGAGGATGCCTTATTCAAGGCGCTCGTGAAAAAATATGGGCCTGAACCTACTGGAAGCGACGAAGAAGATGACGACGATGACGAGGACGACGACGATGAGAGTGAAGAGGAAAGCGGCAAGGCTGAAGCGCCTCCGAAGCCTGCAGCGAAAGCCAAGGCGAGTGCCGCGAAGCCTAAGGCAAAGCCTGCTAAAGAGCCAGCACCTCCGCCAGTTGCCAAAGCTCTGACGTTCGAGGAACGGCTAGTTGTCTTCTACGAGAAGTAAGTGCAGTCTAGTGCTTCTTATACTCAAGCGCTCGAGGCCTAGCTCAATAAATTTCAACATTAGCTGCTCCATTAGCATCACTTGCTTTTAACTCTCCTCATTCCTCATACACGGCGCGGTGTTTCGACAGGTACGACCCTTCTAAACTAGACGGCTTGCAAAAGATCATGAAGAAGTATGCGGGCGCTGAAGAGCAGTTGTTTGGTCTTTTAACGACAAAGTACGGGCCAGAACCGAAAGCATTGGATATGTCAGCTGCGGCCGCTGCTGAAGAAGAGGAGGAAGAGGAGGAGGAAGAAGAGGAAGAAGAAGAAGAAGAAGAAAGCAGTGAAGACGAGGACAGTGCAGGTAACGTAGTGCAGCCGAATGTGGCGCCAGGCCGAGGCAAAGGTGGGGATCGTGCTGACGAAGACGACGAGGCAGCGCCAGAAAGTGGGGACTCGGCACAGGGGGTGGTGTACTGTGGCGTGTGCGGAATGCCCCCTGAGTACTGCGAATGGGGCGGGGCAGAGCCAGCTGCTTGCAAGGTACGCGGAAAAGGAGACATGTTCGAGTAGGAAAGTACATTATGCCACACCAGCAAGTTTTCCCTCTGGAACTCACGCTACTGTAACGTGCTGCAAATTGTTGTTGCCTTCGATTGTCAGCCAGTTGATTTTTCTGTTGCGTAGTTTTCTAAAGTTTCAACAAATGCGTTGTGTGCGTCCTTAGGCCTGGCTGGATGAGAATCACCCAGACTTTTTCTCCGACGACGAGGTAACGTGGGCTCATTTTAAAAAAAGGAGAGTGTGTGCACGGAACGTGCGACATTATAGAAGTGTTTCAAGATTCTCTTCTCAAGTTGAACGTAGCCGACGGAGACGTCACTTGTTTTGTGCTCATTCACACTGTCATCTCTTTAGGGCTCTTCTTTCCATTCCATCAAAATTACACTTTACTGCCTGGCAGGACGACGAGGATGGTTTGGCCGGTGCAGCGGAGGACTTGTCTCTAGAAGGCAGCAAGAAGAAAAGCAAGCGAGGCGGGAAAGGCAAAGCGCAGCAAAAGAAGGCAGTGGTGGATCCGTCCAAACAGAAAGTGCTGGTGACCTTCGTGCTCAAGGGCAAGAAACACATCACCCACGTGCTCGGTGTTGATACCTTCACCTTGAAGGTGCGACTTTCTCTTTTATGTACTTTGTGTAGGACCCCTGTCTGCGCGGAGGCGTGTATGGCCTGCTCTGCGATTTTACTTCATTACACGGCCTGTCTCTTTTTTTTTTCTAGCGGGTATCACGGATCATCGTTTCTCCAGTGAGCGCACATGTAGAAAATAATTCTAGCGTCTAATACTCTTTTTATTGTCGTCGTCTTCTTTGTATTTTTATTGTTTGTGCTACCTGCTTTTGGGTTGTCGCATAATAGAACGACATGAAGCTGAAAGATGCCTCCAAAGCACTGGGAAAAAGATTTGCCGGCGCTTCCAGCATCAAGGACACACCGAGCGGAGAAAAGGAGATCCAAATTCAGGGCGACTGGCGCTACGACATCGAAGACGCTCTCGAGAGCCTCCTGGGCATTCCCCGGAAAAAGATTACCGTAGACATTTCAACGGGCTTCAAGAAGGTCAAGGAGCCCAAGGAGATCGCGGCGCAACCAGACAGGGGTGCCCCTCCTTAGGTCTTCTGTAACTCAATATGTGTACAGGCGCGTATGGTATGGGACGAGCAAATTCTGTGCTGTATAAGTAGTTCATGATGTCCATTGCCCATGCTTATGCCGGTATCTTATAGAATCCGGATTTAGGAAAAAATATAAAATAGTTTCAACGTGAAGGCCACAGCCAAAAAACGAATATAGACCGTGCTGTTCGTTGTTGCTTGCGACTTTTGAATAATTGGGTTTGCTTTGCGAGAGCAAGCGAGCACGGTACAAGGCAGTTCGTGCTTCGTATTTTATTCTTTTGCACTTTCACTCCTATTAAAATTTACAGCGCGGTCTACCTATAATTTTTGAGGGAACTAAAAGCCAAGAGGACTAGACTAGACCCGGGCCTTTAACGAGCTCCGTCAACCGAATTATCTATCGGCAACTTTAGCTGCGTGCCGCGTTTCGGTGCTTCATACTTAACGGAAGAGTGGTGGGCTCTCCTTCTCACTGGTTTTGGGATGCAGCCGACGCCACAGCTGAGAGAGAAATGAGCGGGGTGTTGACGGTGTCACCACTCGAGCCCGGCTCTGCATTCAAAGCTACGTAAAAAATGGACCTCACTTGGTTGGGGGTTTTGTTTGCGAGGCCTCGGTGCAAGATCCGGTAATCAAATACCACCAAATCACCAGCTTTCAGTGGGGCACTACTCACCAGCCAGTTCGCGTTTGCAGTAGCTCCGGGACTGTGGCCATCACCGCTACTACCGCTACCACTGCTGCTGCTGCTGCTGCTAGTGCTGCTACTGCTGGCAGTGCTGCTATCACTCACGTCGTCACCATCGCCACCGATGATCTCCCACCGCGCCCGCGCACCTGGCACAGGGGCCTGCAGCCTGGCTTTGCCTTCGCGGTTGAGATGCGTGCCAGGTGCAAATTGGGTCGGGCCTAAGTTCTGGTTGTCGGCTGGTAAGTCTACCAAGGGGACAAAGACGTTGTATAACCCATCGAGACTTCCGTCTGCGTGCCATCCCTGTGCTGCTGCCCCCGGTAAACTTGTAACACAGCCCGTGAAGAGCCGCTGCAAGTGGGGTGGTTCGACAGAAGAACCTCCTTCTGCAAGCGTTTCAATTCCTTCTTCTTCTTCTTCTTCTGCTGCTACTGATGTTGCTGCTGCCATAGGAAGTTGCCTTGACGCATGGACAACGGGCGCAGCCCATGCAGTGGCAGCATTAGCAAGCGCATGAAATCTCTGGTGGCGTGAACCTTCCAGTCGCATTTCGTAGCGACCGGCGCCGCGGCGCTGTACCTGTTCCATGCACACCCCATCGTGCCATGCAAAGCAATACGAAAAGAATTATGCGAGCATGTTGTGTTGACATGAGAAAAACAAGCGTATCGAAACTCATAGATCAGTGCGCGATGGGGTACCTCAGTAAATTGCATATTTGCCACAGCGTCCACGACCTATTCGAAAACATACAATTGTGTAATAAGCTGAATGGATTGAGCAAGGTAAAGGATTAACGTGATTTTCTCTGATCATTAATTAAGTAGCATGCTACCTCAGGAGATAGATTTTGCTGCCCATTCAGCGAAGTAGCAGTCGCAATCAAGCCCTTGAGGTGAGTGAAAGCCTCATAGGCGCACTGCGCGCATTCGCCGTCTCTTCCGACTACGCCTTCTTCTGCTTCATCTGCTCCATCGTTGCTAGATTCGTCGCATGCAGCTCCAGCGCTAAGAATAACAAAGCCGTGTTCTCTCAAACAAGCTCCAGCTTTGGCAGTGATAGCCGGTGATAAAGGAGGCCCGCGCGCTAGATCGGAAGGAGCTACGGCTATCCGATATGGGCTTAACTGATGGCTAGCCGATCGAGTTATTAGGTTTGCAGCAAGGAGCAAAATATGGCGGAAAGAGCTAGGCATGATCGTTGCACCTTCCAAAGACAATAAACGCAAGTTATTGAACTTAGCGTGCGGGCTCTAGAAAGAGTTGTTTATGAGGTGAGCCGATGAGCCCCCCGCAGTCTCGGATACTCGGATACGTTCGACACGACAAAAATCTTGAAGTTTCTTTCTGAAGCTCGAACGAATTCTTGACTTCTTGGTCTTGACGAGGCCGTGTGGTCGTGTGGTCGTGGAAGAGTGGAAGCGGAAGAAATGGAGAAACCAGCACAAGACGAGACAAAAAAAAACAAGAAACCCGGTAAATTCGCCCCATGCTCATTGCTCGGACTTTTGACTTCTCCACAAAGCTATAGGGTTCATTACATGGAACTCTTCCCTGGCATTTGTGACCTGTAGCTGTTATATTTAGAGTTGCATGTTACATGTGGGCGTGGGTGTGGGCGTGAGGGCGTGAGGGCGTGGGTGTCAGTAACTAAGATAACCCATGTGGCTGCTGGGTTTTCCTTCAGCGAAATTGGAATTGGTATCTACCGGGCCTTTTGCTGAGCCGAAGAAGGTAAAAATACGGAAGACTAGCGGTTTTCTTGGTTACTGGTGGGTGTGATTTAGAATCCAAACTCAAAATTTATTCAAACAGGCTCCTGGTTAGAGAAACAAAAACCAGATATAGCGGCCGTTGTGTTTATCTACTGAAATAATAAACGCGCACTATAAGGTGCTGAAGCGATGCTGGTGCTTAGCACGGTTCATTGAACTTTTCGCCTCGCTGCCTTGGCCGTTCGGTATGCCAGCTGCGCCGTTCACCGAATCGCGAGAAGACGCAACACCAGCCCCAGGTCCAATACCCCCACCGCCACCACCGTTCTCACGCTGCTCTTGGTGGCGTCCTTGCTTCCAGGCGGCTTCGGTCTCGTAGCCCATGTCCTCGTCTGCCAAACCGCTGAAGAGCTCAAACTCCGTGTCTGCAGCACCCCACCGCACGCTGCCAGCGAGTTTGGCCCCCAAACGGTGCTTCGCGGCATACTTGGCTACGGGAAAACCCGACATTGCTTCTGCTTTCGCCAAGAAATCACGCTCGGAAGACTCTGCCTGGTCGCCGTTGCTACTGCTCTTTTTGCTTCGCCTGTTGTTCGGGTGTTTTGAGTCACTGGCGGCCTCTGCTGCTTGCGCGAGCGCTTCTCTTAAACGAGCTGAGGTGGTTGCCTCTAGATCGCGGCTCAAAATCGCAGCGTCTTCCACTACAAATGCAACCTATGATTGTAAGATAGAAGGCAAGCATGAATGAATGTAGAGCAAGCGCAAATGAAGAAGGCGAACTAAAGGATAAACAAGTGCAGCATTTAGATCAGTCAACAATTCAATATAATCTCCTATTGAAAAAGGCATACTAAGAGAGCATCCAAGCACAGGTGTTTGAGTACGCGCTGCTTAAAGGTACTAGTAAATTTACGCACCTGGCGCCAGCGCGAGCCCATGTCGCTGAGCAACCGGTCGGTTTCCTGGGGGCGGCACACGCAGAGGCAGCCGTAGCCACGCGCGCGCAAGTACTCCGGCGACAATTGCATCAAGGTCTTCGGGTTCACCAACAAGAGCACCTGCGAAGACACGAAGAGAGTGCGCGCGAGAAAATGAGAATGTGCAGGAGAAATCAGTCAAGCTTTTTGTTCTTTCAAAGAAATATATTTGCAAGAGATTCGTTAATAGTTGGGAGTACCTTGAGCGGCAACCCAGGAAAGCAAGCATCTGCGAGCTGAGCTACATGATCAAGCACGCTCAAGTAATCCATCACTCGACGCCTGAACATTTAGCCGTACATGAGTACACAGAGGGGAAATACATGTGAAGGGAGATTAAAAAAGAAAATGCTCGACGACACAAGCCGATGAGGGCTTCAAACAAAATGTAGTGTCGAAGCACTCCGAATAAAAATACTGGGCGAAGGCAAGCATCTTGCTCAAACGGAGTTTATAAAAAGGTGGGTAGTGAATACCTAGTGATCTCCCAGGGGTCTACTGTAAGCCAGGTGGATGCTCCAACCGCTGCGCGCGCCATGGCCAGACGATGCTTTGGGGGAATGATGTGGCTGCGCATTTGCCGGTACCTTCCTCGCACCGTAGTGGCATGCTGAGGGCTGATGAGCCCGCCTAGGACTTCAAATTCCGTACGCTCTTCCAAATACTTTCGGGCAATGTACAGGTGCCGCAAGTGCATTTTGTGCACGGGATTGAACGCCCCAGATGCTACTAAAATCACCTGCTCTCGGTTGGCTGTTTTGCCATCACCACCACCATTGCCAACATTCGACAGAGGCGGCAGCATTTGTGCATCTGCTCCCGAAGCAGCAGGAGTCGCATTTTCACGAATACTCGGCTGTGTTGGTGGCGCCTGTTTCTGTGGGCTAGTGGCGTACTCCGCAGGCAATTCCGCGATGCGGGCTGCGATTTTGCCCATTACTTGCGCGATGGCCGGCACGCGCTGAAAGAGTGCCGTTAAATGCGACGGCGGCGCGCCAGGTAACGGTCCCGTCACGGGCTCTGAATCAGAAGAAGAAGGCTGCCCGAGCCCATTGACGTTCGTTTTTGAAGTAGAAGGAGTAGGAGGCTGCCCTCCGACAGAAGGAAACATGACACCTGTGCGGTGGCTACTGCCACTCCTTTGCGACGCTCTGCTTGGCTTTCCTGGTTTGAATTGATCTGCTTCACGTGTGGTAGTGCTGTTGTCTTGGTTATTTTGGTCTTGAGCAGTTAAATCTTCTTGAAGCGATTTGAGAGCACTATTAGGACTCAGCGGAGGCGATGCCCCCGGGAACGACGGATGATTGTTAGTGGACAGCTCAGAGAAATTGCTCGTGTTGGTGCCTGGGTGTAACGCGTGATGATGGTGCAACATGGCCTGCGAGGCTAACACAGCTCCAAGGGTGCGTGCGCCTGCATGGCTCAAAGCACCGGGATGCTGCCAGTGATTGTGAACGCTGCTGCTACTGCCGCTGCTACTCGAACTACTGCTGCTGCTGCTGCTGCCATTTCCAGTGCCTCCGTGAAAGCTACCGCGACCGCTGCCGAGAGGCGGCGAATTCCGAGGCGACGAAGACGACTTATTGCTAGTGCTACTTCCACCACTGCCACCGCCACTAGCAGCAGCGGCGGCAGCTTTGCGCCTTGCACTCCCACCGGGCGACCCCAGTAAGTCTCGCTTCGACCGGCTGTGGCTGTTAGGGCGACTTCCCGAGGCAGAGCCCATGAGAGCTCGACTGCTCGCGCGTCGCCCTAAGAACACTTTTCTGTCGGCCAGAATCTGCGAAGAGAGTGAGAAATACGAGGAGAGAAAGAGAGCGAGGTAATACTAGGGATAGAGAGAAATCAAAATGAAATAGATGCTCTGCTCTTGTTCCACGTCACTAGAGCTCATCGAATTGAGCATTTATGTCAAAGCATACAACAATTTATCCTAGCATTTGGCATTCATGACTTGCCTGCACTAACTCAGGCCTCTTCGCAACCTCCGACGCAATGCTGTTCAATTCTTGCCGAAAGACGCGAATAGCGGCTTTAGTGATGCCCTTGCGTTCAATGGTGACAACAGCAGTGAGCATGCGCTCTGCGAGAAAGGCCCCGGGGCCATCGGGAGGCTCGGACAGCAGCAAGAGCACCAAACGGCTTTCCGCCTCGCTCAGGACCCCTTCTTCCATCGCCAGCTTCGTCACCAGCTCGAAGTAACTCACCCCAAAGGCTTCTATGCACACGCGCTCCGATGGCGTAGACAGCGCGGGTGTTTGGCCTGAATTAGCTGCAGCAGCAGCGCCACTGCCGCCGCCGTTGCTCATCTGTGACCCACGCTTCATTGATGGAAGCGAAGCTCCTGCAGCGGTGGAACTGCCGCCACGGCCACTGCTAGAAGAGGAACGGCTTGGTTTCGACGAGGCGGGGGTCAAAGGCCCACCACGGTACAAGGTACCCTTGCCGTGCAATTCGCTGACATCAATTCCACTGCCTAAGCTACTACTATCAGGCGAACTTTCCCTTTGAGCTCGGGCCTGCTGCTTGGCTGCTTTGTTGTTTTTCTTTTGCGGCTTCATGAGAGGCATTGACTCATTGGGAACAAAGCGCCCCTGAGCTCCGGGGTCATTTTTGTTGTCGTCTTCGTCTCCCCAGTCGCTGCCGTCGCTGTCGTCATCGTCCTGTAATTTGGCGAATAGTGCCTCTGTCATTGGGTTGCGACCCTCAGTAGGACCACTGCCGCTGGTACTGCTGCTCATGTTGCTGAGCTTGTTCGCACTTCCTGAGCGAGCGCTCCCATCATTGGCGGTGCTACTGCTACCGTTGGGAGTGTCTCTGCTCAAAGAGGGCAAGCGGTGGCGCGCTACAGGGGTCCACGCAACACGGCCAACACCTTTCCCAGTGCCTCCACCTGCAGGGCCACCTCGAGGGTCATTGAGCACTAGACTGCCTGGTTGAGGCGCTAGACTGCGCTCTAGAGCCGCCTGCAGTTGAGGCGGGTATACGCCTGGCCGCAAAGGCGAACCTAGCCCCCCTCTGCTTCCGTGATGGCCGCCACCCTGCAGCAAGGTTTGCCCTACGCTTGGTGGCGGGAAGTGGTCTTCAAGCACGAGCTGAGAGCCCACTTGCTTCGCTGCCTTGGCCGCTGACTCGCGTGGGTGAGGCTGCACCGGCAGTGCTCGTGCCGCCAATGGTTCTAGGGTTGCGGCGGCCATCGGCTGACGGGGCCGCTCCCCACTTTGGGCATCGGTCGGCGGCTTGGCTTCGCGGGGGCGGCGGCGGTTGTTGATTGGGCCGCCGCTGGTTGACTCGCGCACACCATTCGGCAGCGCCGGAGCTGCTCCCGGCACACGCGGAAGCGACGATTTTGGTAGCTGCGGCCGAGTTCCCAAATATGCGTCATCGTCATCGCTGTCGCTGTCCATTTTGAAGAGCTCGAGATTCGGGAGCCGTTGCAGTTAGCACAGTACGCACTAACAGTTTTATCAGAAGCGGCTATGCTCTAGAGATTTGCGCTGACTTCACTAAAAGTGACATATCTTCCGTAAAAGAGCTTTGCGCTAGAGATTATCACCGAATGGTAGATGGCTGATTGTCGTCAGACTATTTCTCGGACTACATCGCACTCGTACCCCAACACACAAAGCATGGCGGCTTGGCGGTTTCATTTTCGTCAGGTTTCACTTCCGATTTCCGACGAATATCGAGCATCCATCCTCCACCCCCTGTATTAGCTTCTGTCGAGTCTTTCTACTTCTACGGTATTCTTGCAGTTGAAAAACTGAACTTCTAGCTTTGCAACGCAAAAGACTCCTGGCTGCCTAGCAGGACTAGTTTAGAAAAGGGAGTGGATAGTCTCGCCAAAGCCGGGTGGGGAATACTTCATCACCCCGTCACAAGGGCACGTTGAGAAATTGTCATCGGGGGCTCGGTTCGCTGTGCATGAAGTTCATGATGACAGCTCTTGTTCCTACTACGATGAAGGTAAGGTGTAGCGGTTTCCAGACAAGTCTGTTGCGGGGGAATTCCTCTTTTTCTTTTTCGTCAATGAGCAATTATCGTTGATTGCTCTGATGTGTCCTGTAAAAGGTCATAATCGCCCCCGGGAATGGATGCACGCCGACTCGAGACTCCAACTGGTACGCCCACTTACACGCCAACCTCGTGAGCCGCGATATTCCTTGCACCTTGGAAGATTTTCCTGACCCGTACGAAGCCAAGCGCAGCGTGTGGCTACCTTTTATCGAGAGCTTAGGCGCCGATGAAAACACGGTGCTTGTCGGCCACTCGTCCGGCGCACAAGCTGCTTTGCGATTCGCGGAAACGCATCGATTGCGCGGTGTCGTGCTCGTCGCTGCCACGTACTCAGACTTAGGCGATGCAGGCGAGCGCGCTTCGGGGTATTACCCGAGTGAAGACGGCGCCAGTAACTTGTACGACTTTGAGGCCATGAAGAGCAACTGCCCGGTGTGGCATCAATTCCACAGCGACAACGATCCGTTTATTCCATTGAGCGAAGCGGAGCAGATTCGCGATGGCCTTGGCTTGACGAGCACATACCACATGCTTCCGGATCATGCGCACTTCTTCAATCCCTTTCCTGAACTCCTGGCCGTGCTACTATCCATGAGCGCCAAAAATGGTCAATATCAATAGCATTAGCATTGGGCAATAAAGAACATGATGGGGGATGGGGGACTTGACTTTTCTGTTGTCCGCGTCCGCGATATCATAGACATAACTAGATATCATAGACATAACTAATTTTTAATAACTGCGAAAGAAGGTGCTCTTGAAGGAGATACCTCTGGAGTAACTTGGCTTATCATGCAAATATGTACTTGCTTTTAAATTTTAAACTGCAAATACCTAATTATAATTCACGGCGGCTACTGACTACAGATATCGATACGAATGCAGATAAATAACGACGGGAACCTGACTTCAATTCCGAGCTCCCAGTTCTTGGATGCATTTCACTCAATAAGAAAAACACCCGACCGCCGGCTACTCAACAGACAGAGAGCCCCCATGAAAATGGTAGATAAGAAGGTGGTTCGCATCACAGGGCAACAAAATAACCCCTAAATCACACGAGTTCGCGCTAGCTAAAGCTTCCTAGCGCTTTCCTCCGCCTTTAGCTGCGTTCGGATTGTCGTCTTTAGTGTCGTCCATCATCTCGTCCATTTGGGCGCACACGCTTAAAACTTCTTTCTTGCTGCTTTCCTGCAATTCACCGTTGATGAACAGCTCGTCGATGATGTAATAAGCCTAAACAACAACATTGACAGGTTTGACAAAGGAAAGCGAAGCAATAAATAAGAAGCCAAAGCATCGTGAAGTATCGTAAATCGATCTTCATTTACTTCAAGCGCAATATCTTATATGAGGCAAAGAACGATAAACGAGAATACATCTAAGCTGTCATTTTTCTTCTACAAGAGCGGACAGGTCTTATCAGCAAAGATAGCGCTATTCAATAGATTTCCTATTGTTCTTTCATACCTTGTGAAAGTTGAAAATAATGTCGAGCTCGCAGACGTTGCCAAAGTACCGGTCGAGGACTTCCACGAAGAGATGAATCATTTCCAACGCGATAAGCTCGTTGTCGTCCTTGTCAATGCAAGCCACGAAGAAGAGGGACGCGTAGCGCTTGTACACAATCTTTTTGTCGCGCCATTCGATAAAATTACACCTGCAGAAGAAATCGAAAGCCAGCGTTATGGCGGGGGGTATGCACTCGGCAAAAAATGGCCTGCTTCTATCCGGGATAGCTCTTAAACGAGCACGTAGGCATAGTCTTACGGCAAACGCGCCTGCAGAATTCTGGCAGCATTGAAAAAGTCGAATTAAAACGTACATTTTCGGCGGTCTCGCTAAAACTGACGTTGTGACCTCCCGCACTATACGAGCCTTGTCCTGTGAGGTAAAGAGAACAGGTGGTTATATATGGGCTGCGAAGAGCGCGCATAGGATAGCAGCCACCTCTAGCAGGCGCGACTATTTATACGAACCTTTGTTGAGCCGAAGGATTCATACCACTTTGTCAAACGCGTCTTGCCTTGTCTCGAAATGAGGAAGACGAAGTTAATCTGGAAAACAACAGTACAGAGCATCAGTGCCATGTGCAATGCAGAGTACGAGACGAAAGCATCTCCCAAAATTACATAGCACTGTGTCACAAAGTCACAATAGTGCTCTATCCGAAGCGATAAATTCCTGAGAAAGAATATAATGTAGGAAACAAGGTTAGAATAATCTTCCTGTTAGCACCATACTGACGATGCGCAGCCCCCGCGGCCGTAGCAGCCGTCTCTTTGTTCCCTCGTCGGTCGGGCACCAAGCCAAAATGTGAGGGATTAAGAGTCGAACTAATATAGTACCCATGACAACATCGACGCAACAACCGAGCAAAAGAAGAAACAGTGAAAAGATGATGGTAAGTAGATCTGTACAACTACAGTATACTGCCAGTCGAGCAGGCAAGGCTCTTTGAGCTCTGCGTTGTATATAAGACAGACGCCTCTTCCTAATTGGCGAAAGGGCAATATCTGTCGGAGCGCCGGCAATATTATTTGGAGTCCTTTAAGATGGCCTGCTAGCATCGGCATCACAAGGCTTTGTCTCTTATCCATCTCCTAGAAAACTTCGCACCCTTCTGAAGTAAAAATCAAGAAGTGTCTTCCAAGGATTCATTAAAACTTTCATTCTCATTCAATGAATGAAGCCGCAGCAGCGCCAACGCGCTTTGGTATGTATTCACGGGCAAACCTCGCCAAAACGCGCATGAAGAAGGACATTCACGAGGTGATGCTTTGGAACATACAAGTCGCAATTTCGAAACCTCAAATCTTCCTCTCTTTTTGTTACTAGAAGAAGCGATATCCTTTAGCATAAACTATGATTATCGATACCCTGCTCAGATTACAGCTTCTAGGCTGAAAGCCTCAATTTGAATCGCGGCCATCATTTGTGCCTGTGCCAAAAAGTTTTCTCTTCCCTTCGCAACTTCGCGCGCATTTCGCTTGATTACCTCTGCCTTCGTTGTTTTCATTCGCATCTAATATATATTTTTTAATCAATATTACTAGCTCGCGACCCAGCGCTTTCACGTGCCGGGCGTCTCCACGGCCATCGAGTTCCCCCTCGGGAACCAGGACTTGCACCAGTTGAGCGTGCGGGTCGCCCTCGACACGGGCCTCTACGCAGGCGGAGTGTTTTGGTTCGCGCTGGAAGTGCCGTCCAACTACCCTTTCCACCCTCCAGCTGTGCAGTGCTTGACTCGCGCTTGGCACCCTTCCGTGGATCCTTCGACTGGGAAGGTGCGCGTTTTCTATGGCCGTTATAGTTAATCTAGCCCTCCACTCCTAATTCGGGCTATTCCTTACTTTAATAGTATGGCCAAATAGGTTTCCAAATTGGATTCATTTCTTTGTTAGCTCGTGCGATTTCCATTAAATGGCCATCCGTTGCCATTATCTCAGCCGACGCTTATTTATCCTCTTTTTGTCCCACCCGCTGCTGGAACAATAATAATGCTTTCCCAACTCGGTCAGGTGGCGCTTCGAGTGTTAGAACGGTCCGAATGGCGGCCGGTGCTCAGCATCAACAGCGTGGTCTTTGCCTTGCAGCTCTTGTTCGTCGAGCCCAACCCTTTACCCGAGCACACGGCAAATTTCATTGCCGCTTCCACCCTGCAAAACAACGCCGCGGAATTTGCCGACCAGGTCTGCGTAAAATCGCATAACGCGCACTATAAATGGAAATGATTTTCCTTTCCCCTGCTTTCTTTGCTCTATCACTGGCCTCGTACACGCCCTCAATGTATTACTTGCTTTTCCCTCTGCTTCTGTCTTTTGTATTTCCGTTGGGTGTTGCTATTCTCAGGTCCAGCAAACGTTAGACGGTGGCACTTTTTTGGGCTTGACCTTTCCTCCCAACAACGAGGATGCGCACAGAGACAGTGCTGGCAGCAGCAGTGCTAGCCACAGTGGTGCACAGTCTTTATCTTCAGAGTGCGGTGCCACAGCCAAACGCAAGAGCAGTTCGCTCGAAGAGATCTTAGAAACGGCTATGCGCTTCGACCACAGTGGCAACGATTTTATCGGAGAAGCAGCGAGCAGTGCGGCCTGTGACGAGAGTGAAGATGAAGGCTGTGGCAACGACAGCAGTAGCAGCTCCTTCAGTGAACTAGCCACTAGAGGAGCACCTCAGCTCAAGCGAAGTTGCTGCCCTCCTCCGCATTCTCCTGCGCCAGCCTTCGGGAATACAGCCACTTTCAATGCCAACACCGCGCCGAATCTCTCGGCTAGTAGTGTGAGCAGCTTTAGTGGAGCAACATCACAGGCGGCAACTAGCCCTTGGCAGTTAACATCGTACAATTTGAATGTTGACGCTTCTAACATGGGCTACCCTGGCACGGTGGGAGGTGAAAAACCCTGCCCGACTTTGCCACGAGGTTCATTCCCCGTTGGTGGTGCCTTCAGAGCTCATTCTGACAGCACGACCGCTGTTCCTTTACACATGCCAGCGGCAGGAACAGCAGGAACAGGCTCCCAATTTTCAAATGCCACGCCACCACTGACGCCTCTTTCGTCGTCGTCAGATACTCGGTGGCTGGGCGAAATGCAGGAGCAGCATGGCCTAAGAGGCGCTTTCCCTGGCGGGAACATCGCGGCATCACCAAGTGGGGGAATGCCCTGCGGGTTAGTACCAAAGTCACCGACGAGTGCGTTTTCAGGATATCCGGCGCTCCATCCAGCTACCAGTTGCCACTTATCCCCTTCCATAGCGGCTTCACCTCCTGCGGCTTCCCAAGCCAATCCAGCCCCCTGGGGTTGCTAAGTCGCCGGTGCTCGCATGTTCCTAACTCCATGGGTGGACATTCAACCTGGGGAACTAATGAATAGCTTCCTTCTTGGTCTTGGGTTTACGGCGATCCTTCGAATTTGCGTTGCTGTGGATGTACATGCTTTAATCTCGCATCGGCACCAGGCTAGGGCCGGGAGTTGTCTGGAAAGCGCAGGGCGGTAAAAGGTTCAAAAGTAGAGTTTTTTGCCAACTAACTTTTTGATTAATTTTGATTAATCTTTGATTAATCTTTGATTGATGATTCGTCGAGAGAAAAGGGGCG
>Ga0307982_1000878_pt1 | contig 24115 bp, 16 predicted proteins | sample OrgLakmetagen989_FD_201847 | JGI IMG/M metagenome (GOLD analysis project Ga0307982, IMG submission 201847) | Saline water microbial communities from Organic Lake, Antarctica - #989 | ecosystem: Environmental > Aquatic > Non-marine Saline and Alkaline > Saline | place: Antarctica: Organic Lake...
CAGGCCAAAAGTGTCTCACCACGCCGTTCCGCGAATGATCCTGCACGGCACTTTTATCGCAGCGAGCGGCTTGTTGGGAGTTGTCGCATTGGTGAAAACTGCTGTGGAAGAAGCAGAAAGGTTGGGTGGCAAGAACCCTACAGAGCAGGTAAGTTGAGAGTTGCCAGTTTTCGGCTAATGCTTTTTAGAGTGTCTCCTTGCACCACGCCAACTCACGCCATTCACTCCGCAGGCTGTGGACCTTTGGGTGCTTGCATTTGAGACAATTGATTGCCGCAATGGAAAAGGCGAACGCGCGTTAGGTGCCTCGTTGTTTGTGGAGCTCGCTGCTCGTTTCCCCACCACGGCCAAGGAAATGCTGCGATTGCTTCCGCACTACGCAAGCTGGCGCTCCGTGAACCAGGTGCACATGATGCTGCATGCCGAGCTGGAGGAACTCAAGAGCAATGCTTCGGCCTCCAAGGTCCACTTGTCCGGTCTGCAGGCAGAGCAGCTGCAGGCGTTGCTGGATGCTGTGGTTGACTTGTACGCCGAGCAACTGACCCGAGACGCAGCGCTGGCCCAGGAGGGCAAGACCAGCAGTGCAGCAGCCGCGCCCCCCGCTGTGCCTGGGGCAGAGATTGCACCACCTTCGGAGGCAGCTGCCGCAGGGAGCTCTGCTGCCGAGGGGGCAGCCGCGGCGCCAGCCCCCTCGCGACCGAAGTTATCCCTTGCGGCCAAGTGGGCCCCCACAGAGGGAAGCTTCTACGACCGCAATGGCGGCCTGGCCGGCAAGCTTGCGCTGAAGCTGTCCCCCTACAGCAAGGCCGGCGCCGTGCCGGATAGCCACAAGAAGTACGCCAGCACCAAGTACCGCAAGATGCTGTCCACCCTGCGCGGCAAGCTGGATGTGGTGGAGCGCAAGATGGCCTCCAAGCGCTGGCGGGAGATCAACCCCACAAGTGTCCCTGGTGTGGCCAACAAGAAATACCGCAAGGCGCTCAGGAACCTGCCCCTTAAGGCCGGGCAGGGTCACACCCCCGAGGGATCCACAACTGAGGTTCGCAGTCTGGATGAGGACCGCGTGGAGTGCGCCGTGCACTTTGATGAGGCCATCCAGGCAGTGCTGCGTGGCGACGAGGGTGCTAAGCGTATCAAGGGGTCCTCCAACGAGCCCCACACGCTGACCAAGCCATTCATGGGGCGGGGAGGGGAAGACGACCCCATGCTTGAGGCACAGTGGATCGACATGCGTAAGACTCTTCAGGAGAACGGCAACTTCACCCCCGGGCTGTGCATGGTGGATGTCAGCGGCAGCATGACAGGGCTTCCCATGGACGTGTCCGTGGCCCTGGGGATTCTGCTCTCGCAGCTGCTGCCTGCACCATGGAGCAACCGCTTCCTGACATTTGACAGCAATCCCGTGTGGCATGACATCTCGGGATGCACGACCCTGCGAGAGGCAGTGCGAAGCACCATGGCTGCACCGTGGGGGGGGTCAACCAACTTCTTTGGGGCCCTCAACAGCATCCTGGAGGAGGCTGTCAAGGCCGGCGTGCCCAACGACATGATGCCGCGCACGCTATTCGTCTTCAGCGACATGCAGTTCGACCAGGCCATCCCGGGATCCTATGGCCAGACCGGCAACCTGGAGGACTCCGTGTTCAAGCATGGGGGTGATGACGTGCGGGCACGCTTCCGGGAGGCAGGGTACCAGCCCCCCCACATCGTGTTCTGGAACTTGCAAGCGGGGGGGGCTCCCAATTTCCAGGCCGAGGCAGACACCCCAGGAGTCAGCATGGTGAGCGGCTACAGCCAGCAGCTGATGAAGGACTTCATGGAACAGGGGGTGTTCCTGTCTGGGCGCGAGGTGACGCCGTGGGAGACCCTGAACAACAAGTTGACCAAGGACTTGTACTACCCTGTACGTGAGGTGTGCGCTGCATCGGCTGAAGGGGCCTTGGAGCCCTACACGTTTGTGCCATTTGAGGATGACAGGGAGGAATTTGAGGAGGCGGCAAGGGCTGCACAGCTGGAAACGCTGCGGGCCGAGTAGCAAGGTGTTTTCTGAATTTTGTTAATGAAATGATCGTGTCTTGTGGCCATAGTTACTGCAGCTGCACCATGCTTCAAGGGCAAGCAGCATTTTGCAGGCATTTCTTGGACATTTGCTCAGAGGAACTGGATCTGCCCAGCGCGCTTTTTGAACCCACCTTCAATACGCTGCGGCACAAAAGTTGCTTGGCTGTGCGGCTTCAGTGTGGTTGTGAAGGAGGGGGTTTCGGTAGAATTCAAGGGGACCTTCGAACTATGCTGGTAGCCTTTCTAAAAAATAGCGAATGGGGAGCAACTACCTTGCACCACCATGACCACCAACTGTTTCGTGATTGGTGCTGCGGTAAACCTTTCACAAGTTTTGATATCCTGCATACCCCCCTCTGAGCGGGGTCAAGGGATTGCGTGCCTCGAGCTCGGTCGAGTTGATTTCGCTAGAAAATACATTACACACACCTACATTCATTTCATAATCCTAGCACATTTTGCCGGAAATGATGCTTGAGTTGGCTGATGAGCAGTGATAGTTCTGATTGAATGCAGCCTTGACTTGCAGAGCTAAAATTGCTGTGCATGCTGTGTTAAAAATTGCACACACAGAGCCACTTGGATATGTATGCAAAGTCTAGTTGTCCAGCATGCAATCGTATCAACTTGGAGGGTTCACGTTCGATTCGACTTTTGATAGTGGCAATGCGGAGCGTGTAACATCTGTGAGCTAACGTGCTCGACACACTTCTGGTTGCCAAGAATGAACAGGCGAATGGTGCAGAGACACGATAATAACTTTGAAATTTTGGCTTCATCAGACGCATCAGAGTGCGGTGTCGACACGAACTACAGGTCTTGGTTTTGCTTTGCCGTGACAGGAAAAGTTCCTGCACGCACTTTAGCACGATTCACTGTGATGAATTGTAATAAGCAGAATGGCCTATACAAATTTGATTATCGGCCTGTATATCGTGTGATCGGATCGACGCAAGGGTGGCTGCGTGTTCCGCAAGGGGCTTCGTACAAAGTCGAAGGAAAGTTCGGGCAAATATCTTGGTCGCTGCCTTGGCCCCAGCGCAACGCATGCGTGGTGTTTGCTCATTTCTACCCATTTGCATACTCTGATAACTGTATCTTGATGGACTCTTTGGAAGAGAGATGTGGCAATGCTGCACGCGCCGAGCCGGCTCCGACTTTGAATTCAGCTCGCCCGCCAGCGAGCCCAACCAAAGGTGCGTCCCAAGAGGTGGCCCTTGCACCAACGGGCGCCGCACGACAAGGCACGGATACTCATCTTTCTGATGTGCTTTTTTCGCGTGAGCTGCTGTGTCAATCCCCTGGGGGGCGGCGGGTGGAGCTAATCACACTGACTTCGTCGTTCGGCGCCGAAACTGCCGAACGAGAGCCCCCTCTCTCCCCCCCTCTGCTGCCACAGCACGGGAAAAATTGCATCACGGTGTCAAAAGATATGCTTGAGGGCGGACGAGCCCCCCTTGCTGCCCTGGAGGGGGGCTACTTGTGCCCCCCCTCCTTTGCTCCGTCAGATCGCCCCAGCAGTGCACGGCAACTAAACCCAGAGGAGCTCTGGCAACGGCCGCCCCACTTTCCATCGCGCCCCATCGTGGTGATTTCGGCACGCGTGCACCCAGGCGAGACTCCTGCTAGCCACGTGATGAATGGTGTGCTTGGGGCACTGCTCAGGGAGGACGACCCAAGATCGCAGCTTTTGCGGCGCCTATTTGTGTTCAAGATCATTCCCATTCTAAATCCTGATGGTGTAGCGCAAGGCTACTACCGCAGCGACCAGCGTGGGGTGAATTTGAATCGGCTTTACGCAGACCCTGACCCGTCGACCGAACCGAGCATTTTTGCAGCGCGGGCCATTGTGGATGCAGCAGCAGCTCAGAAACGCCTATTTTTTTACCTGGATCTGCATGCACATGCCACCAAGCGGGGTTGTTTTTTCTACGGCAACCATTTGCCGCGTGCAGCAGACCAGTTGCACAATGTGCTATTTGCACGAGCGGCGGCACTTCACTCCCCGCACATTGACGTGGGCGGCAGCAATTTCTCAGAGAAAAACATGCACTCGGTGGACAAGCGAGACGGTATGCGCAAAGACGGCTCAGGGCGTGTGGGCGTGTACCGCGCAACGGGGGTGGTGCATGCGTATACCCTTGAGTGCAACTACAATATGAGTAGAACTGAGAACACCCTGCCTCCAGCACAGGGTGATGGTGGCAGGACTACTCCCCCACGCACTGGCCCTACCGCGAGTTCTAAGCCTGGCCTGGCGGGGTCGCAAAGGGGTGCAGGGGGGCTCACACCGTACACCCCAGAAGTCTGGGAGGACGTTGGGAAAGCCTGCCTGTGGGGAATCCTAGAAATGATTGGACAGCACCCCTGGTCCAGATGGTCAGGATCACAGTTCCGGTCCTTGGCGGGGGGCAGAGCGGCCGTGTGGCGGGCTCTAGCTGGAAACGCCACCTACTCATCAGCTGTGCGGAAGGCAAAGGTGCCCCCCCCTCAGCCACACGCACACCGCCCAATGCCAACCAAGACAGAGACACACACCAGTCGGCGCTCAGATCCAGATAGTCGCCCCCCTGCAGCGGCTGCAGGAGGGGGGGGCTGTGGGGTGGACCAAGACCCCCCCAAACGACATCCAGGCCAGAGCTTGTCAAGCGCAGTCGGGCGACACCAAGCCAGCCACCAGCACATGAGCAATACATCATTGGGGTCGCATGTAGCCAGCTCGTTGCTGTCGACTGGTGGGGGGCTTCAGCGGCCCAAAGCTGTCAGGGGGGGGGCTGGCAGCCGCAGCCTGGCGGTGTCTGCAGTGTCCAAGCTCCCGCCCCCACGCGCAGTGCTGACGCAAAGCGTCACAAGGTTATCTCCAGGACTGCGCCGCCGGTGCACGCGTGGCGGAGGACATGCTGACAGTCGAATTCCAACTCGCCGACCGGTCCTGGCTGCGGCGGGGCATAGGATCCTGGGTACGGGGGGGGTATCTGCATCTACAGAGGAAGCAGGATTAGCGCTAGAATAGGCATGGGACCCAATTTTAATGAAAACCCGTTGGCAGGAAGCTCGCCATCATCGAAAGCTGCTGTGCGTTCGTACCAGGCGAAACACTAGGCCGTTGTCCAGCTTCAGAGCTGTCCCTTGACAGTCAAACGCCATACATTACTTTGGCAAGTCAAACACAGCAGACAGTCTTATTGAGAACAGTGATCCATTACAAGCTGTGCAAGCACCATGGTAGGTTTCTGTTTGGGGCGGTTTGCTCAACCCATTTCACACTGTTAGCATATTCCGCAGTCTCAAGCACCTACAGCTCAAGCAGAGGGCGGCGGCAAGCGTACGCGCGAAGAGGCTGCTGCAGTGAAGCACGCAGTTGATAGCTCAGATGACGACAGTTCAGATGACGATGCAGGCCCCATGCCTCCCATGCCAGCAGCCTTGGCAGGGAAGCCCGTCGCAAAGAAGGCCCGGAAGGAGCTGCAGCACAGGCAGGCTTACTTGGACCTGCTACCCAGTGCTGAGCTGTATGAAAAAAGCTACATGCATAGAGATACTGTTACTCATATATCTGCTGCCCGCACTACCGATTTTATCATTACTGGGTCAGCTGATGGCCACGTCAAGTTCTGGAGAAAGATGCCCAAAGTAAGTTCTTGACTTCCAGGGCAGCCACCAGCAACCCTCTCACATTGCTGCCCCGCAGGATATAGAGTTTGTTAAGCACTACAAAGCCCATTTGGGGCCCATCACATCAATGGCGGTGTCTGCTGACGGGCTGCGTGCAGTGACTACGGGTGCAGATCAGGCCATCAAGCTGTATGACATCCAAAGCTTTGACATGGTAGCTATGATCATGGTGGACTTTGTGCCTTCATGCGCAGCCTGGGCATACCCCAGAGGCACTGGCATGATCATGCCGCTTCTGATTGTAGGGTCTGCCACAGACTCCAAGCTGCGCGTGTACAACGCAGACACACCTGGTGACAAACCCACAATTGTACAGCTGCACTCCACACCAGTGACGGCACTGGCATACAATGAGCACATGCATGCAGTCACCAGCGGGGAAATGAGCGGTGTTTTGGAAATGTGGTCTGCTTCTGAGCCGTTTCTGCCACTGTCTTCCCCCCAGGTCGATTTCACGTTCAAAATGGACACTGCATTGTTCGACCTGGCCAAACAAAAAGCGACCCCAACATCACTTTCTGTGGCACTGGACGGCAGCAAGTTTGTGGCCACTTCAACAGACTCGGTCGTGCGTGTGATTTCATGCCGCACGGGCAAGTTGCTGCGAGCTTATGACGATGGTGAGGGCGGGTATGCAGACGCACAGCGGGAGAAGAAACTGGGCATGGATGCCGCAGAGTACGGAAAGCGCAAAGCCCTCACTGCAGACCTGCGTGCAGCATTGGCTGGCAGTTTTGCCTCGTGGGAACTACTGCAGCCGCAGCCTGTGGGAACACCCCCACGCGCAGCCGAGTACTGGTCAAACCGCGACGTGCCAGTGGTCACAGCACCCAGCAACGCTGTTTTTGACGAGACAGGGAACTTCGTGTTGTACCCCTCCATGCTGGGTGTGAAAGTGGTGAATCTTGCCTCAAACAGCGTCGAAATTGTGCTGGGTCGCCATGAAGCCACCGAGCGATTCTGTGGTATTGCGCTGTATCAGGGCATCCCTCACGTTACATCGCAGCACCTCAGATTGAAGAGCGGCACCGTGGCGGGCGGCAGTGCCGCACTGAAGGACACTCCTGACCCCACGCTGTTCGCCTGTGGCCTGGGGCGGCCTCGTTTCTTCGTTCTTTCCCGGCGGGAGCCCGACGACAACGGCGATGACGGCATTATGGCAGCTGCTGCCAGTGGCGACACCGCCATTATTCCCGTGGCCAAGCATGCAGGGGAAAGAGATGTGCTGAATGAGAAACCAGAGGGCGCTGCTGGGGCAGCTGCTAAGGCTGCCCGCGCCACGGCTGACCTCGCCGTGCGGGCAGTGATCCACACCACACTGGGCGACATCACAGTGCGACTACTGGACAAGGACGTGCCCCGTACGGTGGAGAATTTCACAGGCTTGTCCAAGCGGGGGTACTACGATGGCGTTGTGTTCCACCGGGTGATCCCCAAGTTCATGGTGCAGACAGGGGACCCCAAGGGGGACGGCACGGGGGGGGAGAGCATATGGGGGGGGGAGTTCGAGGACGAGATCAGGCCCCACTTGCAGCACGACAGGCCGTTCACTGTGAGCATGGCCAACGCCGGCCCCGGCACCAACGGCAGCCAGTTCTTCATCACCACCGTCGCGTGTCCCTTCTTGGATGGCAAGCACACAGTCTTCGGCCGGGTGGTGAAGGGAATGGACACTGTGCAAGCTATTGAAGAGACCAAAACGGATAAACGGGACAGGCCGCTCACAGAGATCAAGATTGTCAATGTGGATGTCATGTACACTTAGTTTGGGCTGTGCAGGGGGGCTCAATCGCAGCCTGCTTTGCGATCCGCAGGGCGCGGCAGCTCGACAGGCAATTCATCTCTTTCCATCAGCAACTTTCATCATCACTGCCACCGAGCAAGTATATTGAATCCACCTGAAGTGTGCATCAGCATTGTAAGCTGTGCGCGTGCCAACGCTTTCATCGGACAGTGCGCAAAGTCCTCGCTTCGTCACGCTCCGCACCCCGCTGCAGGCATAGAACACACTATGACAAACGTCAAGGAAGATGTGGTGGACGCCACCCACAAAACTGAGCATTTCTTTGGATATGATGCAAAAGTTGGAACTGCTCGGCGAGCCCTTGGCTGCGCTCGGTTCGGTACGTACAGCTCATTCTTTTGCCCACTCCGCACTCCGCATATTTTGAGTGAGCGTTGAGTTGATGGCCACACACACCAATCCACTGAGCTGCGCGCGTGCAAAGTCTGTTCTTCACAGTAATGTTTATGGCGACTATCAGTTTTGCCTTTCTGATGGGGAGTCTGTTGGGATACCGTTGGCTGGACATCGAGTATGACCAGCCAGGCGGCGGCGACCCCGACATCGAGACAGATGTTCATGTAGGCCTGTACTGGACGCAATCCGTCATCCCCACCGTGAACGCCTTCACTGGCGATGAAGTGCCATTCATAAGCTTCCGGGTGACTGACAATGCTCTGTTTGTTGCAAACAGCTACAACCTTGCCGGAAACAACGCTGGCCCCGTGGAGGTACGTGTTGCAGCTGGCTGGGCAGCCCTTGCCCCCTCAATCAATGCCAGCCAGCGGAGAGCTCCACTGCTCCGCAAGCAACCCATCCGCCAGCACACAACACTCCATGGCTTTCTTGCAGAGCGACGAAGATATTAACGATACCGCTGGGGCACTTATGGTGCTGGCTGTAATTGCAGTGCTGCTTGGTTTCGTGTTGATCCCCACTGCCTTCGGAGCCCACAAGGAGGATATGGGCCATGGCTGCATCACAGGCATCTACGGCTTGGCAGGCGCAATGCTCATTTTAGGCACACTCTTTGCTGTGGCCAGTGTGCTTGTCTTTGGCGGCTCCGATTTGCGTGAAGCGTTCTGCTGGCGGTACGAAGACCAGCCTGTCGCTGACTCCGGCTTGGACGGAGCGCACTGCAACTACGGTGCGTCATTTTATGCTGCGATCCTAGGCGCTCTTTTCAGTGCCTTGTCTGCTATTTTGCTGTTTGTGTTGGTTCACCCCAGCGACATCGAGTGGGTGCGTCGCCCGCGATCTGTGGGCAACTTGGACGCGGCCCCTAAGGGAGCAGCCGAGGTGTCTGAGATGGAGAAGGTGGCTGTTGCTGACGCCAAGGAGGAACGCGATGCAAATCAAGTCGTTGTTGCTGATCGCAAAGAGAACCCCCCCGGTACACAAGAGACCAGTGAGACTGAGAAGCTCGCCGCACAGGTACGCCAGCAAGAAGAGAAAGAGGCTGCTGCTGCAGCTGCCGAGCGCACCAAAGAGGGCAAGGGCGCCAGCGAGACCGAGAAGGTCGCCAAGGTGCAGGCGGCCCAGGAAGCTGGCGCCACTGCCCCCGTGGATGCACCTGCTGGCTCCGCCACGGCACGGGACGCCCAGGCATAAGTCGGCACAGCCAGCGAGGTACAGCAACAACCCACGACATGCATGAGTAGGTTATGAACGTGTCAATTCATTTTTTTTCAAACAGTAGCGCCCAGCCGCTCCCAGCCGCTGCTTGTTGCGGCCTGACCCCTGGCGTTGGCTGCAGGCCCCCCCCTTCAGAATGTTCTGCAGGAAAGAGTGAGAGCACAAAGCCCAGTACTAAGCTACGTTTGAATATCCCAGGATGTTGCTTTGCTGGCAAGATGTTTGCCAGTCCGCCACAGTGGCACGGCGGGTGCCCAGGTGATCGTAGTTGAGGGGGGCTAGCTGACGAGAGTTTGTCACCTTCTTCAGTGGGCACGCTCTTAGCCAACAATCAAACCCCACGATGATTTGTATGCAAACATGTAAGTCTATGTGCTACGTACTGTGTAATGGAAGTTTGCTGTTATGCGTTCCCCTAACCAGGTGGACTTACCTAGCTCAGCAGCGACTGCTCCGCACCCATCCAGGGAGCGGAGCTGCAGCAGCTCCGCTCCAAAGTAGCATATTGCACTTCCACACTTTTGCAGAAGAGAAGATTGTATACCTTCAGCTCGCTTGTACAAGAAGATCCTCACCTCGGGACTTCACTATGGCAAAAAGCAGGACATGTGGAGCCGCAGGCCCACAAGTTGGTAAGTGACCAAAACGAAGCTTTTTCTTCGGAGCAAAGCATCGATGATTTGCCAGCGCCAGTGAAGATACTGCCTTGAGCACAACATAATTTATGTCTGCAGCTTTTCTGGTGGGTATAATTTCACTTGCACTGCTTATCGGAGCAGTCTCGGGCTACAGATGGCTTTCGTATGATTTCACGGTTCCCGGTTCGCTAGGAAGCCCAGACACCGAAATTGATGGCCATGTTGGCCTCTACTACACCGAAACTGTGTCTGAAGATACCAACCGCGAGGATAACGAGCGTACTTTGGCCTTCGCGTACACTGTCACGGATAACACGGTGGTTGCATCAAACAGGTACAATCGCCAAGGCACGAACAATGGACCCGTTGAGGTAAGATACACGCCTTGATGTTGGCATGACTTGTGTGGAAGCCTGCATGTTTACAGGGTGACGATGACGTGAACGAGCTGACTGGGGGCCTGATGATCGGAGCAGTCGTGGCACAGGTTTTGGCCCTGATCACGATGTTCGCCGTATCACGGGCAACCAAATGCCAGACAGTGGCGTATATCTTGGTGGGATTCTTTGCAATTGTTTCAATGGGTCTCACCCTTGCAGCTGTCGTAATTTGGGGCTCATCTGATATGAAGGACGTCATCTGCTGGCGATACGAAGAGCAACCAGAAAACGAGAACGGTGTTGAAGATGCCAGCTGCGGATACGGTGCAGCATTCTACGCCGCCATTGTTGGGGCAGCTTTCCAATTGCTGTACGCTATCACATTTTTTGCCATGGTCAAGACACATGAATAAGTGCGAAGGCTGAATTTGTTCGGGTTGTTTCGGTTTCACCAAATCAACCTTCGATGTCAACACAGGCGCCCCCACCATACACCTGGGCAGCTGAAATACATGTTATTCTCTAACCTTCACCACTCTTGACTACCCTCAGACAGCGAATCTTCATTGATGTCTTGCTTGGGCACAGCTCCGCCGCCAGCACTTTGCGCTGCGGTTGCAGCTGCGCACTCACCCATATCGGAGATCTGACTGTCATTGCCGCGAGCGGCAGCTGCAATAAAAGTCAGCGTCTTGCTGACTGATTCTGGTGACGCCAGCTGCTCAGCTTTGGAGACGCCGGGTGCTGCGTGCGCTGCAGCAGTGGTTTCCACTGCGGTGCCGTGGGCGTGATTCACGTGCGCGGGGGGGGACACCTTGCTGTCACTGCCATGCTGAGGCACTTTCACTGCACTGCGTTTGCGGGCAGACTCCGCTTCTTTTCCAGTCAGGCTGAATGCGACGCCAGACATGACGCTTTCATGGCCCTGCGAGCCATCGGCGGCGATTGACGAAGCTGGCGACCACTGGGGCGCGCTCTGCGCTGACAGGCTTGCACGCCCCGTGCCCCCACGGCTCACTTGCTTGGACATCACAGGCGTGGACACAGGGGGGATTTGCCCCCCCTCAATGCTCACAGTGCTATTGGACACTGTGGCAGAATCCAGTTGGGAGAGCCCTCTCGCCAGCTTGGGCTGCGGAGCAGCTACAAGCTCTGCCGCCGCCGCCAGCGGCAGGGGGGCGACTGCAGCCCTCGCACCAGCAAGGGGAAAACTACCCCCCCCGCTTGCTTCGGAAAGAGTGTTCTGTTCTGTGTCACACGAGTATGTGCCAGCGCTTGTGCCAGCAGTGATGGGCTTGGGGTCCGGTCGCCGCCCCGGCTGCTGAAAGTTGATTTGCGTTGCTCTCGGCACAGTTGAGCCCTGGATACGCTGTGCAGACTTTGCACTTTGCTTGGTTTGCACCGGTGCCTTGATTGCAGCTGCAGGGGCACTGTCGCCACCCCCCTGCGAGTCCTCAATGTCATCCGACATGGCGACTCTTCGCTGCTGCTCCGAACCCTCAACATCAGCAACACTCAGCAGCCCATCAGACACAGAAACTGCTGCCTCAGTGGCAATTTGTACGCCCTGTGTCTTCTGCGGCGTTCCTGATGCAGAGAGAGTACTTGCAGAGTGGTTCATGCCACCGACTGCCTGGGGCATAAGAGCTTCTGTGGCAGACACCCGCTGCAGGTGTAGCGGAGATTTCACTGAGGCAGTCGCCACAGGCCTCTTTGCCGCTACGCGTTTTGGCTGTGGAGTAGCCTGCTTGGGTGCTGCAGCTACAGCCACGGATGGCATGATTGCAGGCCGGGCCGTGCTGGCAGGTGACGAGTCGCGAGGAGAGCTGCCGCACTCAGGGTGAGGCGTGGCGGACGATGTGTGCGGTGCAGCTGTTGGCTCGGCTGCAAGAAAAGCTGCAGTCCGTCTTGGCCGCTTGGCATGTCTGACCGCGGCGCTTGCTGCGGCGCCGATTCCTGGCGCCCGATGCCGCTTACTTCCTCGCTTGGCCGGGACCTGGGCCACTGGCAGCGCATCGCTCCCACACGAGGACTGGCTGGCATCTGCATCTGCATCTGCACCTGCACCTGCACCATCTTCATCGTGCTTAGCATTGCCAGCATGTGCCTCGGATGGGCTGCTGGCTGCCGCGTGGCCACTGGGGCTACTGCCCTCCTCCGTGCCTGCCTGCTTGCTGTCTCGCCGAGAGCGCTTTCTGCGCTGGGCAGTACGGGCATGGGCACTAGCAGACAATGTGCTGTCACTGACAGAGGCCTGGGGGGTCACAGGGGGGGTCACTTCACTTGCTGCAGCCGCCTCTCTTCGGCGTTTCTGTCTCAATTGTCCCACGGCTGTCCCAGCAGTGGGGGGGGCTCCAGAGGCAGATGCAGCAGAAGCAGACGTTGGCATCTGTATTCCATGTTTCACTGCTGTGGTGCTAGCTGCTGCCTTGTTTGTTTCTACTGGGGCTTGAGATGGGAAGGTGGCAGCGGCGGGCCTCCTGAAATGCGCCAAGGTGGCATCTTCAATGTCCACAACCGCCCCGTTCCACAGGCAGTCCCACGCCCAGTCTAATGGCAACACTGCTATATGACCCTGCTCGAAGCTGGAGCTCATTTTGGCGCATGCGGAGCGTGCAGCAGGCGACAGCCCTTGTCCTCCCTGAAGCACAAAGTGTTGCCGCACGCCAGGCCGTGGCCAGCTGCTGGGAGCGGTGGACCTTTGGCGCCCAACCATGATATCCACGCTTTCCGCGCCAGCTTTCAGTAGAATGTCTCGGACCTCATTCGATGACGGGTCTGGCTTCCGCTTGCTGCGTGTGTTCAGGCCTGCAACCAGGAACACCATCCCTTCAAATATGGTATTGCCTCTTGCTCCAATCTTTCTGCGAGCTGCAGGACAGCTCTTGGCCTCCCACCTGTGAGGTGCTTCTTCTGCCCAGGGGATGCCAAGCGAGCGTGCTGTGACGCGGGCACCAGCTGAAGCCCCCCCTCCACCCCCTTCGCTGTCGCCACTGAGAGAGGCCAGTACCCATGAGGGCTTGAGAATCCACGCGCCGCATGCCAAGGCGCGCAGCAGCTTCTGTGTGCGCTTGCCTGGGCGGTCTGTGACGATGTGGGTGACGGGAGAGGTGTGCTGATGCTCCAGGGCCGCAGCTGGGCCAACGGGGGGCAGAGCCGGCAGGCCTGACGAAGCAGCAGACTCAAGCAACACATGTGCCATCTGTCTGATCTCATCATCACAGCCTGACACAAGCAGGTGCAGCTTGGCAGCAGCTGCAGTAGGATGGGCTGCTGCAGCTGGCTTGCCTGACGCACGCGCGCTGGCATTGCCCCCAGGTACTGCCAGCTCCACTGCCGCCTGTGATGAGCGCTGCTTTCTTGCCCTTGGCCTTGGCTTGACTGCTGCTTTGCGCTCCCCCTGATGGGCAGCAGGAGGTGCTGCCGCTTGGTCCTTGCCGCTTTGGCCAGCAGCTGAGATTGGAGGGGGTGTGGCGGCCTCAGGGCTGACGGGACTGGGCGGCGCCTCTAAACTGGGTGCATCTGCACTACTTGGTTGGTGAGAAACGGCCTCCGAGCTCTTTGTGCGGCGGGCTTTCAAGCCCTTACTCAAGGTCGGCTTCAAAGTGCCGCCGCGGCGTCGACGCCCTGCATACGTTCGACTTGGCGTAAGCTCTTCATCTCGTTGAGAACTATGAAACAAGGCATCAGAGCTATCTGGAATGGAAGATAAACGCTTTTCCAGTGCTGTGGGGCTGCGGTTTTGCTGCTTGGGTGGAACTTTTGCTGCAGCAGCTCCTGGAGCATTTGCCGCTGATTCGCTCGGCAGCAGCGCTCTGGCCTCAGCCCTCGTGGTCTTCAAACTGCATAAGTCCACCCGGAAATCAGAAACAGAGAGCATCTTTCCTTCAGCCATAGACTGGTGCACCCATGCGGGGCTCACTACAGGCAGCTTAGCACCTTCGGCGGCCACGGCTAGTTCTGGCGTTACGAGGGACGCATCCACAAGTAAATGAGACACGCCGCGGGGCAATTTGCAACTGGAGGGAATTTTTTTGGTGATTGCACCCATTTCTTTCAGCACCATGGCAAGTACATCGAAGTCATCTCCCGCAACCAGCACGCCTGCTTTCACACTTTTGAAGAAAGCACACATGTCAAATGCCGCAATAGTATGCGATCGGGCGCCAGGTGGACAGCAGAGGAGATGCTTTCAACAAACCCACCGTATTTATTTGCTCAGTAGTGCTGTTTTTCCCTGCTGGGCAGCTGTGCTGTGTGCATTCCTGGGCGATTCGGCGACCCATCACTGCCCCCCATGTACCGGTAGAGTGAAAAGAATTTGAATGCATTGAGCAACATGAAATGAAAAAATGCACACAAGCAAAGGGCTCTATGCCTGGCCACCCTGAACAAAGGCTGACTGCAGCTCTGTTGCAGTCGTGCAAATGGTGTTTGGGTTAGCGGGTTTGATCAGCACTGCGTGGGCTCCGGACTCCTTGAAGTGCTGCACGTCAGCACCCATGGCATTGCCTGTGAGCCCGATAAAAATAGTTGGAGTGCCTCGTTTAAGGCCAGGCAGCCCAGTTGAGAGAGTGTGTGTCGAGAAGCCTGTGCCGCTGGCAGCCTCCTGGCCTCCTTGTGAGCCCACTTGAATGTCCACACTGGCCGCATCAGCACCCGCATCTTCGTGGGAATGACTCCTCGACTTGGGTGTGAGTGTTGCCATGCTTCCCATGCTGGAGCTGCCAGCCGGGCCTGCATCCCGCAGAGCAGCAGCCAGCTGCGGCCCGTTCATGCGAGGCATCTCGAAGTCACACACCACCAAGTCAAATGGCTCTGTGGCAGTCTGCATTTGCTCCAAGCCCGATTGCCCGTCATAGGCTTTGGTGATTTTGAAGCCTCGCCGCTTCAGTGCGTTGGACAGCTGCTGCAGGACGGCCTTGGAGTCGTCCACGAGCAGCACACGCCTCAGGCCGGGGCGTGCGCTACCTGCCCCCATCGCCGGGCTGGCACGCAGCATGGAGGAGGTGTCCACCCGCACGGTGCCACCGGCTTGAGTGAGCTGGGGCTGCACCAGTCCCGACAATGCCTCTACCACAGGCACATCTGGGTACATCCCCTCCAGCATAGCTGCAGTGCCAGCGGGGGAGGCGATACTTGGCTGCCCGCGTCGCGGCGAGGCCTTGGCGTCAAATGCAGCCAAGAATGACTCTGGTGTTCCAGAGCTACCAGCATCACTGCGTGAGGACACACTCATCGCTGTACTGCTGGCAGCTGGGAAATCCGCTGCACTAGACACAAGCGCAGCCCCGGGGTCGTCAGCGTCCATCAGGTGGTGCAGAACGCGGTTCTCAATGAAGCACGGAATAATGATGCGGAACTGACAGCCTTTGTCCAGCCCCTCACTGTCCACTGTGATGGTACCTCCCTGGAAATCCAGCAGCTCGTGCATGAGCCACAGACCCAGCCCCGTGCCCTGCTGCTGCTGCCCTGCGCGAAGGCGCTCAAAGGGGCGAAACAGCAGTGAGCGCTCCTCCTCCGACAAGCCCTTGCCGGAATCAGAGACCGTGATCACAAGCCTTGCCCTAGAATTGTCCTCCGGGAGCGCAGCGGAGCTACCCCCCACTTGGGTTATGGCACCGGAGCTGCTTGCTGCACCCGTAAGCAGGGCGCCACTTGGGGCAGCGCCGTGTGCTGAGCCTTGAACAGATATCGCTACATGAGCTGCGTTGCTGGGCTTTGCGGCTGATGCAGGTGTGTCGCTGTTGGAGGCACTTGCGAGCGGCACCGCTTTGCCGCAGGGCGTGATCACGAGGCTGCCCCCGACCCCCCCACTTGAGCATCCAGACGACTGTGAGGTCAACATTGCCGGCTGTCCGTCATCGTGGGGCACAGGCGAGATACAGTCGGCACACACTGCGCTTTCCAGGGTGACATCCACATTGATTTCAGCAGCCGCCTTTCCCTTGCCACCGTACTTGACTGCATTGGTGAGAAGATTGGTCAAGGCCTGCTTCAGAGTGGTGTCTTGAACGGTAGCCCAAATGGGTAGGCATTGCAAGCTGCTGAGGGTGCCAACATTTCGACTGCTGTGCACGACGGGGTGCACGACAACACACTCCGGGCAGCGGCAACACTGGATGTGGAAGGTGCTGACCACTGCAGGCTGCTGGCACTCCATTGCATCCACCAGCACCGGAAACATGGAGCCAATCTCAGTCATGACTGCCCCTGCGTCCAACAGCATTGGCTCTTCGCCCTCAACCAAGCCCCTTGGACACGACTCGGTGATGCAAGCTCTGCCCGCCGATCGCACTCGGCGCTTCTGCTTCAGCTTCAAGTACGACAGCATGTTGTCCAGCACACTGCGCAGGAGCTGTAATGGCTTCTGCATTTTCGTTAGCTGCTTACTGAGGTTTGCCAGCTGCTTGCCAGCCGTCGATACTGCGTCCGGGTCTCCAGCAGCAACTCGCACAATGGAGTCTTCCATATCAGGCACATCAGCCTCAATTAAATTGTGCAGTATCAGCAGAACCACAAATAGGGGAGAACGACATTCGTGTGACAGAAAACGCAGCATGCCAGCTGCTTGTTGCTGCATGCTCTGCAGCTCTGAAACTAGAGTGTGCATGTGCAACAGAAGGTGTGCACAGTACATCGCACAGATTGCAGCGATGCTTGAAAATAAAAACCAAAATGCCAACACGTGCTTCACGGCCCAGTAAAGTTTTGATACATCTTCATGGCAAAGTTGCCCAGCTTCGCCCACAGGCAGGGAAAAGCGCGGAAGCAATCCAGAATGCTCGTCTCCAGCGAGCTTAGACAGCAAGCAGCCTCCGTCGCGGACTACCAGAGTGACATAGGCCACACCAGTGATACAGGAAATACCAATCGGTATGGCAATGACCCACTTGAAGTACTTCATGGTGTTCCGCATGCCCTGCTTCACCACATCAGGGGCTGGGGCGACGTCGTACATATTTGGCAGCGCAGCAGACATGTCGCAGCAGCACTGGACCCAGCTGCGACCATTGTCCGCCCTATGAGTTGCATTTTGGGGCTGAAAGCGTTCGCCACAACACTTGCCTTTCAGGAGCCAAATAGTTTTTCGGTACACCATGGGGACGGTGACGCAGAAAAGCACAATTGGAGTGCCAAGAAACCCCATTGCTGCACTCATGAACAGGATGCGCACATCAACAAAGTAAGAGAGCAGCGGTGCAACTGCACCGAAGAAGAAGCTGAACCAAGGCCCAAGCCGTGCAAAATAAGGTTGCATGCGGGGTGCATGGGCTTTCGAGCTGCGTTGCTTCATCATTGGCAACCAAAAATTTCGCATAATCATATCGAAGAGCGACGAAAACAGCAGCATATGCATGCACAGCTGCATCTCAGGACTCCGAGACAAGTATGCTGGGGCTAGCAATTCAATAGCAGCAGTTATCAGAGCACAGCCTAGTGATATGTGCATGTACATGCGGCACCCAGTGTCAACCCCTTCAGCAAATGACTGCACCTGAAGCGTTGTGTCATACTGCATGGCCAAATGCACGCCACTATGAACGATATAAATACTGAGAGCCACAAAACCATATGCAGCAATCGCAGCTGATACTTGCAAAGCAAGTCCATACTTGTCAGTTCGGGCTGGATCCAGCTGAGGAGAGTTCACTACCAACTCCACTACCCAACTTGCCAGCAGCACCAAATACACGGCAGCGTGAACCAATAACAAACATCTGGCTCTATCAACCCCATCGAACATCCCACGCTTGGTTGATTGAGCGTTTGCTGATCCCATGCCGACTGCCATTCGATAAAGCTGCCGACGTTTCCTCAGCAAAATCTGCGCGAGCGGCCAACGTGGTCATGAAATACCGGCAGAACAGTAGCAGTGATGGCACATTCAAAAAAATACAAAATATGTTTTGCATTTGCAGCTTCATCTTTGATAACTGCCGTGTACAAAGCTCATTCGGGCAACTTTGTCAATTTCCGCGAGGAGTTCTCTGGATTCCTTGAAAGCCCACTTTTCGCTTCAGCTGGTCTCGAAGCCGAAGCAAAGGGAAGATAAAAACTATCTGTCACCTACCTCTAGTCAAAGCGCCTGTGTTGTTGTGGTGGCTTAAGCTTGCAGCGATAAGCCAATGCTCGCGTGTGATGAGTTTATGCATGCAAGTCGACAGGCAGCAAGCGCAAATGATTCACGTTGAGCTATTGTGCTGCACACTTCGTCCACGAGTGTGGCGCTGCGTGTGTTGACTGAGCTTTGCAGGGTTCTTTGTCGGGCTGGCTATTGAAGCCGACTTTCCAGTGCTGGCAGCCGCAACAACCCTCCCTCAAGGGGCTGGAATTTGCGTGGTGTGAAATTTTGGGGGCAACAGCTCAGTTAAGGCGAGAATGAGGCTTGCCTCACCTTTGACTGACGCAACTTGATGCATCTTCAGCAAGGCACCCCACACACATGCAGTTCCCACAGATGCCGACTCAAGGTCACATACCAGCTGCTGTAGCCCGTCAGGTAAGCCGTCGAAAACATAGAACAGCACTTTGCGGCTGCAGTGACTTGCTGCAATCCACTGCACAAGCAACTTGATCGTGTTGCAGCCATTGAAAACGCCACACCCCCATTTGCCAGTGGCAACTGAAGGGACGTCAGTGACATTGCTCTCCCAGCCCGCGGCCCCAAAGCCAGCCAGAGCCTTAAAAAGCTCCCTGTGCAACAGACCCGGAGAGATTTGCAGCTCAAATGAGTCGGGGTGAAACCTCACCGCATCAATCGCGACAACACAGGAACCGTATAAAGTAGCATTGTGAGATACGGCTGCTGCGCGTGCACTGCCTGTGCTGGCGCTGCTGGTGCCACCGCTACTGCCTGCGGCAGCTGTCGCTGCAGAAGGGGCCACCATGCGCTCCAGCACGCTGGAATCGTGGTGTGGGCCGTCAAACCGCAGGGAGCGGCCGTAGCCACTATACCGCGCTGTCTGCTCGACTCCTGTCATGATGATGGCATCTGTATCACCCATCACACTGAAAAGCAGGCATGATCTGCGAAAAAGCAGCAGAGCATTCAATGTGGAAAATAAAAAATGGTCAGGATGTAACATACACTGCCAGCTCCGGGCAAATGGCGAAGCGGATTTCTTCTTGGACAGAACCATGACCCAGAGCTCCTCCTCCAATATACTTGTTGGCAAAGTCCACTTGCATGCTACCCACAGCGTTCTCGATGCCACCTGCAAACAGGGGGGGGGGGGGGGTCAAGGCCGAGGCAACTGCTGCAGCGAACAGCACTCGCACCCTCAACCACGAAGTCCACATGCTGTAGAGGTTGTTCACTTTCTTGTACTGCACCCACACGCTGGTTGAGAGCATTCTCAGCCTGAAAGCAGGGCATGCTACTGGGAGTCGTCGAGGGGGCCTTGCTTGACATGCCTTTAGTGGAGCATCTCCTGAAGCACAACATGTCTGCATAGCTGGCAGCCTGGGATGCATCAGGCCATTGCCACCTGTGCATGTGCGTGACAAAATACTGTAGGTAGCACTGCAGCTTGGCGACTTGCTCGTGGCCCCGGGAGCGAATAAGCTCACTGAACACTGCCATATTGCAGTCTCCTCTGTCCTCATCGCTCGTGGGGCTTCCGAACGGCAAGATGCCAAGAAACTGTGCACTTAACAGAGATAGAGCTTGCGCCCGACTCATGGTCAGGGCTGCTGGGCTGCGCATGATGGGAAGGGCAACACAAGCTCCCTTGCTGGCACGGCCTGCTGCGGGGAAATGTCTGCGAATTTCGCGAGCTCGGTTTGCCAAAAAAGGGAGCAACCTGTAAAAGAGGGCTGTAATACACATCGAATTCATGTCTCAGGAGTATTTGAAACTGACTCTTTCAAGAACTTCGTTTCGTTGCAAGGAGCACTGTCCCACTGTAGCGCCCGCGAAAGCCCAGATACCCTCCCAGAGAAATCCGGTTGCACAGAAGCCAAGACTTGGCTGAAGTCCGTCAGAGAGGCAACATTTAAAAACTTGGTGCATATAGATTCAAGTTCGGCTGCTGTTGGGCCCGGCACTGAACCATCAGGGAAGTGGTGTTTAGTCCAGACTCCAGAGAGTGCCGGATCTGCTTCACTCTGGTCTGCTGCACTTGTACTGCCGGCTGCCGTCTTATCACCAGCAAATAGCGCAGAGCTGCCTTCATCTCGCTGTCGCTTCTGCCCTTTCCCCCCGAAAAATGAGGTCAAAACACTTTGGCTCATTCTCAAGCGCGAAAGCCAGGTACACACAAGAATTTGCGAGGATGTGCAGCGACAAGTGCGTGAAGCCACAATGCCAAACTACCCTCAAAGTGGCGCCTATTTCGTTTCTAAGCTGAAACTGGAGGACTAAGAATGCAGACTAGGTCTAAGCCGGCTGCTATCGTGCAAGTTGTTCGGGGGCCTTCAAATCGCCGAGACACTGTGATCAATGCATGCCCCTGCAGAGCTGGGAAACTCAACTAAGAGAAGGTCAATATCTGAAGTAAACCTCAAGGAATAATTGGGCCAGATCTGCCATGCATTTCGCCAAAAGTGCTGCTAGGACTCCACTGGATGCGTCCCAGCGCGTTGGCTATTCAGGAATGCTGGACACCTTGCACATGCAAATTAAAGAGAACACACAAACAAAAACACAAAAAACACCCCCTACTGTGCTTCGCCGCACATTTCAGCAACGTCTGTTGGCGAGCACTCGCCGACTGGCAGGCTGCTGTACACGTGCTCGCGATAGTACGCCTTGACTCTCTCCCAATCACAATACAGGGTGGTGGGACATGCCGGGAAGGGCACCTGGCGGCCATGCACCATGGCAGACGCCTTGTACGTTACGGGCTGCTCCCGAACTCTGCGGTGGCGACTGTCAGGATTTCCACCGCACTGAAACAAGCTCAGCCCAAAGTGCCCTCCCATGGGGACCAGTCGAGCGGCCGTCAGGGGGTGCTTAAATGCCGCCACACCCACTCCTTCTACTCCTTTCATGTACATGCTGCAAACATAAACAAGTCAATGCATGCCTGTCGGTGAGGGGGGCGCAAGGGATGAGGCCCACATGCAAGCGTCACTTACGACATGATCTTCACGTAGTCCTTGGGCAAGTGCTCCATATACTCCATGCCGTGCAGTTCTCCAAGCTGCGTGATGCCCCACACCGGATCTTCTGCTGCCCGGAGTTTTTGCCGAATGCCACGTTTGGCAGCAGCCTCCAGCAGCACCTCCTGCTGGAGGTCTGCTGGGTCTACACCACTTCCAGAACTGCCCGGCCCTTTGTGGGGCTGGGAGCCCACAGGCGGCGGCATCTGTGTCTCAGGCACCAGCCCCAGGCGGGTGTTTTGCAAGTTCAAGTCCTGCAGCTCCTGAGGCGTGGCTCTCGCATCATCTCCCCGCGTAAAGCCGGGGGCAAACGTGGATGGATCAAATGCGTCGTTTCCCCCACCCTGGGACATATGCTGGTCATTGGGCGCCTGCGGCATGGGGGGTGGAGGGGGGGGGATCTGCCCCTCCTCCAGCTTCGGCACCAGGGCAGTGCTGGAGATGCTTTCAGGAGGGTCTTCAAAGCCGTAGGCTAGCGCCACCAGCCTATTGTACCGGTGCATTTGCATGGTGCGAGTGAAGTTCACTGGGCTTGCTCCAGGTGGGACCGGCTCACGGGAGTACACGTGGAAACGTTCCCGAAGGGTGGGCAAGAAGGGGTGCTCTTGCAGGCCCAGCAAGGCAAACAGCGGCACCAGTGTGCCTGCGTGGGTGACATGCATGTTCCAAGCGGGGCCTCGCCCATTCTTGGACCCCCAGGGCTTGACGGTCTCATCCACAGCATCCGCAAGGCGAATGCTGGGGGGAGCAGCCCCTGATCCAGCCAGCCAGTAGTTGTCATGAACGCCCCTCCATGATGGCTGATGTGTTGATTGGCGCTTGATTGTGTGCATGGCAGCGTCTGCTGAGGAAAAAACGTCCTCCAAAAGTGGACAGGTGGCGCCTGTGGCCTCAGGGGAGTCTGCACGGGGGAACAACAGCAAAGCAAGTGAGCGCCAGAACCTGCTCATGGCCAACACGCAACGTACAATAGCCCTTGGTGTGCAGATTTATCATGTCCTGCATGTAGTCAAACTTCTCCATCAGGGGGATGTGCAGCTTCCAAATGTTGCACAGTCCCTTGGACAAACTGAAGGCCCCCGCATCCATGCGGCAAACCTCGAATAAGTCCCAAGCCACGGTTGCAATGGCACAATCTCGCGGAGAGCCCCACCGGAACTTCGCGCACTGATCCTGAGGGATGACGTTTGGCAGATCTGCGCTTGGTGTGGTAATTCCCTGGAAGACACGGCGAGGCGTGCCCACACGACTTACTTGCAATAAAGCCACCAGCAAAAACATCCCTCAACAGTGCCTCTTCTCTGGTATCAGGAAGCGGGTGTGCGGCAGCCCTGCTGTCGTCCTCGGCTCCGTCGCCACTGGGGGAAACTGCCACGCTTCCTTGCGAGAGGCTTCCGGCATTTGCCCAGCGCCTCTCAAGCTTTCGCAGCTCCAAAGGAGTCAGTGGGGTTAAACGCTCGTACGGTTGGACTTCTTGCACAAACCACTCAGAAGATTCAAGCTGAGAGTCATCATCCTGGGAAGAGGCTGCAACGGCCTCTTTCGCTTTCTCCCGAGCAGCTAATGCCTTAGCACAATGCTTGTATGGACGCAGCAATGCACTTCTCGACCAGGTACCATTTCGATTTTCACCTTGATCAGGGTGGATTTGCATCAGCAAACCCTGATTTGCAACCGGCACGATGGGAAAAGTGTCATTTTCCACAGGCGCAACAAATTTTATCGCATCAACTAAATGCCCGGCATATTCGGAGCAGCGCTCAGAGGGCGTCGATTCGACGACAATTTTGCGATTAGCAGCCAGTAAGTCGCTGATGTCTGACATGTAAGCATTCCAAAGAGGTGCAATAGTCTGAAGCGCCTCAGGCTTTGCATGGCTCGCTAGCGACCCTGCGAAGGTTTTCATTTGTGCATGATCAGCTCGAGCTTTGCACAATTTGGAAAACAACTCACCACTGTTTAGTTGCTGATCCTGGCGCATGGATTCCACTGCCGTATGAGTTTTGCGCCCAGCTTCAGTGACAAGGTCTTCTGTACAGTGACAGAAACTTCCATCACATTGCCATGGCGTGTTTTTTTAGGCACACATACCAGCTGCTACAAGAGTTGCTTTGAGTCGATGGAAGCTGTCAGAAGATGTTGAATGCCTTGATCCATGTCGAATCACGTGGTTCATGTGAACCTGCGACAGCACAAATTGCTTGTCAAGACACAGACATGCAAGTTATGCATTCTGGTCGAGCTTACCAAACGGCACTGCTCAGGAACATCTGATAGCGAGAACGTATCAGCATGGCCGTCAAATGGGGTTTTGGACCCTAAAAATTCCATGATGCCTCTTTCACTGTGCAGTAAATCCAAATAGCTGCTGGGTGGATCCATTGCGTACTGAGCAAGGACGGCGAGAAAAGTTCCCGAGAGACTTAGCCATCGGAGCAATGTCATAGCTGCCGGTGGCGAAACAAATCTACTTGTTTTTCAAGCCTTTGCGTTGAAAAATGTGCACATATATTCACTTGTGCAATTGAAATGAGCCGGCTTGGCAGTGTCACACAGGGTTGGTCCACCCCCTGCGAAAGCTAAAAATTTGAGGCCCCCTGGCCACGAAATGCAGGGTTTTATCTAACCAAACGCAATTTCCGCAGCGTATTTCCCAATTTCCGCACAATTTCCGCACCTGTCGGCGCAAGATGGCCTTTTAAATCTAACATGGGGTGGACCGACCCTGTCACAGCAGGGTTGGTCCACCCCCTGCGAAAGCTGAAAATTTGAGGCCCCCTGGCCACGAAATGCAGGGTTTTATCTAACCAAACGCAATTTCCGCAGCGTATTTCTCA
>Ga0307982_1000880_pt1 | contig 24103 bp, 24 predicted proteins | sample OrgLakmetagen989_FD_201847 | JGI IMG/M metagenome (GOLD analysis project Ga0307982, IMG submission 201847) | Saline water microbial communities from Organic Lake, Antarctica - #989 | ecosystem: Environmental > Aquatic > Non-marine Saline and Alkaline > Saline | place: Antarctica: Organic Lake...
CGCGCCGCGAGGGCCAGCAGGGTCCCGTCCACACGGGCCACGGCGTCCGGACGGGCGAGGCGCAGGGCTACCAGGCGGGCATGTACGCCGACGACCAGACGGGCACGCGCCGCGAGGGCCAGCACGGCGCTGTGCACACGGGCCACGGCGTCCGCACGGGCGCGGCGCAAGGCTACCAGGCGGGCACGCACGCGTACGACCAGCGCGGTACGCAGCGCGAGGGCCAGCACGGCGCTGTGCACACGGGCCACGGCGTCCGCACGGGCGCGGCGCAAGGCTACCAGGCGGGCACGCACGCCTACGACCAGCTTGGAACACAGCGCGAAGGCCAGCAGGGTCCCGTCCACACGGGCCATGGCGTGCGCACGGGCGCGGGGCAAGGCTACCAAGCGGGCACGCACACCTACGACCAGCTTGGTACCCAGCGCGAAGGCCAGCACGGCGCCGTCCACACGGGCCACGGCGTGCGCACGGGCGCGGCCCAGGGCTACCAGGCAGGCACGCACACGTACGACCAGCTCGGCACGCAGCGCGAGGGCCAGCACGGGCCCGTCCTGACGGGCCACGGCGCGCGCACGGGCGCGCCGCAGGGCTACCAAGCAGGCACGCACACGTACGACCAGCTCGGCACGCAGCGCGAGGGTCAGCACGGCGCCGTGGCAGCCGGCATGGGCATGGTCTCGCCGCAGGGAGCTGGCCATGGCCCCGCCATCAGTCAGAACCACCAGCACGTCGCGCCCAGATTCGAGGGCGTCGAGGTCACGTCGTACTTGTCGCAGCCGCAAGCCGAGGGAGCGCGTGGCGCAACCGCAAACCAGGCGCAGCACGACCACCAGCCGCGCCAGAACACGTCCTGGTCGGCCATCGGCGGCCAGCTGGCACGCGGGCCGGCCACAGCGCAGCAGCCTGCCAGCGCCATGGCCAACCAAGCCGTGTCGGTTGCGGGCCAACCGCATCGCGAGGGCATGGACGTGTCGGACCGAATGCCCGGCCCGGCCGGCGCGCCGGACGTGGGTCGTATGGTCCACGGTGAAGTGCAGCTCCGCAACGGTCAGCGAGCAGGGTACGGCAACGTGGGGGTCCGCAACCACGGCGGTGCTCAACACGGCGCCGTCGACGGCGAGAGCCAGCTGTTTCCTCAGCAGCACAACCTGCCCCCGGACCGCTCGTACCGAAGCAACCTGCGCAACCTTGGTCAGTACACCAGCTAGCCACACTCGAGCGGGCGGCACCTTTCGCCCCGAGCCTTCTCCCTCTTTGCTGACGCGCCGGGTCCGGCAGCCTCGTCGCTCCACCCAAGGGCACTTACCACCCCGTTCTATCCTTGGGCTGGTGCTTCTGGGTCGTATGGAACACGCTGGACGACCGCTGACCCGCACAGCAGCGGCCGACGGCGACTGCTTGCTGCAGTGGATGGTCGACTCGCCGGTGCACCCCGCCTATGACACGATCGTTCACCTCTTGAACGACGAGATGCCGCCGGTCGCGTACCGCTTCTACCCGTCAACGACAGACTCTTCGATTTGGTACTGCCAATCACTCAAGGTGATGCGCACGGAGCACAACGGTCTGAGGGCAGGCCGCTCCACAGCTACGTTCAAGATGGCGGACGCCACCTCGCCGCGGCACCGGCTGGTGTTTCACAACCAGCTTTGCACCCAAAAGCTCGTCTTTGAGCCGGTTGAATGCTCACCGTCCACGATACGGGTCAGCGTATGGTCAAGAAACAGCTTGTTTCCGGACGTTCGATATGTGTTTCCGCCTCTGCTACAATAAGCGTTCGCAAGTCAATTTACCACACAACCTCCTAAACTCCGACACACCGCTTCTTCAACTTTGGCCCGCCACTCCTGGCATTAGGTTCGAGAAGAGACTGACTTGGCCTCCGAGCCCCTCGACTCCCATGGCACCGCTTCTTCAACTTTGGCCCGCCACTCCTGGCATTAGGTTCGAGAAGAGACTGACTTGGCCTCCGAGCCCCTCGACTCCCATGGCACCGCTTCTTCAACTTTGGCCCGCCACTCCTGGCATTAGGTTCGAGAAGAGACTGACTTGGCCACCGAGCCTCTCGACTCCCAAGGCACCGCTTCTTCAAGTTTTAGCCTCAACAAGTGCAGGGACTTGAATTTGCGTCTGTTTGTGCAGGATCATCACGCTAAGGTAGACCGTCGGAAAGTCTGTGTAGGTCGCCCGAAACGCGCAACACTCACACCACCAACCCCGCCAACGAGCTAAAAGTTTGCGACGCTACCGACAAGACGCCCTGGGCCGCTGTGAACGCCGTGAATGTTGCCCATCTTGTCGTCCAGGCCGGGACGACCACCGTAGGCGTTGAGCCGGGGGCTCCCCGATCCCGGAAGGGTCGTCGCGACACCCGACGCCACCCCGTCGCTCGAGTCGCGGTTCGCGGCGTTGGTCAGGTTGGTGTCGGCGCCAGTCGTGGTGTCAATGCTTGTGACCCGGCCTGACCCTTGGTTGGGATCAAAGGTGCCGCGAGCCTGGCGGCCGCACTTGCTAAAGTTCATGATCAACGCTCCAATCTGGGTGGAGACCACGCACTTCTTGTCAAACTCCTCGTGGGACATGCCGGGTGCAGAGCAGTCCCAGCAGACGGCGTCGCTGGCATCCCATTCCTGGCGCGACAGGTGGGTCACGTCAACCCCCTTGCCCTGGTAGTGAGACTGAGGCCCGGCCGATGCCGCCGTCAGGGACGTCGAGGTGGACGTTCCCGAGCGGATGGAGCCCGTCACGTCGATGGGAAACATGTCGCGGCTGACGTCCGACTCGTGGCGCAGGGACTGCCGCTGCGAGGAGTGAAGGCCGCTGAGGGACGCCCCGGCGGCCCGCAAGGAGGCCCCGGCGTACGACAACCCAGCGCGGTCGATTTGGCTGTTGGGGCCGGTGGGCGGCGAGGACGCCTTGCTTCCAAAGATCATCTTGTCGCGCAGTTGCTTCAACGCCATGGCTAAAAAGGTCGAGCCGGTGGCAGTCGAGGGTTTACTCAGCGGCGGCCTGCCGCAAATTTAAGCGGCGGTTGCCGGCCCGCGATCATCGAAACCCGGACGGCGCCATTGTGCGAGTCATCAAAACGCGGACCAGCCCGTCCAGCGCAGCCACCCGGCTCTGCAGGTGAATAACGTAGATGGCCAGGATGACGAGGAAGGCGAACAGAACCATCCAGCTGAGCTCGAGGCGGATGCCACTGCCGCCGTCGCCCCGGCCGCCGCCGCCCCGGCCAGGTGCCCCGGCACGAGGGTGAACAGAGTCACGGCTTGGCGGAGGTGGGGCTGGCCCCTGAGGGGGGGGCGAGGGCCCGTCCGAAAAGTCCGTCAGCGGCGCAGCGGCCGACGGATGGAGCTGAGCACCCCGGGACGCGCGAAGGTACGGCTCTGAGAACGGCTCGGCGTACTGCTGCGGCTGAGACATGCGGTTGACCCACCCCCAGCCTAGGTCGTCGAGGCGCGTGGCGTACTGCATTTGAGCCCGGCACTATGGCTTTGTCCTTGCGCGACAACTACACATTTTCAGCCAGCAGGCTCGGGAGGGAGGTCGGCGCGTGCGGCGTCGCACGCCGGGCCAGCGGATTGGTCGGCAGCCGCGCAGGGACCGGTCGCAGGCCGTCCCGCTGCGCCCGCACGCGGGACGGCGGATCCTCGTCTGTGTACTCGATGTGTGTTCCCACGGGCCCCGCCGGCCGGCCAGCGGGAGGACGATCAGGAAACGCGACCCGCTTCAGGGCACGGTTGGACGTCGAAAGGGGCACGCGTCGGCTGAAGCTAAGGCGGTCCAGGCCGTCGGGGTCAGGGACCACCACGTACTTGGGAATGATGCTCGGTAGGCCGCCCGGCACCGGACCGCCCAGTACGGGATCCCCGGGCTTGGGCTTGGCCGACGGCCCGGCGACGGTTGGCGCTGGAGCAGGGCCCAGGGGGATGACGTCACGGGAGGTGACGTTAGGGGAGGTGATGTTTGATGCGTCACGTTCCGGTGCACCTTCTGCCGCCATTTGTGGGTGACGTTGTGTTTGAGACCAGGCCCCTCACGACGATTATTTCGTGTGATTGACCGCCAGCTTGGCTGCCAAACCCGACGCGAGCGGCGGTGTTCGAGGTTAGCCGCGGCGCTAGAGAGGATAGGCGACAGCATGACGGACGACCAGCTGGTGCAACGCGCCGCGGCCGGTGTCAAAGCAACGATGGTCCACTTTGGCCGGCAGGCGGCTCTGATGGGAATGCTCTTTGCTCCTGTTGACGACGACGAGCTGGTTACCCGGTGCCGGGACTTGAACTGCATCCGGCACATGCGCAAGCTCGCCAGCAAGGACGCGCGTCCAACGGGGCGGGGCATGCGATACCTGGGCGTGCAGGACGATATAGTGTGGGACCTGGACCCGCTGGCGAAGGTGCCTGGACGCCGTCATCACCTCGACGGCCGTTGCTACAGCCAGGCCGCGTACGAGAACGCCGAATCCTCCGAATGGCACGCGCCAGCAACCTATCTCTTGGCGCTCGACGGGGAGGCTGCTCGGCTGCTGGAGTCGCGTGCGCAGATGCTGTGGCCAACCGTGTTTAACAGTACCTGTGTTGATCGTCTGCGGCGCACGCGCTGCAGCATTCGGGGCACCATTACCAAGCGCGCTTCTGCAGCCGCCAAGGCGACCGACGGCTCGTTGGACGCTGACGACTTGGCCCTGGACGATTTTGACCTTGCTTCGTTTGGGGGCACCATTACCAAGCGCGCTTCTGCAGCCGCCAAGGCGACCGACGGCTCGTTGGACGCTGACGACTTGGCCCTGGACGATTTTGACCTTGCTTCGTTTGGGGACGCCGACAGCGCGCGCGACGCCAAGGCGACCGACGGCTCGTTGGACGCTGACGACTTGGCCCTGGACGATTTTGACCTTGCTTCGTTTGGGGACGCCGACAGCGCGCGCGACGCTATGGAAACGTCGCTCGAACTGTCCATGCCGTTGCTCGCAGAGAGTAGCCACGGCGACCGGGTTGTGCCGCAACCGTTTACATCGCCCGCTAGGCCGTCCTTGGAGCCTACAGACATGTATGCCGTGACCCCCGAGGGACCGGACCTTCGGCGTCGGGCCATTTACCAACCGACGCCGCCGCGACGAGGCCGGCGCGCCAGCCCAGGCGCACCGGCTGCCCACAGCGTCACCGAAGCTGGACGGTCGCGGGCGATAGACTCGACGAGCCCCAACCGGTCCACTCTTGGCGGCGCTCCGCTTGGGAAGCGCAACAAGCCGGCAGTCGAGAGGCTGTGAGCCGCCGCCGGCAGGACAGGCATGGGTCTCGGCAATCGGATTGCGCTGGCCATTCACGGCCAGGCTTGGGCAGGCCTCGCGGTGTTTGGGTCGTGCGTCTGGCTTGGTGGTTGGTTTTTTTGTTCCGAGCATCAAGTTGAGGTTTCTTGGTGATGTCAGTCACGCGTCGGCAAGCGCCCGTCATTTCTGTGCCCGGCATATGACGTCATGAATCAACGCGTGTAGTTTGAACCCCAGGTCCCATTTTCTCGACCGCAACGGCATGAGTGTTTACATTAGCATGTGCATCAATGTTTGCACGAGCATCTGCGTGCTTACGGCGGAGTGCTTCGTTGGTGTGTACGCTGGCGCAACTTTTGGGCGCTATATGAGTCGGCAAATCCCGTTTGCCACGAGCGTCGCTGCGCTTGATTGGGGAGAGAATGCCTGTTTGACGGCAGCGACCGCGTTGCTTCTCGGGCTATTGACGGGATGGTCGAGTCTGCGTCTATTTCACAACACGGGCAACATGGCTGCCCTGGCGGCACTGGCTTCAATGGCACAGAACTTGTGGGCCGACAGGCCATGTGGGGGGCTCGCGGAAGCAAGACACTTGGAATGGTGGACGTTTAACACCTCCGATCCTCGGCAGTGCGAGAACAAGCTGCTTTACTTTGTTGATCTCATGGCTCGTACACCGTCTTGTGACAAATACCCGCTCCGTCTGCGCCTTTGGTTCGATACTTATGATCTGACGAGTGGGGCTCGAGCTGCACTCCAGGCTTTGGCCCCTCACGTCCACGTGCTTGACGTGCGCGGGTACGAAGTGATTGCCCCACTCGTCTCCTCGTACGCGCCGAGGGCGCTGCCCCTCGTCAAGTTCGGCTTGAAGACGAAATTAATGGTGAAATCGGCCGCAGCAGGCCGCCTCCTGCGACAAGCCGGCCTGTCCACCTTGCATGTAGCCTGCTTGACGGTAGACGCTGACGCAAACGCGTGTGACCCTCGGGAATTTTCGGCGTTGAAGAACGCTTCGTTCGCCGACTGCAGTGACCCAACTTGGCTTGCCCGGTACGCGGCGGCCACACCGGACGCTCCGCGCCTAGAGACTCTGCGGCTTGGCGGGCTCGTCCTTGGGGCGCCGGCGGGGGCATGGCAGGGCGACCCGTTCCACATCCCTCGCCGCCTGGTTGGCACCCAGACCAAGCTCACGCTATATCGACCCTACATCATTCTGCAAGGCAGGGTCCCAACGCTCGCTGGCACTGGGAGAGGAAGCCCTCCCCTTCGCGTGGCGTTTCTTCAGACCCAGGACAGCACGGATCTACCGACTCAGTTGGCTCGGCTTCGGCCGGATGTGCTTCACTTGAGAATGGGAGGCTCGGCTCGGCCTTCATTCGATATGCTCCCGGACGAGGACTGTAGCCAAAAGCCGCTCGTCGTTATCGTCAATGCCCGCGTGAGTGCGGCGCTAGCAAGCGTCTGCGGCCTGCGACAAGCAAGCCCCCATCGGCTGATGCGGCTTTACACAACACTGCAATGGAACCGTCGTCCTCGACCAACGATAATGGATCAGCGTGATCGACGGACTCTTTACACAGCCGTTAGCGCCTCGCACGTGGCGTGCCCGGTCTCAGGAAGAAGCTTTGACGTGTGGCAGTCGGTGCTTGTGGCCTGGATTCTCGCAGACGTCCAACCTCAGAGGATTGCGTGGAACACGGGGTGTCGATGTGCTGACGCTTCGGTCTAAACCGGAGAGCAGTTGTATGCAGGAGCTCTGGTCCGAAAGAACCGTGGTCCGGCAGAAAGCTCGGACAATCGCTCGCCTGGGTCGCGCCCGACGATGACGTCGCCATGCTTCAGCACATGTCATTTGCCGTCTTGAGAATGTTAGTTTCCACAACCTCACAGGCAACTCGAAAAGACAAAGCAAAGTCATGTGGTTCTGGATTCCGACGGCAACGGCCGGCAGACATGGATCTCGCCCACTGTCCTGCGCTGGCCATACATGACAAGTTCGGGCAGCCGTCGTCTTCTTTGGCTTGCGCGTTTGGCGATGGCGGGGTTGGGCCTTTGTTGTTCAAACGTCAATTTAGGATTCTTGTTGACGTCAATCGCACGTCGTCAAACGCCCGTCTTTGTGTGCACGACATGAGGTCATTGACCAACGCGGTTCGCTTGCAGCCTGGAACAGGCATCACTTTCTCGGCCCGTAAAGCCATGGGCGTCTGCTGGTTTGTGGTCGAGTGGTTCGCTGGTGCGTACGCTGGCCTGGCTTTTGGATGCTACCTGGGTCGGCAGGTTCCGTTTGCCACAAGCAGCGTTGCGCTTTATTGGGCGAATAATGCATGCCTGACGGCTGCGGCCCTGTTGCTCCCCGGCGTGTTGACGGGGTGGTCGAGCCTGTGCCTCTTCCACCACAACACGGGTAACACGGCTACCCTTGCGGGAGTGGTCGCACTGGCAATGGGCCTTACGGCCAACAGGCCACCTAGGCGGCTTTGGCAAGCAGAATGCTACCAATGGTGGTCGCTCAACACTGCCAATCCTCGGAAGTGCGAGAACGATCTTCTCTACATTGCCAGTCTCATGGCCCGTACACCGTCCTGTGACAAATACCCGCTCCGTCTGCGAATTTGGTTCAATACCTATGATCTCACGAGCGCGGCTCAAGCCGCACTCCGGGCTTTGGCCCCTCACATCCATGTTCTTGACGTGAACGGGCGCGAGGTGATTGCCCCACCCGTCTCCTCGTACGCGCCGAGGGCGCCGCCCCTCGTCAAGTTCGGCTTGAAGACGAAATTAATGGTGAAGTCGGCCGCAGCAGGTCGCCTCCTGCGACAAGCTGGCTTGTCCACCTTGCATGTAGCCTGCTTGACGGTAGACGCTGACGCAAGCGCGTGTGACCCTCGGGAATTTTCGGCGTTGAAGAAGGTTTCGTTCGCCGACTGCAGTGACCCAACTTGGCTTGCCCGGTACGCGGCGGCCACACCAGACGCTCCGCGCCTGGAGACTCTGCAGCTTGGCTATGTCGTTCTTGGGGCGCCGGCGGGGCCATGGCAGGGCGACCCGTTCCACATCCCTCGCCGCCTGGTTGGCAACCAGACCAAGCTCACGCTATATGGACCCTACATCGTTCCGCAAGGCAAGGTCCCACCGCCCGCTGGGGCTGTGAGAGAAAGCCTTCCCCCGCGCGTGGCGTTTCTTCAGACCCAGGACAGCACGGATCTACCGACTCAGTTGGCTCGGCTTCGGCCAGACGTGCTTCACTTGGAAATGGGAGACCTGGCTCGGCCTTCATTCGACATGCTCCCGGACAAGGACTGTAGCCAAAAGCCGCTCGTCGTTATCGTCAATGCCCGCGTGACTGCGACGCTGGCAAGCGCCTGCGGCCTGCGACAAGCAAGCCCCCATCGGCTGATGCGGCTTTACACAACGCTGCAATGGAACCGTTATCGTCAACCAACGATAATGGATCAGCGTGATCGACGGACTCTTTACACAGCCGTTAGCGCCTCGCACGTGGCGTGCCCGGTCTCAGGAAGAAGCTTTGACGTGTGGCAGTCGGTGCTTGTGGCCTGGATTCTCGCAGACGTCCAACCTCAGAGGATTGCGTGGAACACGGGGTGTCGATGTGCTGACGCTTCGGTCTAAACCGTAGAGCAGTTGTGTGCAGAGGCTCTGGTCCGAAATTCAGAAGGAACCGTGGTCCGGCAGAAAGCTCGGACAATCGCTCGCCTGGGTCGCGCCCGACGATGACGGTGACGCTGTCATGCTCGAGTAGACGTCGTCTGCCGTCTTGAAGACGTCACTTTCCACAACGTCAAGGGCAACTCGAAAAGACAAATCAAGTCATGTGGTTCTGGATTCCGACGGCAACGGCCTTCATCGGTTTGCATGGGGGCATCGCGGTGGCGCGTCACCTGGCTCGGCAAACCTCGTCTGGCATCAGTGTGGATAGGGCCGGTCGAAATGGAGTTTGCTATGCTTGTGGGGCCATGTCGTTTATCTGGCTGATGACCATTCGGTCGAGTTGGTGTGCTTCCTGTAGCTCTAGTACGCAGTTCGCTCTCGCAGCGGTGTCTGCGGTTGCCCTCGCCTTGTCCGTGGAATATGCGTTGATGGACGACCTCCCAGCGCGTCTTCTGGAAGCACAACATAACATGTGGTGGAGCATCCGCACGGCCGAACCCCGGGGGTGCGAGGACACGCTGTTGCACCTTGCCAAGCTCGTGAGCATGGCCCCGTCGTGCGAAGCACACCCGCTTCGCCTTCGTATCCTCCTGAACACCCATTACATGACGGTGGCTACCCGACGCGCGCTCGCGACGTTGGCTCCCCACCTGCAAGTGCTAGAAGTTGCGGGGGTGAACCGATCACCCTGCTCACCACAACCTCCCGTCGTGCCTCTGCCCACCAACGGCCCTGTGCGGATGAAGCTTATCGTGACATCGCCCGGAGGTGGCGAGCTGCTGCGCCAAACCGGGCTGTCAACCATGCACGTGGCCTGCCTGGTGTTGAACGGCACGGATGGGTGCGACCCTTGGTGGTTTGCGTCGTTGAACGACGTATCCGTCACCGACTGCGGCAATGACGCCACGTGGCTCGCTCGGTACGCGTTGGCCGCGCCCAACGCCCCGACCCTGCGGAGCCTGCGACTCGGTGTCGGAGCCTCCTTCGAGGTTGGAGCACTGGCGACAAAAGAACCGTTCCGCGTCCCTCTCCGTCTCCTTGGCAAGCGGACAAGGCTCATGGCGCATTTTCCTGTTGTTGTTACGCAAGACGTGGACCAGGCGCCCACCGGCCTGTGGTGCGAGAGCGCCGCGGCGCCTCGCATTGCGTACCTCGAGACCCGGGGTAACGCGGCTCTCTGGACTCGGCTCCGGGCGGACGTGGTGAATTGGACACCACCTTCCAACACGCTCGACTATCCGATGGATGTGTTCTCCAGCGAAGCCTGCGATCGGAAGCCGCTCGCCTTTTTCATCAAGGGACGGGCAGGCAAGGTGCTGATCAATGCATGTGGCGTGCGGCGCGCGAGCGCCGAGCGGGTCATGCGGCTGAAGGTGACGCTCCAATGGCTCCGCTGCGCCGAACCGAGCGCACTGTACATGCGCCACCGATGCAATATGTTGACGGCCGTCAGCGCCTTCCTCGTGGCGTGCCCATCCTTAGGAAGCTGTCCCGAAGCGTGGCAAGCAATACTTGCCCTGGAGTTACTCAAGGAGGTTGAACCCTTGGCGGCGCGCGGGGCTGGACGGAAGACCTCGTGCCGGTGTGTCGTCGCTTAGTTCAAGTTGGTTGCCAACGCACGTCAGGAGAGCTTTGTACAAGTACCTCTGAAAAGGCTGCGTGGATAAAATATCTATAAATAGAGTGCTCATTGCTTTGACATGACGCTACTGAAACAACGCCATTTACTCATCTCCCGGTGCTTCAAGATCGAGCAGGCAACGAGACGGAAAGGTACTACACTCGTGCTTGGTGCTGCACCACCAGGATGCCTCTTGCTTCAAGTGGTCATTGCGATGGGGGCTGGGTCATGTTCAGACGCCAACTCGGCGTCAAGGCGCTTCATGCGGTGTAAGCGCAAGTGGCACCATCGACTCCGAAGGAGATGAAACAGCTGGTCGTACGGCAGCACCACAAACACGGGGCCTTCAGAGGTTGGTCCGCGACAAAAGACCAAGGCCGGCGACGCAGCGTCTGCCCGCGCCTGTGCCGCAAGCGGCGGCCACGTGGCCCACAGGTTCAATTGGCGCTGCAACCGAACCGTCACGCGCGCGCGAGGAAGGCCTGCCACCCCCTGGCGAGCAGCCACGGCCGGCAGCCTCACAGCAAGGCCGTCGTGCGCGGCAACGGCAGGCTCGGTCGCCTGGCGGCGGGCGAGGCTCATGGTCGCGTGCACGGCACGCGCCAGCGCCGCGCTGGTCTGCGGCGCTGGGTCCTCGGGAGGCACCAGGTCGAGAAAGCCCACCATGGGCGCCACCGGCTCGCTTGGGTCGGCGGCGCTGGCAGCCGCCCACGTGGGCGGGCGAGGGGTTGCCGCGTACCAGTGCAGGTTGCACCAGTGACCAAAGGGCAGCACGACCAGAGGCTCTTGGCGGCTCTTCTTGACCACCACGGCAGGGTACGTTGCGGTGCTCGAGAGGCGCGCGTCCACCTGAGCCAGCGCGCTCCACAAGTTGAGCGTCTCGTGCCACTTCATCTCAAAGCTGTAGGGAATGCGTAAGAGGGCTTCCGTGGACAGGATGAGATCGTCGCCCGCCGCGCCCATGCTCAGCGACCGCACGTCGTTGCCCTGCAGGGACGGAAACGTGTCGCGGAGGCGGGTCGCCACCATTTGCTGCAGCTTGCGCCCCTTGGCCTTGCGGGCCTGCGAACTAATGCCCTTCATGCCCCGAGTTGGGTGGTCCCGGGCCAAGGGCTGGCTCGGCAAGGGCACGGTGGGTCTTCCGCTGGAGACCGGCGGCAGCCATGGGAGGCTCGGCAAGGGCGATTCCACCTCAAGCGGCGTTGCCGGCGGGCTTTTGGGCGTCGAGGGTGGGAGCCGCCGATTGACCGGCGTTGGTGGCGGGGACCCTGAGCAGCCGTTGGCGCCGGGCGCGGCGGGGGTTGGGGAGCGCGTCAAGCCGCGCGCACCGATGGCTGCCAGAGCACATCGCCGGCGCCAAGGGAGTGGTTGCTCGCGTTGGCCAAGCAGGGGCATGTGAGCAGGCGCGAGAAGGTAGGAGGGGTGCCTGAGGAACGCGCGCCACCGAAAATGAGAGCATTTCTACGCCTGCGCGCTATGGGAGTGGTCGGGCTGTGGAGCTTTCTGCGCAAGAAGCATCCCGGCGTGTTTACGACGGTCAACCTGAGCACGTTGGCTGGCAAGTCGGTTGCCATTGACTTTGCCATCTACGCTTGGCGGATGGGCGATGTTGGCGTTGTCGAAGGGGTCAAGCGCCAGGTTCGGCACCTTCAGAGCCACGGGATGGTTCCCACGTACGTGTTCGACGGGCCCAAGCAGGCGGCCAAGGTGCACGAGCACCGGCGGCGTGCCGCAGCTGCCGCGGCGCTCCAAGTCAACGCTCACCAGCGGCGCGCCATACTGGCCGAGCTGGAGGCGCCAGCGGCACAGGTGCCCGAGGACGGGGCTCCCATCGGTTGCGACCTCCGTGCGCTAGCGGCCCTGGTCGAGCACCTGGCCGTGCCCCGCGACGTTGCCGTGGCGTTGGACGAGGCGGACGCTGTGCGGTTGCAGGCCGGGACGGACGGCGCGCTCGCACCCGCGCCCAGCGCGCCGTCCGGGCGGGTCGGGGTGGAGAACGTGATTGACTACATCGTCCGGCGAGAGGCGGCCCAGGTCAAGGCGGACGAAAAGCGGCAAGGGTACACTCCCGGGGACCTGGAAGCCGTCATGGCGTGGCTGCAAGCCGAAGGGGTCACGTACCACGTCGCGTGCGCCGAGGCCGAGCAGTTGGCTTCGCAGCTCAATCGGCAGGGCGAGGTGGACTTTGTCATGACGGACGACAGCGATGCGCTGCCGTTTGGCGCAGTGGCCATCCTCCGGCGCCCCGACACGGCCCACACGCGCGCCGAGCTAGTCCGGACCGCCGAGGTCCGGGCGGCGTTGGGCATCACGCAGCTTCAGCTGGTCGACCTCTGCATCGCGTGCGGGTGCGACTTTACGTGCACTCGCGGCCTTCCCAACGTCGGCCCTGTCAAGGCCCTCAAGCTCGTGCAGCAGCACGGGTCGCTCGATGGCCTGTTTGATGGTTTGAGCGGGCAAGGCGAGCTCGCCGCGTTGGCGCGGCGAGCGCCCGACTTTGACCTCGCGGCGTTTGACTACAAGGCGGCGCGAGCGGTTTTCCAGGACGACCGGAACCAAGCCGCCATCAGCGTTCCAAGCCCGACCAAGACGGCCTGCGGCCCCAGCGGCGGGCGAGGGTCCGCCAAGCGCGCCGCGGCAGTCACTCACCCCGAGCCCGCGGCCTAAGCCGCCGAGCCGCGCTCCCTCACTGGCGGCTCCTGCGCCGGCAGGGCGCTGGACGAAAAACTCCCGGGGGGCAACGAACCGCTCGACCGAGCCATTTCAGCTCCCATTTGGAAGCATGGCCTTTCAGATGCTACGGCGCCTGCGCGAGCTGACGGCGCGGCAAGGGTGGGACTACACGTTCACGCTCTTCTCTCACAGCGGAGAGGCCTCGCATGCTTTGGACATGATTTATTTGAGTGTTCCGTTCCACCGCTGGACGCAGACCGGGGTTGGGGATGACCTGTACGATACCCTGGCATCCGCCATCAAGCACTTGGAAGCAGAGACCTCGCCCTGCCAATCGCCGCCAGGTGCTTCGTCAGCACCGGCGCCAGCCTCGGTCGTTGAGCAAGGCTTGGGGCTTCCGGGCGGTGCACAGGCGGCCCCCGCGCCCGCGTATCGAACCCATAACCACAAAGGGGCTCTCAACGAGCGTTGCCAGCGCGACGGCTGGGCCCTGCCCAGCTACACGAGCGTGCCGCGCGTCTCTGGAGGCATGGTTGCCGGATGGGATACGCGCGCGAGGCTGCACAGTGAGAGAGCCGGTGAGCTTACGGGACAGGGATTTGCTGCCACGAAGCGGCAGTCGCAACAGCTTGCCGCCAAGCAGCTTTTCTTGCAGCTACCCTGAGGGGCGTCCACGACGGTGCTGCAGACTTACTCGTTCCGAAGAACAACGAGCAGCGAGAGTGTCCGAAGCGGCGTCAAGGCAAAGCCCGCGACGTCGATGGTAGCGACACCGCACACTTATCCAATTGAGCCGTTTGTCGAGCGAAAAGCAGCGCAAATGGTTCGTCACTATTTCGAACAGCCATTGAATCACGTATATAAATTTATTGAAGAGGGCAGGGGCATCTCTTTTCAGTCAATCAAACCAGGCAACCTGTTGCGCAGTGCGTGCCAGCTGATCTTCGGTCTCTTGAATGCTTTGCAGAATGGCGTCAAGCTCTTCCTCCACGAGGCGATTGTGATGTCGATGTTGAAAGTCACAGCCTGCGCGAACAAGGCAGTCTTGAGCGTTGCCACTGCCGTGCACAGGGTCGTCGCAACGCTGCAGCGAGAACAGGTCGTCGAGTGTTTGGGCCGTGACCCCAGCGCATGAGGACGAGGGTTCAAAGTCTTGCCAGTGGCGAGCGTAAAAGTCCTTGGCCGATAATGCGATAATGATCGGCCCGCGCTGCACTCGAGCCCACTGCTCCAGGTCTCTGGTGCTGTCAAACGGGTGGCTCGACCACGCCAACCCGACGCAATGGAACTCTGCCTGCTCGCGCGGGCTGGAAGCCTGGTCCTTCAGGCGATCGTCGAGCTCGGGTAGCCTTGCGCTAGCCTCCAAGAGCCGACGGTTCAGCACGTGGTGATCCACCGTCGTCAGGTGGCAGGCAAGCGCTTCGACTGGCTTGGTGGCGGCTTCGTGGGTGTGTACGGTTGCTTGCGATGCCGGCAGTACGACTCTGACGATCCACAGACGACCTTGGCCGTTCGAACTGGGCTGCGTGTAGGTGAATTCCGCCACGATAGTTGCAAGGGACATGGCTCGCGTTTGGAAGGAAAATGACTCGAGGGGGCACTCGACGGCAATTGTTTTCGAAAGCGAGGGGTACATGTGCAATATAGGCGGGCGCTTGACCAGAGCACTTGTGCTTGTCAGCGCCAGGAGAGGAGGGGTTCTTCCACCGGAGTCGGCGAGGTGAGCGGGGGAGAGAGTACGAGGGAAGCGTGGCGTCTGTCGTTCTGTGCGGTAGGTCTCGAGCCATGGGCTTGCGCGCGACAACGGTGCAGGTCATCGTCGACGAGGGAACCGTCCAAGCAGCAACATCGTACCACCAGCACATTGGCCCTGTTCAACTTGTTCAGATCACCAGACGCTGTGAAGGATGGAAATCAGCTCTTCAAGATCCTGCCTTGAGAAAGACCTTGAAAGCATTGTATGTCCTGTTCCCGCTTACGAACCCGGACTGTAAAATGCTTGACAAGGACTCGAGCATCGAAGCGGTTCTCCTACTGAAGACGCACCAGGTGGCGTCTTCCAGCACCAATGCTGACGCGTACGTGCCCCAACTGCATGTCCGCCGAGGCGTCGACCCAATCGATACCTGCCGCGCGTTGCTGTCGTCTCAGGGTGGCCTGGAGATGACATTGCGGATGGCTTCCCGGCGGCAGGCGTATTGGATCGCCGTCGGGAGCAGGGCTCGTAGCGCTGAGGTTCCGGTCCACGTCCTGATCCTCATTGCTGTCAAGTTGGCCATGCTTTACGTGCCGGACCTGTCCGATCGCCCCGGCACGATATGGCGCTGATCTCTGGAAGTCGTTGACTCCACAGCAAGATCTACTGTGGGTACAGGCGTTCGCGGGAACGACCGCATACCACGGCGCTCCAAGGGGACCAAGGGAGTGACAAGTCGGACTACCCTCCAACGGTTCGGCTTTGGGCAGTAGTGCCTTCCGTTCCCGCTTTAGCCAATTTACATCTCAGGGTACTCAAACCCACTCCAATACAACGCAAATGCAAGATCTTGCCCCGCTCTTGTTCCGCACGCCCTGTCCCAGTCCGGACGGACATTCGCTCCCTTCCCTCCCGCCCTGCCACCCCCTTGTGCTGGGTCAGCCGAGTCGCACCCTCGTCCCCTGCATGTCGCTCATCCCGCAGCCTCTGCAAAGTAACCCCGCAGCAAGGCGTAGTTGGGCGCCTCGTCAAACCCCAGCTGCCGGACGTACCGCATGTACTCCATGAAGCACAGCGGCAGGTCCTTGCACAGCTCGCCGAGCGACAGCGACTCCTTCATGTCGCCCACCAGGCGGCTTTGCTCCCGCCGGTCCTCGTGTTTGATGCCCATCCAAGGCAAGCGCTTGTTGACCAGGAAGATGAGCATGTACCCCAACGCTTCGAGGTCGTCGCGCCGGCTCTGCTCGTGCCCCGCGTGGGTGTAGCGGCTGGCGTACCGGACGGTGCCCGTCAGCGACTTGTCCGTGCGCTCGGGAATGTGAACCCCCCGCGACACGTACTTCTTGCACAGCCCCATGTCGACAATGTACAGCTGCTTGGACTCCACCCCCGAGACCCCCGTCAGGAAGTTTTCCGGCTTGATGTCGCGATGGATGTACCCCTTACGGTGCATCCGGCTCAGCACGCGAATGCCCTGCGGAGCAATCCAGCCGACCACGTCCGTCAGTCCCAGGGACGGCAAGCACTTGTCCAGGCTCGGGCCCAAGGCTTCCATGACGAGCATGCGCTTGCCATCGTGCTTCCACAGCTGGTACACGCGGGGCACCCCCATGATGTTGAGCAGGTCGCGGTACACTCGAAACTCGTACTCGACCTGAGGCAAGCGGGCGTCCGCTGGCTCGCTCTTGACGGCGTACTGCCTCTTGCTGTACTTGTCTCGCATCAGCATCACCTTGCCAAAGGACCCCCGTCCCATTTCGCTCACCTCTTCAAAGTCTTGCGGGGTCGGGACGTCGAATCGCATGAGCCGGGTCCGGACGGTCAGAGCCGAGTCGTCCTGGTCGGCGGCGGCCGCAAAAGACGACCGCGGCGCGGTCGGCATTTGGGATGCCATTGCGCAGAACCCCCTTGCTGTACACCAACTCCTGCGCAACATTTTGACGGCCAGCCCGGCGGACCCGGTGCGCACTGGCGACAATTGTGCGGTCGTTGCATTTGGCAAGAACGATGCGGCCGCGCCGCCCGCTCAAGGTGGTTTTCATGGGGGCGTCCGGGGTAGGCAAGACGAGCCTGGTGCGCGCCTACATGCACGGGTCCTTCAGCGACATGCAAGAGTCGACGATTGGCGGCGCCTACAGCAGCTTGACCATGCGGTTTGACGCGCGCCGCGCTCGCCTCGTCCCGCAGTCGGGCCCCTTTGCTGGCCGCTCCGAGCCTCCGGTGGAGGACGACGGTCCGGCGAGCGCGGCTCTTTCCTCTCTTGTTGCGGCGCCCGGCGAGCTGTGGACAGTCGAGGTGTGGGACACGGCGGGGCAGGAGCGCTATGCCACGCTGCTTCCGATGTACTACCGGACGGCCGACGTGGTCGTGGTGGTTCACGACGCGACGTCCAGCGCCTTGGACCGCGCGCAGCAGTGCCTGGCCGCGGTCGAGACGGAGTGCGTGGGCAACCCGGTCGTCCTGGTGGTGCAGAACAAGGCGGACCTGCTGCTGCAGCCCGCGGTTGCTTGCGAGTGGCAGCAGGGCCTGCAAGCGAACCATCTACGGACAGCGCTCGCCAGCGCCAAGCACGACCGCGGGTTTCGAGCCCCGCTGGAGAGCGCCATGGCGGAGGCTGTCGAGCGCCGGCTGGCGCGATGCCAAGCCGAAGGGGACTCGGACCTCGCGAACGACCTCGAGATCACCCGATCGCTCGGTCCGAGCCGAGCCCTGGAAGCTGCGTGGTCCGCTGCGACGCAAGCAACCTGCTGCTGAAGTGCGCTCTGGTGAATTATATATTGGCTTGCCCAAGCCCGAACCGCCTCACGCTCTTGCCCAACGCCAAACAAGCCCATCTGAAACCGGTCGGTGAGTGCCGGGCCGAGGCCTAAGCGCTGGCGTCCTGATGGCGGCGCAGTCGAAAGTATCTTGGCACCCGCAGGCGCCATCGCGATGCCCCTTGCCTGGAAGGATCTGGCGAAAGCCCTGCGCGAGGTGACGGGGCCAAGGAGTCGACCCTGGACTCGGGGCCAAGGCTTTGATTGAGCACGTCCGGGTTGGTCCCTGGGCCCGTCTGCAGGTCGAGGTCGTCCCACCGCTGCCAAAAACGGTCAAGCGCGTCCGGGCTGGCGTCCAGGCTGGCATCAGGCTCCAGGTCGGCATCAGGCTCCAGGTCGGCGTCGGCCTCGAGGTCGGCCTCTTGCTGGTTCCACACTTGCACAACCAATGCAAGCAGCAGCCCAACAGTGCCATACACGCAAAGCAGCGCGACGCACGAGGCCGCAGTAACCACGCGGAGGGCTACCCCGGGCTCGCTGGTGGCCATGATTATTCGAGCGCTTCCCACTTGGTTCGTCAGGACCGTCGCGAGGCCAGCGACGTACAGTGTCGCCCACATCATCGCACGGTATATTCCGCATGACGACGGAGACGAATCCAGCGCGGCATGCATCGAGTGCGCGACCCAGGTCCCGCTGGGAATCAAGAGGAAAAACCCAAACAGGATTTGCTTGCCCAACTCAAAGTCCTGTCCGTCCGCGACCATCAGCTGGCAAGCCGCGCCCAAAATGACAATTTTGGAAACGGCCCCGATCATGACCAGCGTTGCAGCCGCACTAGTAAACGCCTCTCGCGCCCAGCAATGCATCTCAGGCACCGGCAATCGACACACGGGACACGTTCGGGATCCCTACAAACGCACGCGTGAACCAGGCGCCCAGCGGTACCCGCCAGTCCCCGACCTACAGTGCCCTGCCAACGCCGCATGCACGGTCGGTGGAAGCCGTGCCCGCAAGGGGCGACGAACGCGGTTCGTTCCGTCGTCGGACTCAGGCATATACTGCACAAGGGATCGTGCTGCATGATAGCGGTCTATGCAAAAGCCGGCGCTTCAGCCCTCGAACCCAACTTGTGGCAAGGGTATGAACCCGGTTCATCGCGGCAACCCGGCTTTTGTAGTCCGTGACGTCAACGTGCGGCACCAGCCCTGACGTCGCGCGAAACTGGCGCGCGAACGAAAGTACGTTCCTGAAGCGGGCTTTAGCGCAAGGCAACGCGGCCGCAGCCTTTCTCCTTCCTCTCCCGTTCGTCCGTCTCCCCTCCTCTTCAAAGGCGACCACAGGGGCTCGCGCGAGCTCGGTGACAATATTGAGGCCACCCTGATTTGAGCAAGACCTCGGGGCCGTGCTGCCCGGGCCATGGCGACCTTGCCGTCGTTCGCAAGCGATCGTTCTGCTAAACCAAAAACGGTCCGTCCGTCGCCAGGCGGGGCCTTTGAGCAGCACGCGGGCGGCCGTGAAGCCGGCCCGCTGCCGGCGGTGGCGGGGGACAAGAGTGTGATATGCAGCGACCCGGAGTGGGTCCGGTACTGGCAGCGACACGGGGTTTATGGACCCGTGTGCAACACCCAGGCCGTCTTGGGCGACCTCCTTCGCCGCTTGCAGCGAAGCTGGTCGCTAGTGGTTGACGCTCGGCGCAAGCACGATGCCATCAGCAGCCGCGCCGAACGCTTTCAACAAGGCGAGGCTGCGCTGGCGGAAAGGCTTCGGCGTCATCGGGTTCGCGTCCGACAGCTCGACGCACGCCGAGTCAGCATGGAACAGGCCATTGCCGAGTTGCAGGGCCCACCGGTCCCAGGCCAGCCTCCGGCTCCGCCCGAAGAGAAGGATCGGCTCGTTGAACGCTTGGAGGCAGAGCGACGTCGGTGCGATGACCTCGAAGCGAGCGACGCCGGAGCCCGAACGCCAAGCACGGTCGTCTCGCTGGCTCATCAAACGTTGACCAACGTTCGTGACCAGGTCGTGCGGCTCACTGCCGATGTCGGCGAGGCCAATCGACGGCTGAAGCAGTACGAGCGCGTCGTGCATACAATGGTCACCCACTTGCTCAAGATGGGGTACTCGATGGCGTCCATTCAGCGGTCCATGGATCCTGCTCAAGAGGAGCACACTCGGGCGTTTCTCGACCCCAACCGCCACGTGGCCCCCATGAGCGTGCCCCCGACCCCCGACCCTTTGAAAGCCACCAGCACCGAAATGACGCTTCCGCTGCTCGAGCAAGTACAGCACGTCCGCGTGCAGCTGGAGCAGCACCACTGACCTCGGAGTGACTACCGGCGAAACGGCATCGGCCGCAGGCGAGGGCCGGTAGATGAGGGTCGGGGAGAAAGGCCCCTCGCGTCGTGCTTACGTCATCACGTCGCGTGCTTCTCGGAAGAATTACATTGGTTCATATTTGTCTACGTTCCTGAAATTGGTGAGTCGGACGGCAAGCAGCACCTCGCGCAATTCGATCCGGCCGCGTTTAACAAGCTCGTCTATCTTCGCCACTCGCTGCTCGCAAGTGAGGGCTGGAAGCTCGAGCTGCCAGCTTCGAGCACGGCGGCCGTGGCCAACACCCACGACCGCTTCTACACGAGCAACCCAGCGTTTAAGAGCACTTAGAAGGGCAGGCCGGCCGGGCGTTGGGCGCTCGACAACGCGGCCGTCGGGAGGGGGGGGCTTACTCTAGGCTGGGGTCGAGGGTGGGATGCGCAAAGGCCAGCGCGTCCGAGTCGTAGAGGCCCGGCGAGCTGGGGCTAGTCGCCCAGGTGCCGTGCGCTCTAGGGTAGTACAAGGGGTTGTAAGCAGCCACCAACTCTGTTCGCGATTCAGCAATTGACAGGTTGTCGCTCGTCGAGCAGCAGCAGCCCATGACGCCGTTGTTACGGTCCGCAAATTTCAATTAAATTGGCCGGCCGCTCTTGAGCAGTAGTGCTTGTCCCTCCCGAGTTTTAGCTCAATGCTCGTCCGCGAGCAACGGCTGAGAGATCGAGGTGCCGCTGATGGTGGTACGGGTCGTCCAGCTGATGGAGCAGCGCCTGAAGCGCTTGCAAGTCGATGTCCATGCCTCCTGCTCGCAAGTGGTGCTGGATCACGACAAACGGTAGCGGGCGGAACGGCAAGGCTTGAGGCGCGCGGCTGGTAAAGTACGCCTGGGGGTGAGTTCGTCGCCAAAACATTTCGTCCTGCTGCTCCTCCTCGACGAGTCGCTCAAGGGCTTGGACGATCTTGGCAGCACTCGGGTAGGGACTTGCCATGGCAGCGGACACGCGACGGTTTGGTTGACTTGTTTGGAAGTTGCGCTGGGAGCCCATAAAATAAATCGTTGAGGCAGCGCAGGCAGCAACGCTGGTCATTGCTCTGCACCAAGACTCGACGGGCCGCCGCGGGCGCTTGTCGCTGACGGTTGGAGGAGCCGGTCCGACTTGCAGGGCTGTCCTTTCAAACGACGTCATTCAAACGGTGGGAGCCAGCCCATGCGTCTGTGGGTGGCACTCACCCACTCACGACTCGCGCGTTGACTCGGCACCATGGGGGACGACTCTCGCACACACCCTGAGTGGCATCTGATCGTTGGGTTGGCCATTGCGCTCATCGTTCTCGGGGCCGTCTTCGAGAAGGAGTGCGGACAGACGGCAGACCTTGGCCTTGCCACTGGGATCTTTGCCATTGCGGGCGCCGTTGGCCTCACGCTCATGACGATGGGTGGGTTTGTTGCAGCCAGCGAGAAGGGCGCCCTTTACATGGCCGGGTGTAACACCGCCGTCTACCTGTTGGTGAGCATTACGTTGTCGGCGCTCACGGTGCACTCGGCGTTCCAGACCCCTCTCGCAACATGCGACGGCCCAAGGGCAACTGCCATTGGCGCGGTGGCTGCCACGTACATGGGCTTTATCGTCGTCATGACGCTTATTGCAGCTTGCATGTCGTGCGCGGCCTTTCGTCTTGCCTCCGAGGACAGCTTTGCGTAAACCCCTAAACCAACCTACTACCTCGGCGGTGCTTGAGATGTGGGGTCTGACATGCAGGGGCTGCACAACGGCTGTATCGAATTCAATTCAATCGATTGACCTTTCGCGTTCACGCGACCCAGCCACACGCGCTTGCGAGGCCCTCGTATGTCGCCCGCACGCCAAAGCCAAAGACAAGGGGCTCGGCGCTGGGAACCCTTTAGGCTGCCGTGTCAATAGGTTGTCGATGCCGCGAGGCGATCGGGAAAGTAGATGTCATCTTCAGCGTCATCTGGGAAAAAGTGCTCCGGAGCGTGGCCGTTCCAGATTCGAATCTGCTCTTCGGCCAGCAGCTGTTCGATTCGACCGTCAAGCCGCCTGAGCAGTGTCATATGGGTCCTGATCCAGCGGTCTTCAGCTGAGCGGACGAGCTCTCGCTCGCGAACAGCAGCATCGTACGAGCGAACGCGCCAAACTTCCAATCCAACGACGTCCTTCAGGCTTTGGTACGCGTCGAGAAGCAGGGTGCCTGTCGGCGGCTTGGTGGCGGGCGGAAAACTCACTTCCCTCCGCTGCAAATCGTACCACAAACGCAGGCGCGGACGAACAGGGGCCATCGGGCTCGACCTCGCGCTGCCTGAAGGTCGAGAGTGCGTCCAGCCCTCGCTTTCAAAGCACTTGCGGGCGTCGCTTGCGCTAACACCCGCGGCCAAGCAAGGAACACACATGCCGTGCCAACCCGACCGAGTGGGGTCTAGCTCTTGGGCGCCTGCAACGGGCACGCCAGGCAGAGACCCGCGCGCGAGTGACTGACGCCGACCGCTCGGGTTCATGGTGCCAGGTTGTGATGCTTCTCCAGCGACCTATTTTTTGACGCTCGGCGCGTCCGGCCGGATGGGCGGTGACACAAAGCCAAATGGCACTTCTTTGGGGAATCCATCCTGGCGTCTGGTTCGGAGCAGGTCGGTGGGGTAATGCCGACAAAACGTCTACCTTTCTGATCCACTCTTGGGACCGGCTGCCCCGCACTGGTTGGCACGGTGCAGGCGGACCTGCCTCTGACGCACTTTGCTCGCGGCTCCTTGCAGAGGCCCGACGCCGCGCTCGCTCCTCGGCAAGCGGCTTTCTGAACCGATTCCAGTCTGTTCCTTTGCAAGCGCATCCACGATGGCCAATTTGCAACTGCATCCTTCCGAGGCTCTCCAGCAGCAATGGCGGATGGAGCAGGACACTCTCAAAGCCCATCTCGTGCTTGAAGACCGCCTCTCCGCCTCGATGGACGACCTTCAGTTCGTCGGGGGCGTAGACATTAGCTTCATCAAAGGCGACAGCGTCAACGCTTGTGCCTCTTTGGTGGTGCTCGAGCTACCCACCCTCAAGGTACGACCGTCGGAAATGTGCCCATTGCGCGAGCATGATCGTTGACTGCTGCTTAGGTTGTGTACGAGAAGCACAACCTGGTTGAGCTCACCGCCCCATACATCAGTGGGTATTTGGCGTTTCGAGAGGTGCATCACTTGGCGGCTTTGGTTCGCGAAGTTCAAGACACTCGCCCAGGCCTAGTCCCGCAGGCAAGCCTGTGTTGAGCACGCCTGAATGCATTCACCAGCTCGACCTTTGCTGACCCCGACTCCTAGGTAATCCTCGTCGATGGCAACGGTGAGCTGCACCACCGGGGCTTTGGTCTCGCGTGCCACCTTGGTGTCCTCGTCGACATTCCGACAGTGAGCAGCCTCGTTCGCCATTCCGTTGCAGCGAGGCTGCCTGGTGGCTGATGACCCGGTTGCCCGCAGATCGGAGTGGGCAAAAACCTCCTCCACATTGACGGTCTCGACAAAAGCAGTGTCCATCGGCAAGCTCGAGCCCAGTTGTTGACCGCAGGAGACTCGCTCCTCTTGGTTGGTGCTTCGGGTCACGTGTGGGGGGCGGCCTTGCGCTGCGTGCAGTCCGCCAGCAACCCCGTGTACGTGTCGCGGGGCCACCGGGTCAGCCTTGACACGGCCATCCGGGTTTGCTGCATGACAGCCGTGCACAAGCTGCCCGAGCCTGTACGTCAAGCCGACCTGCGTTCGCGGGACTACTTGCGCAAGCGAGCGGGCTAATGTGGGACAAGCGTCCACCACCGCCGGGTCCTGGAAGGCGCGCCAATTCAGCGGAGCGAGCTGCAGTACACCGTGACGAGGCTGACGCGGCGCTGGGTGATGACGAGCGCCATGCCTATGCTGCTTCAATTGATACGAATCACTCCCATCGGGCAGGCCTCATCGCCGCCGAGCCGCGGGCGCGTCAGACGCGCTTCTTGGCAGCCGCTGTCGGAGCGCGTTTCTTTGGAGCGGGCGGCCCACGCGAAGATTTGGACGGGACGGTCGGCGGGCGGCGCTTGGCCGGCCGGCTGCACGCTGGTGCGGCCACGGCCGT
>Ga0307982_1000881_pt1 | contig 24099 bp, 23 predicted proteins | sample OrgLakmetagen989_FD_201847 | JGI IMG/M metagenome (GOLD analysis project Ga0307982, IMG submission 201847) | Saline water microbial communities from Organic Lake, Antarctica - #989 | ecosystem: Environmental > Aquatic > Non-marine Saline and Alkaline > Saline | place: Antarctica: Organic Lake...
GGTCGGGGAAGGTAGGTCGTCTGTTCTGGGGGCTGCTACGGGTTGTCGCAGCTTGCCGCGCGCTGCGCAGGGCTTGTTGCCGGAGTTTGTGTCTCTCTTGAGTGTCACTGGGAGGTGTGGGCGCAGGGAAACGGTGCGGTAGCATGACGTCGTGCTCGGTTCGCTGGTAGCTGGCGTCACGCACGGTGCGTGCGTCTCGGAACAGCTGTGGGGTGGGCTTGAGCCGTCCTATGAACTGCGTCGCATGGGCGTGGAAATACTCCATGTCCTCTTGGTGTATGTAGTCCCAATGGGCTTCAGTGATCCCTTCGTTCTCGCATTGCTCAAAACTTGGGCACTCCTCTTACATGAGGGGTGCTCTAGTCCGGGGAACATTGTCCCGTTCTCTCACAAATCTACTCCTGGTGCTGCACTACGCACCTGTAGGCAACACCCTTTCAGTGGGGGGGGCTGTTGGGGGGCCTCAGGCCTCAAACCAGGGCCTCGGTAGTCCAAGCTGTGTCACTTGGGCGGTTTACAAGCACAAAACAGGGCCACTTCTGGGCAAAACTTATTTGATCTAACCACCATCTGCCATAGGATTTTAAGACCCCATTTGATCTAACCACGGGTGAACTAGTCCTGACAAAGCGGCACAGGCACAGTGACATGGCGGCCAGTTTGCGCTCCATATTGGTACGACCCCCCAGCAATACCAAAGGGGGGGCATCCAAACTTTCCTTGGCAAGCCCCAGTAGGCGAAGCTTCTGACCTATCACGGCACAGACATTGATTATGGTACCATGCTGCAGCTGCACCTATGACTCAGGCAAGGGGGCCACTGCCCCCCCCTAGTGCGCACTACAAAGCTGCGGACTGCCACGACCCTTCTGCACCGAGCCGCGCATCCTGGCGCCACCTTTGTGCATGTACTGCAGGCATCGTGGCCACATGCTGGCTGTTTGCCAGCAGGCACTCGCCAAAAGCACGGAAGCACGAGCCCCCTGTCTACCTGGGCTCCGAGTGCCACCAACACCCCGCAACCCCAAAACCTGCCGGGGGCTCCACCAAAACGGAAATGGCGCCCAGAAAGGGAAAAGCCTGCCACCAAGTACCAAATGCTGCTCAGCTCAGGCTGCAAGGGGTGTCTGCGCTGCTGTTCGGGGGGGGGGGGCTCACTGGCTGTCCTTGTCTTCGTCCTCAGCTGCATCGTCGGCCCCTGCAGCATCCGCACCCCCCCCCTCACTGCCCTCATCACTGCTGCTGTCAGAGTCCTCTTCTGAGTCCACATACACCCGACGCCTGTTCCGGTTCACGAACACGCCATCCAGAACATTGTCTGCATCTGCTGGGCCGGACGCGTCCGTAGCCCCCTCCCCAGACTTGCCCTCTGCCATTCCGCCACTGGCTGCAGCACCTACTGCATCTGTGTTTTTGTGAGGGGCAAGGATTTGCTGCCCACCCACGTCAGCCCCTGTTGATTCAGAGGAAACTCCGGCGCTAGAGCCCAGAGTGGTCTCAAACGCCTCCGGCCAGCACCCGTCTTGCTTCAACTTTTTAATGGATTGTGCCGTCAAAATGTGCTCAACCATGTAGTTGACCGTTCCACCTTTGTCACTTGCAGCGGTGTCGTATGCACCGTCTGCCATGGTGACAATCAAAAAGTCCCCTGCAATCAAAACACTCCTTAGCCTGCATCCACTGCAAGATCTCTCCTTGCTCTGGGGAAACTCACCACGCTTGACCCAAATCAGTTTACGATACTTTGTGGGCAGCATGCACTTTCCATGGACTCCATCCGGAGCTTCGACCTGCAGCCTATCGAATTGCCTGGGGAAACATCTTCAGCAGCATTTTCCGCACAAACCTCTAAGATGTTGCTGCCATGCGACTGCACGATGCGGACGATGGCTTGGTTCTCTTCCGGCTTGTGAAATGAATCCAGCACATCAGATTCAACCTGCTTGCGGTACTTGGTGCGGCGCTTCACTCCAGACATGGCTGAATTCTAGCGTGCTTCTGGTTCCGTGCAGTTGCTGGCAAGAGCAGGGGGTTGCCTTCACAAGGCGAGGATTACGTCACTGGAACGATATCGATGAGAAAAGATATTTTCATTGAAGGTACTGAATGCTGCGGTAATTCTAGCTCTATGACAAACGCACCCTTCACCTGGCGTTGCAGGGACTGGTGAGCAACCATCGCAAGACATGAAGGAGCGAGTATCACCACGCGACGTGACCAGCACAATGCTTGACCAGGATAGTGTCCCTGGAAAAAGTCGCAGTAAAGGGCTGTTTGCGTCGGCTTCCGTGCAAAAAGGCCACGGCGATAGCCTCCTAGCAGCCAAGCTATTAGATGAGCCGAAAGGCAAGTTTTCGGCACAGGCAAATTTCAGGTCTTCATGCACCTTGGCGACGAGCTATGTCCGCGGTAGCATCAAGAGAGACAAAGAGCAGTTCTGTATGGGAATATGTACAGTTGCCCTTGTTGTTTCTTTTGCTGCCCTGCTGATTGGTGCAGTCGGACTAAGGTGCGTCATTCTGTGTGACGTTGGCGTTTCGCTGCAATTATCAAGAATTCCTTGTGTGCAGTCCAACAATTTTCTATCGTTTGGCTGAAGACAATGCTGGAAGTGACGACTTAACTCTTTTGCCTGAATTTGGAGCCACTGGTGCACCTCCGCTTTTGAATTTTACTGAGATTGAAAGCCGCTTAGCTGGAAATCCCGATGTGCTTGGAGCCACTCCTCGGTGGGCAGCGCTTGGGCGCGTGGGAAATCGCGATGAACGCACACGCAACACCACAGCAGTCATTCTTGTAGTTGACTCTGTGCGCGAGCAACAGCTGGACATTGGTGCTGGCTGGGATCGCCGCCCGCTTGGCTTGGAGGAAGCATATGTGGTACGTTGCAAGATCCGCACAAGTCCGCTCGCTTGAACTCACGCCTTCCATGCACAGTCAAAAACCGCTTTGGCCGAGATTGGTGTCAGGAGTAACGCTGGAGAGCGTATTGTTGTCAGCATCGATTTCGCCAGCCTCCTGGGAACTTTGGGCGTGGACGGCGCCGCAGCTGAGACAGCAGACGGCACCACCGACACGGCAACTGCCGATGCAATCCTGGCGCTGCTTGGTGTAGATGTGAACGCCATCAGCACGGGTGATGTGAATGCTGCGGAGCTGCTGCAGGCCATTGTGGACGTGCTTGGGCTGCAGGACGCCGTGGACTTGGGCGCCATTCCGTTGCTGGACACAGTGCCTGTGGACGCCACGGCCGTTGTGCAGGGCATCACCACGGTGCTGGGCTCACTGGTGAACCTTGAATTTGAGGCCACTGTTGTGGACGAGGTCGATTCCCCTCGTGGCAAGTGGCCCACTTTGCTGGGGAACGTGGTGGTGCTGGAGGCAAGCCGCTTGGTGCAGTGGCTGCGGGAGCAGCTGCTGGATTCACTGAACCTTGTAGATGGGTTGTTTGCCCCTGTGCTTGCTATCCCCGGCCTGGGGCTTCAGCCTGCTCTTGACGGCGCTCGCGTAGCCCTGGCGGATTTGGATTACGACCTGCTCAAGCAATTTGCGCTACAAGTCACCGTGCAGTACAAAGAGCGACTGGATGCCTACATTATCGACTCCAGCAATACCCAGGCGCGCATGGTTGAGTTTTCCAACTCTGTGATGAACTCCCTGGGTTTCGATTATTTTGCCACCACCGCAACGCCACTGGCAGCAGCACTACAGCAGCTGCGCTTCATTCAATTATTCCTAGATGTCACGTTCCAGACCGTGGTGTTCATTTTAGCTGGCTTGAGCGCCGTGGTGGTGTATGCGTTGATGCTGGGCGACACTGAAGCCAAGACATACGAGTACGGCATGCTGCGTGCACTTGGTATGCAACACAACACTCTGGTGATGGTGCTGCTCACCCAGACGGCTGCCTTTGCCCTCCCAGGCTTGCTCATTGGCTTGACTGTGGCAGCGGTGTTGTTCGTGCTGGTCGCTGCTTTGATTGCTGATTTTGCATCTGCTGACTTGTCTCTGGTGCTGCCTGCTGAAGGGTGGATCTACGGCGTGGCGTATGGGCTGCTGGTGCCCGCAATTGCCACAATCGGGCCCATTCGCCGCGCACTCAGCAACACACTGCGCGACGCTCTAGACCTGTACCGTTCTGCTGCCACTGACGTGACTGTTGTCGTGCTGAAGCTAGCCGAGGTGGGGCTCAGTGTCTCGCAGACGGTTGTGGCAGTCACCCTCATTGTGATTGGCTTTGTGACCTACTACTTGGTCCCCTTGTCCTTTGTGCTGGCCCGCATTGACATTTTCCTGGCCATCTTGAACTCCATTCTGATGGCCATGGTGCTGGGTCTGGCAATTTTGAGTCAGACGGCTCAGCCTTGCATGGAGCGTGGTGTGCTGACAGGCATGCTGTGCGGCCGCCAAGACTCCCGCTTGCAACACTTGATCCAAAAGAACCTCTCTGGGCACCGCTCCAGGAACCGGAAGACGTCGTACATTGTCTCCATTGCCACCGCTTTCCTTTTGTTTGCTGGTGCCATGGTGGCGCTGCAGCAGTCAAGCATTCGAACCAATCTGCGAAACTTCATTGGCGCTGATATCTCTGTGACTTCTCCTCGCGGCCCCGAAGCTGCAGCACTGCCCCAGGCTGAGCTTGAAGCGTGGCTCAGCAACCAGAGGCGCCCGGGGGGCTTGGTGAAGGAGTACACATTCGTCACGTATCCCATGGAAGATGTGCTGCCAGCGACCTTCACCGGAATGGGCAACCTTGTGTCTACACCACTGCTGCGGGCGCGGCTGTATGGTGTGCAAGGAAACTACTTGGACGCAACCTATGCTGACGACTTCGCGCGGGCCACTGAGTCCACTTCGGCCGGTGTGCCCAATTCCATTTCCGGCGGCGGTGGTGCCGGGGCTATCAGGGGGAGCAGCGAAGTGGACAACACAGCAGTTGTGCGGGCACTGTATGCTGGTGCAGGACGCTTGGCTCTGCCTGTGGAAGGTGGAACTTTGCGGGTTCCCCCCACTCCTGTGGCTGGGGAGGGGGCTTACCCGCTGTACATTTGCGCCAACTTGACTGCCTACGCAGCCGGTGCCCGAGGGCAGGCAGCTCGCGCCGCCATCAACACCAACGCAACGACTGGCAGCGCGCAGACGCCCGATGCCTACGCCACCTTCGACAGCTGCTCCCAGGAGTGCTCCGCTCCAGCCAATGGCACGCAGGGCGACGATTTGCTGTGTGTGCACCAGCGTGCAGTGGATGTGGAGAACACGGGGAACGCAGCCGAGTCGTCCTACCGCGAGTACGTGGACCTGCTGATCAGTGAAGCCACCCGCGACCGCGCCTCGCTAGACGTGGAAACGCCCATTTTGGTTCGTGTCACTGGCGCCAGCAATGACAACACAGCATTCACTCGGCTATCCTTGCTGGGCAAAGTGCGTGCTATGCTGCAGAAGTTCCCGGGGTTCTTCTTCTCGTCGTACTCGCAGGGCGCCCGCCGGGCCCCCGTGCTCATGCGTATGCAGGACTTCGGCACGACACTGCTACGCACACGGGAGGCGCTGCTGACCGCCATTGAGCAGGGGACGGCTCTGAGCGACGCGGAGGAGGCTGGCCAGGGCGAGGGTGACGACGACTCGGGCGATGAGGAGGCAGAAGCTGGCGACAGCAACGGCGGCGGCGGCACAGGTGACATTGACAACACAGCCGGGGATGCCGAGGTGACCCGGCAGCCGTCTGACATCCCCGGCATTTCGCAATTCCCCAGATTTCTGCCGTCTATGGCAGCGTGGGGACAAGCCCAAGCGGCTGTCACAGTCAACAACGGCAGCGTCACCGTACAGTCTGGTCGGATTATGGCCCCCATCGCTGCTGAGGAGGGGCCCCTCGGCTCACCCCGCTCACCTGTGGTGAATGCCTCCTCCTTGGTGGATGGTGACACCTCCACACTGCTCATGTGGAGGACAGGCACGTCTTCCGCTGAGATCGCACTGGACTTTGGGGAGTGTCCCTCAGTGAGCGGGGCCCAGGTGTGGATTCCAGCCTCCAGCGACCCTGCCACTGCAGCGGTGGCCACGGAGTACATCCTTTCAGGGGGACTGACGCTTGCAGGGCCCTGGTCCACCAGGGGCTCGGTGACCGTGCCCCCCAGTGCCAGCGGGCAGTGGGTCAGCACTCGCTTCCTTCCCTTTTCGGCGCAGTTTTGGCGCGTGGAGGTGGCTGTCCCCCGCGGCGGGGCCCAGGTCGCCAGCGGCAGCGGAAATGCCGTCGCGCTGGCTGCAGCGGAGGTGCAGTTCCGCCTGGCCACCGCCGCCGTGTGTGAAGCCGAAACAGCACTGTCGGATGACCGTGCCCTGAACATCCCCAAGCAACGCGTCATGATCGCCATGCCAGAGGGTGCCACGGAGGACCAGCGCAAACAAGTGGCCAACGCCCTGAAAAGCATTCTGCGCTCTGACGAGATCTTTGTGCAGGACACACAGGAAATCCTGGATTCTGCTGAGAGCGCCATTGTGGGGCTCACCATCTTCTTCAACTTCGTGGCCATCCTAGCACTTGTGCTGGCGTTCTTCGCCTCGTGGCTGTCCTTCACAGCCAATGTCCGGGAAAATGCCCGCGAGTTGGCCGTGCTGCGTGCGTTGGGCCTCACGATCCACCAGGTGACGCGTGTATACGTGTACGAGGCGCTGTCTGTGGTACTGGCCAGCTTCACAGGGGGGGCCATTGTGGGCATTCTCATCAGCATCACCCTCACATTGCAGTTCAACTTGTTCACAGAACAGCCATTTGAGTTCATCTTCCCTACGAGCTTGTTCGTGTTGACGTTTGTGCTGCTGGTTGCAGTTGCAGTAGTCAGCGCGTACTACCCCGCCATGCGCATCGCCCGTGTGCGCATTGCCCAAGTTCTCAAGGGCAAGTGAACCTTGACCCTGTCAGAATAGCAGGGTTCGCGATGCGTGTTTCTTCTCAATGCATTTCATGTGTTTTTGTTCTGTGGTCCTTGTCAGCGAGGTCTACTGCGGGGGAAAAGCAGGGTGTTCCTCCAGGGCAGACATCCTGCCAGCGGCAGCACCACCACTGGAGGCTACTGCAGCCTGGCTGATCAGATGTGGCCCTGTGCGAAGTGCAGCTTGTGCGCTTGGGCTCGCTGTCAGCTCCTGCATACACCCGTGCCGCATGATGAACTCCTCAATGGACACCTGCCCATTGAAGGCCTTGAGGACGCCACGGCACTCCCGTCGAGGGGCACTGCTCACCCCTGACAGCCGACCCCCACCACAGGCCGCCATGGCCTGCAGCAAGTACGCATGCGAGGGCTGCTGCGTTTGGCCTGTGCCAGTGCGAGCCCTTGTCCGAATGCGCTGTGCAGCAGCAGCAGCATTTGCCATGGGCGCCCCCGGCCCGTCTCTTTCCCCAGCTTCTGTAGCTGCGGCTGCATGCTGGGACTGGTTCAGTACAGCTTGGTGCACGTGCAGCATCTCGTGCTTTCCTGGGGAACAGGGCATTTCAAACACCAGGGGATACGCATGCAAGGCTTGCCCTGGGCTCCAGAACGACAGCACAAGGCTGAGCACGATGTCTATGCTCAGGGCTCGGTGCACCAAGTTGTGCAAGCTGGAAGAGCTATGCGAGGGTGCTTCTGTTGTTCCACTTGCTGCAAATGGAAGCAAGCTGGGCGAGCCGGGCCCGGCGTGCTCGGTGAGCTGCATGCGAACTGTAGCCGCAGGACCTGCATCAGTCGAGCCCAGCAGCACCTGTGATGCAGGTACGGTTGGTTGTGGGAGGTCTGTGTGTGGCATCGATGGGGGTGCGCTTGGCAGCATTGGGGGTGGAGGCAGCGCAACGGACCGCGGTGCAAACGCATTGGCGACGACGGAGCGTGGGCGGTGCTCGATTCCCGTCACTGCTTCCGGGCCAGATGTCATTGCCAGCGCTTCATCAAGGTGGGTCGTCAATGCGTGGTGTCGGCGAGTGTTCCAGCTGCGTTTCACAGATGCTGCCGCCCACGCGAAAAAACGATGCATCCCAGCTGCCTCAGTTTGTCCGCGCGCTGCTCGACTGGACACTGCATCATAAACCTCAGCAAGAGAGTGCCATGCTGTTGGTTCATTCCCTTGCAGCGAGACGTGTCGTATGCGGGATTCTGCTGTTGCCAGGGCGAGGGAGGCGGTACCCGATCGAGCAACTCGATTCTCTGCAAGGCTTAGCGACTGAAGTGCGCCCGCCTGCATCAAGCTGCTTGCAATAGTGTTGGCACCAGTGTCGTGGAGGTAGTTCTGCTTCAAGCAAAGGAGCTGCAGCTGAGGGCACGTTTCGAGCAAGGTGGCGATACTTGGGGCCGCCTCCCAAGTCAGCCCGCAGCGATGCAGTAGCACGCGACACAAGGAAGGCTTCCCCCACAATGCGCTGACAATTGCTGCTCCACCTGCTGCTTCAAGCAAATTGTCTGCAGCATTCAGGTGCTGGAGGTTGGGCATGGACTGAATAGCGTCTGCGATTGGCTGGATGTTGTCGGGACCAAGGCTGCAATTCACGACGAACAGGCGCTCCATACTTTGCTGGCAGGGAGCCAACAGACGTGCCAAAGCGTGAGCGTTGGTGATTTTCACACCTGACAGGTTCAAGCCGCGAATGGCTTTACCTTGCAACACAAGTGGAAGGCCGTCACAACAATCCCAAGGAAACGCTTGCAGGCCACCGTGAGGAGTCAACAGGGCGACGTTGTGAGATAAGTCCAGCTCCTCCACGGGCAAGGCTCGCAGAATGCGCGTCAAACAAACAGCAGCTGGAGCACTGAGCTGAATGTTGCATGCCCATAAGCTAAGCTTGCGCACAGGCGGCTTTGCAACGGACAGTGCAACCGACAGCTGACCCAGGTAGGTTGTGTTGAAGAGCTGCGGACACCCTCCTAAAGTCAATGTGGTCAAGTTATTCATGTTGAAGAAACAATCATGGGGAAAGCCAAAGTAGGTGCCAGCACTGTGAATCTCAATGGATGCCAGCCTACGGTGGAGACCACCTGCAGCTGCGCTGGAAGAACTGGTGAAGTCCGTTTGTGGCGATTTGCCGGCATGCAAATCAGACCCGGCGACCAATTCAAGTGGCCGAGTAGCTGCGTCACATTTGCTGGAATCTAGGTCGTTGTCTTGGAAGCCCAGTGTGGATAGCAGCGCAGAAATACCTGTGCAGTGCCGGCAGCACAGGCGCAAGCCGTAAAGTCGAAATAGTGAGCTGGCTTGCACTGATTGCACAAACCGTAGAGCACCAATCGCATCGAAGCTGCAGAATTGAAACGAAATTCGAGAGACATTCCTTTGGAATTGCGAATTGTGAAGAGCATCTTCTAGTTGTTCGTTGAGAGCTTCAAAAGATTGATAAAGATTTCTTGCTGTGAAATGAAGCCGCTGCAGCAGCAAAACAAACGAGCCATCCGAAGCTGCAGATATGAAAACACTCATTTCAAAATCCAAGCTGGCTAATCGAGCTGTATGAAGTCCAAAACTTGAGGAATCCCACTGCAGGCTCAGTTCAGGATCACAGACAAGGTGCGTTGCAGCGTTGTATTTGAACTTGCAACAACAGAAGAAGCAATCAGACATACAACACATAATCTGTCGAGTGAAACAGAACAAAAATGATGCATACGGTGAGCAAATCAGCTTGTTTGGCTGTGTTGTTGTTGAGTTGAGCGTAGCTTTGGCTGGGGGCAGTCAGGGGGGTACACGCGAGCTATGCAGCTCGATCTGATGTTCAAATACAGCCTCCCAGGAGCAGGCTGGACAATCGAAACACCAACTAGCGCAAGGCAGCTTCCGACAGCAACAGCTGTGCCAAAATCTTGCAAAACATCGCGGGCAATGAGTGCTCTGACACAGCCGGTCCAGTCCTGAACCACTGCCAGCCCACCAGCAGCTGTGGACCTGAAAGCGGTCACAAGCACAGCGAGACCAGGAACGCTCTTCCAGCACATGCGTGTGTTCCCTTCCGCCTGCTGCTGGAACCGCTTCAGCGGGATGACAGCTGGCGAAGCGGCTGGTGCCGACGCCGACATGGACGCTTGTGCACCGGGGTACAGCCCAGCAGGAGCTGCCTCAGATGGAAGGTCCAGGTCAATGCACATTTGGCGCCATGCACCGCATGAGAGCCACTCTTCCACAACCGTTTCGCGCTCACAAGGTACCACCTCCTCGTTAGGGCGCTGTGCACCGCTGGTGTGTGCAGCTGACCGCTGCTGGGTGACCGAAATGTTACCCACCTCCGCTACAACGCCGTCAACGATGGAATCTAGGACACCAGCCGGGCCAGGTATTCGTCTTGGCCTAATTGCATTGTCTCCCTGCTGCCTTGGGGGTGCCAGCGGCGGGCGCCCCGGAGCTGGTTGTGGCAGGGCATGACCAGCAGAGCCATGGTCTGCACTCAACGAGTCTGATGGTTCCCGAAGCCGACTGCGCTTGATGGGCGATTGGGTGAGTGTGTCTGGAATTGAATCAGCTGCCCTGTGCCGCACTTGGCCCCTGGGAGCTGAGCTTTCCTTCGACCGAAGCAGCTGACTTTTCTCCTGAGAATTTTGAATGCTGTACTCAAACGCAGGCCCCGTTAGTGAAAGCTGGCTGAGCATGAAATCGCTGATCCCTTGAGCTTTGCTGGACATCGTTGGTGCATTGTTCATGCTTGCATTTGTAGTACACGCAGCAATCGACTTTTGTGAAGGGGGCGAAGCACTTTCTGCTCGTTTGCACTGATGCGCAGACGCTGAAAGTGAGCTGCTACCAGCTGCTGCTTGAGCAGCCTGGCTATTTGCAGATGTATATATCGGCAAAGATGGTAGAATTGATGCAGCTGGCCCTAGCAAGTCATCGTCGTCGAATGTGAGGCTGAAAGCATCAGCCATCGCTAGTTAGCCTGTCTCGTCAGCCCAGTATCAGCATAAAGTTTGCCTGGCCCCACGGAACGACAGTGAACATTCAATAGGAGGAGTGAGACGTTTGTCACATGTACTTCAAGTGAAGGATCATACGATTTTGAATGGCGAGCGTGCTGCTTTGCCTGGAGGTTGGGGTTCAAAGCCTGCATGGCTGGGGGGGCTTCAAGCCCTCAAAACAGACCCCACAAGTGCAGCCAGTGCACCAAACACGGCGACCCCAGCCACTGTGCTAGCAAGCCGCTTCTTGCTTGCTCCGCGCTGTACCTGGGCGTCCATTTGAGCCTGCATGCGTCGGCTGATGTACACGCCTGTGACAATGTCCGCCAGTGGCTTTGCCCTGGCCGTGTCCGTGGATGAGTCCAGCTCAGCGCTCTGCTCAACCAGCACACCCGATCCCGCCATACGTGTCTCCACACACTTGAAGTTCCGCAAGTTCAACAAGCCTTCCCTGTTCCAAGACTGTGCCTCCAGGGCCTCCGTAAGGCGCTGGGACACCCCAGCCGGAACACCCGAGGCGGGGAGGAGGGTGAGAGTACATCCACCACCACCTGCCCCTGTGAGCTTGGTGGCAGCCCCAGGGAGGATCTCCCTCACTGTGGCCCGCACGTGGTCGATGGCGCCGTGCCCCACCCCCAGGGCATCCAGCAGGCCCTGGTTCATACTCACAAGGGAGATCGTGTCCCGTACCAGCGCAGCGAGGCCACTGTCGTCAGGCAGGGGGGAATCAACAGATCCTGGTGATGAGGAGCCTGGTTTGAACCCCCCAGGACTGCCTTTCTTGGGGGTGGCTGCCATGTCTGATGCGTCGGCTGACACGCCCACCATTAGTCTCCGGGCATTCACAGCTCCCGCTTCCATGTCTTGGCGCTCCACGCGGTCCAAAAACGCGTGAGAAATTTCTTCAATGGCTTCGATGGTGGGTGCAATGATCGAGGGGTGGGCATTATACCGCCTCCTGACCCCCCCCACAAGGGACTTGGTGTCTTTTGGAACAAAAGTGTTCGTCACCAGAATGGGCAGTGTGGGCATGTTCTGCACGCGGTGAATGTACTGCGGGGACTTTCTGTACGCAATGGCGCCGCCGTAGGTGGCCACTGTGTTGTCCAGGCCTGACGGTGCTCCGTGAAACAGCGTCTCCGCGCTGTATGCCCAAGCGTTGATGAGGGCTAGCTCGGCCTCGCTTGGACGCACGACACTGCGACCAGCTGCTGCTACAGCATGGGGGGCGCTTGCTGCCGCCACTGTCCCAGCGATGCCGCTCGGCTCCTGTGTGTCCCCCAGGACGCCCTCAGCGTCAGCTATGATTGCTTCAAGCTGCCGATAAACAGACAAAAGAGCGCCAGCGGTGGCCACCGAAAAGGCTGCAGAGGATCCGAGTCCGGCTGCGATGGGCAGCGTGCTTGTAGCTGCGCCCTCGATTGTGATGGTCACGCCCAGGGGAGACGAGCCAAACGCGGAATTTGACGATGTGGCCACGAGATGTCGCCCAAGCATAGCAAGTGCCAAGAATGCCACGGGAACCACAGCTTTCTGTGCCATCTCAGAGAGGTGTATACAGTTATTCCCAATGGCCTCACAGATAGTGTCGCTGGGAGGGATGGCTTCAGTGGCATCTGCACAAACAAACATGACACTCAGCACTGGAGACAGTTCGATGCCATTGTCGCACCTGTGGCAGCAAAGCATTCTAGAATATCACTGCTGAGAGATAGAGCCTCCCATTCCGCACAAACTCCCTTGGTTTGGCCTGACAAGTCTGGCAGATTGATTCGTAAGATGCCATCATTTGTTGCACTCTGCGAAAGGTGTGGATGGCCAAGTGCGCTGCCAGTACAGAAATGCACGTACTGCTGAAATGAAGACGCGCAGGTCAGACAAGGCTGCAGCAACTGCAGTTTTACCATAGACAACAGCATGTTCACCAAACAGGATCAGTTTCCCCGGTGCTGAGGCGCGGGCGTAAGCAAGACAGTCTGCAGACATATCTGCTAATCTCAAGAGCCTGCTGGAGTGAGCTGGTTGGGGAAACCGCGCGCGACACTGTGCTGGATGCAGCTTTAGTGGTTCCGACCTACCATGTCAGCATTGTTGGTGGTAGTGGTGGATTGCAAAAGGTCGACAGGGGAATGACTGTTCAGTGCGCGAGGCACTGTCAGCTCCCCCCCTCTCATTCCACGTTGAACCCCCCGAGACACTTCAATCCGTTGACATCGCCTTCGTGGACACTGTGTGACGAAACATGGTTACAAACAACATTGAGGTTCGCTTTTCCACCTCTACACCACCACTCCTTCATCTCCGTTCCTTGCTGTATTCACGCGGGGTTTGTGCAGGTTCACACAGCAGCATTAGCTTGCTAGCAGGATGAGGGCGTGCAGGTGCGCAGCACCGCCAGTCCTGACAACCCAGCAGCCTGTCTCGTGTGTGTGCTCTAAGCTGCTCGTGTCTACTATGTGGGCTGGGGCCCCATGGGTTTGCTGCAGGAAAGATTCAAGCCAGCCCCCCCTCACAAGAGGCACACGGGGGGGCATAGCCAATCCCTCCGCCAGCGACTGCATTGCTTCAAACAATACATGCAGCATAAGGTGCCAAATACGGCTTCATCCCAAGCCCCCTGTGTGCAACTGCGACGGCTCAAGCCTGCCTCAGCTCAACTTTTCGAGGTATCACCGCACCCGTGGCGAAACTCTGGCCCAAGTCTAGCTTAGCTCTCAGGCAAAGCTTGAAGAACTATCATCTAAAATGCCCGGCCTGCGTCGTTTTAGGCGCAGTTCAGCCGCAAAGTCGGCACAAGAGCTTGAAAGACAGCTTGGTGTCACTGCAGTGTCACTGGCCGCGAAAGCTGGCAGAGCAGTGCCATCCTCATCCAACGACACCCAGCGAAGCAAGGGAACAACAATTAAGGACATTCGTAAGTTGTGCAAGCGCTCTCCTTTGGCAAGTATTGGCCAAGTTGCCTCCTGGTGCTGTTGCGGTTTGATGTGCGGGGCCAAGGTTTGAAACTGCAAAATGATGGCGCAGCAGACTTTTGGAAAATGGCTGCGGCATTGCAAGTAATGAACCACACAACCACAGTTTGTTGACCAAATTCCATTTGCAGGTAATAGCACGGGGCATGGGCGGAAGAGTAGGCTTGTGCAGGCTGTCGCTCAGGCAGCAAATTCCGCAAACGCGTCGACACAAGTTCACTTGGCACAACGCGCTGAAGACCCATCTGAAGCACACGATGAATTCGGATTCAACGATTCACCTCTTCGACCGCCTGGTATTATTCTTGCTCGCCAACGTACAGGCAGCACTGGAGCAGCTCGTCGGCTGCTCACCTCCCAGGCACCGAGCCCAGCAGCAGCAGGTCTAAGGCCGGCAGCGAGCTCACATTCAAGCAACTCTGCACTGAGCCACATCCATGCGATACAGCACTATCGCAGTACAAGCCGTTCGAAACAGTCTCCAATTGGTAATCATGCTGCATCGGCTGCGCTGCCCGCAGCAACCTTGTCCGGAGCGCGCAAATTCCGCAGAGGCAAGTCGCCTGCAAGCTGCACAGTGCAGCTGTCCACGCCTTCATCGTACGCTGTACGACGCAGCCCTGCCCCACCACAGTCGACGACCCCGCCCCAACACACCCCGGAGACCACCAGCCCCTCACACGTCCCAGTGCAGCCAAGCACCGCACCCACCGCACCCACCGCAAAAGCCAGCAGTGCCCCGCCCCGGCGGCAAACTCGAGGAAAAACGCGGAGCCAGGGCACAGCTGTGGCTGCATCACAGTCACGAGCCAGTGCTGCCGTAGCCCCCCCTGTCCCCCCTGCAGTAGCCCCCCCTGCCCCCCCCGCCGCTGGCCGCACCAAGGCAGCGCGGCGCAGAGCTAGCCCAAGGGCCCCAGCAAGAGAATCAGACCAGTCAGCGGACAGCAGCAGCAGCAGCAGCAGCAGCAGCGGGAGTGAAAGTGACGGTGGCAGTGATGGCGGCGCCGCAGCCAGCCACACGCTGGAGACCTCCCGCGCATGGAATAAGGCGAAGACGGGGGCAAATACCACCCCCCCCGCACTGCGCACTTTGGAGGCACAGCTGGCACGGTCTGCCTCCAGACAGCAGCGTCAGCCTTCAGCCAACAAGCCTGCAGCAAGCTCCCACAGCCCCCTCCCTGCTGCCCAGCCGGGAACTGAGCTGGGAACTGCGCAGAAACAGACCCCCCGCCATGCAAAACAAGGGGGGGCTCCACACTCGAAGCCACCCTGGGTCCCGGCAAGCACTCCTGAGCCAGCTGCTGAGGCAGCTGCAACCACCAGCGGTCCGCACATCAGCACCAGTACACGGCGGGACAGTCGTGGGGTGCTGGTGTCGCTGTTTGAGGACACTGAGTGTGCAGTGTGCGGGGGGGCGGGCGACGATGATGTGCCGCTCGTGGTGTGCGAGTTCTGTGGTCTGGCGGTGCATGAAATGTGCTTTGGTGCAGATATTTCTTCCAGGGGGAAGCACAAGGCACTTCCAGTGCACATAAGCGCATACACTGCAGGGGGGGTCGAAGCAGCTCCAAGGGGGGGTCGAGCCCCACAAAAGCCTGCCGCAGGCGTGAAGCCCCTCTCAGGCAGTGCTCTGCCCTCCAAGGGCTTCGTGTGTGACGTGTGTCGAGCTGGAGTTGCCGCTACACCCAGGTGTGTTCTGTGTCCCTGCACCACGAACAGGGCTGTCAAGCCTCTGGCCACCCCCCAAACCACACCATCAGACGAGAGCTGCAACGGAGGCGTGAAGGGCTGGGTGCATGTTGCGTGTGCGTTGTGGACACCTGGCATGTACTTCGCTTGTCCTGAGACGCTGGACCTGCCGTCAGGCCTGGCCACAGTGCATCCTGAGCGGTGGGACTTGCAGTGTGCATTGTGCGAAGAACACGAAACGGAAGATGGAGCTAAAGCTGCTCAACAAGCTGAGTGTGCAGTATACTCGGCAGTTCAGCCTTGGAAGCACCCCACAAGTGGGGGCTTGAGGGGGGGTCGAAAATGCCGAGGAGTGGTCAGCCAGGTGCCGTTCTGGAAGGACGGCCCTCTGCTTGAACGAGTCAGGGCAGGCAGGGGTGCACCCATTCAGTGCAGCTATGGCGTATGTTGTTCCGCCTTCCACCCCCTGTGTGGTGTTCGGGCTAACCTTGAGCTGCGGCTGGGGGATGACGGGGGAGAATCCGATGACAGCGCAGGCAGCGCTGTGCTGGCGCGGGTGAGCTGCTGCCGAAAGCACAGCACCGTGGCTACAGTGGAAGCTGATGCCCCCTGCAACACCTGTGGGGACGCCGGTGGTGCCGCATCCATGGTGTTGTGCGACGGGTGCGATGCAGCGCAGCACATCCACTGCATGACTCCCCCCCTTACCAAGGTCCCTGAGGGGGACTGGTTTTGCGACGCTTGCACGGCTGCCAAAGCAAGGGATGGAACCATGGCTGTGCTTCCAGATCACCTGCGCAGATCTGTAGCGTCCGCCAGTAGCAGCCGTCGGCCACAGAGCAGCGCAGGGGGGGGGTCCACCGCTATAGCCCCCCCCCCTGAATCTTCTCGCTACATTGCTCTGGAGTCTGCAGCCGTGGGCGATCTGCCTGTGCCGCGAGCCCTCATGTCTAGCGATGAAGACAGTGAGGGGGGGGTGGAGAGTGACGAGGGGGGAGATGTCTCCGAGCTCACAGGCGGCACTGCAGGGGACCTCACGGGGCTCAAATCTTCGAAACCAGGCGCTAGCAGCCGCCAGGCAGCTACGGGATATGTGGATGCATACTTCACCCATAACCGTGCAACTGTTCCTGGTGGGTCATCCCGGAACAGCCGCAAGCAGGCTTCGGCATCCCAGCTGGACTTGTCTGATCTTCCAGACGATGCCACGGCTGACGAGACCGTAGCTGCAATGATACCCCCGCATGCTGTGGGCAGTGCCCGCCTTCAGCTGCTGACATCGCAGGCATTTCCCACGTGGAACACCTGGTTGAACTGTGGGCACAGCATTCTTGCGTTCGGCGTTGGCAGCAAGAAAGCACTGCTGGAGCGCTTTGCGGCAGGCGTGGTGGGGGAGCACTCGGTTCTGGTCGTGAACGGGTACACGCCAGGCGTGTCACTGCGAGCGATATGTTCACTCATCTGCAGGCAATTCCTTGGCCGGAACACGTCCTTTGCCTCCGTCGCTGAGCATTGCGCCTTTATCGCGCAGTGCCTAAGTGACTCAGTGGACGCACATGCGCCGCTTGCCAGCAGCCCCCCTGCCAGCGCCCTTTCCTCCTTGATGAGCTCCCCCCCTCGTGGTAATGCGCTGGCAGTGCTGACATCGGCTGGCGTGTGTGTGGGTGCCAACGGAACACTGCTGGCCCGAAGTGCTGTTTCAAGCGACGGGCTTAAGGTCGCTGCGGCGCTGACAAGCGCTGGCACTAAGCTGTATGAAGGGGGACTACATGCCGATGCAGCAGTGAGTTCAGCAAAGAAGCGCCCCAGGGGGGCTGCCAGGGCAAAGACCCCCCCCTCCAGGAGCCACAAGACCCCCCGAGCTTCCCCGGACAGCCGCGCGACCTGCAGCCCATTCTGGGCACCTGACAGCAGGACTGACGACGAAACGACGCCCAGCCATACCGCCCCACTGGATGTGTCAGCGGACGTGCAGTCTCATCAATTCCGCTTCGCGCGTAAGCAGCTTCTTGCGGCATGGTCGCCCAGTGCGCTGGCTGCCGCTGCACCAGCAAGCGAACAGACAACTGAGCAGGCCAGCCCCCGTGCAACACAGTCTGCTGCTGGATCTGCTGCCGTGGTGCAGGCACAGAGTGTGCAGTTTAGCGACCCGCAGCATGCAGGCGCCACGCCGCAGGGGCGCTCCCGGGCCCCCACTGCGTCCAGGTCGCGCAAAGCTGGTCGCGCCCGCCGATCCCTCGCTTCTGCTCTTGGATCCGACGACGAGCAGCCTGCAAATGCAACCAGCCAGTCTTCCATGCCTGCGACTGTGCACAGTGATAGCGAGGAAGATGGTGACGCGCAGTACAACCCCGGCGGAAATGGCACCCCATCCCGTGCTGGGGGGGGCACTCCTGTAATCCGCATGTCCAGGCGCGGTGCTTCGCCGGGCTCAGCTGGTGCCCTGCAGCAGCACGTGGACACATGTCGCGTAGCGTCACTGGGTCGTAAACTGTATGTGGTGTTGCACAACATGGATGGGCCGGGCTTCAGGTCAGCTGAGGCGCAGGAGGGTCTTGCTGTCCTTGCCAGTGCTTCGCGGCTGCACCTGCTGGCCTCAGTTGACCACGTGAACGCCGGTGTGCTCATGGGCCCACGCCTGCGCGAGCGGGGAAATTGGATGGCCGTGAACTGCACAAGTTTCGCCCCCTATACACACGAGTCGGCGCATGTGGCGTCTGTGCTGCCTGTGCGAGCCGCAGCAGCTCAGTCGGGCGTGGCATTTGTGTTGAAATCGCTGACGCCAAACCACCGCTCAATCCTGGCACAGCTGGCACAGCACCAAGTGGACTTCCCCGAAGAAGGCGGCATGGTGTGGGACGACTGGTTTGCGGCATGCCTCGACAACATGCTTGTCAGTACAGATATGGCATTTCGAAACTGCCTGGTGGAATTCACAGACCACGCCCTCGTCTCCTCGAAACGCAGCTCGGAGGATGGTTTGGAGCGACTGTACATTCCTCTACCCGCTGACACCCTACAAAAAATAGCAGATGGACAGGTCGGCACCGATGATGCACACAATGGTGGAATCGACGAGCTCTCATAGTGCTGTCCACGCGTGCACCTGGGCCTCACCTGCAGCACTTGCACCTGCCCAGGTGCCGCGTGCCCCTCTCCTTGATTGTCCAATGACCCGCTAGAGCTAATCCTGAACTTGTTTCTGGCAACGAGGTGTCACTTGGGCAGAGATTGCTCGCCGCCTCATCTGTCTTACTGCTTGAAATGAAATGTATTCTCTGCCTCATTTACCCGCAGCGCGAGACCGCTTTCTGCCGAACGAAAACTTGAAATCGCCTTCTCGCATCAACCCATCGGTGGAATGATGAAAGCAAGGGGTCAAAAATTCAGCATCTCAACTCACAATTGCTGCGGGAAAGAATGTCGTTTGGTCCAGGGCAAGGCATAGCTGAGGCTGGCTGTCGGCGTGGCACGCAAAGAGCAAATCGGCGCTTCTTCTCGCAAGGATCGAGGACTGCCACCTGTGACCCGCTTGTTGTTGGCCGCAGCAAAGCCGCTGTTTGTTGCGCCTCTCCCTCTGGCAGTGCAAACCCTGCTGCAGCACTTGACATTTTGCTGCTGCATGCTGTTGGCTGGCCCGAATCACGTGAGCTGCTGGCTGGCTGCTGCTTGCGTTGTGATAGTTGTAGTGGTGCCGCTTGAGATCGCTGCCGAGTGGCTGGTGAGTTGATGAATCAGCATTGCTGCTTTCGGACTCGAGGCAAACATTGCAGCTGGGGTTCCCGCAAGATATCGCAAGTGGCTGAAATCGCATCAAGGAAAGAGACATGCGGAACTTGGGCGCACTGCTCAGCCTCCAGCCGCTCCGGGAGCAGGGTGACTCAGTACAGCCTTGTGCAAAGCTGCACGAAATGCAGCTGAGATACAAATATTATTTGAGTGCATCATGTCACGTTGCCGAGGATTTTCATGCTGAATCAGCTGTGAACAGTGATTTTGATTGACCCTGCTGTGTCTGTGCGGGAAAGTTTAGGCGCACCTCTCACAATCAATCAAACAAATGCCCCTCGCGTTTTTCTGCAGCCGTTCAGCAACACGTTCAGGCCGCGAGCCCTTGCCAACAGAGGATTTCACCAGAGTACGTTTTGTGAACTTGTTCAATTTATGCTTCGCATGGATGTGTTCGGAAGATTTCAACAATGTGCAGAGGAGCATGGCAGGGGCCCCGGGCCGGGGGCGGGGGGGCATGCTGGTATGCAAAGCCCAAAACTCGAGCGTATTCAGCAAATCTCATACCCTAGATGCAGATGCTTGGTTGCTCATATCATATGGCATGTGGTTCGCCATGCGCATGATGGTATACTGGTAAATTCCGAATGTTGCCCGGAACGGCAAGGGCACAACGGCAAAATTCACTGCGAGCAGAACGTTTACAGACCCCTGCTGGACCAGCAATGCAGGCACTTACCTGCTGAGAGTATCAAACCAAGAGGCCAGGCAGGAGATGAGGAGACAGTGTACCACCAGCGTGACGCTGTCTCACGCGCCTCCAGCAGCCGTTCGACTGCCAACTGCCCACCCGGCTGCACCATGGAGGCATCTGCAGACATGCTTGCAGGTGTTTCATTATTCGATCCCTGCTGCAGTGCTTTGGCTTGAAGGAGCGCATAGTTTGGATGGGTGGCATAGTCGTGCGGGCCCCACGTTGGGAGTCGCTGGCCGAAGGCATGAGAATTTGAGCTCACACGCTGAGCTTCGGCGGCTGCTTGTAACAGGCCGATGGCTGAAGCTTTTGAACTACCTGTGCCGTCGTTTGAAATTGCGTCATCGCCCAGGTCATGAGAAGTGAATGCCTGCCCACTGCTTCCAGGAAATGTCCGAGGTCGAAGCGAACCATCAGCAAAAGCGTACCCATGAATGTGTACCAATGCCATGTCTGCGGCCAAAGCCGATACGATAATTATACTGCCTCCTACAGCGCTCAAACCCCAAGCAGGCATTTGGTCTAGTAGCATTCGAAATGCTACTCCCTGCAGCCGTTGTGTGGGTGAGATTGCAAATCAAAGCATGCAGTCTTGGCATCAAGTTACATTGAGCCCACCAGCAAATGTGCTGCCCATACGCTTTGTAGCACGATTGGCTGCTCCCTCGACGAAGGGGTACCAAAAGCTGAAAAGTGGATCTGCTGTATTGAGTGAATCAGCCGATTCAGCGCTGGCTGGTTGCCTCACCTGCACAGGGCGCCAACAACAACGCCATCAACAGTGCTGAAAGCACCGCCATGTATGAATCGTGGCGTTATATCATGAGGCAACACGTGGCTGGCATTGTCACCAACAAAATGCAAAAGCCCACCTAGAGCTGCGCATCCAACGACGCCAGGGGCACGAGATGTAAGATTGGAGGCCATCGTGCCTGTTCGCGGCAGCTGTGCGATTGATATCGACAGCCTGCTAATTTGGCAGCTCTTGAAGGTGTGGAATTGTTCCATGTGTGGATTTTGGAAGCAGTATTTGAGGCTTGACTGACCTGCTCCTTCTCGAAGAAACTCGTCAAAAGCTGTGTAGGGGGGCAGCATTCCAAAAGCGAGGTCCAGTACTCGCTTGCCGCGCTGAACCTTGAGTAGTGTCAACTGTTAGATTCTTAGTGTCAAAAATATACACAACTAAATAAAGCTGTCTTCATGTTGATGTGGCTGGCGTTGCCAATATCACACACAACTCGCTTGCAATTTTTGAAGGAAACGTGCCGATGCGAGCGAGCCTTCGTTCTGCTGCATCAAGCATCAACATGTTTAAAATTAATATTGTCAGTGACAACATTTGCCCCTGGTGAGTCAAGCACAGTGCGGTTGTATGCACTTGCGCTAATTCGATCTGCATGGAGAATTCTCTGACAGAAGATTCATGCCGCAGGTGCTATGTTGGGAAACGACGGCTTGAAAAGGCGATGAGTAAATTCACTAAGGCTAATCCTGAAGCAAAATTCGAAGTGCAATGGCATCCTTTCTATCTTGACCCGACACTGTCCAGTGAAGGTGTCGACAAAATGACCTCATACAAGGCCAAGTTCGGAGAAGCTAGAATGGCGCAAATGCTGCCTCACATGCAGAAGATAGGAAAGGCTGAAGGCATTGATTTCTCAGTAAGTTGAACCTTGCCACTGCATGCCAGCTGTGCCCATTTCACGACATGAACTGCTCAGTATGGTGGCAAGGTGGCCCACACCCTCAACAGCCACCGGCTGGTAGACTGGTCTGCCAAATTCGGCCTGGACAAACAAGACGCTACCATCAATGCGCTGTTCAATGCCTATGTACGTCCCCAGATCTGTGCCTGGCTTGTTGCTCGAGCTACCCCCCCTGCGCACAGTTTGAGCGAGAGCAAAACCTTGGCGAGGAGGCTGTGCTTGTGCAAGCTGCAAAGACGGCTGGTTTGGATGCAGATGCTGCGCAGGAGTACCTTCGCAGTGGTGATGGGGTGAAGACCATTGAAGCCGAGGTGAAGGAGTACATGACACGCTACCGAGTGTCAGGTGTGCCCTTCTTCATTGTGCAAGTGCTTGACGACGCATCCCATGGCAACAGCAAAGAAGATGCTGATAGCGACACCAAAACAGGCGTGATTTCCGCATCTGCAGAAGGCATTGTGTGCGGGCCTGACGGCGTGTGTGAGAAGCCAACGGCAGCTGCGACAGGCGAGAGCGCCAGCCAAACACCACGCACAGGCGGCACCCAGCCCAAGGCGCTGACCAGCCCATACACTGCAAGCGGGGCCCAAGAGGTGGATTATCTTGTGCAGCTGTTTGAACATTTAAAAGAGGAGGCTGCGAGCAAGTAGCGTGGTTCAACGCCGCTTGGCTCACGTCAACACACGCACACGAGACATTTCCAAAAGCTTGGGGTTGTCCCAGGAATGCGCAGTGTAGGTGGTTAGAATATATCGTGGACTGCAGCTCACACGGCACACTGTCAATGCCGCGCCTCGTCTTGCTTGCATGCATGAGCCCTCCTCCCGTACCAGTGCTGAGACAATCCATGTGGTGCCTCGGGGCTTCTGGCACCGGCCCACAGTCCATGCCACCCGATACAAACGAATTGATTGATATGTCCGGATGCGGCCGCTTCGTGGCCCGGCGTGCGGTACCACTGAGCTCAAATGCGAGCCACCTCTGCCCCCTTGCAGGGGTTCAACGGAGCACAAGCGGCCTAAAAACACTGTGAGATGCAGAACTATCCCTGCAAAAACCTCGCATGTATACCTATAACGGGTGTAATGCACACAGAGGATATGGTGTGCACTGCTACTGCTCTGCGTGCTCTTGGGGCACACATCGCTCCAGCCACTGCTGCAAGAGAAGGGACGCCGCCACGCTGTCGGCTCGCTTCATCACGGCGGCTCTCAATGGAGTGGTGGGCCGTTCTGTGAGCATCAGATCGAAAGCCCTGGATGAGCGCGGCCCGTGAAGTGAGTACATGCCGGCATCAGGGGCGCCATCCTGGTGCTGCCGAGCGGCAACTGTGCTGCCGCGCTCATCCATTAAAACAACATGCAAGATTTCATGGATTCCAGAGATGTATAAGGGCTGCGCAAGTGCTTCCCGGCAAAACGAGGTCACTCTGCGGCAAGACGTGCCTGCAGTCCCATCCCTCTCCAATGGCCAGCCAACGACCAAATTGCTGCATTGGTGTTTCATCAGTATCGAGCGCACTCCCGTAGCCAGCGTGCGTTGTGGATCTGCAAACGGTTTCCTGATGCACGCATGGTAGCACATTGGCGACTTCGTACCAGGGTCGTGGCCTGAAAGTCGCAGCGTTGTGAGAGGTTTTGGATGAACTTCTCGGAAGTCAGCATGTCTGGAAAGCTGCACTGCAGCCAAGCCAACTTTGGAAGCACCCCAATCAATACCTATTATTGTATTTGTACGTGCTGGTTGCAGGATACAGCGCTCGAGCAGTTGATGAGAGTTGCATAGTTTCATTGCATCGGCAGAAATATCCTGTGCTAGTGTGAAGCAGACTTAACAGGGAAGTAGCCTCAACAGATTGATAGAAAAGGCACCAATACAATTTTTCGGGCAACAGCTTGTTTGTTATTTGAAGGGCTGAAATTGAGGTTGCAAGCTGCACTCAGCCTCAAGCCAGTTGATGCAAATGCCTGGCCAAAGCCTGACCAAAGTTCTCCTCTATCCCAGTGCAGCACGCTGCATTGATTGAAGGATGCTGTTAAGTTCAAACGATCTTCGCGGCTTGAAATCAGATAACAAGATGGGGGGTGTGGGGGCTGTTTGGACAACCTAGGCCCTGGTTTAGGGCCTGAGGCCCCCAACGAGCCCCCCCGCCAAGGAAGGTTGGTGCCTATGAGTGGGTTGTGCAGCACCATGAGTAGATTTGTGAGAGAACGGGACATTGTTGCCCGAGCTAGAGTACCCCTCATGTAGAGGAGTGCTCAAGTTTTGATTCTGACCGCGAGGGGCGCTGTCACAGGGGGTTCACAAATGTACAGATTGCGCATGTTGTTGAAAGCATGACG
>Ga0307982_1000882_pt1 | contig 24099 bp, 20 predicted proteins | sample OrgLakmetagen989_FD_201847 | JGI IMG/M metagenome (GOLD analysis project Ga0307982, IMG submission 201847) | Saline water microbial communities from Organic Lake, Antarctica - #989 | ecosystem: Environmental > Aquatic > Non-marine Saline and Alkaline > Saline | place: Antarctica: Organic Lake...
GGTCAACAATAACATCTATACCAACTGAAACGTTGACTGCAGATTGAACGGTACAAGATGTATTTGATGCTAAAACTGCTAGGATATAAAAATTAGTAGCCGTTGTTAAATTACCTGTAGCAAAAGAAAGGGCAGAACCTGTTCCTGCGGTCGGGCCTGAAACTACAGTATTGCCTGTTGCTTCATATAAAGAGTAGTTTACTCCATTTTCTGAAGAGGCTGTTGTAATGGTTGTTGCTGCGCCAGAACAAACGGTTACGTCTGTTGCCGTTAAAGCTTGGTCAACAATAACATCTATACCAACTGAAACGTTACTTGCAGATTGAACGGTACAAGCATTACCTATAACTCCAAAACCAGTTACCCAATCCGTATTCGGATCCATGTTGGTTAGGGTTCCATTGTTGCCATTTGAAGTTAAATCAGTTAATGCTGTTCCGGAACCATCTTCAAAATTGTAATAAGAAACTAAATTAGATTCAGCACCAGTCAAAGGAATATCTTTATCTGAGGAAATTTCGCTTTGAGTTCTTGCGTCATTCCAAACTCTTACTTCATCGATGTCTCCATTAAAATAAAAGTTACCACTAAAGTTTCCAACGCTTAATATTCCTGTAGTCGGAACACTTGAGGTGTTTGAAGCAGAACCTTCAAGAACGCCATCAACATAAAGATACATTACACCACTCGCTCTAACCCCTGCAATATGATGCCAATTACCGTCATTTACTGATGTGGTGCTTTGAAGGTCGGCACCACCTGAAATTGAAAAACGTGCTTTATTTGTGGTAAAGACGCCAAGCCAAACATCATAGGCCCCACCAATTCTACCTACTGTAACTTGAATTTTTCCGGATTCAGTTGTTCTAATATATGACTCAACTGTAAAATCACTGGTACCAAAATTAAATGCGGCATTACTTGGAATGGATACATAATTATTAGTGCCGTTAAGATTTAGAGATGTTCCTGCTGTGTTAGATAAAGTTTGAATTGTTTCTCCTGTCACATAAAAATCAGTTGCAGCATTCAAATTACCTGTAGCAAAAGAAAGGGCAGAACCTGTTCCTGCTGTCGGGCCTGCAACTACTGTGTTTCCAGTTGCCTCATATAAAGAGTAGTTTACTCCACTTTCAGAGGAAGCTGTTGTAATTGTTGTTGCTGCACCATAACAAACTGATGCGTCTGTTGCCGTTAAAGCTTGGTCAACAATAACATCTAAACCTACTGTAACGTTACTTGCGGAAGTTACTGAACAAGCATTTCCTGTAATACCATAACCATTTACCCAATCGGTATTATCCATACTGATTAATGTCCCATTATTCCCATTTGAAGTTTGATCAGTTAAGGTGGTTCCAGTTCCGTCTTCCATGCTGTAATAAGCAGCTAAATTCGTTTCTGATCCAGTTAATACTAAGGTCTGAGAATTCGCTATTTCAGTTTTTGAAAGAGCTTTATTCCAGATAGCTACTTCATCAAGTAAGCCGGTAAAATTAGAGCTTCCCGAGTTTCTTGCACCAATATTAATGTTTGAGCTGTTTGTCCCAATTGCACCGGTAGCAGCAGTACTATCTTGAACAACTCCATCTACAAAGACATAAAGGTAGGCTCCATCATAAACTCCGGCAATATGATGCCAACTATTCAGACTAAGGGAACCTCCATTTACAGTTTTTTGAGCTCCACCAACAAATAATTCCCACTGTACAGTTCCATTATTTTGCACATCAAACTCCCAAGAAGAACCAGAACTACCTTTAGCAACAACAGATGGATAGCTAACATTATAACCTGCAGGTTTTATCCAAGCATGAATAGTTATTACATCAGTAAAATTGAATGATGCGTCATTTGGAATATCAATATAATCACTTGAACCATCAAAATCTAAAGCTATTCCTGCTGTGTTAGATAAAGTTTGAATTGTTTCACCTGTCACATAAAAATCAGTTGCAGCATTCAAATTACCTGTAGCAAAAGAAAGGGCAGAACCTGTTCCTGCAGTTGGTCCATCTATTAAGGTGGCTGCGGCATTGTAAAGCGAGTAGTTTACTCCATTTTCTGAAGAGGCTGTTGTAATGGTTGTTGCTGCGCCAGAACAAACGGTAGCATCTGTCGCTGTTAAAGCTTGGTCAACAATAACATCTATACCAACTGATACATTACTCACAGAAGTTACTGAACAACCTGCGCCAGCAGCTCCATAACCAGTTACCCAATCCGTATTATCCATATTGGTCAAGGTTCCATTTGCGTTTCCGGTAATGTCAGTCAAAACAGTTCCTGTTCCTTCTTCAAAATTGTAGAACCTTTCTAACCCAGTTTCAGATCCTGAAAATACTGACCGCATTCCATCATTTATTTCAGTGCTAGTTTTCGGTACACTCCAGATACGAACTTCATCTAATAATCCATTATAGTAATCAGAATTATTGATTCCTCTGCGAGATCCTAAAGCAATTTGATTTGTTGTTACACCAGTGTATGTTTCGGCGGAGTTATCTGTTGCATCCGACACTCCATTAATATATATAGTTCTTGTTAATCCGTCTTGAACACATGCAATATGATACCAGGTGCCACTTGCTAAGGAAGTTGCTCCTGTTAACCATCCGCCAGATGGTAGAAATTGATCAAACTGTACCTTACCTGCTGGAGTTATTATAAGGTAATTTTTTGCGTGATTTTGTGAAACTGAATATTCACCGAAAATTACCATTGTATTTCCAATAGCTGTAGGCTTAACCCAAGCTTCGATTGTAAAAGAATCATCTGAACCTAAGATTGAAGATGAGCCTAATGAAATATGATCATTTGCTCCGTCAAAATCTAAAGCAGTACCTGCTGTACTTGAAAGAGAATCAGGTTTAGAACCAATTAAATAAAAATCAGTTGCAGCATTCAAATTACCTGTAGCAAAAGAAAGGGCAGAACCTGTTCCTGCTGTCGGGCCTGAAACTACAGTATTTCCTGTTGCTTCATATAAAGAGTAGTTTACTCCACTTTCAGAGGAAGCTGTTGTAATTGTTGTTGCTGCACCATAACAAACTGATGCGTCTGTTGCCGTTAAAGCTTGGTCAACCAAAGGGCATGTTGGATTCTGACCATTTACAAAATTAAATGAGCAGAAGAATAAGAAGGCAATAAAAAGTGTTTTGATTTTCATAACAGCAGTTTTACGATATTTTGATTGGAGAGGTAAAATGTAAAGTAGGTTTTGCGTTACCCAAGTTGGATAACTTGTGGTCTGTGACTTGAGCCGGTGCCTTAGTTAAAAAGGAAGCAATGCTCAATTGAGAGAAATAAATTCGATAAAAAATAGAGATCACAGGAGATTCAATATTTACAAGTTGTTAATAACTATTAATAACTCGTAAATTTAAATCATCTGTCGATACATTACAATAGTTTATCTATTCTTTTGAGGTACTAATACGAAAACGATGTTGATAAGTGAATAAATGTACCTTTATGGTATTGTTTGTAAATCTCTTACCGCAAATTGTGAGGTGTTAAATAGTATTAAAAATAATTCAAAAATGGGAGTGAGTGACGCATTTTTGATCATGAAATACATGTTTTTTTTGGTGTATAAGCTCATTATAATCTATTGGAATTGCTTTTTTTTGCCTGCACAGCCGTTTATACTAGAAAATAGCGTTGGTTTCGACAAACGAGAGAGGCTAGCGTTAAGGATAACGCTAAATATAAGCTGTGTTTTTTTGTGTTAAAAACAAGGTAAGAGCCTGATATTATAATTATTTGGAGTTTTTTGTATTCAAAAATGGCAATATCTAATGAAGCTTTATATTACATAGCTCGCTATGTGGCATAAAACTTACGCAGTAGGTCATTATATTCGGAAAGGCTTTGACTTGTACTTCTTAAGAGTACGTACTTTTTTTTTGAAAAGACCAAGTAATTGATCGTTTTATTGCTAACAATAAGTAACTATTTATTATTTAGCACTCTAGGTTCTAAATAATAATCGAACTCAGCTCAAGAGTTTATTATCTTTTGGTTTACTGTGGGTTTTTTAGGGCATAAAAAAAGGCCTGCTACCGAAAATGGGAGCAGGCCTTTTTTATAAAAAGAGTAATTAAATGTTATTTATCACCAAAAATATAAGCAAATCCGACACCTAACACATATTTAAACTGTGTTCTTGGTCCTAAAACATCCTGATCACCAGTATTTTCATTGGTTTCGATAATACTAATGTCATCATCGTAAATTAATGAAGTGGTAATTGAAGCACTGATGTACTTGTTTACCTTCATGTTTAAAATGTTGTCCCAATTTACATCAATATTGGTAGGGTTATTCGCATAGTTAGAGAACAAGCCTAAATTAGTTTGGTAAGAGATGTTTTCCATTATTTTACGTTTGTACATTATTCTTAAGTATCCGCCAATTTCTAGTCGAGTGTTATCAAAGCTTTCATTGGTAACAATTCCATTTTCGTCTCTCTCTTGTCCTTCAACTCCAAAAGCGCCCGCTTTCGCTAAGTCATCATCGTTCACAACCGTTAACTTTGCAGTTACAGGGGCGGTAAAGACTGTAAAATTTGTGGTTGGTTTGTAATCCATACCCAACGCACCTAAGAAATACGCTGGCGCCATAAAGTCAGAAATAGTTGTGCTGCTTTTATTCGGCTCAGAGTAACCTACTGTAAATTGAGTCTGAAAATCTAATAACGCAGCGTAATACCAATCTTTTCCAGCTTTTCTACCATACTTTGAAGTGAATTGAATTCTATCATCAGACTTAATGAAGTCACCTTTGCCTTGCATTACTTGTCCAAACTGCATTACCAATGAGTTGTCCCAAGTTGATTTGCCCATTTTGTAATTTGCAAAAAGACTAGAGAAACCGGCAAGAGAAATTGAGTTCTGACCGCCTGCTGCCCAATTTGTTAGAGAAACTTGGGTATAGTTGATGTTCACTAATCCGCCTTTCTCCCAACCATCAGTGCTGTCAATTGCTGCTGCTTTAAGTTGGCTCTCACCATCTGTGACTTGAGCAAAGGTGCTTAAGCCTCCAAGAAGTAAGGCAATTACAATTAATTTTTTCATGTGTTGCTTTTCAATAAATAATAGTTGGTTTAGTTCTGTTTGTGAACGTGAACATCCATCTGTGGGAATGGAATGTTAATGCCTTGTTTGTTAAATTCGTTGTAAATTTTCTCGTTTGTTTCCATAGACACCGGCCAGTAATCCGCTGCATTTACCCAAACTCTTGTAGCAAGGTTTACTGAGCTATCGGCTAAAGCAGAAACTTTAACAAAAGGAGCAGGGTCCTTGAATACTCTTTCATCCGAACTTAAGATGTCTAGAAGAATTTGTCTTGCTTTGTCAATGTCATCTCCATATCCTATTCCAACAGTCCAGTCTACTCTTCTTGTTGGCTCAGTAGAGTAGTTGGTTAAAGCTCCTGTTGATAAACCACCATTAGGAATTATAATAGTTTTGTTGTCTGGAGTTTTTAGAATAGTGTTAAAGATTTGGATAGAAGAAACAGATCCAGAGTACCCTTGGGCTTCAATAAAGTCACCTACCTTAAATGGTTTTAAAATTAAAATAATAACGCCCCCTGCAAAGTTTTGTAGCGTTCCCGAGAGCGCTAAACCTACAGCTAAACCAGCAGCACCAAGAATTGCTACAAACGAGGTCATTTCTATACCCATCATGCTTAACACAGAGACAATTAAGAATACTTTTAGAAGAGTACTCACCATGCTGCCTAAGAACGGTCTTAAAGAAGGATCTACTTCATTTTTCTCTAACGACTTATTAAAGAATTTGCTAATTTTCTTAACTACCCACAAGCCTATTATAAGCGTAATAATAGCGCCAATCAATTTAGGACCGTATTGCATAACGAAGTCCATTATGTAGCTAGAGTACTTTTCCATATTATCCATTTTTAATATTTTTTATGATTTGAGCCGCAAAATTAGAACATCTATTTATAAAATCAAGCATTTAAACTGTTTCCTTTGCGACCATGAATAGAGTGATATTTGTCGCTGTTTTTAGCGTTGTTTTTTTGTTGGTGGATTATTATGCTTTCCAAGCAATTAAAACCATTACGGCAAATCAATCAGAAGGTTTCAGGAAAGGAATAAAAGTTATTTATTTCTCTATTAGTTATTTGGTAGTGCTAGCCATACTGATTTATAATTTTGGTAATCCTGATGGCATTGCAAAGCATGCTAGAACTGCGCTTATGTCTTTTGTTTTCATTAATGTTTTGGCAAAGTTGTTTCTTGGGTTATTTGTATTTATCGATGACATTCAGCGCTTTGTTCGTTGGATTGTAATGAAGCTATCCAACCCTAGTTTGGAGGCAGCAGAAGAAGGAATTTCTCGATCAAAGTTTTTGGCTACAACGGGTTTAATTGTTGCTGCAGCGCCGATAGTGTCGTTAAGTTGGGGAATTATTAGTGGGGCGCATGATTATAGAGTACGGAGAATAAAATTACCGGTGAAGAATTTACCAAAAGGTTTAGAAGGTTTGCGGATTGGTCAATTATCAGACATACACTCCGGTAGTTTTTGGAATAAAACGGCAGTAAAGGGAGGCGTGCAGATGCTGGCAGATGAAAAAGTCGATTTGGCTTTTTTTACTGGGGATTTGGTAAATAACAAGGCAACCGAAATGCAAGAATGGGGCAGTGTATTTTCAAAAGTAACTGCTCCTTTAGGAGTTTACTCTGTATTTGGAAACCACGATTACGGGGACTATGTGCAATGGGAAACTCCTGCGAAAAAACAAAAGAATTTGGCAGACATAGCAACCATTCATAAAAACATGGGTTGGAATTTATTGATGAACGAACATAAAATAATTGAAGTGGATGGAGAAAAACTGGGAGTAATTGGAGTAGAAAACTGGGGCGCTAAGGCTAGGTTTCCGAAATATGGTAAGTTAGATGTAGCCATGCAAAACTTACCGGATACTGCTGTTAATCTCCTTTTGTCTCATGATCCAAGTCATTGGCAGGCTGAGGTTATACCGAAACACAAAAACATCGACTTAACACTCTCTGGGCACACCCATGGAATGCAATTTGGAATAGATATTCCGGGATTCAAATGGAGCCCTGTGCAATACGTTTACGAAGAATGGGCAGGACTGTATAAATCCAACGAGCAGTATTTGTACGTAAATAGAGGGTATGGTTACATTGGCTATCCGGGAAGGGTAGGAATACTGCCTGAAATTAGTGTGATTACCTTAGAGCGTGCATAGCAACCCGAACGGTTTCGTTATATTTAACTTTTCAATTTCTAATAATTATGAAATATTTTTTAATACTTATTGCAAGCATCGCTCTAATAGCTTGCGAAGCGGAGAGCGTAGACGATTTGCGTCCGGTAGTTGAGGAAACACCTGTAGTAAATCCCAATGACACAACGGTTACAGATACAACAGGAACAGACACAACTGGCACTGGAGGAGGGCCAACCGTGTTTTTCGCTAGAGACATAAAGCCTTTAATAAAAACGAATTGCGCTACTCCTAATTGCCATGCTTCGTTTGAAAACTTTCCAACTTTAGAAACATACTCTCAAATTAATCAGAATAAAGAAAGGGTTAACACACGAGTACAAGCCGGAACAATGCCGCAAAGCGGTCCTCTCCCGCAGCGCGAAAAGGATTTAATCCAAACTTGGATTAACGAAGGAGCTTTAGACAATTAAATATGAAGAAAAGCATACTAGCTCTTTTATTAGGATTCTCTCTTACCGCTTTTACTCAAGAAATGGTAAGCGAAACATTCGACGATACAAGAGTTGTAAACGGACATTCTGTCGAGACGAATAAAGAAGGATCCATGAAATTCATTATTGCCCACCGTTTTGGGTTAATAAATGGGGGGTTGTATGAGTTATACGGTTTAGACCAATCTACTATTCGAATGGGCTTTGATTATGGGCTAACCGATAATATTACTATTGGAATTGGTCGTAGTTCTTTTCAAAAAACGGTTGATGGCTTTGTAAAAATTAGGGTGTTATCTCAAAAATTAGAAGGAGGATCTCCATTTTCTATAACTTGGTTGAGTGCATCAGATTACAATACATTGAAGGCACCTTATGGTTTGGAAGGATTAAGTGGCAAATTGCGTTGGTCTTTCACCCATCAAATGTTAGTGGCGAGAAAATTTGGAGAACGGTTTTCGATTCAAGTAATGCCAACCTTTTTACACCGAAACTTGACCCCAAGCAGTGAAATGAATAACGATATATTTTCTATTGGCTCTGCCGGTCGGATCCGCTTGACACAAATGTTGAGTTTTAAGGCAGAATATTATTATACCTTGCCCGATCAATTACTAGATGGAAATACAAACTCATTGGCTCTAGGGTTTGATATAGAAACCAAACACCATGTTTTTCAATTACACTTGGGAAATTCTCGAGGAATGACCGAGAAATTCTTTATTTCAGAAACAATAGGGGAATGGGACAAAGGAGACATAATGCTGGGCTTCAACATTACGAGAGACTTCCAGGTAAAAGGAAGGAAATATAAATAAGTAGGTAAAACGCGCGAGATGGCCTATTAGGCGAGAACGGGGAAGTGCCTATACTCAACTAAAATCTCAAAATTGGGAGAGTTAGTTAGAAAAGAATTAATAAGAAAATGAAATATTTAATAGCATCTTTAGCTACAGCAATCTGCCTTGTTATGGTTCTTGCTTTAAAATCGCCTAAGATTGCTTTTACCGGAGAAACTCCAATTTCAGAAGTACTACTTGCACTTGGAGATAGTTTACCCCAGCATGCAAGACCAGATGCAACGGCGAATCAAATTCAGCAAGGGAGAGACTTGGTTTTTAAGGGAAGAACAGTTGATCCGGACGGCGGAAAATCCAAATACATCAGTAAGTTTTATACGTGTACCTCTTGCCATAGTCCTGTGAAGGAAGACCCAAGTGTCGCTTCTTTTGATCCGCAAGCGAGATTAGAACACGCAGAGAAGAACAATTTAAAATTCTTACAGGGAAGTACTTTTTATGGAATAGCTAACCGAGAAAGTTGGTACAATGACGATTACGATAAGAAGTACGGAGAATTGGTGAAGCCTGCCCGAAATAGTTTAGCAGAATCAACACAGTTGTGTGCAAAGGTTTGCTCCTCAGGACGGTACTTGGAAGATTGGGAGCTGGAAGCGATATTAGCTTATTTTTGGAACAACCAGCTTACAATAAGTGACTTAAATTTAAGTGCAAAAGAAAAAACCAATCTTGAGAGCGGAACGGATAGAGAAGAAAACCTAAAACTTTTGAAATCAAAGTATGCGGTTAAGTCTCCTGCTACTTTTGGGGATTCACCCAACAGACAGGGTTTGGGGTTTGAGGGAATTCAGGGAAACCCTTCCAACGGCAAGAAAATATATGAATTGAGCTGCATGTCCTGCCACCAAGACGGAGGCGTTTCGGGAATTGCATTTACAAAATCCAAGGTAGACTTTCAAAAATTTAAGAGAAGCATTGGGAAAAAGACAGATTATAACTTATACGACATAGTCAGGAAGGGAACCTATGCAGGACAAGGCAAGCCAAGATACATGCCGCTTTATCCTAAAGAGCGAATGAGTGATCAACAATTAGAGGACTTGAGGGCATACATGGAGCAAGAAGCAAATTAAATTTTGCCTCATTAAAACATCCTTCCTTTTTGTTGGTTATTTTTATAATTCCAAGCCAATTGACCAAACCACCAAGGCTATTTTGCCAAAAGAACTTGAGTTCACAAACTTTTTAACGCTAAAGAGATGAATTTTAATACGGTTGATTTACAAGAAGAACTTCAAAAAATTAAGAAAAAAACAAAGGTTAATGTCTTAGATGAAGTTCAGCATATCCTTCAAGAGGATCAGCAAAAGGAATTGGCAATTGCAAGTAAACTTCAAGGAAAAGATGTTTCAGATCAAGAAATTGACCTTTCAAAGTTGGATTCAAATAACATTTATTCCATAGAGCAAATTAAACAGATTTGCGTTAAATACAGATTGCGGTTCTTAGACTCAAAAGCATTTATCGGTGAAATACCTGCTGAAGCTATTATGAAGGTAAAAGCTTTGGAGAAAAAATTGGGACATCCCATAGATGGATTCAAAATTGTTGCTCCGAAGAAGTTATTTCAATTAGAGGACAAAGATTCCGATCCATTGTTATTCTTACAACTTGCAGACAATAAGTTTTATTTCATCCACAAATGGGGAGGAGAGTTGAATCGTTTTAGAGCTCTTTTAGCAGCCCCACTTAGAAGTTTTATGTCCATGTTCTGGACGTTGTTAGGTGTAGCTTTCTTATTTTCCTTGGCTATTCCGACAGCGAGTATAGATGTCTTTATCTTTCTTTTTGTGCACAGTTTTATTGCTATTTGTGGCATTGCGTGCATGATTATTTTCATGATTCGAGAAAATTTCAGCGACTCAGAATGGAACAGTAAGTTTTTTAGTTAAGTGAGTAGAAGTTTGGTGCTATTTTTGCTAAAAAGATAGCATGATTAAATTCTTTTCCATCATCACTCTTCTAGGCCTTTTAGGATTTTCTTATCCTTCTGAAAACCATAAACTTTCCATCCAAGTGGAAGGAATATTGGAAATAAAGGGAAATTTGGGAATATTGCTATTCAATTCAGAAGACGGTTATCCAGAGAAAGGAGTTAAGGCATTAAAAAGCTATACGATTAAGGTGGAAAGCAATACCATGACAATTGATTTGGGAAATTTTCCTTCTGGAACGTATGCAGTTACCTTAATGCAAGATAAAAACTCTAACGGAATAATGGATAAAACCATGTTTGGCATTCCTAAGGAGCCCTTCGGATTCACCAAAATGGTTGAAATCCCCTTCGGCACTCCCACCTTTAAAGAAACATCGATTATATTATCTCAAAACAGCGTTGAAAAGATAAAGTTGTTGCAGTTTTAATTTCCTTGCTGAGAGTCAGCATAACCAAATACCTTTTGTAATAACCCGGTTGTTCTTTGCACTGGGTTTGCTCTTATAGCGGTTTCCTCTTGGGCGATTTTAGTGAATAGTCCCTGAATTGCCTGCTCTGTTACAAATGAAGTTAAGTCAGGATTCATTTTAGTTACCAAGGGAATCTTATTGTAGGTGGAGATAACATCGTTCCAATATTTTGTCGCACTCACCTTATCTAAAGAAGCTTGAATTTTTGGTTTAAAGGCAGCTTGTAACTGAGCGTTGGTCTTACTTTTTAAGTAGTTTGTTGCAGCCATATTATCTCCCATCAAAATGTTTTTTACGTCTGCAAAAGTCATTTGTTTTATTGCATTTACAAAAAGTGGTTTTGCCTCGGTTACCGCATCTTCAGCAGCTCTATTAAGGGATACAATTACCTTATCCACTTCGCCGCCTAAACCTATATTACGTAGTGTCGATTCTATTTTCTGGGCATCGTTCGGAAAAGGGATTTTAAATTGTGAACTGTTTAAATAGCCCCCCGAAGCAGAAAGGCTGGATACACCTTGTGTAGTCCCTTTCACTAGGGCTTCTTTTAGCCCTTTTCCTATTTCTAAATTAGTTGGAATACTGCTCGTAGTGGTTCCGGTTTCGTTTAATACGTCCCCAACTCCTTTCATTATTTCGTTTACTGTTCCACAGGAAAGGATGACGGATGATGCGAGAGCAACATAGGCGATTTTGATGTTCATGGTATATTTTTAGATGTAGATAAAATAAAGGGCTAAATTAAGAAGCTGTGTTGCTTCATTACTGTTTCAGTATTTGTTTTTCCCACAATAACTTTCCTGTAGAGTCGAATGTTTTTAACACTAGTTTCCTATCCCTGTATTCACCAGAAACAGATATCGTTCCAAAGTTCTGAGTTGCTACGTGCGTCCCCTTTACTTGATTTGTATTGCCCTCATTTTCCGAATCAAAGGCTTTAGATGCCATGGGAGAAGAGGTAAAGTCGTACAAAGTTGTTCCGTTTTTAAATGTCAATTGGCTCAATTCTGTTTTATGACGATCTCCTGTTAAGAAAACAATATTCTTGAGCTCTTCTTTTTCCAATAAGTCCAGTAAATAAGAACGTTCAGCAGGGTACGTTGCGTGGTTTTCATAGACAGCAGCATCACTTAAAAACTGACCACCAACTACAACAAATTTAAAAGTGGCCTTGCTGTTCACAAGGGCATCCACTAACCATTCTATTTGTGCTTTCCCTAGTATTTCTCTTTCTCCGGTTTTTCTGTCGTTTGGACTTCTAAAATAGCGGTTGTCCAGTAAGAAGAACTCAATATCTTGATAGTTAAATTGAGAAGTTATTCCGGAGCGCCCTTGAACACCGTAGTTTGGGTTTGCCCAAAAATCTTTGAAAGCTTGCAGCGTAATGTCTTTATTAATGAAACTTCGGTCTGCGTCGTTTGGACCAAAATCGTGATCGTCCCAAATGGCATAGTGTGGCATCTTTTGCCAAAAGGATTGTAGTTCAGGTTGAGATTTAAAATCCGTATACCTTCTATAAATTCCGGACTTGGAAGACCATTCTCCCTGGCGTAAGTAGATATTATCGCCCAACCAAAGCATGAAGTTAGGTTGCTTGTCTTGTATCGATTTAAAGATATCCAGTGGTCTTCCAAAGGGCTCGCTGGTGTCGCCAGAGGTTACTTCGTTCACGTAGGTGCAACTTCCAAATGCGAACACAAAACTATCTAGGTTTTTCGTGTCAACATACTTGGGAGTTTTGAATTCTCCGTCAAACAACACGGATTCTTCAGAAGAAATTTTATACACATAGCGAGTTTCTGGTTGAAGTCTCACCAAGTTGATTGTTGACGTATTCCAGTTAGCTTGAACTGTGTTTAGGCTCAGCATTGTTTCATTTTCCTCTCCTTTTATACCATACGTTATACTTAACTGCATGGGTCTTTTGGTTTGCAACCAGATGTCTGTTTCTTCTGGAGTTTGATGCCCAATCATGGGTCCAGAAAGGAGTTGACAAAAAACGAGGGGAGAAGTCACAAGGAGAAGGAGAGGGAGTAAAAGCCAGCTTTTCATGTTATAGAATTAGCACAAAAAAACCTCCAACACTATTTTGATTACTCAGAATGGCATTGGAGGTGTTGTGTAAGGTTAAATCTCTTATTTTACAGCTTCTTCTACCTTGTCAGCAGCATCTTTCATTTTGTCACCGGCTTGGTTAGCAGCGTCTTCAACAGCTTCGCCAGCTTCCATTGCAGCATTGTTTACAGAGTCTGCAGCAACTTCCATTGCGTTTGCTCCATCTTCTGCAGCTTCTTCTGTCGTTTCAGAAACTTCGTCCATGGTCGTGTTCATCTCATCCATTAAACCTTTTGCTTCTTCTTCAGCATTAGAATCATCTTTTTTCGCGTCTCCGCATGCAACAGCCGAAAACAATGCAGCTACAGCAAATAAAGTTAAAAATTTTCTCATTTTGTGTTGTGTTGTAAATTAGCGACAAATGTAGATAAATTAGCAGGATATTGAAAACAAGTTTAAGTTTAACTTGTTTTTAATTATACATCAAAGATTTATAACTTTGAAAAGTAAATTAAACCTAAAAATAAAAATTATTATGGCATTTGAATTACCAAAATTAAATTATAGTTACGACGCATTAGAGCCTCATATCGACGCTAGAACGATGGAGATTCATCATTCTAAGCACCATGCGGGTTACACGTCAAAATTAAACGCAGCAATCGAAGGTACTTCGGACGAAGGAAAGTCGATTGAAGATATCATCTCAGGTGGGAATCTATCTGCAGGAGTGAGAAACAATGGAGGCGGATTTTACAATCACACGTTATTCTGGGATATTATGTCGCCAAATGGAGGAGGTACTCCAACAGGAGAACTTGCAAGTAAAATAGACGAGGCTTTCGGATCTTTTGAAGACTTTAAGACAAAATTTAGCAATGCTGCAGCTACTCAGTTTGGTTCCGGTTGGGCATGGTTATGTTGGAATGACGGGAAACTAGAAGTCTGTTCTACACCAAACCAAGACAACCCATTAATGAGTGAAGCAGGCTGCGGAGGAACACCAATTTTAGGAATTGATGTTTGGGAGCACGCGTACTATTTAAACTATCAAAATAGAAGACCAGATTATATTAATGCATTTTTTAATGTAGTAGATTGGAACAAAGTTGCGGAGCATATGAATAATGCAAAGTAAGTTAACTCTATTACTTTTAATACTAGTATTTGGAATGTCCACTACTTCGGTTGCTTCAACCAAGGTAGGGGACATTTCCATTTTAGAATCTACTGAGTTTCTCGAAACAATCGAGCAAGCAGAAATGCAATTTGTTTTATTGAACGATGAGACAGCCGTTATACAACCAAAGTTTCGAAAACTAAAAGCAGTTTTGTTAGCAGTGTTTCTAGGTCATTTTGGGGTACATAGAATTTACTTAGGTACAAAAGAAAATGTACCGGTAGTATATTCTTTAACGTTAGGTGGAGGATTCGGATTGTTGCCTCTTTTTGATATCGTAGCGATACTAACTACCAAAGATTTAGACGAATATGCCAACAACGATAAGGTATTTATGTGGAGTAAAAAGAAAGTCGATTAAGTTAATAGCTTTTTACATTGAACTTTAAAGTAATAAAGCAGCCCTCCAAATAGTACGATAGCAACAAGTGGAAAATAGTTAGTTTCCTGCGTGGTACCAATTTGTTCAAGGCTCTTCTCCAAACCGTTTTCATTCCAATAATAAGCAATAAGTACTGCACTTGCATTGTTAATAAAGTGAGCCAACATAGGCAACCACAGGCTCTTCGACCAATAAAAGAGATAACCGAAAAAGGCTCCAAGCAGCAACCTCGGAAGAAAACCGAAAAACTGGAAGTGGATAAAGCTGAAAATAAAAGCTGCCCCCCAAATTCCCCAATGGGCGTTCAAACTCTTTCCAATCAAGGTTTGCTGAAGTACACCTCGGAAGGCCAACTCTTCCCCAATTGCAGGTAAAACTGCAACTAGAATAATATTTATAAATAAGTCATTGTAGCTTTTCATGTTCAATAACGCTTCTGTTTTATAAGCTGCACTATCTTCCGAGTTTCGCATCCACTGTTCTAATCCTGCCAACCAGTCGGGTAGTTGAAGAAGTTTATTAAGCTCTACGGTAACGTTCAATATTGGCAAAATCAAGACAAAAAGTAGGAAAAGAATGGGAAGCAACTGCAGAGTTCGCAGTTCGTTCAACTTGAAAAAACTTGGAATGTGTAGTTTATAAATGAAGCAAAAAAGCAGTGGAGGAAGAACGAACAGTCCAAAACTATTTAGCAAAAGCAAAACTTTAACTAAGTTAACATTTCGATCTGCAGTTAAGTCATTTAGAATACTAGATATTTCTCCCACTGGAATTCCACTTAGGAGGTGAATCACAATAAATGATAGAATAGAAAATACAAATCCAGACACTAAAGTTAGAGCCGTGTAAGCGAGTAATTTTGAAAATTTGCTATGGAGCGTGCTCAAATGTGAAAAAGTATTATTGGGTAACTTTGTAAAAAATTATAGCAATTTGCCAAAGATAGGAAATATAGACCTTGGGGATTTTCCCTTACTGCTTGCCCCCATGGAAGATGTAAGTGATCCACCATTTCGAGCCTTGTGTAAGGAACAAGGAGCAGATTTAATGTATACGGAGTTTATTTCTTCGGAAGGTCTGATTCGTGATGCTGTTAAAAGCGTTGCTAAGTTGGATATATTTGAATATGAGCGGCCTATTGGAATTCAGATTTTCGGGAACGACATTGAATCGATGAAACGAGCAACCGAAGTTACCGAGGCTGCTAATCCAGATATTATTGACATCAACTACGGTTGCCCGGTTAAAAAAGTGGCCTGCAAAGGAGCAGGAGCAGGAATTTTACAAGATATTCCTAAAATGGTTCGCATGACTGCCGAGATTGTAAAGTCTACCAATTTACCGGTTACTGTTAAAACAAGATTAGGTTGGGATGAGAGTACAAAGTATATTGTTGAGGTAGCAGAGCGACTGCAAGATGTCGGTATTCAAGCAATATCAATTCACGGTAGAACACGCCAGCAGATGTATAAAGGAGAAGCAGATTGGAGCTTAATCAGAGACGTGAAGGAAAATCCTAGAATGAATATTCCTGTTTTTGGAAACGGAGATGTAACAACGCCTGAAATCGCTTTAGAAAAAAAGGCAACGTACGGAGTTGATGGAGTGATGATTGGTAGGGCTAGTATTGGTTACCCTTGGATTTTCAGAGAAATGAAGCACTTTTTCGAGACTGGACAACATCTGGAGCCACCAACCATGGCAGAAAGGTTAAAGGCAGCCGAAAGACACCTCGAAATGTCCGTTAAATGGAAGGGTGAACGAGTGGGAATAAATGAGATGCGAAGACACTATACCAATTATTTTAAAGGAATTCCTAACTTTAAAGAGCACAGAATGAAATTGGTAACACAAGACTCTTACGAGATTCTCCAAGAGGTTTTTGAAGAGATAAAATCCAACTACACAGGTGCAGAAATGGCGTTGGTGTGATGTAAGTCTGAATTGGTTAAGTAGTTGTCTTGGTCAAGTTGCGCACTGGATACCAAGAAGTTAAAAATCCAATGGTAATTACCGTGATCAAGATGTATACCAATTCTACTGGGTTTAAGCTTACAGGGTAAAACTCTACAATTCCTCCTTCTAACCGAACCAAGCCCACGTGTTCTTGCAGCAAACAAAGGGCAACACCCAAAACGAGACCCGAGAGAGCTCCGGTCATGTTGATAAGCATGCCCTCTAAAAAGAAAATTTGACGGATGAGTTTTTTGTTCGCACCGAGGTGTGTTAGTGTGTTGATATCCTTCTTTTTATCAATGATTAACATGCTCAATGAGCTTAGAATATTAAAGGCAGCAATCATTAAAATAAATACTAGGATTAGGAACGTAACCCACTTTTCGGTTTTGTTGGTTTTGTAAAGTAGTTGATTAAATTCTAGCCTTGATTTTACAGAGAATTCTCCTCCAAAAAAAGTACCCAATCGTTCTGCAAGCTCCTCTAGGTCTGTCCCTTCTTCCGCCAATACTTCAATTGAACTAATTTCGTCGTCGTATTGCAGTAAGTCTTGAGCAAACTTTAGTGGTGCAATAATATATTTGTTGTCGTACTCAGGACTAAGGTAGAAGATAGCTGCAGGAGAGATTTGCTTGCGATAAGCGGAGTTTAGCGCGTTCAAGGTAGAAACTTTCTCTCGTTTTGGAGCGTAAACAGTCAGGTTTTCCACTCCATTTTCTACACTTAAATTCAATTGCATGGAAATGCCATAACCAACGATGGCATAGTTCACACCATTTTCTTGCAACATTGTTCTTCCTTGCACAACGTTGCTGTCAATTTTGCTCATTTCAAGGTAGCTCTCGTCTACTCCTTTTAGTTGAACAATGGTTTGCTGTTTTTTGTATCGAACTCCGCAAACCTCTTTTAAAACACGCGTATAATTTGCAACGCCCGGAATGGTAGCAAGTTCATCGTAATTTATATCTCCGGAGTTAAAAGTCTTTCCCTCTTTTAGTTCAACTTTTACATCTGTATCGAAAGATTCAAAAAGGGATTCTACCAACTTTTCTAAACCATTGAACGCCGATAGCACTACCACTAAGGCAAAAGTTCCAACAGCTACACTAAATACTGAAATCCAAGAGATGATGTTAATGGCGTTTTGCGATTTTTTAGCCACCAAGTATCGCTTAGCGATGTAAAACGGTAAGTTCAAAGTGCTATTTTAGGAGCTTGTCAATTTTTTCAGCATAGTCAAATGAGTCATCTAAGTAGAAGTACAACTCCGGAATATGGCGTAACTGTTGACCCACTTTTTTACCCAAGATGTATCGAATTTCTTTTGTGTGCTTTCGGATTTCGTCGATAACTTCTTCTCTGTTATTCGAAGGGAAAAGACTAAGGTAATTTCTAGCAACTCCTAAGTCTGGGCTTACGCGAACTTGGGTTACAGAAATCATAAGGTTAACTGTTAAACTGACCTCTTTTTTAGTAAATATATCCCCAATTTCTCTTTGTATTAGGCGAGAAACTTTTTGTTGTCTAATGCTTTCCATAATGACAGCAAAGTTAATAATTCAAGTGCTATAAAACCTTCCTTCTGCATTGCCTACAAAATTGACTAATTTCGCATAAATTCTTTGTTTACATGAAAATTAGTGGTTTCAGTTTCGGAAGAAATACTTCTAAATTATATTATCCAATTAAGGAGTCAATATTGTCAATATTGCCAATTTGCGATGAATTTATTTTCGTTCTAGGTAAAGGCGACGACGACGATAACACGCTAGAAATTTTGGAAAGCATAGAATCTCCTAAATTGAAAATTATACATACCGAATGGGATACTGAAAAATTTCCAAATGGTACGGAAAATGCTCATCAAACAGACATTGCTATATCACACTGCACCGGCGATTGGTTGTTTTATGTTCAAGCTGACGAGGTGGTCCATGAAAAATACCTTCCCGAAATTCGAAAGCGATGTGAAGACCTATTGAATCGTCCTGAGGTGGAAGGCTTATTGTTTAAATATAGACACTTCTTTGGAGATTATGAGCACTACATTAATCACCATGGATGGTACCAGAATGAGATTCGAATTGTGAGGAATCAACCAGACATTCATTCGTTTGAATCAGCACAATCGTTTAGGCGAATTCCATCGTTTGATGGGAAAAGTTATCGCAAGCAGGAAGGGACTCACTTATTGAAAGTTGCTCTACTGGATGCGTATATCTATCATTATGGATGGGTTCGCCCACCAAAATACATGCAAAGCAAGAAGAAAGCATTGGACAGCATTCATAAAGGAGATAAAAAAGCGGAAAGTTTATACCAAGGGCAGAATGTTGAGTTCGACTATGGTCCACTCAAAAATATGTTAAGGTTTAAAGAAACTCACCCTGCAGTGATGGCAGATAAGATGAAGGATTTTTCTTGGAAATCTTCTTTGAATTACTCCAATAATGAAAAACCAAATCGTCCCTTGTTCAAGCATGAGAAATTGAAATACAAAGCAATTTCTTGGGCAGAGAGGAACCTGAACGGAGGCAAGCATTTTTTCCCTTTCAAAAACTGGAAAGTTTTAGATATTTAATTACTTTAAATGAAGAGTTTAACTAAAATTCTAAGGTACATAAAACCTTATAAGATATTTGCATTTTTAAGTGTCGTTTCGAATATATTTTCGGTTATTTTCCACCTACTGTCGTTGTTGGTTTTAATTCCATTTCTTCAGTTACTCTTTGGAAAAACAACACCAGTCACGCAAAAGCCAGAGTTTTCTTGGACTTCAGATTTCGTTTCTGATTACATCAGCTTTCAAATGTCTCCGCACATCGAGGCGAATGGATTAATGGGCGCGTTGTATTACTTGTGTATTGCAGTGGCTGTGTTGTTTTTTGCAAAAAACTTATTCCGCTACCTTGCAAAGTTTTTTATAGCATACATTAGAAGTGGAGTGGTAAGAGATATACGGTCAGACGTATATGGGAAAATCTTGATTCTTCCGCTATCTTTTTATTCTGAAGAAAAGAAGGGAGACATCATAAGCCGAATTACCGGAGATGTGCAAGAGATTGAGTGGTCTATCATGAACTCTTTAGAAATGCTTTTCAGAGATCCCATTTCAATTATCCTTTCTCTGGTTTTTATGGTTAGTATCAGTCCAGAGTTAACTGTTTTTTCATTTATATTATTACCAGTAAGTGGTTTCATTATTGGTAGAATTGGGAAAAGTTTAAAACGGACTTCCGCTAAGTTGCAAGTCAGGATGGGGGAGCTACTATCCAATGTAGAGGAAACCTTAACGGGTCTTCGAATTATTAAAGCATTTAATGCAGAAAATGAAGCCAACCAGCGTTTTGGTGGACAGAATGAGTTGTATCGCAATACGATGTTAAGCATGTTTCGTAAACGAGACTTAGCTTCACCCATGAGTGAGTTTTTGGGTTCTTTGGTAATGGTGACTTTGCTTTGGTTTGGTGGTTCCATGGTAGTGGATCCGGCTATGAATTTTGATGGGGAAGACTTTATTGCCTACATAACCATGTTCTCCCAACTGTTAAATCCGGCCAAATCTCTTTCAACGGCGTATTACAACATTCAAAAAGGTGCCGCATCAACAGAACGAATAGATGCAGTATTAGAGGCTGATACTAAAATATTCGACAAGCAGAACGCTCATTCTAAAAAAACCTTTGATAGCTCATTGAATTTTGAAGGGTTAAGTTTTGCATATGGGGAAAAAGAGGTTTTAACGAACATTAATTTGAAGATACAAAAGGGTAAAACAATAGCTTTGGTCGGTCCGTCAGGAGGCGGGAAATCTACCATGGCAGATTTGCTTCCAAGATTTTACGATGCGAATAGCGGTGCTATTACGATTGACGGGGAGGATATTCGAAATGTAAAAATCAAAGATTTACGAGCCTTAATGGGAATTGTTTCTCAACAGTCCATTTTATTTAATGACTCTGTATTTAACAACATTGCCTTAGGAGTAGAAAACCCTAACATGGAAAGTGTGATAGAAGCAGCTAAAATTGCAAATGCCCATGAATTTATTGAAAAACTTCCTCAGGGTTATCAAACCAACATTGGAGATGGTGGAGGTAAACTATCAGGCGGTCAGAAACAGCGGTTGAGTATCGCACGAGCAGTTCTGAAAAACCCACCAATTATGATTTTGGATGAGGCTACATCTGCCTTAGATACAGAATCTGAAAAACTAGTTCAAGAGGCCCTTTTTAAACTCATGCAGAATAGGACTTCTGTTGTTATTGCTCATCGACTCTCTACGATTCAAAATGCGGATGAGATTGTAGTTATAGAGAATGGACAAATAGTTGAGCGCGGCAATCATGCTATATTAATTGAACAAGGTGGGGTGTACAAAAAGTTGACAGACCTGCAGGCATTTGCTTAATTCCTATTTCGTTCTACCACGGAAATCACAACACTATTAATTCAGTTGGAAACCCAATCCAAATCTGGGTGATTCAAATCGGCTAAATAGATTGAAAAAGGGCATTTAGCGACAAACCGTTGTATTTGCTCGATGAATGGACATGCTGTTGGGCATTATCCAAAGATAGGTTGCTGAATTTAACTATATTTAACTATATTTATCCTCTTGTATTTAACAGCTCCTAATGAAACAGTTAGTTTCTTTAGCTTGCTGAAAATAGCCTATTTAAGCATTTTTAACAGCCAACTATGTTCTTAAAACGACAAACTATTTCACGTGTAATCGCATGTATTACATTCGTGTTCCTTTCATTTTCATCCACTATCGCATCGGCTCAAGTGGCGGAAAGTATAAACTACCAAGCGGTTGCCCGTGATGTCAACGGAAACGTTCTGGATGGACAAACCGGTACAATAACTTTTAAAATTCTACGAGGGACTATTACAGGTGCGGAGGTTTATGAAGAAACCCACCTGGTTACAACGAACTCATTTGGGTTGTTCAATGTGAAAATTGGTTCAGATACATCAGCCTCCCCTAGGTTTTCTGAAGTTGATTGGTCTGCTGGACCGCATTTTTTAAATGTTCAAATCGACTTTTTTGGGTTAGAAGATTTAGGCACAACACAGTTGGTTTCGGTTCCCTACGCTTTATACGCAAAGTCTTCGGGAGATACGATAAAAGGCGGAGCGGGCATTCAAGTGATTGGCAAAGATTCTATTGTTAACACAGGTGATCTTTCTTCCACGAATGAACTTATTTCAAATATTCGTTTTCTAAACGATAGCTTATTAATTATTGAAGAAGGATTAAATCAAGATACGGTAGATTTATCCAGTTTAAGAAATTCAATTCAAGATATTCAGATTGATTCAGCAGTAAATAACAGAGTTTATGTTTCCATAATCGGAGGGAGTCAAATAGATTTCTCTGTTTTTGATGGAGATTCCTCTTCTGCTAATGAGATTCAAACGCTAAGCGTTGTTGACGGAGGAGACTCTCTTCAACTTAATAATAGCTTAGGGTTAGCAGTTTCAAAAATTGGAATCGATCAATTTAATATCAACTCAACGGACAATCAGAATCTTCGTTTAAACGGAGATACCTTATTTATTTCACGAGGCGATTCGGTTAATTTAAATGTCTTCAGAGATACAGCTGCAATAAATTCACTACAAAACCAAGTAAATTTAAATGCCTTGATTGGGGTAGATACGATTGTGGGGTTGAATGATTCAACCATCAGAATTACCAATTTGGATGGAACGATCAGCGATGTTGTCGTTAGAGGGATTTCTAGAGATACTAGTAGCGTGAACGAACGCGTTGACTCATTAGACATAACAAACTTAAATTTTTTAAGAATTTTTGAAAATGGGACGTTAAGTGACTCCATAGATTTAAGTTCCATTATACCTCCTGCTAATACAAACGATACTAACCTAGTTACGATAGATCGATTTGGAGATAGCATACGATTGGTCCAAAGTTTTGGGGATACGAGTTACGTGAGTATTAAATCGATAGTTGATTCGTTGAGTAATTACGATGTTAGAATTAACGCTAATCAAACTGAAATTCGAAACCACGTAGCAGCAGATTTTGATACAGACACTACCAACGAGAGAATCAGTTCTGCGCAGTTAATTGGAGACAGTATTGTGATTGTAGAGAACGATTCTATTTTCTACATGGACTTAACAAAGTACAGCGGTTCCACGAGTAACGACAACGACTCAACGAATGAATTAGTAGATAGCTTGATGCTAACCAATGGGGTCTTAGAGTTGTTTCAGCAGGGACTTTTAAGAGCTACAGTGGCATTAGACACCTTAGGCGACTTTAAGCGTTCCTTATTACGAATTGACGTTGATGCGAATACGGCTGGTGTGGTTCTAAACACCGATACAATTAACCAATTGAAGGATAGTTTAGATGCTGTTAATTCGAGATTATTAGCACGAATCAACGCCGACAGCTTAGCTCGTTACATGAACGACACTACGTTAAACGGTCAATTGAGAGACACAACTGCCGCATTGCGAGCATTGGTAATAGCATCTGGAACAGACGACCAAGCGATTGGCTTTAGTATAACCGGAGATTCTATTGTATTAGAAGATGGAGGATTTGTGAACATTCAGTACATCAATGATTCGATAGCAAATTACAATGCTAGAATGATAGCAAACCGAACAGCGATAGCCGGCAACACAAGCTTAATATCCAACAATCAAACAGCATTACTGACAAGAATTAACGCGGATAGTTTATCACGTTACATGAACGACACCACGTTGAATGGTCAGTTGAGAGATACAACTGCAGCCTTAAGAGCATTGGTACTAGCATCTGGAACAGACGATCAAGCGATTGGCTTTAGTGTAACCGGAGATTCTATTGTTTTAGAAGATGGTGGATTTGTGAACATTCAATACATCAATGACTCGATAGACAATTACAACACTAGATTGATTGCCAACCGAACAGCGATAGCCGGCAACACAAGCTTAATATCCAACAATCAAACAGCATTACTAGCACGAATCAACGCCGATAGTTTAGCCCGTTACATGAATGACACCACATTAAACGGTCAACTGAGAGATACAACTGCAGCCTTAAGAGCATTGGTACTAGCATCTGGAACGGACGATCAAGCGATTGGCTTTAGTGTAACCGGAGATTCTATTGTATTAGAAGATGGAGGATTTGTAAACATTCAGTACATCAACGATTCCATTACGAATTACAACAACCGAATTACAAGCAATTTTAATACAAGTTCAAACAATGCAACAGCCATCTCTGCGAACAGTCAAGCAACGATAGATTCTACAGCCAATCTAAATTCAAGGTTACTCGCACGAATCAACGCCGATAGTTTAGCGCGCTACATGAACGACACCACGTTGAACGGTCAATTGAGAGATACAACTGCAGCCTTAAGAGCATTGGTACTAGCATCTGGAACAGACGACCAAGCGATTGGCTTTAGTGTAACCGGAGATTCTATTGTTTTAGAAGATGGTGGGTTTGTGAACATTCAATACATCAACGATTCCATCGCTAACTAC
>Ga0307982_1000884_pt1 | contig 24073 bp, 21 predicted proteins | sample OrgLakmetagen989_FD_201847 | JGI IMG/M metagenome (GOLD analysis project Ga0307982, IMG submission 201847) | Saline water microbial communities from Organic Lake, Antarctica - #989 | ecosystem: Environmental > Aquatic > Non-marine Saline and Alkaline > Saline | place: Antarctica: Organic Lake...
GTGCTATGTTCGGGCTTTTAACGATGCGAAAGACTACAAGGCAGACACGGGCAAAGTGATTGAAGGCACCAAAAAATCGACGGCCGATGACTTCGTGTCCAAGGGCGAGTTTCGGGTCTTCAACGCGATGCTGGTAGTGTACGCAAGCATGTACGATGCCTTTTCGAAGATCGACGGCGGTGGCGCGGGCCGCGGCGGCGACGACCGCAAGATTGATCTGGCAGAATGGCTCGCCGGTTACAGGGGAGTGCGGAACTACGGGTTTGAAGCACTGAAGGGCCTGAGCGGCGATGCGGCAGCTGAACTTTTGTTCATGAAAATTGATGCGAATCGAGGCGGCGTGGTAAGGGCGTCGAATTGTTATCATCATTATTATTATCAATAGTAGTAGTAGTAGTAGTAGTAGTAGTAGTAGTACTTGCAGCTGGTGTGTCTTGTATTGGACCAGTATTAACTAAACAGCAGCAGCAGCAGCAGCACGACGCCTGCTAATGTGCTCCTTTGCTTGGCTTGAACGATATTTCTGTTGTTTGGTCTTGTGCTGGCACCTGTTAGGTGATCCTCTCCGAGTTTTGCGACTTTTTGAAGGACGCCGAAGTGAAAGCGGGCACGGCGATGGGCTTAACCCTCGCCGAAGAAGAAGAAAGGAGCGGCGACAATGCCACGTCATCCTCCTCATCGTCCAAGGGCGAGAAAGCTTCTCCGTCATCATCAAGTGCAGCAGCACCTGCCCCTGCCGAGGCCAAGTACGTGCGCAAGTACGTTGTGGAGCCGCAGCCCGAGCCAGCGGACGACGACGACGACGAAGAAGAAGAAGAAGACGAAGAAGAGGGTCCTCCGGAGCTTGCGCCAGAGACTCAGCGGTTCCTGAAAATGTTTCGCCTCGACAAGTACGCTGACGCCATCGAAGCCACTGGCGAGGTGTGTGGAAATGAAGCTCTATTGTCGTGGTGAAGGTCTTTTCTCTCTCCTCTAGTGACGTTTCCTGCCCTTGAGTCAAATGACACTATGATTTTGCTCTTGTCCGTGCTCTCTTTTGTCCTTCGTGGTTTATCATCTGTCCGCTGTTATCTGTCGCGTTCAAATTGCTTTCCGTACTCTACTCATTAACTTCTCCCTCTTCTCACTATGTGCTCACCAATATATCAGGTTACCGACCTCGAGAGCCTGCGTGATTTTTGTTCCAATGACTCAGCCAAATTGACTGCACCCCCACCGGAAGGCTGCGGCCTCTCCGCCAGCGATGCTTCGAAGCTGGAAGCACGCTGTATTGCGGTCGTAGAGAAGCGAAATGCGTCCTCCGGTCCTGCAACGTCGCCGCGTTCAACAACCACGTAACGTTTTCGTCGACATCATAGGAGTTTTGACCCAATGTATAAGTAGCTTCACTTTATTGCACTTATCTTGCTTCCCTTCCTCCTACCTTTTCGTGTACCGGTGTCGCTCCGTCCTTGGCTGTCACAGCTACGCGGATCGGGAAGAAGCCAAACTGGAGCGCACTTTGCACGCTGCTCAAGTTGCCTCGAGACCTGGCCGAAAAGCATTCAACACCTCTCCCGCCAAACCTCTTTCCGTAGTGACGTCGACTGCCACTAGTAGCACCAGCACTACACCAAGAGGAGGCAGTGCTAGAGCGTCAAGGACCACTACTCCAGCTGCGCAGCGGCCTCAGGCGATACCCGAAGTCGAGCCGGAATTGCGCCGTTTTTTAACGAGTAGGCGGTACCAGATACATTGCAAGGCCTTAGCGAACATGGGCCTCTTGTCATGCAGCCAGCTGTTAGACTTCTGCTCGGAGGACGCTGCTGCGGCGTGCGCCGCCTTTCAGGACACCCGCAACGGCCTGGGCCTCTCGAAATTTGCTTCCAATGTCTTCGTAAAAGCGGTAAACCAAAAGAAATGTCATCAAGCAAGCTTTTAATTGTTCTGCGCATCTCGTTACGAGATTCTAGATTAGAACTGTTCTTTGTCTGCCTCGTATTTTGATTTAGATTTCCCATTTGTTTACATTTCAAGCCTCTCACTACTCTTCCACTTCGTGCGTTTTATTTCAAAGGTCGCGAGCGCGTCCGACCCCCAATCCTTGAAGGCCAAATCGGGTAACGCTGCCGCGTCTCAATTCTCCGTCGATTTCCAGGAAGCCGCGCTCCAACGCAAGAGCCGCAAAGGGCCTGCCAACAAGAAAGCGTTCGACTTGTCCGCCACTACTCCACTGGACGCGCGGCCCCGCACCGAGAAACCCGCCGCAGCACCAGAAGTGAACCCCGAGCTGAAGCGCTTTCTCTTTGCCCGCAAATACGGTGGCCACTGCCGCAACCTGGCCCTCATGGGCCTGTTAACCCCCGACCAGCTCCTGGAGTTCTGCCAAAGTTCAGACGCCGCCGTCGCGCTTCAAAACGCCAGAACTGGCTTGAACTTGTCCAGTTTTGAAGCCTCGGTGTTTATCAAAGCAGTGGCCTCGTCGAAAGACCCAGATTCCCTCAAGAGTCTGAAAAAGTTTCAGGTGCGGTTTCTCTTTACGCGCACACTTTCTTTTGTATTTTTTGTTGCGCTTCTCTTGAGAAGCTTATTTTTGATAGATACGAAGGGCAGCGTAGTTCCGATGTCGCCTCGTCTCTCTGTTTAATTTGAAGCCACCTCTTCGTTCATTGTCGTAGGAGAAAGCCGACGAGGAGACAGCGCGCGTGCAAGCAGAAGCGCTCGAAGCCGCCAAACAGCGCGCAGCGTGGATTGAGAAAAAGAAACAACTGAAAGGGGGCGCAGCAGACGCCACTGCTTCCTCTTAGGGAGACCTTTTTCTTTGACTTGCCGAGTCAATTTTGATAGGTCTCTATTTGTGTGCATATATGAGTTCACATCGATAACCTTTTTATTTCATTTTCGAGATTTTCCACACAAATTTTCAAGTAACATGGCACTTTCTGACTTTAAACAATTACTTCGAGCTACATAGCTTTTATTCGCGCGCGTGACATGTGAAATCGTCTTGGGTGCCTGAATCTAATTCGTGCGCTGCTTACACACATATAAGAATTCAGCTATAGCTGGGAGCTGGGAGCTGGGCGCTCTGTACTGGCATTCGCCCTAACCAAGTAATGCAGTAACCATCAAAACCGCGGGTTTTCCGGGTTTTAACCCACTTCGACTCAGAAGAAAATCTGGTGAATACTTATTGCGCTGAAGGCTAAGGCTAAAGGAAAGCCAAGCAGAATTGTGAGTTTTCTGAGTTACTGATACCTGATACTGAAATTGGAACTAAGTCTATTCAAATTCAAGTATTCAGGTGGAATTGGAAGTTGGAAGTAAAAGATTTATTAATATTAAATATTTAAAGGACCTGATTTCCCATTTTCAATTTTCAATCACCCCGGCTGGCGCGGCCATGCCTATGGCCTATCGGACATACCCGATGCCCGTTATTAATTCGAATACTAGAACTAAAACCATGGGGGGTTTAAACAGATTCTCCGGGTAATTGACCGAGGGGAGTGACATATGATAATGCAAGTAAATAGCACCTTTCTATGAGATAAAAGCAAGAACGACCGACCTCCTATCTGTGAATAGTATACAACTGGCTTGGCGTCAAAAATAAAATCATCGCGACGACCCACCCCCCTGGTGCAGTCGCCCCAAGACTGCTTGCATGCGCTGTTGACGGGCTGCGGCTGCGGCGGCGGCAGCTGCTGCGGCGGCTGGGTCATTGTTAGCTCTTCTAGGGTCGGCGTTGTTGTTGTTGTTGTTGTTGGCATACGGAGATGGGTGGTTGAGGCCCATACCAGGAGGTGGCGCTGGCCGACGGTTGTAGGAGAGCGGCTGGGCATGTGGTGGGGGGCGAAGAGGAAGCGCGTAGTGGTTCAGAGGAGGTGGAAACGACGGCGGCGGCGCTCCAGGATGGGGGTGCAACGTGTACGTAGTAGACGGAGGGTTCGGATGTGGCGTGTATTGCTGCGCTGTGTGTGGCGGGTGCAAAGGCGGCGGTGGACGATTGTCAAAATTACGAGGAGGCGGAGCACTACCACTACCACTGCTGCTGCTACCACTGCCGCTGCTATTGCCATGCAGTTTGGCTAGCACAGCCGAGAGGCGATCCGCTCGGCCTGTAGTTCCGTCACTGCTGCTGCTGCTGCTGCTGCTAGTGTTGAAACTGCCACTGCTACCATCACTGCCACCTCTGCTGCTGCCGCTGCTGTAATGGTGGTCGCGGGCGCGAGAGTCTCCTGAAGCTGAAGGTTGGTCCCATTGGCGGCGAGCTTGCTTACGGTCTCTATCACCATCTCGGTCTCGGTCTCGGTCTCCTTCGCGGTCTCGGTCTCTTTCGCGGTCTCGGTCGCGCTCGCGCTCGCGGTGGCTAGCACTGCTGCTACCACTATTGGAGCTATGGCTACTAGCAGACGGTCCTCCGCCGCCAGCCATTGCTTTTCGAGGAATAAGACCCGGGATGCCAAGCGCTGCATTGCCGTTGCTGCCGGTGTAATCGCCACCTCGCGCAGCGTCGCCAGCTGTGCGCTCTGTCCATTTGAACCCATCCCAAAAGCGCATCGGTGCGCCTGCTGCTCCTGCACCTGCCGGAGGCGGTGGGCCATTGAAGGAAGAAGGCCGGCGGTGAGGCGGCTCAGAAGACGGCGAGGCGCTCCGTTTCCGCGGCCGGTCGCTGGTCCCGCTGCTGCTCACGCTCGGCGTGCGGTCACTCGACCGGCTCCGGTCGCGGTAATTAGAGCCGGCATTGGCGCCTTGGTAGTTCTTTGCGGCTTGGGCGAGTTGGTAACGGGCAGCGCGCCGCTGCGACGACTTATCTACTCGTTTGCGACCTCCCCGATTGTCATTATTGTTGTTGGCGAGTTTGTAAAGGGCAGCGCGCCGCTGAGACCTATTTCGATTTTCATTATTGTTGTTGTTGTTGTTGCCACTACGATCTTCGGAACCTTCGCCACGGTTAGCATTGCCACTGTGGCCGCCTGCACCGCTTCCGCTATTACCGTTGCCACTAATAGCACTGTCGCTGCTGCTGCTGCTGCTGCTGCAGCTGCTGCTGAGATTGCCCTGTAGGCCCGTGAGGTTCACAAAGGTGCGCACTAGGGTGTTCAACAAGAGACTGCCCGGGTTCTTGCCGGAGCTCGGTGCCTTGACAGAAGAAGACAAAGAGCTTCCTCCTTTCGCGAGTCGGCTGCCTGCTTGGGCAACTCGGCTCAGCATTTCGAGGGCTTTGGCTTCGGGCAATAGCGCTAAAGCTGCCAGGACTTCGTCTTCGAGCTCGTGGACGCGCAACCACCTAGCCGTTGAAAACAAAGGTAGACATTAATAACGAAGTGGTAGGAAAATAAAAAAGGGTATAGGGGGTTGTGAAGGTTCCGTGGATAATTGTTTGTAAAAGAGGCTAGTGCTTCTACTTTTATGCAAAAAAACGTACTCGTTAGCTTCGAGGACTTCTGTCAGCTCCATCGAAACTTTCTCGGGAAGGGCCGCCAATAAACCTGCGACGCGAGCGGCTGCGTCTGCATCTTCATTGTCATCATCATCGCCATTGGGAGGACCAAACGCGTCTGCAGGCACCCAGTCGCCTTCGCCTTCCTCGCTGCGGTTCGTCCTTTCGAGGTAACGCTGCCGCCCCATTTCTTTCCGTCGAGTTCTTTTGTTGTCGTGAATCCTGACGCTGCCCTGGCTGGCGCCCCCTTCTCCTCCTCTCAAGGCACCACCGGTTACATCGTCGTGGCCGTGATTGAAGTCCCACTCGAAGTCTCCAAAGTCGAGCGCTTCGTCGTCCAGTGCGCCACCACTCAGTGGTTGCCCGACAGGCGGTAACGGCTGCTTCTCCAAGAGGGCGGCCACCGCCAGTAATGGGTCTGACGACGATGACGACGACGGTTGATTGCCTGCAGTTGGCGTCCCACCAGCTGCGGCCGGTGGAAAAGCTTGAAACATGTTTGGTATGTAATTTGGACCCGGGTACTCTAGCCGCACCTGAAGTAAGAACGATGTCAATTTGCGAAATGAGGACGGAATCTTTAGGTGAATTTGTGTTGGTCAATGAATTCATGACTAATTGATGCAAGTATCACAAGTAGAAAAAACTGCATGTTAACCTAAAACAAAGACGAAACATGAGAAATGTGCGATAACTGGTGTCTTCGACATGAATCATTGGGCCAGAAGTCATCTACTTGAAGTCACTATAAGTAGGAGTAAAAAAGGCCAAATAGTGTCTCACCGGCCGGCCGCGGATTCGGTCACCATTTTTGGCCGTTGCTTTACATAAAGCAGCAGCCGCCGTGTTGGGGTTTCCGGCAAATTGCACGAATCCACAGCCTTTGAACGAGTCGGTTTTCTGGAAACAGAAACACGCCATCAGGCAAACGAGTGTAAAGACTTTGCTCATTGACATGCAAGAAAAACAAAATTGGAAAGTGGACCAAGTGGAAGTCTATCAGGCAACTGCGCTAGCCACCTTGTGATAGAGCCAGCGGATCGAGGCCAGTGGTCCGCAGTCCGCGAAGAAAGCCCGAACCTCTGCGTCGCGCTCGCGGTCAGTCTTGGCCTCGAAATTCCAATTGCCCACAAACAGCGCTACACAGCCGGCTGGGCGCGCCTTGCCACTCAACAGGGGAAACACCAGGTCTTCTACTTTGAATGTGTCGGCTACCTTGGCTGTGGGCCGAGTTCCACCTGACGTAGTTGTAGCCAGAGCAGCAGCAGCATTGGCGGCCGCTTGAGAAGTAGCCGCTGCCAGGGACAGTGGCGGTAGAGGCAAGCGCAAGTGTTCTGCTGCTGGTGCTTCAGTTGCTGTTTTCACTGATTCAGTGGCCGCACCTGCGGTAGCGCTAGAAACAGGTGCCTCAGCTGAGGCATTGATTGTACTAGGCTTGGAGGAGGTTACACCCGCGCCCTCCGCAGATTTGTCACCATCGCCACCTCTGGCGCCTTCTTCATCTTCCTCGTCTTCCTCGTCGCTCATGCCTTCGTTGTCTTCGGCCGCGGCGGCAGCTTCTCTTTCTGCTTTCAGAGCAGCGCGTCTTTCTCGTTTGGCAGCTGCAGAAGCTTTAGCCTTTTCTGCTTTTTCGGCCTTGGTTTTTGCTGCCTTTTCTCGTGATATCCTTGCTTTTTCCGCTTTTTCTAGGTCGATTCTTTCTTGCTCGGCTGCCGCGGCTTCGGCTCCGGCCTTTTCAGCTTTTTCCTTGTCAGCTTTTTCCTTGTCCGCGCGGTACCGTTCGGCGCGCTCGGCCTTCACAGCCGCTCTTGCTTCAGCAGCCCTCTCCGACTTGGCCCTGGCGCGGCAGGGCCCGCAAAACCAAGCGGCGCTCTCGGGGGGCACCCTTTTCAGACCTGCACACGCCAAACACACTTCTGCATCGCAACCTGTGCAAGCGCAGAATTTTTGGGAGGTCGTAACATTGAAGGAATGCGAAAAAAAAAATCGAAGGCGTAAACGCAAATACAACAAAAAGCTGATCCTCCAGGCTTAGGGAGGAGAGAGGTTCTCGAAACAACAACAAATACGAAAGGGCCAATGAGCGTTAGAAGGTGTGGTCATTACCGTCGCAAATGAGCAGGAGTTCCGCCTCAATGCCCGTAGAACAAAGTTGGCACGGAAAGAGTTCCACAGGTGGAATACCCAGTGGCGCATCGTTGTCGCTACTACGACCATTCTTGCTGTCACTGCTACCAGCTGGTTGCTCTGGTGGCTGAACATACGACGTGGAAGCGAGCGACGGTGAGGACTGCTTGCTGCGTTTCGCTGACGGGGATGCTGGCGACGAGATTCCTTCATCCGTCTTAGCACCAAAGTCACCACCAGCAGCAGGAGCTTGAATCCGAGGCAAAGGAAGAATCGGCGTCGGTTGATATTTCAAGGGGTTCTGATTGGTTGAAATGAGCGCCTGGGCGGCCACCACAGCCGCGGCGCGTTTGCTCTTGACTAAAGGCTCGGTCGTCCAATAAGTCGAGGAAGGTTGAGTTGTCCCCGGCAGAGGCGGCGTACCAGTAGCCTTGCCAGTGGATTTCTTGTCTGCAGTGGTGGGCGCAGCAGAAGTAGGATCGCTGTTCGAAGGGCTGCTGCTATTGCTACTGGTAAGAGTCAAGAGGTGCTCAATGCACCTCGTCTGGTCAGGACCATGTTTGGCCAGTGCTGCCAGGACGTCCTGTTGCGGGAAGCCCATACCACGCAACGACATTTCAGCCACTCGTAACTCGTATGCGTGGTCGTCTGTGCCACCGCTGCTGCTGCTGCTATCGATACTGCTGTTGCTACCTTTCTTACTTTTGTGGCTATTGTTGCTATTGCTCCTGTTGTTATTGCCTCCATTGACAACATCGCCATTGCCCTTACCGTTGGTGGTGCCTGTTTCTTGGCCTTTTTGAGGAGGCACGTTCAAGAGCAAGTTGCTCATGCCTGGATTGGCGAGAAGGCCTCGAGGTTTGCCTGCCAATGGCAAGCTTTTACCGTCTGAACCTGGCGGGAGCAATATTGGTGGCTGAGACAATGGTCGCGTGAGTGGTGGCACGCTCGCTGCATCGGCGGTGACCGAAGCAAACGTTTGCAAGGACGTCGCCAGACCGAGCGCTTGGCGTGCCTTGGCCACTGTTTGCGGGTCTGTAGGGCCGCGAGGGTCCTCGGAGGCCCTGCTCGCTGCCTAAGAGAGAATAGAAAGTGTAGTAATTTGAGAAACGCAAATAAGGAGTGAATAGGTAGGAAAAAGAGCGACCACGAAAAGGATTGAAGAGTGTGTAATAAAGGAACTCAAATTGACCAGTTCTCAACAAATATTTTGAGAAGGGAAGTGAAGCTTTTCCTAACCTGTTCGGCCATGCGCTGAATTTCTTTGAAATTATACTCTTCGCTGTCGCCGTCATCGTACTCCACACGATACCTGCATGAATTACCACCACAACATCCAAGAACATGGGTTCAGGGAAACCAGGGTGTAACACAGAATTGACGCAAGATTAGCGCAACTAAACAAACGCACACCATACATACGAAAAAAAAAAGGAAGCAGTGCTACGGTAGTATTCTTCTTCTTCTTCTTCTTCTGCTACTTCTTCGCTTGTTGGTTTTAGCGCCATCAACGCACCAGGTGCGTGACCCATCTGGCTTGCGGGAACCAGCTACGGCGCCCCAAAAGTCTCCGAAGCCAGCGAAGCGTCGCAGGACGCGCACCCCGTCCAAAATATTCTCTGCGCTACTACTGCTATTACCGCTAACGCTGCTGCTGCCGCTACTGTTGCTGCTGCTGTTGCTAACGCCGTCGCCACTGCCGACTCTGCGACTAGCGTTGAGCTGAAGGTCGGCTGAAGGTGTAATTGAGGTGCTCTCTTGAATTTGATTTGGCGAAGCTCGTAACGCAGTCTCTGAAGATTCTATGGGTGAAGGGAGGGGTGCGGCCTCAGAGGACTGTTCAGTCAAGGCAAGCGATGCGCTTTCAGGAAGCTGTTGCTCTCGTGAAGGCTCAGACATAACACCAGAAAGTGTGCAGGGCATATCAGGCAGCACGGTTTCGAAAGGCCCATGTTCAGTTAAAGCAAGAGGCGTGCTTTCTGGGTCCTGCTCTGACGCTGGCTCACCTGGGATTACCCCAGGAAGTTTATTGGTCGATGCAGTCAATACACTTGGGACGGCTTCAAGCGCCTCTTCAGTTGAAGCAAGCGGTATATTTTCTGGGCACTGCTCTTCTAAGGGAGGCTCTTGGGCAACTCCTGGAAGTTCGTCAGAGGAAGTAGGCGACGCGGCAGGAGGCCGCTGTAGCTCAGAATCGGATGGCAAAGGCGCGGGCAGTGTGCTCGCTTCGGGTGTTATACACAACGTTACTTCAAGATGGTGGTGAGACGAAGCAAGCGAATCAACAGCAGAATGAACATTGCTAGGATTTTCAGATGAATCTACGAGCTCGTTTTGAAGAATTTGCTCTTTCGCCGCGCTACTGCCCGCCTCCTCTTCCTCTTCTTCGTTCTCATCGATGACAGCCCCTTCAGTTGAAAAAAAGAGTAATAAACACGTCAGGGAGGTTTAAAAGGGCTTATCTTATTATCACGAGAAGCGTGCTTTACCGGGAGGCGCGGATATTGCGAGCGCTATCTTAGCCTGTTGCCTCTCAGTGAGATTCATCATATTTGTATCTACTGGTAAATCTAAGACGGCAGACCCAATCAGGCTATTGACAAATTTAAAAGGTGTTCGAAATTATAGGTGTACTTTTCTCTCAAATGTAAGAAGTGGCCTATCAAGTCTAGGCAAATCTGAATTGCTGACTTCCCCCAAAGCGATTTGAGGACGATGCGGTCAAGCCATTATTTCATTTCGTGACTTCGACATTATTTCGTGGTCATTCTGAGACCGTATGTAGTACGAGGGGGGTACTGTACTGTACAGGGCATAGTCGTTCTACAAGGAGAGGACGTATCTGTAGTACATGAGTGGGATCTGTCAAACACCCGAATGAGACAGCGACCGAGCAACCGAGAAATCCACGCGTAATTTTAAGACAGGCCCCGAGGGGGCGGAATTAGACGGCAAACAGGTAGAAATTAAAAGCAAAGCGGCTTAGATCTAAGAACTTAATCAGGCGCACATACCCGAATGGCCATGGAAGTGATGGTAGCGGTCCAAAGTGGCACGCTCCTCCGTGCTCTAAGAGTGCTGCTCAATAGAGATCGAACTCAACGAATACGACCACAGCGGCCGTGTTCTTGCCCCAATCATTGGCCGATGCGGGGGTGTTTTTTCTGACTTTAGCCTCATCTTGGACCTCGTCGCTCGGGAAATGGCTCGCAAACACACGGCATCCTGCAGCATTGGCTTTTCGTAAGCCAAAGCCTTGTTCAGACAGAAGCTTGCACGAAAATGGGGACGCGGATTTTCTGGGAGATGGGCGACTCTTCTTCTGGATCGCCTTAGAGACTTTGCTGCAGTCCCCTCCGCTGCGGGCGGAACAGGCGATGCCCGCCGCAGGCGAGGCTTGCCACGGAGATCCTAGTAGTGTGAAAAGAAAAATCGACTTGCCTCCTCGGTTTTCTTGGTTACTGCATACACCCCCCCCCCCCAAACCACCTCTTAACCGAAATTCGGAGCTCCTAATAGCTCCTAGACAGCCCCATATCTATATGCTAGGACTGAAATTCGCACTTCAGCTTTCAGAACAAAACTCAATGGCACAAAAGAAGACAGAGCCGATGTATCGCACTGGCAGTTAAATTCACGCGTATATGCTAAATGCAACGTATGCAAGTCAAAATTTCAAAATCGTAAAATGGTAGTGTTTAGCACTTGGGATGCCCTGAAGGGGAGAGTATATGTATGAGAACTAAATTTTGACTTATCTCTGACTAAGCTCGACCCCCTTATCATTCCTCGAAATGATAAGCAGATGGGACTGGATATAGCTTCCATCGAAACATGAACAAGTGGAATTTGAGTAAGCTAAAGGATGGCTTCATCCTTATGCAGACTTTGGCGGTACCCAAGGGCGGCGCTGGCCCGGCAGCGGGAGTGGTGGATTTGAGATTGCTGGTGCTGGTGGTGTGACTGAGACGCCAGCCAAAGAGGATGTGACTGAGACGCCAGCAAAAGGGGATGTAGTACTAGGTGCATCTTTCGCATTAGCTATCGTTAAGCATGGGGACGAAATCCCTCGACTCAAGCCGTCTGGTTTTCTTGCTTTTGGTGGTTTTGCAGGCGGAGGAGGCATCTTGGCGGCCGGGGATTCTACTAACGCCTTTAAATCCGGGTTTTCTTTGAGTGGGGATGGAGGGGTGTCTTTTGAGACTGATAGAGGGCAGAATTCAAATTCGGGTGTCTCCTGCTCCCCAGAGAGTGAAGCCTCGCTTGATGTCACCATTGCAAAATGCTGAGATGGAAAATTTTGGCGAACAACCTGCTCCGATGCTGAATCTAATGTACGCGTGGGTGAAGTAGTTGATGAGATTCGTGTTATCTTGTTGGGCGACTGATTGTCGCCAACGAGAGCTCCGAGTGTATTTGCCTCTGCTGCCGCATCTACCAAGATATTTCCGATATTTAGCACGTTTGATTCTAATTTTGTAGCACCTGTTGGTTTTGCTCCAGATGTAGTTGTTGCCAATGCCGTACCTGCTAACGCATTTCTATTTTCTACCACTTGTGATGCTTCTTGTTGTGCAGTCGCTGTCGATGATTCTGAATCACTCTCTGCATTTACTGTTGCTGGTAGATCTGAAAGTGATACTACATCATCAACAGCGTGTGGCAATTTTGAATACATGTTTGCGGGTAATTCTTCTGAAGCCAATATTTGCCGTTGTTGTGCAGCATGATGTTCAAAATTCAGGGTAGTATCTGTCTGAACATTTTCAGGGGTGAACTCCTCGGTGCATAACAGAGGATCATGGCTGGAAGAAGGCTGAGAAGAAGCTACATTAGCTGAATCAATGTTGGTGGGACTAATAGCCTGAACGCCGTAAATGTTTCGGTTACTGCACCGTCTGGAATTGACGCCAGGTTCGTAATTTGGAAAAGATGTTATGACGCTTGCACCACTACTGCTGCACATAGCTGTAGACGCAGCAGAGCATGAGGTGCCCACGCTGCTGCTGTGAACGCCATTGGCCAAAGCAGGTCTTGAAACCGCGTCCAGTGCCTTAGTCAGCGTATCAACGGCAGACTGAACTACATCGTCGGCTCCCAGCTTGAAAGCGCTGCTTATTGTGGGTGCTAGGGCAGCAAATGCGTCAACAAAATCTGCAGGCATAATCACAACAGTGGAGGAGGCCAGCATCCCGTTAGAGCCCGCAGTAGAAAGTGCAGCTGCAGCTTTTGCCGTTGTAGCGGCAGTTGAGCTTTGTCTACGATTTGTAGTAGTATTGCTGTTGCCACCACTAGGGATGCTGCGAAAGAGTCTGCGGAGGGGCTGCATGGCGGCATGGCGAGCCAAACACTTCAGGTCGGAACCAGACCATCCATCAGTAGCAGTAGCCAAGCATTGAAAATGTCCATCTTCCAATGAATGTGCTAAGCCAGTCAAGAAGTGTGCAAGCAGCATTGCACGGTCTTCATTGGGCGGCGAAGCCACTAGCACTCGGCTTGAAAAACGTCGCAAAAAAGCAGGATCGAGATCATTCACCAGATTGGTCGCCGCCACCACCACCACTGGCTGCTGAGGTGGCGGCGAGCGTAATGGTAATGGTGTATTATTGGTAGACGAAGACGTCGAGGCATCGGCCGGGCTATTGCACTTAGAGCTGTGGGCGCTACTAGAATCAGCTTCACGGGTGTGTTCACACGAATCCTTGAATTTGCGAATTGAAGAGGTTTCTGAAGCATTTCGGAGATGGCAACTTGTTGTAGTTGAATCACCAAGACTATTTTGGCTGCTACGGTGACTTGGATGCGGGTACCGAACAGGATTTATTGGCTCCATGGCCTTCGTGTAGCGTGCGCGCTTTGAGCTTCGCGGTATACTCTTCGACACAGTGCTCCTGCCGTAATATGAATTGAATTTGCCCCTGCCACGTTTGTCACGCACATTTGGTTTGTTATCGCTCCCTTGTTCGCCATTATGGCCATTGCCAACATCTTCTGGAGGGTGCCGAGGTAGACCTCTTGTTGGTACAATAGAGTTATTATCACATTTTAGCTCTGTCTCGGCGCTATCATTAGCTGAAGAAGCTGGATCTTCGAGAGCTGAGAGCTGCACCAGGACTTCTGCAAGCATGCGGCGCGCCTGTAGGTCATCGCATCCACCGCGACTAGGCGCCAAGCTATCAGCTTCGTCAAAAAATATTACAGTAGGACGATCGGTGCGCGCACGTGCTGTAGCAAAAAGCCGACGAACTGCTCGTTCCGACTCTCCCTGGTATTTAGAAAGCACTGCACTCGGGGGCACTGATACGAAGGCAGCCCCCGCTTCGGCCGCCTAATGTGTGGAGGAGAATTTCAGTATGCACGCGCTCAAAGCATAGTACATGTAAGTTAAAGTTGTAGGTACAAAAGTTTACTTTGAGGAGCAAGAATTATGTGGAAATAAATGGTATGCCAGGCGATATCTAATTATGTTGTTACCGCGGCTGCCGCAAGTGTTGTTTTTCCAGTGCCCGGCGGGCCGTGCAGTAGAACGTGCCCTGCTTGTCGTAAACCGGAGAAGAGTGGTAGCCCACCTGGTCCAGCCAGCTGTCCTAAGCGTAAGGGAAGTATTACTGCCTCGAGCAAAGCATCTTTTGCCGCTGAGCTCCCAACGATCGAGCTGAAACCACCTTCAACGCTGCAGCTCTCGTCACCATCAGCAAAGCCGGGGTTTTCCGTCTCTTCTTTTCTTGCCTCGCTCTGGGATGTACTAGCCGAAGCCTCGGTCCTACATCCATGTGACCCCATTGTAAGCTCCGTAAACTCATTTTCGAGCCCGCTATTCTGCTTTTGTCCGTTTTCGTGAGTTTCACAATCCTCAGACAATATCACTTTATTTGACAGTGCATGTGCTTCATTATTTGAAGGAGGAAGAGGAGTTATTGAATCTGCACCCTCTTGTGGCGTAGTGGATTTGGGCTCAGAGAATGCTAGATCATTCGGTGATGGCCCAGTTTCATCTTGATTGAAATTAACAGAGATAAGCGGAGATGCTAGCTCATTTTCAGGAGCTTCTTCAAGATTTGAACTTGCAATATTGCTGTTGGTGACTTTAGTTGGTTCGTCTTCGAAGCCACAGCCGGTGGATGTTGCGTCTGCTTTAGCAAGAATTCGGTCTTGCCCTGCAATGAGAACAGATAAGAGGCCACTAATGGCGCGAAGGCGTCGATCCATGGGTGTTTCCACCGTAGGTAATCCATTGCCTATGCTCATTTGAAATTCTGGTTTCAAATCCTTTTCAGCCCTCTTGAGAACACTTCGTTTGCAAACGCCTGCTCCGCGAGTTTTTCTGGCTTCGCTCTTGCTGCATGAGCTCGAATGGTCTGCTGGCGATGGCGAGCTTGAGTTTGAGGGGGCAACCATAGCCATAAGAGCTGAGGCTGCAACAAAAGTTCGGCGAGTATCCGAAGCATGAGAACGAATTCCAGCAGATCGGGTAGCCGACAGGCGTTGTATGACGTCTCGTAGCAGAATCTAGAAAATCAAATAAAAATGTCAAAGAGGTACCAGGCGAACAAATTGCTCTACATTGCACATTCGTACCGTTGTTGCTGAGGTGGTAAGACCCGAAGTGTGGCGCGACTCAAATTCTTCAGAATTGGCTGACACAGCGAGGGAATCAGTCAGCTGCATTGGTGAGGAGCGCGGCAGTCCTCTTGGATCAGAAGACGTTGGACTCTCGCTAAGGTTTTGAATATTACTATTTGGTGTAGAAGTGTTGCAATTCAGATCACTCGACTCTTTTTGCTTTGTTGATGAAGAAGACTCTGATAGTTCAGGAGTCTCATCTGAATTTATAAGAATATCGTCAACTTTCAAATCAGCGGAATCCACGGCCACTGCGCTCAGATCTTTCAAATCCGGATGATTTCTTGTGCAGTCGTGACATGCTTCTTGGAGGACAGGCTCAATTTCGCTCATTGTTTCAAGTTGTAAGAACGATTACGGACAACAAAATTGAAAATGAAGCGCTGTACATCTAGCTTCATATAATCTCTGTGCACTCGTGAAGAGCCTGGAGAAGGTGTCGATTACGAGACTCCTCGCTCTTCTATTATAAGAAGTTTTGTTCCTCGAGAGTCTGAAGTCGAAAGAAAGCAATTCAATTCAAAGATTCAAACCAGAAAGAACGCAAGAACGCGAAATTCGCTCATCCCTGTAGTAGCTTTCTACAACACGCTGCGCTGCTGCTGCGAAAAATGTGACAAGTACAGCTTCGTTAGCGTTGTCTTTTCAGAGGTTACATGGCGATTCACTAAGGTTCAAAAAGAAGCACGAATACGAAATATTTTGGAACAGCCACTCTAAGGGTTGATAATGCCGGCATGATGCCTTCAAGGACGCTACAAAAATGCAACGGTCTGTAGCTTGTTAGCGCTTCTTGCCATACTCTCGTCACGGCAACGAAAATGTTGTTCATATCTATTGATTAATGCGAGATAAAGGCAGTCTAGTAGTTTAAGGTATTATTTTTAGACATGAGCAGTGCGCGGGAGCGTGCAAAGGCGCGGGCCCGAGCGGCATCTATTGTTGCGGCAGAGGAAAGCAAACGAGATATGACATTCGAGGAGGTGAGCTCGTGCAGCAGATTTTGGGTCCAAATCAACTGATAAGTGGGAATCAATGTTTTATTTCTATCTTTCATTGGACCAGAAGATATCGATCGACATGCGTGGCTGTGTTTTATGAAGTCTTCTCCTTGGTCTCATCACTGCGTCATGGGGTCCACCCGCCTACAGGTAGCAGCGGCGCACTTCGAAGGTCTCCCGCGGCCGCAGCAATGGGTTGATCGTCTTGACACACAACAGCTCTATGTGGCAAAGTTGCACGCGAAGCGCGTCGGGCCGCCGCGGCCGAAGTCGCCACTTCCCAAAGACAAAGTTTTGGTGCGTTTCATCTCGAAGCTGGGCATACTACAATGACTGTAGTATTGACCTATTGCTCACAGAGCGAATTATTTTGGAGCATAGCCAAACTATCACCAGGGTCCTATGACTAAGCGCTCTTGCTTATTAGTGGTCGCACTGATTTTACCTCTCAAGAAATACACTTGGATTGCCTCTCCCATGTGATTTCATCAGGTGAGGGAGCTGGACAAGCTCGAAGTGCACACGCGGCAAGGCGTCGTGCTCCAGCCCCGCTACAACGGCCGCTCGCCGCCGCGGCTGAGGCCAGCGCAGCCCTGGGAGCCTTTCTTGCCGCCTATCACGGGCAACGAAGGCAACTGGCGCGAGTGGGAAGTCGGGGGCCGCCCGGAAGCCCTGCGGAACCCCTGGGTGTGCACCCAGTGCGGCGTGAAAAACCGGCCCCTGTACGCGCACCCCGACCCGCTGCACCCTGCTCCGGAGCACTGCGACGCCTGCAGCCAGCAGCGGGAGTTCGAACGGGACTACGCCGACTTGTTAGGCCTGCCGCGGCCCGAGCGCCCGAGAGCGGGGGAAGCCCCCGACCCGGGCGACATGGCCCCGTGCTACTGCAACGTGTGCCGCGGCCAATTAGACCAGGACCGCGAAAACTGGCGCGAGCATTACTTTGACGGAGCGCGCTGGGAGCTCCCCCCGAAACCCAAGAGCTCCCATGCCCAGCGCCAGACGACGCAGCGGGCTTCTTCGCCATCGTCGTCGTCACCTGGTGGCGGCAGCGCCCTAGCTGTTTCAGGCAACTCCAACCAAGAAGAGGAAGACCCTTCGTGGATTGGCCACCGCGCCCCCACTGTCGCGCGCTTCCACCGGGAGCCTTTGCCCGTGTATGAGAAGCACGAGTTTCACAACGCGCACCTCAAAGACTTCTTGATTCACGCCAAGGACGTGGTCAACCTCGAGCTGAGCTTACAGGGGTTAGGCGACGACGGAAGCGTGGCAGCCGCCCAAGCACTGCACGGCAACAAGCGGGTTGCCATCGTCAATTTGTCGGCCAATGGGATCTCGTTTGCGGGCTGCAAAGCCTGGGGCGCGTTCCTAGGCTTGAGCAGCTCCAGCCTCTTGACGCTGGACTTGAGCCGAAACGGCATTGGGGCCAGTGGGGCTGCGTGCTTAGCCCGAGGCCTCGCCCACAACACAGCCTTGCGGACTTTGCTCATCGACGGCAACAACGTGGGCAATTTCGGTGCGCAATCGATGGTGCAGCCTTTGAGTTCCAACGTGACTCTCGTGGCGCTAGGGTTAACCAGCAACGGCATTGCCACCGCCGTGGGAGACCAAGTGCGCGCTGCCGTGGCGAAAAATCGCAACCCGCGCGACGTGGCACGACTTGAGGTTTTATATTGACCTCCTCCTCGAATGCGCATACGGCCCTGGTAGTCCTGTGGCCTTGTTACTTTACATGTACATAGTTTTTCTTGCACATGAGTGCGCCTTATTCAACGCATCGCACTTATTTTTACTGTAAGCATGAAGATAGGATGCGAATTCGCCATGAAAAAGAAGTAAACGGGAAAGGCGGTTTAAAATTTAATTGTTAATTACCAGTGATCCTAATAACGAGCCAGGCCAGTATAATCCCATTGCCAATTGGCAACCGACACTTAGGGAGTTACACATCCCCGACCCCCAGAAACTTGCCATTTCTTACTACGCAAGGCCATGAATACTTATGAACAAATAAGCAGGGAGGTTATAAATGGCTGCAAAAACGGCGACTGCGCAGAGTATTCAGAAGGCTGGGAGACAATTAGTTGTCGCTGTTGGGCTTTCAATATCCCCCTATTCGACTCCTGCTGCTCCTATCGTTGTCTACGGATCTATTGTCATCGTCAATTTCACTGCTGTCATGCCGGCTACTGCCGGGCCGAATCTCGGTCTGCCTTGCTGCGCGCATGTGGTGCTGGCTGAGAATGCCCATCCGTAAGTCCATGCTACGGCATTGGGCTACGAGTGCGGGCAATGCAGACTGCAGTTGGCGCAGTGGCGTTAAATCTGTGCTTGCGTCAGCAGCCTCAGCACATGCTGTCTCCGCTTCGGCGCAAGCCACCGCTACTTCAGCCGCAGTTGCCGACAACACGTCGCGTGCTTCACTAGTGGCCACCCGCTGAGCGCTCAGGTGGTTGTATTCGAGGCGAAGTGCGCGGTGCGCTGCTGTGATGGACGATAACCCAGGCTCTGCAGCAATCGCAGTGGTAATCTCCTCGCCGTCATGGTGGCTGTTACTACCGCTGTTGCTGTTGCTGTTGCTGCTGCTGCTAGTATCTATGGGGCAGAGCATACGTTCACCATCTGCTAGTCGATCAACGAGCACATGCAAATGCGCGCCCGCAACACGCACTGCCTCTATGCTATCCGCACCGTGGTTGCTGCTGCCACGATAGCCACCTCTACTGCTGCTCCTACTGACTACTTGGCTGCTAGAAGCCTCACTTCGACCATTATTGGCGCCGTTGGGACCTCCTGTGCCTGCCTTGCTATGGGGTAAATCCAGGCCTAGAGCCCTCGCATGTCTTTGCAGCGCTTCAAGCCTTGAGCGCCAGTCGCTGCTGCTGCTGCCACCCCAGCCTGCCTGAGCAACCTTGGCCTCTGTAGCGCGGCGCTGCAGCGACGGCTCAACGCGTAACGCATCTTCGCGCCATGCATCGGCTGTAACGTTACTCCTCAGCAAACCTAGAGCCTGATCATTGGTTCTATGCCTCGTGCTTGGAGTGCTGCTGCTGCTGCTGCTGCTGCTTCCTCCACCGCCCTCAGTGCCATGCCCTCCGCCGTGCCGCGAGTACCAGCTCGTAAGACCACCACCGTCAGGCTCCTCGTCCGATAATTCAGCTTCCATCTCGTCCTCGGGAAGGGACGCATCTTCGTCGTCACCGCCGTCTTCTTCTCCTTCTCTTTCGCCGTTTGATCCCTCATTGCTGCCGTACTTGCTCCAATGGTACGACGGCGCGCCCCACAAGCCCGGTGGCGGCGCTCGGCGCAGGACCTCTCCCGCTAAAAAGTCGAGTAACGCAACTACAGGGGTACCCCATCCTTTTGCGACGCTGCCTGGAGTTAACTCCCATTCTGCGGCTAAATGTGGAGGCAATCCCGCGTGGCCTAAGCTGACTAACAGGGCACGGCTAACGTCCAAAGGACTTGCTAGCTCCAAGTCTGCGTCACTCTGGTAGCTCCCTAAAGAAGAGCCTGAGCCAAGGCGCTGGAGGCACCAACGGCAAGCGTGAATCATGTCCGTGAAGAGCGCGTGCGCGGACGTGGGCCCTTGTGTCATGTTGGACCCTGCTCTTGTAGCCGGGGCTGGAAAAGCAAAATGTGTGCGCAGCAAGGGAGCAAGCGCAGCGCCATCGCGTCCATTAATTCCGCCCTTGCTGCTACTACTGGAGCGCTGTGCACGAGCGTCGTGGTAGCCTGCTACTTGAAGCTTGTCCCAACAGATCTCCATCGCCAAGCACAGCTCGCCGTTTAAAAGGGCATTTGTGGGTGTAGCTCCGTCTCTTCCCCCGGCAGACAGCCCCGTTTCATTCATTCCACCGCCACCACTAGTGGTTACGCCATTGCTATTAGCTCGCCTGCGTAGATCATCGGCATTGTCTAGGTTCCTATCATTGCGCACCTTTGCAGGGTCTTCTCTAGCACCGCTGCTGCTGCCGTCGTTATAAACGCTGCCACCGTTGTTTCTATTGCCGCTGCGGTGCTGCGCGCTTTCAGCCGCTCTAGAGCCTGGCCGCTCGCCGTGTCGCGCTTCTCCAGCGAATAGATTGGTGCCAAACGGGCTCTGCGCGACAGTGGCCTCGTCCACCTTGTTGTTGTCATCATTGCCATCGTCGAAGCCCAGGGCGCGTGAGCGAGATCCCAAGGGTGCTGCGCGTGATGATGGGCGATGGCTACGAGCGTTGCCGCTACCGTTCAAAGCAGCTCCAAAGCCATTCTCAAGATCATGGTCCATCTCCGTAGCTTGTGGCACGTCTTCATCGCTGCTCTTCTGCTCGCGCAACTGTTTTCGCCCCTGTGGTCTAGGGGCACCAGGAACGCCCCCAAACGACTTGGTGACGGTCGTGCTGTTGCCGTCAGCATCACTTTTGTCGTCGTCGTGGCGGCCTTTTTCTGTGGCAACTCTTTCGTCGCGATTCGGCCCAAAAGCAGGCTGCGGAGTTTCATCGTCGTCTTGGCCGTCACCGCCATTCGCAGCAACATTAGTTGCATCTGCCGCACCATCGGCGTTGTCTCTCGCATCATCTTTCGCGTCGTCACCCGCTTTCCCTTCACCTCCATGACCACCGTCGTCGTTGCCCGCAGCGGGCGGGGCAGCAAACAGAAGGTCGGGCCGCCACTCGTGCACTTCTTCTTTGGCCTCCGCACCTCGAGATTCCTGGAGCGCGCGGCTAGCACTGTGGCTGGCAGCAGCTAGCGACGCCACTTCCCCCATGGCTGGGCGCTCAGTGGCGTCTAGGGAAAGCAGCCGCGCCGCCAAGTCGCGGAGCTCGGCTGAGAACCACTCCGGCAGCGCGGGGTAGTCTGCGCGGCTGATCTTTTGAAAGAGTGCATACCTTTTTGTTGGTCGCGCGAAAGCAAAAAAAAAAGAGGGAGAACGTGTCAGTCGCCAAATTTGCAGCGCTATGAAAATAAAAGTGATTGCTGCGTCAACTAATACGTACAAGCTGAGGCCTTCCGATTTGAAAGGCGATCTGAGCATGGCGAGTTCATAGAGCAAGCAGCCAGTTGACCACACGTCGCTGCTGAAAGCGTAACCGTCGCCGCGCAAGACTTCAGGAGACATGTACAGCGGAGTGCCCACTTTGGAGTGAGCTTCCATTGTGTGCTCCGACAACTCCCGCCCCAGCCCAAGATCACCCACCTGAGTAAACGTCGACGGCCGCCGAAGGTTAGCGACAGAAACGAAGAAGAAAAAAAAGTGTCAAAGTCTACGACAAACATGTTGAATGGCAGTGTGCAGGAATCAACAACACTGCTGTGCTCATGTCTTAGTATGTCTAGCCTTCACGAGAAGGAGACAGTACCACAAGAATTCAGCCACCCACCTTGACAGTGCCGTTGAGCGTAAGGAACACATTGGCAGGCTTCAAGTCGCGGTGCATGATCCTCCTTTCGTGCATGTGCGCAACTGCATCTGCTACCTGAGCAAAGTACTTCCACACAATGCGTTCTTCGAAATGCAAGCCGCGCTCTTGAGCTTTGCGAATTTGGCGCTTTAAGTCGCCTGCAGGCGCCCACTCGAGAACCATGATGAGCTCTTCGCCTTCCAGAAAGGAGTCGTGGTACTTGACAACGTTAGGGTGGTTTAAAGCTGCAACCAGCCGCACTTCTTTCAGAGCTTTAGCGCGCGCTTTCTCGTCCATGCGATTGACTGAGACTCGTTTCAATGCCACATCTAAGCTATCGGCAAGCCGTTTCGCACGGTAAACTGTCGCAAATTTTCCTTTGCCTAAGGCGCGGCCAAGTTCATAATCTGCTAGCCCTTGGCCAGTCACGCCGCCTTCTACCTGCCTATCAGCAGTACTTCGAGCTGACAGGCTGCCTGACCCAGGTTCACTAGTCGGAGCCGCCTCCATAGCCTATCTAATATGATGCTATAACGAGAACCTATTAAGGCTCAGGTTGTGCAGACTACAAGCCATGGGCTCAATTTGTGAATGACCCGTTTAACACATTTCTAACGGAGACGATACAACCCCAAATGATTCCATTCAAAAGTAGATGATCGGCATGATTGGAGTTCCGAGTTGCAGGGTGAAAAGAACGCTCCAGAAAGAACCCAGAAGAACTCAGGAAACAAAGCCAAGATCGTTTCTATTTGTTATTTGGTGCTTTCATTTCATTATTAGGAAGTCGACTCGCTGCCCTTAGCTGGTGCATCACTCTTGCTATTATGAAGCAGGCGCCCACGGTGGCCGATGCTTCAGGTCTAAATGATGAAATTGAAACTCCTGAATTATCGCCAGCGCCTGCGAATCCAGTTGTTGCCGAGGATGCGTCTCCTTCTGTAGCAGTAGTGCCGAGCACTCAAGAAGAGGTTGAGTCGCCAACAAGCCACACGCCGGCTAGTCCGGTTTCTACCCATGCTGCGCCTGTCTCAACACCAGCAGAAGGGGTAGAAGAAGGCTGCAATTTGCCATTAGCGGAGAATGCTGTTGCGTCGGACGTGCTGGCAGATTTACCGGCGCCAGCTGCAGCTCTGCCAACTCCGCCAGCACCAGCACCAGCAGCAATGCCTGAATCTGGAACAGCAAGTGAAGCGGCAACAACGAATATGCTGCCTCCCGCGGAAAGCATGTCATCACCAAGTTCAGTCAGACCTCTAGCTCCATCGGCGATCTCGTTCACGGACGTGGCAATCAAGTGCGTGTTGAAGGAGAGGGAGAGTTAGACTTTGCTCTATGAACTGTAGTTTTAGTAAGACAGTCATGAGTTGATCATTCACCTTTATTTCACGGATACATGTTCCTCCATCTATTGATTTCTTTCGCACTTATAGGTATCGACTCACCGCAGCTAAGCGGCTCATCACGATTCAGCTTGACGAAATGAAGCTCCTACAGCAATTGTCAGCCACGAAGTTCAAAGAAAATGACGTGAACGAAGTCGACGTCGAATCATTCGAGCGGCCGAAAAGCACGCCTGGGCTTGTCGTGTTCACCTTAACCAGCCAAGAAGCTGGCGTGGTGGTTGGCGAGGACGAGGACGATCGCCTTGAAGCGTCGACTCACTCTGCGGGAAGCGCCGCTACTCCGACCTCTGCGTCGCCTGCTCCCCAACAGCGCGCAGCCTCCACTGACGTCAGCGCAGGCCTCGCACCTCCGGACGCCGCTGGTACAGCTTCGCCCAGCAAGCCCGTGCAGCACAGCAGCAGCCAGGAGAAGCCCGCGCAGCCGGTGCGTACGTCGTGGGCCAATCGCGTGGGTTCTTACATGGTAGGGGCTGCGCGCACCGTAGCGACGAACCGAAGCTTGAGCAGCAGCGGCGGCAGCAGTGGCGCCGAAATCGACGACGGCGACGGAGGCGGGGCGTACACCCGCACCAAGCACTTCCAGTTCAAGACGCCGGAAGAAGCAGACGCGTTCGTGGAGTGTTTGTGCCTGGCGAAAGCGCTGGGGCCGGCGCTGCGGGGCGCATTCATGGCACTCGACGTGGACCGCAACGGCACGGTGGACGCCCTGGAAGTGGTAAGGGCGCCCGCCTGATCTCGACTATTTCCTCTATTTTTGCCTACTTGACCCTCCGCATATCTCTTTGTTTTCAATAAAGTGCCCTATTTCGTCTGCCTCTCCCCTGTTGTCTATTCTGCGTTTTCTCTTCACCTCATCAAATTTTCCCATCCTGCGTTCTCTCTTTACCTCATCAAATTTTCCCATCCTGCGTTCTCTCTTTACCTCATCAAATTTTCCCATCCTGCGTTCTCTCTTTACCTCATCAAATTTTCCCATCCTTCGTTCTCTCTTTACCTCATCAAATTTTCCCATCCTGCGTTCTCTCTTTACCTCATCAAATTTTCCCATCCTTCGTTCTCTCTTTACCTCATCAAATTTTCCCATCCTTCGTTCTCTCTTTACCT
>Ga0307982_1000885_pt1 | contig 24050 bp, 17 predicted proteins | sample OrgLakmetagen989_FD_201847 | JGI IMG/M metagenome (GOLD analysis project Ga0307982, IMG submission 201847) | Saline water microbial communities from Organic Lake, Antarctica - #989 | ecosystem: Environmental > Aquatic > Non-marine Saline and Alkaline > Saline | place: Antarctica: Organic Lake...
CGTGGAGCTGCAGGGAAAACCAGCGCAACACCACCGCCGCTAGGGTCCGTGCGGGCGATGCCACGAGCGAAAAGGGACGCTTCGATGGCTTCGGCGTTCTTACAGGCTGTGAAAAACGTAGCATGGGCAGGGGGCTGCGTAGTTGTTGAGGGCGCGACTGAGACTTGAGAGATAACTGCGAATCAGGGCCAAGCGATAAGAGATGCTCGATCAAATCTGTAACCTCCGACATTGGAAAATAACGTTGAAACGCATCGGAAAGTAGCTCGTCGCTAGTAGCCGGGGTAGCGAGAAGTTGCGTGTCCGCGAGAAGAGTGCCATTTGGTGAGCGAGCCTCTACATAGAGCTTAAATGCCTTGTACCTGTAGAAGTAGTAGAATTGCTGCTAGGCAATAGTTTAATAGAAAAGGTTATAAAAGGAAAGGGAAGTGCACAGCAGTTGTCACTCAACCTCTGTAACTTCCCCTTACAGGGGAGATCAGTTCCTACAGTTATCGCCCAAGCAATCCAGGCGCGATGAGTTGACACACTGAACCGAAAGTCCGAAGAGCCAAAGCGCTGAACAGCACATTGAGAATCTTGTTGGCAAATGCAGACCTGGCTCGTTCTTTCGCTGTACTGGTTAGGCGCTGATCCGATCACTTCCCTTTGCAGGTCCACTTGAGCTCAAAATACCTTCGAGCGCACTGAGCAATCCGAATGCGCCTACGTAGACTTCCTTCTACGTAATATGGGCTACTACTACTACTACGTACATATCGCATTATGTTCCTGCCTATGAGCTAGGGGCCATCAACTTCTGGCACGTCGAATAATGGGCACTGATACGAATACCGAACTTTTAGTGTTTGGTGGCTGCTCGGGGCCTTTCTTCTTTAACTTTTAATCTCTCTTAATGTTCCCTACTATGCCCTTGTTCGTGTTTCTCTGCTTCTGTTTTTGCTTATTTCTATGGCAACGGCAATACCAAAGCAGGTATAATAACAAAAGACAATTTATTCCTGCAGCAGAAACGCCAAGGGCAATCTTTAATCAAATGTTTTGTCCATAAGGTCCCGAGTCCACTTCAGAATTGCAGATGACTTTATAGTTTTAACTAAAAAGTGGTCCTCGTCATGCGCCACGATGAGCCGGCACTGACCTGCTGAAGCATCTGAGTGAAGGCGCTGGGATTCGCTCAAGGAAACAATCGCATCGGCATCCCCATGAACTGTGAGCACCGCTGCTGCACTTGGAATGGCTCCACGTCGGAGCGTTGGGGACGCGCGACCTGCATGCCCCCACATTTGCTCTCCAGCCGGTGCAATAAGAATCGTAGGTCCGCCCCAATCTCCACGATTCAACAGCCCACATGCTATGCCACCGCCCCAGCTGTACCCAATGATCAAGCCAGGCTTGTGCAGCTCTATCATAAGCCGCTGCTCGTTCATGCACTGGTCTAAGCAGTAACCTACAGCCATTCGCTTGGCTAGTAAGAGGAGGATGCCACCAGTTAGTATAACAATAACTTGTAGCCACCACACATACATACTGGATGAAACCCAAATAGTAGCAATGATAGTTCCGACGAGTAACCATCCAAATGGATTTTTTAAGTGGTCGCCAACTCCATAGGGCATAGTTGTCGTTATAACTTCCATGTTGCAGTCAGCAAGAAGAGGGAAAGGCAGGCCAGGACCAGGGCTGAAACCTTCAATGTACAAGCATGTAGGCAAAGGACTTGTTCGAGCTGGCTCCATTGTACGTAGGTGCATGAAATCTGGGCTAGGTAATTCAAGCTTAGTGTCGATTTATTGATAGCAAACTCGTCTTCTGCAATTTGGCTGTGTATTGCAAAGAGGATATCATTGTGCTTGAGCTGATCAAAAATAAAAGCATAACTTAGGATGCTGTTTCGCAGCTCCCTTATTCGCCGTAGTACCTATCTACTAGTCCATACCTGCCCACAGGCTTACTTAGTCCTATATGCTCTTTGTAATTATAGAGGCGAAGTAGCGGGGAATCGGGGAATTGCAGGATCGCTGAAGAGAGGGCGGATGTTGGCATGTTGACAGAGTGCGAGTGAGAAGCTCGAGCGCTCGAGCTCGGTGTACCGTATATATGCATTTACAAATATGGGTATGGCCATTCCACTGTATTGTCTTTCAGTAGGTACAGTAGCTAGCCTGTGTTTCGTGCTTTGTGCTTCGTGCTTCGTAGCATTCGTGGTTGTTTGCCTACTGCCTACAAGTGGTAACTCTAATGGAACCGCCAGAAGTCGGCAAAGGGGGGAAAGGTGGCAAGGGTGGCAAGGGTGGAAAAGGGGTCAGCCTCCTAGCTGGCGCATTGGCGCAGGTAAGCGTGCATCGTCGCCTCGTCCGTCCTGTGATGATAACAATAACAACAATTTGTACGATGATCAGCCCTTGAAGATGCTATTTGAAGGATGAATAAGATATCATTCCTCCTTAGGTCGATGGTGGGCCAGCGCCTGCAGCAGCGCCTTCTATGCCGTCAATGGGGAAGGGCGCGAAAGGAGGCAAGGGCGAAGCGAAGCCTGACTTTCGAGGACCTCCCGGCCTGTTCACCGCTGCTGGTTGGTCCGCCGTGCTTTTCTAAAGTAGCCTAGGCTGAAGATTATTCAACGTTCTTCTCTTTTTCTTGAAAGCAAAAGAGGTAAATAGTTCCCATTGTTTTTATCTCTAGACTGGGACTGCAGTACATGCGGCAACACAAACTGGGCGCGCAGGACCACGTGCAACATGTGCCAGTCAGCCAAACCCAGCACCGTTGCGGTAAGAGCGTCGCTTCAACTTTTTATCGAGCCCAGCGAGCTTTTGTTGACTTAGGCTCTAACTTGTGAGCTTTGAGCTCTCCATAGAAGTCGACAATAGTTTGATCCATCAAGCTATCACGCAATCTTTGAGACTACCACCGCCAGTCATGCCCTTTCGCTTGCTCACCCAGGCTTGATGCACGCTACCTCTATAGGATGCACCTCGCGAAGGCCTCGGCGGTGGGTTCTTGGAAAAGCAAGAGCGGGCGTCGTCGGCCGCTGCTGAGCTCACTGCCGACGGGTACGACGACTTCGGCCGGAAGCGCGGCTCCAAGCCCTCGGACAAGGCCCTCAAGGAAGCCGCCGCCCTGGCTCGGCTCAACTCGACTTTCGGTGGCAGGTAAAAATACCATGAGGATAGATTTAATTGATTATCTGGTGCAGCTAGAGCCACTTGCTTGGACGCTTTTTGTTCACAAGAGCTGTGAGAAGGCTCGCACCAACAATTCGTTATTCAATAGCTCCATGAATTCCTGTCACGCGCATGTCTAGTAGCTCGGGCTCGTTGATGGGTGGTTCGCGCGCCGAACCGCTCAAGAGCGTCGAAGTCGACGATTTCGGCCACAGGAAAACCAACGACTCAACGGCCAAAGAAGACGGTGCGTAGGCGCGCCTGTACGTTCTCCTTTTTCTTTCTTTCGAGCGCGGTATAACCTTAAACTTACTTTTGACACTTAGGCGGGCGCCGCAGCCGCAGCAAGAGTCTCGAGCGACAGCCGGTTCGTTTTGATGACCGAGATGACCGTGGCCGCGACGATCGCGGAGGCCGAGGTGATCGTGATGATCGAGGACGCGATGATAAAGATCGTGACGACCGAGGCCGTGATGATCGAAGCCGTGATGATCGAGATCGAGATCGTTATGATCGAGGTCGCGATGATCGAGGTCGTGATGACCGTCGTGATGATCGTCGTGAAGACCGTCGTGACGACCGGGATCGTTATGATCGAGGTCGCGATGATCGGGGAGGCCGTGATGACCGCCGGCGATCGAGGTCACGTGACCGCGGTCGCTGATTCACGTAGGTCTGATTTCCCGCTTCCTTTTCTTTTGCAATCGGCGGTGCAATTCGCTTTGCTGTCTAATAGAGGCTAGACGCCGAAAAGCGAACGCAGAACCGGAGAACGCTGAGAGGTATATCGGTTATTGGTGGCTCTTCGTTGATGTATTTGGGCGGTGCCAAGTTTAAGTTTAAGGGCAGGGCTGAGTTACCATATAATTAATTAATAAGTAAGAATTTGCGAGCCCCCCAGACCCTTGGGTCCCCCACCCCCACAAGCCACAAGGGACAGAGATTAGGGATTGAGATAAACAGATTAATATAGAAGGAAGGAATGTCCTTGGTCTTCATACGCAAACGCCAGAGTCTAGAGTATAGAGTCGTTTCCATAGCATAATTATCATAGCATAATCGGAACTCGAACTCAATGCGATATATAAAATACCCGCTCCCTATTTAATTGAAAAGGTTATGAAAAGAAAGGGAAGTCCACAGCAGTTGTGACTTCAACCTCTGTAACTTCCCCTTACAGGGGAGATCAGTTTCTACACCTAGAATGGAATGTCTATAAGAATTAAGATTTAAGATAAGGGACATGGGGAATAGAGCCTTAGGTTTAGTTCAATCAAGCAAGAAGCATATTGACATGCGCGAGCGATTTCCTTTGCTATAGACCATACGGCCATACAAAAGATATTCCCTCGCCAGGAGCCAGGACGCGAGAGTTCTCCCAATTGTGAATAAGCCCCAAGAAGCAGAGTGCGCCGGACTTAGTTCCCGCTGTTGCAGAAGAGGCAGAGACCGCGGATACCCCAATGGAGCGGGTCTTTCCCGGCGTCGCACTTCAAGTTCAAGAAGAAAATGAAGTTCTTGATGTCGGGGTTGCCGGGGTAACCGTCGCCGCGCACCGCGTACTTGTACACCGGCGCGGAGTAAGGGCCTTGTGGGCCGTACATGTCCTTGTTGATTTTCTTTTGCGTGGCGTAGTGGTTGGCCGAAATCAGGGTCACCGGCAAGTCCACGAACAAGATTTTCGGCGTTGACTCACAGAGGATGCCGGCCTTGATGTCAAACGCGCCACCGTCCATGACCAGCATGTGCAAGTAGCAACCTTCCGCAGGTGGGGAGTTCATCGCGCTGCCGTCGCGGGTGTTGGTGGGTTCGGCGTGGTACACCATTTCGTCTAGCGCCCAAAACTGCGGCGCCTTGGAGTGCTTCCGGGCCACTTCTTGGGTCATGGCGGTCAAGAAGCCCGCAGGGTTGGAAAAGCCCGCCATCCAGTAGCTGTTCGGGCGGCCGTTTTCCATCCAAGTGCGGGTTTGCTTGTCGATGTTGAGCATTTGCCCGTACCACGAGCTGATGGAGGGGATGATCCACGCGAATTCTGTGCCGCCCACGGTGTAAATCCAGGGCCGGGGCGCGCGCGCGTCTCCCATGGCCTCAATGCCGTCGGCCAGCGCGTCGGTCATCACCACTTCGCCCTTGATGGCGAGCTGAATGTTCTTGAGCATGTTCCGGACCAGCTCGAGCACTTCCTGGAAGCGCTGGATTTCTTGGAACAAAAACATGTTGAGAGGCACTCCGAGGCCGCCCAGCGCCTGAATCTTGGCCTTGTACGCGTCTTCCACGTAGTCTTCGGGCATGCGGCTGTACAACTTGCCGGCTTGCTCGTAGACGATTTCTTCCTTGGACGGGCCGCCTCCGCCCCCACCGCCACCGCCCTTGGGCTGAGTGTTGCCCACAATCTCGAGCAAGGACCGGGCAGCGGACTGGCGGTAACTCAAGTCTGCGTTGGGGTGCAACCCCAGAACTTCGGGCGAGTCGATGTCGGGGAACGACGCCGCGTAGGCCTTGTACTCGTCGAGCTGCAAGTAGTCTTTGACCAGGTACTGGAAATTGCCCGGGATCTTGAGAATCGGCTGCTGGGGCTGGAAGGTGTAGCCCTCCACCAGGGTGTCCGGGGTCAAGTATTTGGCCGCATACAGCTGGAACAGCCGTCGGTCCAGGGAGTCGGTGATTTTGCCGCCGTACTGCACGTCGCACACCATGTACCGCACGGTCGGCCACGAAATCGGGCCGTTGTACAGGTGCTTTTCCAAGAAGAGCAAGCACGCGTACTGGTCCCCCTGGTTGTACTCGTAGGGGATGCACCACCCCAGCGGCCCAAACTTGCGGCGTTCTTGCACCACCGAGTGCAAAAAGCACAGGGTGAACACCAGCTTGCGCCACATGATCCCTTCCGCCTGCCCGTCGATCCGCTCCAGCTTGTCCTGGTCCACCATCACCGTGAAACTGCGCATGATCCCGGCCTTGAGGCCCGCGGGGGGCTCCTGGGTACACTTGGTGCTCATTTGCAGGAGGCCCAGCGGGAAGTCGGCGTCGGGCAAGGCCGAGAGCCAGAGCCGGAAGTTGGGGTGCACGGTGGGGCGCAACTTCCCCAGCAAATCTTCCATTTCCACCATGAGGCCCATGCCAAGCTCGCAGTTTTCGAGCATGACCCAGGTGCCGTTTTCGGAGCCCGCTTCGATGGCGCGTTGGCCGACGATTTCCATGCCTTCCCCCATGCTGATGCAGGGGGGGGTGGGGATCTTGAGCTTGCGCGCCATCCCAATGACGCCGTCCGTGGGGTTGGTGCCCTTGCTCAGCAAGAAAATGGTGGGGGTCACTTCGTCCGACTGCTCGTAAATGATTTCCATCGTGTCGGTGACCGGGTCGGTAAAGGTCGGGCCCATGACCGGTAAGTCGGTGCCCGACGGCAACTTTACCGACTCGGACTTGGTCACGAACTCGCGCGCCACCAGGTTGGTGCGGTCCAACCGCAGGGACCGAATTAATAAAAGCTTGAGGAAGCCCGCGGTGTTGGGCAAAGCCGCGATTTTGTCTTCGAAGTCGGGCACCGGCAAGGTTTCCGGCTCGTCATTTTCGAACCACGCCCGCCACTGGGCTTCGTTGCGCTGCATGTCGGCGGGCAAGCTCGCGAAGAGCTTCACCGACTGCGACAGCTGAATGGCGTTGTACCACGCGTCGTCGTCGGTCAACCACTTGAAGGGCTTCTTGGGGGCCGTGGTGCGGTCCAAACTGGCCGCCCCGCGAATGAAAAGGGCAATGTCTTGGCCCGTGAGCATCCCCGCGGTTACGAGAATCTTGGTGGTGACCACTAAAAGCAGCGTTAGCTTGTCCTTTTCGTACAACCCTTTGTTGATGTAGCGGTAGGTCAAGTAAGTCATGCAGGCAATGATGTTGCTCACGCGCTTTTGCGCCAGCGCCGCTTTCTCCGCCTCGTCCATCGACTGCACGAAAATGTCCACGAACTGTACCAAGGAGGTTTGGTACATGACGTTGACGCCCGACATGTCGACAATCGCGAAGTACAGCACCGAGCCGCGGGTGGCCACCGGGCGGAATTGCTCGCGCTTTTCGTTGATGGTTTTCTTGGTTTCCGCCGCGTTTTTCAACTTCTCCCCCACTTCTTTGGCTTTCCGCTTGGTCGTGGCCAGCACTTCAATGAGCTCTTCATCTTCGAGCAAGTTGCCCGTGTTGGACGTGAGGCGCTGCAGCAGGGAAGCGTCGAGGGCCAACAAAGATTTGGTGTTTTGGTTCACTTCGTTCATGACTTCTTCCAGCTGCTCTTCCAGCGCCTTCTGCTCTTTCCCGATGACACGCCCAAGGAGCTGCTCTTCCAAACCCAGCTGGGTCACCGTGAAGTCCACCACGCAAGTCTTGGCTTGCAGCTCGGGCGAGAAGGCGGGGTTGGGCAAACGGCTGATGAAGTAGCACGTGAAGCGGGCAATGTCGATCTCCATCATTTTGTCCGAGACGTTCACGAAGCGCTTCTTGCCACGCACGATGTACTGTTTTTCGAGGACTGGGTCAAACATCGGGTCAATGGTGTTCTCCACCTGGCACATGATGAGCGCTAAGCCCTCCGCCATGGCGTACTCCAGGTAGTCCTTCAGTTTTGGGTGGCTCAAAGTAGTGGCTCCGAAGTAAGGGGTGCGCGCTTTCTCGCGGCTTCGGATCCAGGTGAGGGCTTGGCCCTGAGGGTCCACCAAGAGCGGGTACCGAGACGCTTGCGTGATGAGGATACCGTTTTGAATGGAGAGCGGGTCGGTGGGCAACCCTTCCATGTTCCTGTTTTGAGAGAAGGAGAGAAAGGAGTTGAGCATTCAGAAAGAACTTTATTGGTGCTGCAAAGGTACTTAGCAGGATAGAAACAAGGCGACAAAGAAAGCGAGAAAAGCATACGCACCAGTCTTGAATGGTGGACTGCTCCACCGAGAACGAAATCACGTCCAAATCGGGGGTTACGGGAACTTTGCGGTCCAGACAGTCCTTGGTGAACTTTTCCTTGAGCAAGTACGCGCGGTACTCTTGGTTGAACGGGCCGCAGTAGCTCACAAAGGCCGAGGCCACCGCGCAGTCGCCCGTGAGCTTGTGCTTGGCGTCCACCATGTTGTCCGCGTCGTTGCCCCACCGCAGCTGCTCTCCGCTCAGACCCCCAATCAAGTCCGACGCTTGCTGGGCTTTCCGCGCTAAGGCGTTGGCGCCGTCTTCGATGCGCTTCTTCTCCGCCATTTGGTTGTCGAACATCGCGGAGAGCTCCGCGACTTTCGCCTGTACCTTGGCGAGTTGCGCTTCTGCGGCGGCTAAATTAGCGTTGGCAGCGTCGAGTTCCCCCAGGGCAATGCTCAGAGCTTCGAGCTTGGGCTTCACGATTTTGGCCGCGTAGTAATACGACTTCATCGCGCCCGCAAAAGTGCACAAACCCGCGGCCGCGCCCGAGGCGGCCTTGGCCACGTCCGCATTGAACACTTCTAGGTCCAGGTAAGGGGAAATCAACTCCACCGTTTCTTCGTTCATCGTGTCTTTGCCGCCCCCTTCGGCCCCGAAGTCCTGGAGCATCTTCAAAAAGTTGGCGTTGCCCACCAGCGATTGCCCCCCGCGGTTCGCAAAGAAGGACGACTCGAAGAAGGGAATGATAATTTTTCCCGATGAAAACGACAGCTCGTAAGGGTTGCACGCCAGCACGGGCCATTGGAACAGCAGCAAGAGCACGTCGAAAATGAGCTTGATGATGTCTACTGGCTTTTTGTTGGCGCTAATTTCTTGCACGTCTTTCTTTTGAATCGAGTTAATCGCATCGTTGGCCATGTCCACGAACGGCTGCGCTTCCGCCAAGTCTGCTTCGCAGGCTGCTTTCTCTTTCGCAATCCGCGCGGCATCTGCCTGGCAGCCGGCTTTGATCACCGCCACCGAGTCGCCTTCCTTCTGCGCCGCCGCCGACGACACTTGTAGACCTTCCAACATGTCGTTGGTCTCCTTGGTAGCCTTGTCAAGTTTGACCTGCTCGTCGGCGAGCGCCAACTTCATGGCCGCCACGTCCTGCCCACCCTGAATTAACTTGTCCAGCCCCAAGCGCAGGCTGGCTTCTTTCGCGACGAGCTCTTCGAGCTTTTGTTTGTACAGCCCGCGGTACGAGTTGAGGAACGACAAGAACGACTTGGGGGTTTGGAACACTTGGCGGCGCATTTTCGCGAAGTATTCGTCGCACACTTGCACCACCAAGGAGTGCACCATGCCCATGTGGACGATGACCGCTTCTTTCTCGGCGGGGGAGCACGCGAGCTCGAAGTTCTTGATGAACCCCTGCGACACGTCGATGAGGGCTTCTTGGGGCCACGGCAGGAAGAAGTCAATGGTCGGGCAGTTGAACAAACCCGGGAACTTCTGGGCGCGAATGGGGTACATTTTGTTCATCGGCGAAAAGCACAGCACCACGTGCAAGTTGTCGCGGACGTTGCCCAAAAAGTAGTTCCAAATGTTGGCCTGGGTTTCTGGCTCGCCTGGGTGCGACTTCGCGAAATGCGGTTGCAGCTCCCCGCAAATCGCGAGCACTTCGTCTTTCGGGAACAGACCGGGAATGTTGCCCGTCATGAGAATGGTGTTGATTTTCTCCAAGAACATTTCGTCCTTGATTTCGCTGTCGGTGAACAAGAACGTGGTTTGCTCCATCTTGGCGCCCGCCGAGCGGCACAAGCCGCGCAGGTCTTCGTCGAGGGCATTCATGTTGTAAGTCTTGGTGAGCACGATTTGGAAGCACCACGACCGCGAAATGTACGACGCGAGCCGCGTCAGCGACTGCTTCCCGCTCCCGCCGACCCCTACCAGCAAGGCCGACCCGCGGGGCATTTCAATGATGCGGCTGATCCGGAACAAGTGCTTCAGGGCGTCGTCGAACAGCACCAGCTCCATTTTCTTCTGGGGGTTTTCTTCGTTGTGCTTGTCCATGAACTCCCCCGCGGTCAACCGCACTTGCTCCAGGGACCCGCCCAGCTCGTAAAACTTGGGCGCGCGCTCCACCAGCACCTCGTCTTCGTCGTACACGTCGTCGCGCAAGCAGGACACCATGTACACCGGCGCCTCCAGGCAGTCCGCTTCCGCTTCTTCCCCGAAGTGCTCGCTGGTGATGTTTTTCACCCACCCCGTGAAAATGTCCTTGTCGGTGTAGTTGGTCAGCTTGTCGGCAAAGACCCGGTCGCACTCGTGCTGCCACAGCTTCAGGAGCACTCGAGCGGGGGCCTGCTTTTCGAGGTAGTTCGGGCCTTCTTTGGTGACCTTGATGCCGCCCCCGTCGAGGATCGTGGGCTTGGGGGTCAAGAGAATGCCTTGAAACACGCGGCTCAGGTCGCGCATGTTGAAGATGTAGTGAAACTTCGCCGGGGTCGGAAGCATTTTGCTCTTCAGCGTGTCCCACAGTTGAATGGTGGCCTGCGTGAGCTTCTTCACGATTGCCATGGTGTCGCCGTCGAACTGCGTCTTGGGAAACCGCCCCGTCAGCATTTGGCCGTAAATGTCGTTGATGCTCACGATGGACGGCAGCACCATGTTGAACTTGAAAAACTGGCGCTTGAGGCGGTTGGGGATGTCGTTTTTGCCACCCCCGGGTTTGCCCATCGCCGCAATGTACTGCAGGTCGTCCACCGTTTTCCAGTCGCCCCGGCGGTCCTTGTCGAGGAAAGGGAAGCCCGACTGCTCGACCAAAATGCGCACCATTTCGTTGGTGATTTGGTCGCCCCACTTGTTGATTTCGGGCATGTTGATGTCGTCGATGAACACCTGTTGTTGGAGTGCGAGAGAAAGGAGGAGAGCGATATGGACGAGAAGGTTAAATGAATTTACGTTCAGTCGATCTTGCCGCTAGGTTTTTATGAGTTTTACATTGCATGCCATGTCAAGCGGTGTAACCTCACACTCACCGTCATGCGCTTCCCAAGCGGTGGACCGTAATTTTTCCCGCCGCGCTTTTCCAAATCGGCTTCGATGGCGTCTTGGAACGCCTTGGGCACTGTGGCCGAGGAGAAGTTGACTTGCTTCTGGAGCATCACCTCCACGTTTTGGGTTTGGAAAAACATGAGCGCGGTGGAAGTCTTGGCTGTACCCGGTTCGCCCACCAGCAGCGACGGCTTGTACTGCTTGGCCAAAGTTTGAATCAAGAAAATGGCCCGCGTGGAGTCCATGGTTGGCACCAGCAAGTTGGCGAAGTCGAGCTTTTCGGTGTTGGGGTACACCCACTTGGGGGGCTTCCATCTTTACAGGGAGGGGGAGGTTGGGCGAAGTAGAAGAAGAGGGAGTGCAGGGAGGGTGAGAAGAGAAGAGGTAATGAATTCGGGACGATCTCATGTTTTCAACTTTTCGCACCGCGTGCCAGAGAGGCAGTTGCACTGAGGAAATAGTGCGGCATAAAATGTTTAACAACAACTTACGGAGCCCAATTGGCGGATTCGTCCAGAAAGTACTCGAAAATGGTCTCGTTGGCGCCGCACGTGGGCATGAATGTGTCGTCAATGCCACGGAGCCAGCCGTCCAGTTTCGCGCGATCTTCGCTGTCCAAGAGGCCCGTCACGCCCCAGGCAACCGAGTACAGAAACACCCGCTCCAGCTGCTTGGCCAGCTCTTCCTCGCTGTCTTTCACCAGTTTGACCGGAGGCGCCGCGTCCCCGTGGTTGTCGATCAGGCCACTGAGCAAATCAAAGGCCGAGCAAATGAGCCCGACGCGGTCCGACTCTTGGGTCGGCTTGAGGTTGCGAATGATGTAGTTGAAGAGAATGCCGGGAAACAGAGGGTCGCTGTTGCCCATGTACTTTTCTACCACCGCGCGCAGAGTGGCGCGCTGGTTTTCGGGCCGCAAACGAATGATCCCTTCCGCCACCGGGCCCCAGTCCAGGTCGGTGTCGCTGCAGTAAATGATGCCCGCGCGGCTCACGGTAGCTGGGGAAGCGTTCTTCAGCGTCTCGACTTCGAACATGATTTTGCACATGTCGGTCATCGGCATCCGGTCGCCGTTGGCCAAAGTCAAGATTTTGTTGTCGTCGAGCACCGTGTTCAAGTCTTCGATCCAAATCGCGTCCACGGGGCCGTCCATCATGATCCAGGTGAAGAACGGGTTCCCCTTGGTGTTGGCACGGGCCCAAATTGCCGCAAAAACACCCGTCACCCATTCCTGCGACTGGGGGTCGGTCATACCGTACATTTCTTGGGGTTTTACGGCTTTGGGGTTCATGCGGGGCATCTTGTAGTTCGACTTGTTGACGGTGATTAAAGCGTCCATGAGGATGTTGCTGATGTTGCTTTTGCCCCCACCGGAGGGCCCCACCAGCATGATCCCGTGCCGCACCCGGGACGTCTCAAAGAGCTGCACAATTTTCAGGACCCAGTCGTCGTGGTACACTTTCTCGAACTTGGCAATGGACGTCGGCAGCTGCGCAAAGAGGTCGGGGTAGCTGGCTTTCGTGGGGGGCTCTTCCTTCGGGAACAAGTCCTGGAGCAGCGACAGGAACAGCGGCACGTCCTGCGCCACCATCTTGGACAAGTTCATGTCGCGCAAAGTTTGGAACAGCAGAATTTCTTCGTGCTTGCCTTTGGGCAACGAGAAGTCGGCGGGGTTGATGAGGGTGCGCTTCGTGGAGCCAGCCGTGCGCAGCACCGACAAAATGTTGCGCAAGCCCCAGTCGTAGTGGCGCTGCTTGCTGAGCTGTTGCTTGCAGGTGTCGTAGAGTTGGAAGAACTTGGTGGCGAGCATGATGTACTTGTCGTACCCCTGGGAGCAGAGTTTCACCGCCATGATGGTCTCAAAGTTGGGGACCATCATCATCATGCCGCGGAACAGCGCCTTGAGGTTCTCGGGCAGCTCTTGGCGACCCGCGTAGCCCGGGTTCATGGTACTGGGAGGGTTCGAAGTAATAGTAGGCATGATGAGAAGAGGGTAAGTGTGCGAAAACTATGAAGAAAAAATAAGGTCAAAGAAATACAAGGAAAAGAGTCATTTGTTTTTTTTTCATTTCAGAAAAGTGCGAGGCGAGGTAAAACTGACATGAAGTAGCAGCACACAGGGTTGAGCCGAATTATTTGGTCGTCGCCGGGGAAGTAAAACGACGGCAGACCAGTCTTCCGCGCGTCGTTGATCACCAGCACTTGCTGGGCCACCACCGACAACACGGGCAGCGTAATGCGGTTGAACTCGTCGAAGCAGCCCCACATGCCTCCTTTCGACAGCCCTTTGAAAATCTTGGCCAAGTCGGTGGCGTGCATCTGGTCCCCGCAATTGGTCACCACCACGTACAAGCCCAAAGTGTTGCCCAAGTCCTTGGTGGTTTCCGTCTTGCCAGTCCCCGCGGGACCCGCTGGCGCACCCCCAAAGAACATGCCAATGGCCTGCGCCAGGGTAATGTAGCAACGGTCAGTGAGCGACGTAATGCACAAACGCTCCTTGGAGCCGAGGTACTCGAAGTTGTAGTCGAAGGTCACGTCGGTAATGGTAATGTGCATCGAGCCCACTTTCTCGGGAATGTCGTCCATGGCTTTTGGGGCCCAGTAAAAGCGCGCTTGCATCAGCCACTCGAAGTCGTCCTTGCCCAGCTTCAACTTGCCCGCGCGGCTCAAAGCCCGGAGGTTAGTGGCCACGTCCTTTTGGTGCACGTGGACTGTCACCAGGGTTTCGATCTTGCGGCGGTTGGTGGAGGCGCCCAAGTCGGTCAAGCACCACGACGACATCCACCGCAAAATGTCTCCCTGCGCTTTTTCGCAGTCGTTCATGGCTTTCTTGTTGCGCGCCGACTCGTCGAGGGCGGTCTCCATCATTTCCGTCCACAGAATTTGCACCCCCAAGAGGGCGTACTGGGCAGTGTGGCGATCCACGTACATGAGCAAATCGTCCGCGGTTTGCCGCGCGCTCGAAGTGAGCATGTCCACTGCGCATTCTTCGCACAGAAGCTTCATGGTGTAGCGGTGCTCGTAGAGAACCACGTTCAGCCAGTCTTCGATGTTCCCCTTGGCATTGACGTTGCGAGCGAGCTTAAGCTCGTTGTAGCCGACCATGTGGGTGATGATGGTCTTGTCCTTCTTGTCGTGGGTCACGTGGTCGAGCATGTCGAAGACCTTGTCGTAGTAATTGTTCATGGAGAGCGGGTCGCTGCCTTGGCTCAAAATCATGAGCAAAATCGCGTCGCTCACGAAGTAAAAGCGGGGAAACTTGTCGCGCTTTTGTTCCAAGTAACCTTCCAGCGAGCGCTGGCACTGCTCGAGGGTGGTGAACATGACCGGCAGTTCCGCGCGCAGGGCGTCGTTGGCGCACGCTTCCAGAATCCTCTTGGTTTTGCCGGCGCGGTCCATCTGGAGCGCGAACTCCTTGTCCACCTTGAGGAACATTTTCGCTTCTTTGGGCAACTGCTTGGCGATGTCGCCGCCCATGAACACCGACTCGAGGGCGCACCACATGGTTTGCACTTTCAGCCAACGGTCGATCACGTCCGCGGTTTCCGACAAGTTTTTCAGCAGCTCTTGGGTTGACTCCCGGAACGGGGCCACGGCTTTCATGGTGAGCATGGTTTGCACGATCATCACCGCTTCGTCGAGCTCGTCGATCATCGCACCGTAGCCCGTGATGTTCAGCACCCCGCGGTCTTTCCAGGTCTTGAAGTCGAACTCCTCCACCGCCCATTTCGCTTCGGTTTCCGCCTTGTCGTTCTCGATTTTGAGCTCCTTGTCCGCCATGTCGGTGACCTCGATGATTTGCTCTTCGTGGTGGTGCAGCTGCATGTCCAGCAGCTCTTGAAAGGTCACCGTCAACAGCCAGTCTTCAATCGACTCTTCGGGCATTTTGTGGAGCAACCCCAGGACTTGCTCCCAGTGGCGGGTGCGAATGGACGACTTGGAAAGCTCTTGAATCATCGGCAGCACCACTTGAAACTCTTCGATCTTGCTTTTGGCTTCGATGAACATGGGAAACTCGCGGACTTTCTTGGGCTGCCGCTTCAGGCGCCCCGCGTAGCCCTCCATGGCCCCAAGCATCTCTTCCACCATCGGCAGCACTTGCGCCCACGTGAGCTGGGTCCACGCTTCGATGGAATTGTCCACGTCCGTGAACAGGCCGGCCACCTATGGATGTTTCGTTGGTTTTGCGACCATCGACGAGAACGAGAAAACAGAAGATGAGAAGACGGGGAAACCGCAGAAAAGTTAAGAGAACATCCTTGAGAGAGTGCGCAAGCTAGATCAAATTAGGGAGGAGTAGACTGCATGCAAAAATGAATCACAGAGTCTACACAAGGGAGTGAATGAGGAGGAAAAGTTAAGCTTACGTTTTCAGTCAAAGTCAGTTCCTTGCCAGTAACGCCAATTTCTGGGTATTCGGTGACCGGCAGTTTGAAGAGAATTTCGCCGCCGCTGAACAGTTTTTGTTTCCGCTGCCGAATGTCAAAGCCCTCGCGGAAGCGCCCGAGCCGGTCGATTGCTTCAGCTGGGGGCACGTTGCCCATGGAGCCCTTACGACGATCAGAAAATGTGTGAGCGTGTGAAGACAGCACGAGAAAAGGCGATAGTCAAGAAATTCAAAACTGCCACAGATGCGTGCAATGCAGCTTCAGGAGAAAGAGAGAGAGAAGCAGAGAGGGAGAAAGACAGAGGCGCTTCCCTAATATACAACAATGCGACAAGGAAATGAACGACCCCCCCCCAAAAAAAATAGCACCCCCTCTCACAGACCTTGGTGAGCCACTCGTCGCGGAACCGCTTCATGTCGCCCTGGAAGTCCACCACGTCCTTGAGCAAGCCCTTCTTGAACCCCGCTTGCATGTTCGCCACGTCCTGCGACGCGTCTTCGCAATGGTCCGAGAGCTTCTTGTAGGTGGTCTCCAGCACGTTGGTGCAGTCGAGCTCGTCGGCCGACATGACCCCTTCCGGCAAGTACCGCGTCAGGAGGTCGAACGACGCAATGAGCTTGCGGATCTGGGTCGAGTGCTTCGACTCGTTCTCGCGGCAGTCCCTGAGGTTGTCCATCATGTACTGCAGGCTGGTCAGGTCCCGCACCTGCAAACACATGCGAGCACACGCCGCACACACGCGAGAAAGTGGGTGAGAAGCGGCAGGAAATAGAAAAAAAAACTTTTTAAGAGGCTTGAAAACACTTTTTTTTTTTAAATCGCATCGGTATCGGGATGTAGCAAAAGAGGTTATTAGAGGCAAAAGGTGTTGAAAAAAGTCGGAAAGAAAATATCGAAACCAACAAACAACCCCCCCAGACACTTACCGGGCGGTTCAGGCGCTTTTCCATGCCGCTGATGAACTCCAGGAGGTCGGTCATTTCGGTCCGTGCCGCGCCGTGGAGCTTGGACGCAAACTTCACTTTCCAGTTGTTGGCCAGCGCCTCCACTTGCTGCTTGAGGTTCTTGATGTTGAGCCGGCAGCACGCGGCTTCGGTCTTTTCTGGCAAGCCGTTGAGGTCCCCCATGACGCTGTTGAAGAACTCCATCTTGAGCGTGTACGCGTCGAGGTCTTAAGAGAGGTGCACAAAGGCAAACGAGAAGAGCAGAAGCAGAGAGGAAGCGAGTTCGTAAGATTGGAAGTGAATCGGATTTGAAAGTAACATGAGATTTGTGTTGGTTGCTATCAGTCGAAGGCGCGCGCACAGGCACCCTTCCTTTGACAAATGGTCCACTTACCCGGCTCTTCTTCGAGGAACAGCGCGTACGCTTCGTCGATGTCTTGGGTCCACAGCCAGTTGTGCTTCTCAAACGCTTCCAAAAAAGCATTCGACTGCGCCGCCGCAGCTTGAATGGAGCCGTTGAGAAGGAGCACCACGCGCACAATTTCGAAGTCCGAGGTGACTGGGGTGAAAAACGAGCGCTTTTTGGGGTCCGAGTCAGGCACGTCGTCTTGGCCCCAGTCGTAAATCTTGCGCAAGCTTTTCAGGACCATGTAGGCCCCGTTGTTCACGCAGCCCTGAATGTCTTCGAGGTTGGGGGTCAGGGCAATCTTTTGGTTCACCAGCTGCACGTTGAGCTCGAAGCACGGCTCGCCCCGCAGCTCCGTCATGCGCTTCTTGAGCAGCACCAGCGAGTTCTTCGCGCTGTGCAGCAGGGCCTGGTACAGGAAGTGGTTGTAGTGGGCCGTCAGCTTGGCCACGTCGTCGGCCGCCACGGGAGGCACGTCCCGGCTCAGCGGGTAGGCCTTCACCGTGCGAATCAGGTCCCGGACCGCGCGCTCCACTTCGGTGTTTTTCTCCACCAGCACTGCGGAAGGGCCCTGGATGTAGTCGTGCTGCATGTCGATGAACTCGGCCATGGACACCGCAAACAGCGGCAAGTCCACCAGCACCGTCTGGGAAATGAGCCGCAGGTGGCGTTCAATCCGCGTCGCCACGATGTCGTTCACGGTGCTCACGAGGGTGGTGAGGCGGCGGACGCGGTCGTCGAGGTTTTCCAAAAACTTTTCAATGTTCATCGACATCCAAGTCAGGGTGGTCATGCCGGGTTTCAAGTAAAGCTCAAAGTCTTGAAAGTGCGGCCGCAGCAGCATCGCGGTCACTGGCACCACCTTGGTAACGCAGTTGTCGTACTCGTTGAGCATGGTCAGCAAGGTGGAGTACTGCCGCTTGAACTTGGCTTCTTGGAGCACCAGGACCCGCGCCGACTCGGGGATCGGCATGGAGAGCTGCATGCGCTCTAGGCAGCGCGCTTCCCGCACCACTTGAAACAAGTCCGGGTCGAAGTTGACGTACAAGTTGTCGTCTTCCGGGTGCCGCACCACGAGGGTTGCGCTCAGGCCCGCTTTGGCCTTGTCCATGGCCTGGCACCACGCTTGGAACCACAGGATTTCAAACGCCACCAGAGTACGGACCAGGCGGTTGTAAGTCTTGACGATGCGCTTGTAGTCGCGGCAACCCTCGATGGCGGGGTTGTCCTCGAACCGCCGCATGGGCGCCTCGCACCGCTCCAGCAAGTTCTTGCACCACTGAATGTTCCCCGTCACCGGCGGCAAGTTGCGCCCCAGAGGGGGGTCTTGCTTTTCTTTCTCGTACAAGCTTTTCACTTCTTCCAGCTCTTCGCCGTACGCCAAAAAGAGTGCTACGAACTTACGGTCCAGGGCCTTGCGGACTTTCTCCCGCTCGAACACCCGGTGGTATTTAACCAGCAAGTCCAAACTGCGCAAGATGGACCCGCTCACTTCTTCGAACCGCGCTTCGATGAACTCCAGCGTAAACTTGTCGAGCTCGTCCACCTGGGCCTTGAAGAGCACGAAGTCGCGGTCGAAGCCCGAGGCCGTGAAGTCCAGCAAGTTGCCGGCCTTTTTCTTGAGGGCTTGTTGCACGGTCTTGAACTTGAGCACCACTTCGTCGATGCCGTCAATCAGCGACGTTTCCAGGCTCATGAACTGGTTGGTGGTGGTGAACAGCTCCGTGAGCTTCGCGGTGCGGCGCCCAAACAGCTGGATCTTCCCAAACACCGTCAACTCGTCCACGCTGAACTCTTTCCCGCTCACCCCGCCGGCCAAGCCTGCGACTTCTGCCTTGGTTTCTTCGAACGCGCTGATGTACGCGTCCTGGATGGCCCGGCAGTCGTTGAGCCTTGCCACTACCGCGCTCGCTGACTCGTCCCACAGGAACGCATCGCCTTTGCTCTGCAGCAAATGGTTGCGGCACTGGGTGATCACTTGGCTTGCCACCGACGCCAGCAGCGTGGTGAGGGCTTTGCTGGTGTTGTAGTAGCGAGCCACGGTGTGAATCATTTTCACCGCGTTCATGATGGGCGCCATGCCGTCCACCATGGCTTGGACGTCGGGTTTCGCCAGCGGCTTGAGGTAGCGCTCCAGCGTGAGCAAGTACTTGAGGTTGTCGCGGGCTTCGTTCTTGGCTTCGGTCAAGCGCAAGTCCACGGCTTTCCACTTGGACAAGTCCTGCACTCCCACGGTCGACTTGCTCAGCACCAGAGGCACCACGCGGGCGGGGCCCGTGCGCAGCTGGTTCTCCACCGAAGTCAGAGCAGCGGTGCGGCGCCGCCAGTACTCGATTTCTTCGAATGGCGACGACGGCGCCTCCCGCGGCTTGCTGATGTATTCGTCTATCACAACAGACCAACCCGCAATCACCTACAAAAATTCATGAAATATTGGGTAAGACACGCCCCAACAGAAAGGTACAGTTATTGCCACTCCTCTTTGTGAACCTACTTTCAAGCGAGGGAGCATTTATGCTCCAAAAATATCAAACTGCTTTGCTGAAGTAGCTCTACTTACCCCCTGGCACTCGGTGACCATGGTCGCGAACTCTTCCTTCTTGCGCTTGGAAGTCGCGGTCGCGAGCGCTGCCACCGCGTTGGCTTGGCTTGCGAGCTCTGCGGACGGCATGTTGAGGCTCACCGTGTGCTGTACACACACAAGATGCAAAGGCAAAAGAAAAGAGTTGTAAGCGTGAGCGCACGAACACACAATCGATTTTCATTTTATCAACGAAGGAAATTGTTAAATGGCTAGAATGAACAGCAAGTATCAAGCAAGCAAAAGAAGCGCAACAAAATATTCATAGAGAACTTAGTGCATACTATCCGAAAGCATTGTTGTGATGTTGCGAGAAAGCACACCTCAAGGGCATTGGAAGTGTCACTGATCTCTTGCGCCAGCCGGTCCAGGCTTTTGAGGTACTGGTCCACGTGGCCAGGAGACGCCTTCCCCGTGGGGCCAATGGCTTCCGTAAGGGGCCGCGTCACCCCCGACAGAAGCGACGCCAAGCAAGCCGCCGGGTCGCCCAAAAGCTCCCCGTAGAGCACCGTGAGGTCTTGGGCCACGTCGGCGTTAACGCCCTTGGTCGAGTTCGCAGGCAAGTCGCGCGTGAAGTACACCAGCCGGCCGCTGTCCTCCGCCAGCCCTACGGTGGAGTAGGCTTTCCCAGGCGTGCCCGAGTGCAGCACGAATTTGGGGGGCGGCGGCGCGCCTTCTGCGAGTTGCTCCGGCGTTGGCGCGTACCGCGAGAGAAACAGAAGATTCGGGCCAGTGCCGTCGAGAAATGCTTTCGCAACAGACGCGGTTGGGCCAGTCGTGAACGCAGCTCGGACTTCGTCTACATCACCGAGTGATGTCCCCGACATCTCCACCATCCACTGCATTCAGCGTTTTCAACATGTGTGTTTGGGGAGAGAAGAGGGAAAAAGAGACGAAACATCTATTATGAAAGGAAAAAAAGCCGGTGAAGCATTTCACGCATGCACTAATTGTCAAAATGATGCAAACATACAAGGCTTCTCAAAGTTAAGAAATGAAACAGGTATGCTCGTACTTAAGCGTATGGATTTATGCACATGCTCTCGCAATCATTTTGGGAGCTGAAAGTTGCTGTGCTGCGGCGCATGAAACATTTCTCACGGAGAGGCCAACAGTTCAACTCGTGAGATACACATTCTGTTGCCCACAAAAAAAATAGGTAGCGAACGGTGACGTAAAAATTCTTACATTAAGACGGGCGGACATGTTTACGCTGTGGTGCGGCCCTGAAGGCTTTTGGGCCTGACCAAGGCAAACGCGGCACCAGCAGCGCTGAAACGTTCAGGCCAACCACAGCTGAAACGCAGTAAAATAGTTTTACGGGTTTTTTAAACCATACTTCCGGAGCAGAAAGAATTCTTATGCAGTTCAAAGTCCAAAGTGCCATGAGCACCCCATGAACTCATGATGAACCGATGCACCGACGACCGACGACATAATCCCAGAAGTGTGTGTGCAGAAAATGAGCGAGTTCTGACCTTCTGACGCGGCGACTTAGTCAGTTCTGGCCGCTACCCGAGTGCCCTACACTCGTCAGAAATATGGAAGAGAGATTGCCCAATTCACCTCCATACGATGCGACTGTTGTGCGGATGGTTTCTGCCTCTCTTGGTTCTATTCTGACCGCTTTAGCAGTAACTCCACTTGACGTCGTTAAAGTTCGGCAGCAGGCCGCCAATTCGGCTCCTTCCATCAACACTGCACTCAGTGCATGCTCAAGATGTGGAGCGTTTATTTTGAATAATGGCCTCATATGTGGTGAGACTATTCTTGCCAAAAGCAAGTCGCCTCACTTCTTAGACTGCGTACCCCAGCCGCCAGCTAGGTCTCTAGGAGCAGCTGCGATAGTGACATGCCCGGCTGGGTGTGGCTGTGTGCCAGCAGCACCCGTGGCTTCTCTAGCCGTTTCGAATGGAAGTGCCACTTCCCATGTTGCTGCTTCTTACGCTGCGCGTCCGCCATTTCCAACCTCGACTCTAGCCGGCTTGAGGTATATTTACGTGCGGGAGGGCGTAGCAGGCATCTACGCCGGCCTCGCGCCCACGCTCGTCATGGCTGTGCCCGCCACGGTGCTTTACTTCACGGCCTACGACAACTTAAAAATGCACTTCGGGCAAAGCAACAACAGTTTCGCGCCCGCCTTGTCCGGGATGGCTGCGAGAGTGCTGGCGTCCGCCGCCACGTCACCTTTCGAACTCGTGCGCACTCTCATGCAGTCTGAGGCCGGGAGCTCTGCGAGTGTCGCGGCGGCGTCAGCAGCTGGCGCATCGGCGCCAATTGGGCTGCACCACACCACTACTATCGGTTCATTCCGCGCCATCGTAGCCAGCAGCGGTGTGACCGGGCTCTGGCGCGGGCTGGAACCGACGCTGTGGCGCGATGTACCCTTCAGCGCAGTTTACTGGCTCTTGCTTGAGCACGCGCGCACAAGATTGCGGCGGATGGATACTGAGCACGTTAGCAGTAGCAGTAGCAGTAGCGGCGGCAATAGCAGTGCAGCGACAGGCTCCGCAAGTCTGCTGGCTTGGGCCCAAGATTTCGCGTCGGGTGCGGGCGCTGGGATGCTGGCGGCCTCGATTACGACGCCCATGGACGTGGCAAAAACGCGGCGGCAAGTGTTTGCTGCTGCTTCTGATGCGACCATGGACGGAGTAGGGGCTCGTTCCAACACCACCACCACCACCAGCGGCATTAGTACCACTAGCAGTAGCCGTCCTCAAAGTAGTAGCATAAGCAGCACCAGCACCAGCACTAGCTGGAGAAGTGCCGAGGGCGCTTCAGCCGGGAACGGGTCAACTCCACGGGTGCTGCACGCCATCTGGCAGACCGAAGGATGGGCGGGGCTGTTCCGAGGTCATTCGGCTCGCGTCTTGAAAATCACGCCGGCCTGCGCCATCATGATTTCGTCTTACGAAGCAGGGAAGCGAGCCTTCGGCCTCGACTCCTAATTGCCTGGTCTGTTTTCACCCTTTTCTTGTTGATGTCCTTTGAGATAGAGATAAGTGCATCTCTTTGTTGCTTTGTCCGAGATTAGCCTAGTTTGAGTTTTTTATATGTCCTTATTGAAAATTCCGCTCTTGGCTGCTTTTTACGGCGGCCATCAAGATATGTTATATATTACGTAATTCCGTTTCGAGGCGACTCCCAGATACCTACTGAAGTAATTACCGGATCTCATGCTTATGCTTTACCGAATTGGGTAAAAACACGCCTAACCCCCCCCCCTGCGTCGAAGTACCTGAGTATCTTCCCTTCCCAAGGCACTTCCTTGCGGCAGGAATAATTTCATAATCGTTAAGTGCGCCGCTTTGCGACGAGCGCTATATGGTCGCTCTTGGGCTTCGTTGCTCGTCGCTGGTATTGCCGCTGTCGTCGTCGCTGTTGTTGACGTTAGCTGCTGACTCAGCAGTCAACAGGCCAAAGGAGTACAAAGCCGGAATATGGCGAAATTACGCTGAGGATTTAATTTCGTAAATTTCGACGAAACGAAATCCCGTAAGAAGTAGCCAAGATTCCGCTACGTAATTGAAATCGAGTTACAAGCACCATCTCGGGTTTCAGCTATTGGCCCTAGCTCTAACTCTCATTTTGTAGGAATGGCATTACTAGGTCGAATAAGAGGAGAGAGGGCGCAATGTTGACTTAAAAACTCAAGGGCACTCGCCGCCTGCCAGCTTCAGAACTAAAGAGGTGCAGACAGGCTAGCTTCCTCATTCCACGGACACAACACTACACTAGGTATCGGGTGGTATCGCGCTGCATCTATACTCTATATGCTGCACGTCGGTGGTTGGTGGTTGGATCTTAGACTAGATTAGACTAGATTAGACTAGATTAGGAATTGGATGATAATCCCCTATTGCAAAGAAACACCAACAAACAGCAAAAAGCTGCGCATAGACGAATCCTTCAGAATAAAGTATGACTGGGCTGAGTGACCTTTTGTGTTTTGCGGTTTGCTTGTAATAACTATAGCTATAACCATGCCTATATAAGTTATAATAATAATGGCTTATGGGCAGTGGGAATGGAAAGTGGATTCATTGTTGAATAAAACAAAAAATAAAATATATTAGTAATATTAGCCCGGTGAATTGATGAATTTCTAAACCCAATCACTCCCGAACATGAATTTGTTTTTACCCGATAAAAAGGATGACAGATGGCCCATGTCCATTCGACTAGCCAATAGAAGAAATATCTAGGTGCGTCAACAGCCAAATCCAAGACCTGACGATGCGCCTTTGGCGCCACTGGCAACTGCCATGCCCATTTTCGCATACCCCTCAGCTTCATTTTTCAATTTTTCCTTCTTGTATTTCTCGGCAGCTGCGTCCATGGCAGCGATGTCATAAACCTTCCAAGACACGGAATGAGAGACAGACAAAGATAGGAAGGATGAACCAGGCAGTAACTCCATAGAAAGACGACATCGGAGATACGATTGAATATGAAGCGCTGCCAATGCACGAATCGCACCCAGTGTTGAGAAAACAAATAAGAAAACTGCTGAGGGAGCGCTTTGACGAGTACATTTCAGATTTCGTTATGGTAATACCTGCTTCGGTGGCATTGCAAACACAATGCCGTCAATGCCGTTCCCTAACTCCACGGGCATCTTGGGCACATCAGGGTTGCTTCGTTCTA
>Ga0307982_1000886_pt1 | contig 24025 bp, 15 predicted proteins | sample OrgLakmetagen989_FD_201847 | JGI IMG/M metagenome (GOLD analysis project Ga0307982, IMG submission 201847) | Saline water microbial communities from Organic Lake, Antarctica - #989 | ecosystem: Environmental > Aquatic > Non-marine Saline and Alkaline > Saline | place: Antarctica: Organic Lake...
CGACAAGCGCTTCCGGCACTGCGGGGGCTTCTCCGTCGACAAGCGCTTCCGGCACTGCGGGGGCTTCTCCGTCGACAAGCGCTTCCGGCACTGCGGGGGCTTCTCCGTCGACAAGCGCTTCCGGCACTGCGGGGGCTTCTCCGTCGACAAGCGCTTCCGGCACTGCGGGGGCTTCTCCGTCGACAAGCGCTTCCGGCACAGCAGGGGCTTCCTCAAGTGCCACTGGGTCCAGTGTAGCCAGTCCCGCTGGAACGACCAGCGCATTGGCGTCGTTGTCAACAAGTCCAACACCCAGCAGCAGCCATGCAGGGGGGGGGACAACAGCCCCCTCCACACGCATATCTCAATCACCAACCGCATCTGCAACTGCAACTATCACCGGGAGCAATCATGCTTCTACACCAGTTGCGACCGCATCTGCCAGCATGGCCGCGTCATCCACCGCGCACGGCAGCTTCCCAACGGCAGCAGCTAGCGCCGCTGTCTCGCCCACCTCAGGCAGCAGCTTCTCGAGCACTACGACCCCCAAGTTCAGTCCCGCTTTGTCGTCCACTGCGTCAACTTTTCCCCGAACTTTGGTCAGCGAGCCAAATAACATCGTGTTTCGGCACGCTTGGCAGGTGCACGGCCGCGGCATCACGGAAGCTGAGCTGCAGCTTGCCTTCCGTGCAGCGGAAACACGGGACCTGTTCTGCTCAGCACTGCTGTACAGATTGCAGAGTATCGCTGCTACTAACAGTGCTTCCGACTCAGAGTGGACCTCCTTTGCTGAGTCTCTTGGGCTGGCGACCTCGCAGCGAGTTCGGCGAATGGCACTGCTGCTGTCTACCCGCTTAGCTTCGCCGCACTGCATCGTGGAGAGCTTGGCGGTATTCCAGGCAGGCATTCCAGGGCTGCCGCAGAGTGTGCTCAGCTTTCGGCCTACCATTGCCATCAGCCTTCCTCTTGAAGACCCCGACCAAGAAGGCAGCAAGGCAGGCCTGCGCCGGCGCCGGCTGTCGCACACATCGCCCCAGGCACTCGCAGCCTCAGTGCTGCTAGCGACAAATACCACCTTATGCCTGCCTGCACCCGAAGGTGGCTCTAAGCTGAACGTAGAGGCGTTCTCTGCAGCAGTGTCTGATGCATTCGCTGCTTCTCAGCCTGAGCATTTCCTGGCTTCCGGGAGCATCCCAGTGTGTGGGCGCCCGGATAACCCCAATGTGACTCATGTTGTGTGGTGTGCATTTGGTGAATCTGTGCTCTCCGTACAGCACGGGTCAGCGCCACGGGTGGCCGTGACCATTGACGAGGCCTGGAGCGCAGTGGACGCTGAACTGGATCCAGCAGGCGACGACCACAGCTCCCACGACACAAGCCATACAAGTGATGCCACTTCAGCAGCCTTGCTATGGGGCTTGTTTGTGCCTGCCACCGTCGCGCTACTAGCTGCAGCGTACTGCTTCGTCAAGCCCCGCAAGCCGGCAGGTGTGGCAGTGTCTCAGCCGGACGGCAGAGCAAAGCCTGGGGCACATGGCAGTGCCAAGCCCATGAAACGGGCACCCATCGACGGCATGTTTTCACCAGGTGATTGCGAGTCAGCCTCATCGCCTCGGGTGCAGTTCAACGGAATGGCAGGGGTGGGGGTCGTGCCATTTTGCGTCAAAGACCCACCCAGTTTTGCAGCGATGCCGGTGATGTTTGAGATACCATCTGGCAGTTTTGACATGGGCGGACACACACCCACATTTACCACGGAGCTGTCAGGGGACTTCACGCAGCCCGCTCCCCGCTTGGGGCATCTGGGGCCCTGTGGGGGGGGGGCTGATGCCGGCACGCTGTGCGACTACCCTGTGCCTGGACAGGTTTTGGACGACATGCGCCAACGTGGTCTGACGCTTTCCGGCCGAGATGGGACAAGTCTGGACTTACCTATGCGAGGTGCAGGCTCCGACGGTGCGTCCGGTGCCTCCACCTCGAGCTCTGGCCGGGAGCGCATGCTGGGGGCCCTGGACAGAAACGGCACCGTCTCTCTCAACTCCAGCAGCACAACTTCTCTTGGTGGTATAAGCCAGCGCCCAGCGCAGGCGCACGATGGTGCTGCCTCCTCTGCAGCGCTTTCCCTGGCAAGGACGCGGCAGTCTGGGCCACTATCAGGCGGCACCAATGCCCTGCCGGTGCCCATGTCATTGCGCCCACCATTCGCATGATGGCGTCTGCGTATTTAATAATGCATTTGATTAGCCACAGTCCGCCCATGTCTGCCTGGTGAAGGTTTCAACTGCATGACGGTATCTTGTTGTTTCGCAGCGAGTCCCCCAGCCCAGCTCTTGACGAGCTAATGCAGGCCCAGCTCACTAGTTCTGGCAGGGCTCCACCAGCAAGAATTGGTGGAGTTTGTCTTCGCACCTGATGAGTGTTTCGGAATAGTTGGCACGAGTGGGGCTGCAGTTGGGGCCATAGTCGAACATTGGCTGCACGAAAACGCGACAGTTGGCGCCTGCGCAAAGATTTCAGACCCATGTGACAAACAGCCCCCCCCATTTTTTGGCCGGCCGGCAGGCCGGAAAAATGCTGGCTAGGCCTGTGCAATGCACACCACTTGTATCATTTAATTCCCTCCATACACACCCAGATTGCCATAACACTGCACTGCCCAAAAATACATGTTGCGACGCATCGCGTTTTTTTCCCTCGCCTTAATCCCCATCACAATGGCTGTTGTCGGCGGTCTTTCTGGATTTAAACCAGCCACTGAAGAAATCAAAACCATCTTCCACACTGATGAGGTCCGTTTGTTTCGTTATTTGCGCTCGAAATCGCGTTGGCCCAGGGCACATTGGCGTGGTAGAATTTTCCTGCAAGATGGAAAATTACACAGTTCCGGTCATCTTGCAGGTCAAGGCTGCAGTTGCATCCCATCTAGGAAAAGAGTCGATTGACACGTTTGAAGTGGATGAATACGCTTCCCAGGTGGTGCGGAGCTGGATGCTTCGAGCTGTACTCCGCCTTGTTTCACGGCTCATCTTGTTTGCAGGTTGCTGGTACGAACTTCAAGCTCAAAGCTAAGGTTGATGGTGCACCTCACGTTATTTCCGCCTTCCGACCTCTTCCCCACACTGGCGAGCCACTGAAGGTCACCTCTGTTGAGAAGGTGGAGTAGGCATGCTATTTCAGCAGCAGCACTGCACCTTCTGGAAATTTATTGCCTGCAAGCTCTCGGGCACCCACATTGCTAGCTTGTGTTTTTCGAGGGGTGAAAGATTCCACCAGTCTCGAATTGCCTGCAAGCCCGTACAAGTCTCTTGAGGGCAGTGGTCAACTTCGGCACGCTAAACCAGGCCACCTGAAGCCCTGGCCCGAAGCTCACACCACCATGGGCCAAGGCCGAAACTAAGCGCCAAGGAATTAGGCGTAGGTGTGTCTATGTCAATGGCCGGGTTGTTGTGTGCAGCTTTTGCTGTGGTTACCCCCAGGGAAGCGTCGTCGGAGACCGCCGCAGGGCTGAGGCCAGGCACACCACACCAGGCCACAACGCCCTGCTCCGCCATGCAGGTTCCCTGCACGCAATTTGAAAGTAGCCATTGCCTGTGTCCGTAGGCTAAAATTATGGCATAGCCTCCGCGATTCTGTGGAGGCCCCCCCATAACGGCTGCAAGACCCCCGACGAAGTACGTGTCATATTTGCGTAGCACAACCACAACACGGCTGGGCGCAATCTCGTTTTGGCTTCATAAACCACGGGGGTCTTTTTTATCCAGCTCAACTTTGATCACGATGGGTACTAATTCATCCAAGCCCGATGTGGTGAAAACAGCCACAGGTGAAGTGCCGCAGATCGCCGAACTAGTTCGACAAATGCAGGGCACAATCACTTCGGACGACAAATCCTATCGTCTTCGTACCTACAAGCAGGTCATCGTTGGCTCCGACATCGTTGACTGGATGCAGCAGCAGGCGTGGTGAGTCTTTCCTACTTTGTTTATGACTGCTCATGCCACCTCGCACCTCGACCAAATACCCAGGTGTGCCTCACGAGCTGCAGCCGTGTCCGTGGGACAATCTCTGATTGACCAAGGCATTCTTCATCATGTCACTTATGACCACGGTTTTGAGGATGCGCAACTTTTTTACCGCTGGACAGATGAGAATGTGCCTGAGATTCTGAATGTGAGAGGCGAATTCCTCGTGCCGCACATAGCTGTTGTATCGCCGCAAGGTTTTACCTGTTTCATTTGCAGACAAAAGAGCGAGCTGCCAAAGAATTTGACTTGATTGTGATTGGTGGTGGATCTGCAGGATTAACTGGTGAGTTCTCAATCCGTTGCTTGTCTTGTACAGCTGCTGGTCGCGCACAAGCTCTGAGCTGATTCGTTGCACTGCTGCTACTTCGACATCAGCGCAGCATGTCGTTGTTTTTGCAGCTGCTGCAACAGCAGGCAAATTGGGGGCCAAAGTTTTGTTGATTGAGAAGAATCGCTTGGGTGGTGACTGTACTTGGTCTGGCTGTGTTCCCTCCAAAGCCCTCATTCACTGTGCGCGCGAGGCGAAAATTCTTCGGGATGCTGCAGCCGGCAGTTCTTTCTCGTCGGTATCGGGTTCGGTCTCCATTGACATGGCAAAAGTGCGACAGAAGGTGCTTGGAGTTGTGCAGGAGATTTATGAGGAGGAAACGCCCGAAGTTTTTGCCGGCAAGGGGGTGGACGTAGTGCTTGGCACGGCGGAGTTCGTTGACGCCCACACGGTGCGCGTGCAGCCCAAAGCGGGGGGTGCAGCACGTACCATCACAGCATCTAGCTTTGTGGTTGCCACTGGCGCTGTGCCTCGTGTCCCTCAAGGCGTGCAGGGCATCGACGACGTCCCCTACTTCACGTACGAGAGCATCTTCCACAACGCCCGATTGCCCCGAAAGCTGGTCGTGCTGGGGGGAGGGCCCATTGGATGTGAGCTGGCGCAAGCATACGCTTTCTTGGGCGCAGATGTGACTATTGTGGCCCGCAATCTCCTGGGAAAGGAGACCCGGAACGCACGGGAGGTCATGGAGGTGGTGTTCCGCGAGTGCGGCATGACACACGCCGCCGCGCGGCCGGCGTCAATCACATGCACACACAACGCACAGTGGCTGCCCACTGCTGCAGCTGCCGGGGCCTCTGCTGGTGACTCGGCCAGCCCGCACGATGCGAATGTGACCACGCCTGCAGAGGCATTTGGCTTTAATCGGGTCGAGCCTGAGTACACCGTCACGCTCAAGGACGGCACAGTGCTCACAGCGGACATGCTTTTGGTGTCTGTTGGCCGTACACCCATTGTGGCTCCGCTGAACCTGCCAGCCGCCGGCGTGCAGCTCACGTACGGCGAGGCGGGCAGCGACGGCAAGAAGCCGATCACTGCTGTACCAGTGGATTCAGGGCTCAGGACCAACATCAAGCACATCTATGTGACAGGAGACGCTAATGGCGGCCCCCAGTTTACGCACTTGGCGGGCAAGCAGGGCTTTGTTGGCGCCCGCAACTCCCTATTTCCCGGCAGTTTCCCAGGACACACTAACGCCATGCCACGGGCGACATTCACCACTCCTGAAGTGTCTAGTGTAGGGCTCACACTGGAAGAAGCAGAGGCAGCGCACGGCAGTGACTTGAGGGTTTCACGCCGCGACAACAAACACATTGACAGGTCCCTGTGCGACGATGACCGGCACGGGTTCGTGGAGATGTACTGCAAGCGGGACGGGTCGGTAGTCGGTGCCACGTGTGTGGGCTCCCGCGCTGGAGAGCAAATTGGTCTATTCATTGCAGCCATGACCCATGGTTTGAAGGCTGCTGACCTGGCAGGGGTGATGACTGCGTACCCCACGCATCTCATAGGCGTGCAGCAGGTGGCTAGCTCGGCAGCATCTGAGCTGTTTCTGGAGACCAAGCTGGGCAAGTTTGTGAACGGGCTGTACGGCAAAGGGCCACACCCCGGTGCCCAGCCCGGCACAGGGCACGTGCAGGGGGGACGCTTCATGGTGCCTGCATCCGCCTCCCCCGCACAGTCCGGGCCTCAGACCACAGGAGCCATACCGGAGGCTGGAGCTGCAGCCTCGGAGTCAAAGAAGTAAAGGCTTGGTGGATGATTTACTTGAAATTTGCCCCTTGCCCAACGTGGATACACCAGCCATTCACTGGGTGGGGGGGGCACTGGGAGAGCCTTTGCCGAAAGCAGCTGTCTGTGTTTTGAATCCTATTCCAATCTTGCATCACTGCACAGAACTGCATAAACATCTAGCTTGCGTCAGACATGGCTTCTCCTGGTCTTTCCCGATCGGCGAGCCCGCGCTCGCCGCTGAGCAGTCCTGGGTCTGACCATGGCTCAGCCGTTGCTCAGCGCTCGCAAGCGAGTGTCACACAGCTACAACAGCACAAAACGGATCTGATCACTGGTGCAATGCCACCTACAAGCATTACTGCAGGCCAGTTACAGACGCTCAAACTCAAGTTTGATGATGTAAGTGAGCCCGCTAGTTCTGGCTCGCCACTGCAGTATGCTTGATCCAAGTCTAAGCACGCCCATCGTATCGCTTGCAGCATGATGGAAAGCTCAGGGAGAGCGAGTTTCTTGACGTCTTTAGAACAGTACTGCGCCGAGCTCTCACCCAGGAGCAGCTGTTGGCGCTCTTTATGAAGGTATGAATCAGGCAAACGTTTATGGCTGGTCGCTGTGCGACTGTCTAAATGAGCGACGGCCCTGTGCCTACGAAAATCGTAAACACTCACGTACACCCACTGTGCAGATTGATGCTAATTCTGATGGGGATGTGTCATGGTCCGAGTTCACCACCTTCATGCTTCATGAGGATGACGGATCAGGCTCAGGGCCGTCTGAGTCTGCCGGAGATGTGACGAGCAGGTACGCGGGCTGTTCTCGACTGGTGCATGGAAATGCGCCCTGAACCTTTGCTTTCCGCAGTAACTTTGGAAAACCAAGCTTTCATGGTGACTCCCAGCTAAGGCAGCGGAAACTGGAGCGGGCCGGCGCCGACTCAGTGACCACCTGGGGCCGCTCCAAGCTTGCGTCTCTGCTTGGAGACGACGAGGACCACACACACCGCACGCCTGTGGAGATGTTATATGCTGCACCTGTGCGCAACCGCCTGCCTACAGGCACTGCCACTCGCCGGGCTGATGAATTGGACCCGATTGGCCGCGCGCTGGCAGCGGCAGCAGCTGCAGGTCTGCCCACTGCCCACCAAGCACGCACCATGACTGCGGCAGACATTGATCGCAGCATGCCTCGTGGTGCTCGAATGACATCCCAGGTGGTGGATGCATTTTCGTCTTCTTTGCCGTTCGCAATGAGCGTCGCTGACATGCAATCCGCACTGGCCTCTGCAGACTACAGTGGCCCACGGGACCCTGATGCAGAGCGATTCTTCAACAGCACGCGAGATCTTGGGCTGTATACTTTGTCATCAGATACACATACGTCCAGCCAAGGTGCCAAAAGCGCGCTGGACGGCGTGCCGCGGCACCTGCAGCGGGTGTACGACCCTGCGAGGCCCCGCACGCGCACCGCCACCGGGCTGCAGCTGATGGCGCTGTACAAAGCCACGCACCCACAGGACGAAAAAGATTTTCAAAGGGCATCCGACACTGTTGCCCAGGTGAGGCAGGATACCGTCGCTCGCGCCAGGGACCAACGCATGGCTGCTGCAGCCGTGATCGCAGAAGCTGGCGGGGGGGGTCAAGATAGTGAAAGGGGGGGTGCAGCTGCTGCCATGAACGAAAAGGCTCAGCGTGCTACACGGCGAGCCTTGTCCGCAGCTGCATCACACAATCCCAATGCCATCAGACTGTACCCCAACATGGCCAACGCCACACCGCTGCGGCGGGCAGGTGCAGGGACCTACGGCAATCCCACTGCCGGGCGTGAGGAGGGTGAATTGGACATTTCCGCCCCAGGCACCCGTGGGGGAGACCTGTTGTCAAAGGGGAATAGTGGAGTGCCTTTGAATGCTGAGCACCCAGCCTCGGAGTTTGTACATGTGCGCATGCAGCACGCTGACACAGGCGGCACCCTGGCCAAGCATGCGACCTCCTACCTGGCGCCCGCAGCTGCTGCTGTAGAGAGCGCTGCGGAGAGCCGCTCTGGTCGACCGGGGGCCAGGAATGTCCGACTGCGTCCAGCCACAGTGACGGGGTCTCGAGAGACGCCTGCTCCCCCCACCAGCAGCACGCCAGTGCGCCCCGCCAGCCAGGGTGGGCGTGCAGGGCGGGTGTATGCAGCTGCATCGGCACAAGGCGCCGCAGAGAGCGAGCGCAAGCAAGCGCGCACACCTACACGCCGGGATACAGCTGGAGAGCTTGGCCTCCAGGAGCCATCAGAGCACGAGGTGGTGGCGCTGCCTGGCCCAGTGGCGTACACAGCGGCTGTGGCCAATGTTCTGGGAGTGCCAGCCCCTGGCGTGCGCACTCGGGTGTTGGATCAGGTCCTACAGGAGACTTGGCGCAACAACAAGCGAGCTGCCACTGCCCAAGGCATCCGTGGAGAAAAGCGGCCGGTGCGGTTCAGTGAGGTGGACCCCACCGTGCCCCCCCCCTTCACCGCCCGTGCTGTGCGAGGCATGAGGGCAGGGGCTGCCTCGCGCATGCGTGTGGAAACAGTGCAGAATGTGGCTGCGCAAATTCCGCTGTCACTGCGCATCGCAGTGCATGGTGTGGACGCTGGTGTGGAGGCTCCAGCTGCAAGCCGGGCCAAGGCAGCCGCCCGGGCTGGAGGCGCCGCTGCCCGCAGTGTGGAGCAGGGTGCAGTGGCCACCAAGGCCGTGGCTGGGTCCCACAACCGCCTGGGTGCAGCTCTCAGTGCAGGGTTGAGCGTTGCTGCAGGGCAGATCGACTCTGCTGCCGGGGGTGGAGCAGATGCTCGGGCAACGGGAGGGAGAGACACGGGACGCACATTCGGGGCAGCGTCGGAGCGTTGCTTTGTGTCTCGGCTTTCCAACGTGTCAGGACACACAGATCTCATCACACACGTGGCTTTCTCCCCGCGGGAGTTCAGCACGGGCTTTGCTTACGACCGCGTGTTCACTCTTTCCCGTGACGGTGTTGCGTGTGTGTGGTCTGTGGGTGCACGCAACACAGACAGGTCTGCTGGAAGCTCGGGGGTGGTGAATCGCCTGGCATTCCGCATCGGGCCCCACGACGCCACAGACATGGCATACTTGGTGGCATCGCAGTGCCTGGTAGTGAGTACCACTGCTCGTGAGGTATTGTTCTTCGACTTCAACGCCCAAACGGGCGATGCCAAGCTGCGATGTGCGCTTGGGGCAAGACACCTGGGCCAAAACATGCCGGTGTCTCTGGGCTCCTTCGTCCGCTGGCACCGGCCGGAGCTGAACACACGCACAGAGTATGGTTTCCACTTCGGGTACTCGCTGGGCAACATGCGTCTGCCCACCTCCCAGGCAGCAGCAGAGCGCCAGGCAGTGGAGGGTGTCGGGGATGGTGGGGAGGCCGCTGCTGCTGACGCCGCGGCTGCAATCCGCTTGGGCCTCGGCTCAGCTGATGAGGAATCCAGGAATCAAGCACCTGCTCGGTGGAAGCTGCCTGACGGAGATGAGGTGCTTTTGGTGGGCGATGATTGTGGAGGTGTCTCTGTGATCACGTTGAAGCGTGGCTTGTGGCGCATCGGCCTTCGCATGGGCCGCTTAACGGAGTCGGTGTTCGAAGCCGATGTGGCCCGCCAACCGGCCAGCCGTAGCGGGGCCGGCAATGGCGAAGATGGAGATGGTAAGCCTGCCCTGGAGTATGTCAGTGAGGAGCAAAAGAAGGAAGCCATGCGCAAACGACTGCGCAGCGGCATGCGGTGGAGCCTCGATGCCACACAGGCCAAGGTCAGCGCCTCCAGAGCGCAGTCCGCACGGCACCGCACTGAAAGCGACACAAAAGAGGAAGACACTCGTGCCTCCCGTAGCGCTTCAGCCAGAGGAGCTGCAGGTGATGACGAAGGCAGCGCTGAGGGTGAAGAGGCAGCCTCTCGCCAGCTGCAGGGCCCTGAGGACGACGGGCGGGTGGGCGAGGCTGAAGCCCGCAGCAAGCACCGGGTATACAAGGAGCACTTGGACGGGGTAAGCATTTGGCGCTTCGTTGCGCACCCTAATGCTGGCTGGGTGAACAAGGTGCATTTCGTGCCGGACCTTGCTGCTGTGGTTTCCTGTGCCGTGAACGGGCATGTGCGGGTATGGCCCATCTCTGGCCTCAAGGCGCTGCCACAAACACTTGCTCAGTTTCAAAAGCATCTTCATCTGATCCAGGAGAGCTCCAAGACTGCTGAGCGCAGCCGACAGGCCAGAGGGCACACCGCATTGAGCAGCAATGACACAGTCGCGGCTGCCGGCACAGACATCGTGCCGACTGTGGCCACATTATACCCCAGCAAGCGCATCATCGGCATCGCTGTGCCCTTGAATGTCGAGTTTGTCGTTAAGGGTGGTTACAGGGCTGGCGAGGTGGGCCCAGTCCCCCGGTCAGCCACCAACGCCAGCAATCCAAACTCTGCCGACGCGAATTTGCGCATCCTCAGTGAGCGGCCTGACAAGCTTGTCGAACTACTGCTGCAGCAACATGCTCGCATGTCCTCCAAGGGCTCCATGGCTGCCATCCGTGCCGGAGCCGGTGCCGCCGAATCCAGCCGTTCTCAAGAAGCGCAGTTTCAGTCAGGGTCGATTGTTGCAAAGACAGACTCTGGTGTGCGTGGCGCAGGGATTGTCGGTGGGGACGGCCAGTCCTCTGCGGGCTTGACACTTATGCATGGGTGTTCCATCTCGAGCATCTCCTGGTCAGCAGCGTGTTCTGCTTTCGCGGTTGCAGCTGCGGGTGAGCGATGGGTCGTCGTGTATTCCCCGTTTAACGACCACAAGCTGGCATTCCTGCCAAACCACACTGCCCCTGTAAGCGACCTGCGCTTTTTGGACCTGACCAGGCAGCTGGTGGTGTTGACCAAAGAGTGCACCATGCGTGTGTGGTCCAGCCGCAATTTCCGCTCAAGCGTCGCTTTTGCAGACCCGAAGCTCACGTCGCCAACCCCCGTACTTGCGTCCCGGTGGTCGCCTCCCCTGTGCGTCCACCCGCGCACCCAGGCGCTGATGACGTTCACCAAAGTGATCACTGTGTGGCCCATGCGCAGTGCGCCCACCCAGGGGGCTGGGGCTCCCAAGGGCCTGACGCAGATGACAGAGTCACACGGCGCCGCACATGTGTACGCTACTGCGTATAACAACACCTTTCACGAGCTTATGGTGTTGGAGCGCTCTGATTCCCGCCGGGCCGTGGTGTGGGATGTGTTGACAGGTGCCGCCGCGTCTGCCATCGAGGACCCGCATGGCAATGCCACCACCACAGCTGGCGCATTTGACGCCGACCAGCGCAGGCTCATCACTGGCGGAGCGACTGGGGATTTTCTCAGGGTGTGGAACTTCCACGATGGCGATCTCATGCGAGAATACGAGCTGAAGCTGCCAGACGCTGCAGCGTATGCAGCTGCGGCAGCAAAGCCCAACAGTGCCGGCAAGTCAAAACACATTCAGGCCGTGCCATGGGCTGAAGCCACGCACACCTCTGCAGATATAGTGCGTGTACTGGCTGTGAAGCGGGTGAACCTGTCCACCTCCTCGCGCACCGCTGGCGATGTGGGGGTCAACAGTGCAGGGGGGGGCATGGACATCACCAAGATTATCGTGGCTGCCACATCCGATGGGCGATTGTATATATTCCAAGATGCTGGTACTGCTACACTAGGTGGTGATGATGAGGCAGCTGCTCCTGAATCTGCTGCATCTAGCGCCTCCAAGCAGAGGGGGGCGGCTGGACGGGAGAGGGGGGGTATAGTGGACCCCATGATGACGGCAGGGGGCAGCAGCAAACAAGGCAAGCGTGCCAGTGCGAAGCAGCAAGATGCCTTGAATGATTTGAATGCTAGCCTGTCCGATGCGGTGGGTGGAGGCGTGCTGAACATGGGTGACTCGACCATAGCTCTACGGCGAACGCGGGGGGAAGCCCACGGCAGTGCCGCCATGCACCGCTCAGGTGAAGACGATCCTGGACACGATGTCGCCTTGATGGACACTTTGGCTCGGCATGGTGCAGGGCTGCGCCTGCGCATTCGCAGCGACACCTCCACTGCCGTCCAGCGGGCAAAAGCGCTTGCGCTGAGGTCGTCCATCATGTCGCGTAGTCGGGCCAGCCAGCGCCACCATGCTGTGCTGAATGCGATCACCGACGGGGACGGCCCTGCGGAAGAAAGCAAGATGCGGGTGCAGGATGTGCCTGTCACAAGCGCTGGCTTGTCACATAGGGTGCTGGATGATCACATGCTGCAAGCGGATGGCCTGCCCCCAGCAGGACAGCCCCTCATGATGGCACCTACAGCGGGGGATTTTGCTGAGGGCCGGGCACATGCCGACGCCTTGACAGACATGGTGTATGTACCGCCGCATTTCGCAGCGACATCCTCAGCAGACGGCACTGTGTTCCTGTGGTCACTGGCCACTGGGCGCTGTCTGCGCTGCATCTACAAAGGCCACCCAAAACGCACTGCAGCCATGCGAGCTGCTCGCGAGCGCCTGTTGGGAGACGAAACCGAAGCTGCACAGCGCGCAGCATGGGTTCAAGCCAAGCAGCAAGCTCTGCTTCGGAGGGGACTGCATGCCTCGGCTGTATTTCCCAAGGCGGAGCTGGAGGCGATGGTACGTCGCACGACAGGCTTCACGGGGCGAGCATTCCTGCAAGGCGATGCAAACGTAGACAGCAACTTGAACTCGCAGCTGGAGCTGACAAGCGCCGCCTCCGGTCCCGAGCAGCCCAAGCTGGGCACTCCACAAGACAGAAAGCAGCTGGACGTGGCATCAGGCCTGCTGGGTGCATCAGCTGCCGGAATCGAAGCACTGGTGTACCTGCCCAAGTTGGCTTCCCTGGCAGGCGGGGGAGATGACGGAGGGCTGCGGGTGTGGCTGTCAGCAGATCCACAGCACTGGCAAGAGTACTCTGCCCTGTGTCGCCCGCGGGAAGGCATCACCAAAATGACCACCGACATCAATGGGGATTTCTTGGTTGTGGGGGACAGCGCCGGCTACGTGAGCATCTGGGACATTGTGTCCAGCGCCCCAGGCAGCGCCACATGGGGTGGCACTGCCGCCCAAAGCACAAGCAGCACCTCGCAACTGTCCACACATTCGTCACTGGCATCTTCCACCGTGAGCTTAATCGGCGAAGCCCCTCGCGGACATGGTCCGTGTGCCATTCCTGGGCACTTGAGAATCCTGGCACACTGGCATGCACATAGCAGCAGTGCATTTGTGGCACGAGACATGTTCATGGGGGCCACTGCAGGCACCACATCCACTGATGAAAAGCCTCGCATCGCTGCGCTGTCTGTGGTCGAGTCGCCTCTGCTCATGGACGCATTCTTGGCTACAGCAGCAGCAGCGTCTGCAGTGAAGTTGTGGACGATGGGCGGTCAGCTTGTAGGCGTGTTTGGCCACAGCAGCATGGGTCACTGGGACCTGCAGCGCCCTGAGACCTTCTGGTATGTGCAGCAGGCCCAGGCCATGGCGGAGAGTGTGCAAGTGAAGCTGGACACCATCGTCACACGCCGCACAGCCAAGGCCTCCAAGAGCGCCACGGACGGTGAAGGAGACGAGGATGATGTGCAGCCCGAGTCATCCTTCGCCAGCCATGCCCGCAGCGAGCCCAGCGGAAAGCAGGGCGGGGGGGGGGCAGCACAAGAGAGCAGCCGCACCGGAGGGGGTGGAGTGGATCAAGAGGAGGAGCTGGAGCTGATGAGGCAGCACCAGTGGCTGCGGGAGATCTTGCAGGGTACCAGTACACTTGTTGAGTTGCAGCACTTCTCCCTGCAGCAAGTGCAGCTGCGCGCCGCTGCAGCTAGAGGCACTCCTGCAGCTGCGTCTGCTGATGCCGCACTGGCACAAGCCCGCAACGTACCGTACACACTGCCGCTGGAACGAGAAGTGTACCCAAAGTACGTCCCAGCCGACAAGCGCTGTGCTGTGTTTCTGGCAGAGGGTGGGCCAAGCATCACTCAGGTGCAGCACGCCGACGGGAGCCAGAGTAGTTCAGCAAGCATGGTGTCACAGGCACGCAGCGCTGCAAGCCACAGTGCACTCGTACATGGTAGCCCATCTGCAGATGTCCCCCTGCCCAAGCCAGGGCAGGTTTGGGTGCAAATCGCCGTGGAGGGGGGCATCCGGGCCCGAAACAGTGCGCGCGAAGTGGCCGGCCAAACCGGTGCTGTGGAAGCTGACTGCGACAGCACGCTTGCAACAGGGCTGTGGAGTGGAGGCTTGAACTTGGGCCAGGTAGTGTCGCTAATCACAGTCGAACGCGTCACCAAGGATGCTGTCATTGGGTGGGACGGCTCACCCAGTGGCTCCTGGCTACCCACTTTCAGCGCAAACGCCAACGGTCCCGCCAGTGGCGCTTCCCGCTTGACCGTTCTTGGTGGCGAAAAGGCGTCGGGGGCAGGTGGCGGCTGTCGCCGTGTGATGGTTCCCCTCCAGGAGCTTGTGGCTCCAGATGTGCGGGACGGGTTCCCCTGGCTCATGCATGCAGCGCTGTCTGCTCGTGTCGAGCGGGTATTCTTTCCATCGGCAGCGGACATATCAGCTACCGTGAAGCGACACCTGGAGGCAGTCGGGACAGCGCTGGACGGGCATGGCAATCTCAGGGCGCAAACACCATCCCGGAGTGACTCCAGGGCAGCCTCGCGGGCTGGCAGCACTCAGTCAGGAGACGGGCAGGATGAAGAAGCAGGGAGCGGCAGCGGGCTGGCTTCGTCCAATGTGCGTCGCGTGCGCAGTCTGCGTAAGGGGGGCAGCGGTCGCTGGGGGGGGCGTGGGTCGAGCTCCTTGCGGGGAAACCACAACGCGCTCACCATGACAGCAGAAGGCCGGGCGGCGCTGGCACTACAGGGCGCCGCCAAGGGCTTCACTGCAGCCCTGCAGCGCATGCACCCCAGCATGCAGCAGCTGGTGGCTGCTTGGGGCGCCCAGCTGCCTGCCTTCACCGGACAGGAGGAAAGCCCAGCCGGGGAGGCAACGGGTAAGTCATTTGACCCCTGCTGCAGCACAGCTGGGTGGGACGATGCAACACTGGCTGCCATCGCAGAGCCGTATAAGGTCATGAGCGTGTACGTGGCCGTAGCTTCTACCCAGCAGCAAGTCTCTTCAATTGGCCGATCCGAGTCTGATGCTGTAGGGGACGCGAAAGTCGCCCGTCCTGCAGTGAAACATGTGCTGGAGCTGCGTGTGAGGGACTTGAGCATGACTGAGCGCTGCTTGCCTGCATTGCCAGCAGCCCCCGCAGAGACCGTGCTTCCTTTGAAGGGTGGGGCGCCAGCCTTCCCCGTGCCATCTGGGGTAGCGTCAGGACTACAGCTGGGCTTGGTGCACGACTGTAGCGTACTCATGGACGGCTCTGGGACTAACGCCCTGGCCGGCATGTCAGCACCTCGCGGCGTGTCTCGCCCTGGGTGGCTTGTGCATCCCATCGGCAGTCTTCCGGCCCGCCATGCACATGCGTATGATGCGTTCAGTGCTCCCAGCGTATTGCGTCGATCGTTGTCGCTGTACCGGCGAGATGCCGCGTGCGCCTATCGCACCTGGGGCTGGAGCACTGCTGCGGGGGGGGGCTCTGGTGTGCGTGCCTTGTGGGGCGACTACCTGCGGACCTGCCGCTCATCCAATAGGGCTATGCGGCAGGATCTCGCCCCATCCAAAGCAGCATTGTTTACTGTGCGGCAACTCCAGCATTCCTCGTCCGTGGACCTGTCCCCACTGGACGCATCAGGCCCAGGCCCCAGCACAACCACCCACAGGGGCCGTCCACAGAGCCTACTTGAATCAGGCATACCCAAACACCCCCATTCGAAACAGGTGCAGCGAGCGACCGATCAGTCTCATGCAGAGCACCAAGCTGCTCCAGCTGCTCCGTTTTCTGTCGCTAGCAGCGCAGATCTCCAGCAGCAGTCAGTCGCATCTTTGGGCGCCACCCTTGTTGAAAGCGCAAGTGAAAAGGGGCATGCTATCGCTACATCAGTGGGTGCTACTAGTTTGGGCGCCAGCACAGCTCGGCACTTGTTTGGCGGCGCCAGGCCATCCTCTCCCGCCCAAAACAGCTATTCCGGACGAAGGGATTCTGCCCGCCCGCCGTCTGGGCTGAGCGAAGCAATGTCTGAGGCCAGTGAGCTGCAAGCTATACAAGATGGCGCCACGGGTCTAGATGAAGCTGCAGATACCTCTTTGGGACAGCCCCCCAGCTTAATCGGTTTGCTCACCGCACATGCAGACAACGACTACGGCGCAACAGGGGAGACCCCCCGCCAGCGAGCGCTGCGGCGGCGTACGCGGACTCGCATGGGTCTGGCGCCTGAGGTGGAGGATGCCACTGTGGCCCGACAGGTGGGTGCGGCTCTGCAGGTGCTGCAGCGCCACCACCAGCGGGTGCAAAGCGAGTATGAGAGCAAGGTGCGCTCGCAGCACGAAGAGGCAGCCTCCCTCAGCATACAGAAAGAAGAAGCCGCCTTCCAACAAGTGGAGGGGCCAAGTCTGCAGCAAACCACCAAGCGCGCCAGCAGCCTGAGCTTCGGAAATTCCTTCGCAGAGACGTCTGCAGACGGGGACATGGGGGCGCACACAGGGCGCACAAGCCCCATGCCGTGCGATGATAGCACTGAAGATGGTGGAGATGCAGACACCGCAGGCGCGGCCATGCTGAGCTTGCCCGCAAATGGCGGCGGGGACGAAAGGTGCGCACCCTGCGAAGCTCGGCACAAACACTTGCAAGATCTTCACCCACATATAATTATTTTTGCAGTTCTGAGCACGAAATTGTGCGTAGAGATGACTCAGCCACGGCCGCCGCGCGGCGACTGGGCAGGGCGCCAGCCCTCGCCCGTGTGCTCGGGCACGACTTCGACTCGCGCACCCAAGCGGTGTTTGACACATTTTCATTCCTGCGACGCAGCATGTACGTCTTACTTTGTGTGCTTGCACGTCAGCTCCCCTTGACACCATTTGTTTGCAGAGCTGCCTCATCAGCCACCGCTCACGCCGAGGCCACAGCCAACATCGCAAACCAAGACGTGGCAGAATCACGCACGGCACAGCGCCAAGGAACTGCTCCTGCGGGCAGCAGCGCCGCTGCAGGCAAGTCCAGTCTGCAGCCTGGGTTGCGAGCCCAGGTCGCCATGGGCTACGGCTCCTCGGTGCTTCATCCCGAGCACTTCGGCTTCGACCCCCATGCACGACAGTACATGCCGCATGGTCCGGGTGTGAGACGAAAGTGGCGCACCTTCGCTGAAGAGCAGGTAGATGCAACGATAGATCGTCCCGACAGTCCCCCCAGTGACGGCGGCGAGGATGGAAATGCCGACATGCACCCAATCATCGCGAAGTTCAGCCCGCGCCCCTCAAGCTCAAGGGCTGGCCGCAGCAAAAGCTCCGCTGCGGCCAAGGCGAACTACGATCCAGCTGACCTAGCTGGGCGCAAGAAGATTGGCCCTGCAGCAGCTGCAGCGCGCGCCAGGGCTGCGCGACGGCGCCGCTTCGGTGCCCGGCGATCTGGAATGCAGTCGTCAGCTGCGACCAGCGACGCACGCAAGGCACGGGAGGAGCAGCACCGCTTGCAGGAGCGAATGCGGATCACTGCCCTAGCTACAGATGCAGTGGACGATATTCCACTGCACATGTCCACCCAAGGTGTTCTTCGCATGTCGCGTGTTCCGCCTTCGCTGCTGGACACGACCCCACGCGGCTTGAGGCAGTACCTGCCTGACTACCTGAAGATGCACGAGATGCCAGTATCCATGCATCAGCTGCCACGGGAGGGCCACAGGCTGGTGCCTCGTTCCAGCACAATGACGGAGCGCATAGCATCGCTTTACCCAGAGTACCAGGCTGACTACGCGGAGGCAGTGTCCATGCTGCCTGGGCGCTCTGGGGGGGAGACTGCCAAGGCGGTGGAGCGTGCCCTGCGAGGGGCAGCCCCGCACGAAGCACTGCGTCCCAATGTCATGGACGAGCTGGATGATGGCACAGCCCTGGGCGTGGCAGAGTACTTGCGGGAGCGGCTGCTGAAGGAGGACAGGGTCCCTGTGCCGGAGCTTGACTTCGGCGCAAGCACTGACGCAGGACAGGGCAGCCAGGGCGCTCCAGTGAAGCACACCAAATCTGGATTGGGCAACTTATCGCCTGCGAACGCACACCGACAAATTCGGCGTTAGGCGTGGGCACTGCGTCCTTCTGAAAGCCCAGTGGCCGCATGCCCCCTTTGACGGCACATGACACCGCACAGGGCCGACAGCAGTCCAAAGCGGAGCGAGGCGAAGTAACAGGCCTAGCCAACATCAACTTGAGCATGTGGAAAAAAGTTGGGCATTTCCAGGGGGCCATCCATGTGATAGAAAACCCCTGCATTTCGGCAAAAACCGGCCGCTGTCAAGACCATGTGAAAAATAACCCCCATTTTTTTCGTCGGTCGGCAGGCTGAAAAAAATCTGGCTTGGCCTGAGTAAAGATATGTACAATAAACAGACTTTCTACTTGCTTTGGTTTTTTGCTGTCTGTTGTGGGTTGGAACACAGCCTGAGTACATGATGGCTTTGGAGGTGAGCTGCGCCGTAACGGCACTGCGCCGAAACGACCACGAAACCCTTTGCACGACTGTCTACAGGTTCATACAGAGTACCAGGCGCGTCGCTATTTTGCGACCTACTGCTCTTGTGGGTGCCTTTTTTTCTTGGTAACGACTGTTCTCACTCTTCTGCTTCCGTTGTACATTGGTGTGGCTACGTTCGGTATGTAGAGCTGAAACTGTGGCACGTTGCCTTGTCAAATTCATCTGTGCTGCTCAGGCTTTTGGGAGAAGGATGCGTTGTTCTACGAGCAACCTGAAGTTCAATTTCAAAACAAGCTGATTCTATTCGCTGAGGTTTGTGAGCCATCTCGTGTGCTTCCTACTTGGCATCACCCAGACATTGCTGCAGGGGACAACGACAAACAGTGATGGCTCAACGTCACCTCTGAGCCTGGTGTACACAACATCGCCAGCTGCGAATAGTTTGTTTGGTGGCTCTGTACGCCAAGCACTTCTGCAGTCCACACCAAGCTTTGACAACTCAGATGGGAGGCCAGATGCTTGGTCAGTCTCTGCAGCTCTACCACTGCAAGACTCGGAGAGCATCACATCTGTTCAAATGGCTACATTCTTTGATTTTACAACGCATGTACGTACAAGCCTTCGTGCACAAGCCCCACCGATGCATGACCTCCAACAAATCCACACACAGGACGTCGCGCGTGTGAAAATGAACGGAATGCTTGCCATGACTGCGTCCAGCCCTGTGGCAGGCAGCGCTGCAACAGTGTATGGCACAGTGGCCCTGCGGCAAGCCTCTCGCGTGCCTGCTGCGCAAGGGTTCCTCCTTGCAGATGGGGACACGCAGCTTGTGGATCTGGACAATGTGGCTAGCAGCAGCGACATCAGCCTGTCGGCATTGATGCGCGCCTACAGCTCGCGCAACTGTACGTCGGCACCCTGCATGCCAAGCGCACTCATTTGTTCCAATGCTGTGTATGTGCAGACACGATGGTGCTGGACACGCTTGGCCCAGCGGTGTGGGAGGCGGATGGCAGCGCCCCTGTGCCGGGGGCCCAAGCCATCAACACGGGAATGACAGCGCAGCGCACATTCACAGCCACCATTGTAGCACGAGTCAGCACCATTCCCATTTGGTAAGTGCTTTGGTGGGTCCACAGATCTGTTTTGCCCTGAACACCCCCTGTCACGCTGCAGGGTGCGTCCTCCAATGTCTCAAATCCTCAAGGGCGGCCTGATCCAGTACCTGGCTTTGTACTTCATCGTATACTATATCTTCCGCTTCATCAACGTGAGTCGCTTCCCGTGATCAGCAGCTCGCTGGGCGCACCTGCTGACACTGCTGCGTGTTGTGTGCAGAGCTACTTATACGGGGAGGGCCTGGTGTCCACACTTCGCCGGGACGATCTGCCCGGAGGCCGCAAAGCACACATGAGCTGAGGCGCATGAGAGATGCGCAAAATGTGCTTGGCATGGAACACGGCGGATGCTTTAGTCAAGTGGCTTCATTTTAGCCAGCTTCAAGATGTGCTCTGAATCCGTGTTGGCAACAGCGCCCAAGTGGATGATCTCACTCACTGCCACTAGAACTTTTGCTCTCGAGGACTCCAAGCTGTCAGGAGTAACAATTCCTTCCAATACATCATGTAGGACTGTTTCGAACACCGGCATCAGCTCTTCTACTGCAATCCACGCTTGGTGCGAGGAAAATTCAGGGAGTTAATGTGCTCACAAACTAACAGGTTTCTTCATCAGCATCTTCTTTTGCTGATAGAATCAACACCAAGCCAGGTATATTCTTTATGGCTAACGTAAAATCTCTGCATCAATATGTCATGAGCGGTTGCTGAAAGCAGTCATGAGCGGCAGCTGAAAGTACCCCGCATGAGAGAATAATATCTGGGCCTGGTCTCCGCCCCACAATTCTTGCGTGGCTTCCGCGAATAACTCTTCCCTCTCTGCTTGGGCGTCAATGTCACAGTGCACGAAGTGGAGGGAAATGAGCTGCACAGCTGAGTCACTGTTGAGAACATGGAAGGAGGTGATTGCCATTGCGCTGAAGGCAGTCAGATCAACACCCAGCCCAAGTTAGTGAATGTGCAGGCACAGTGTATCACGGAGAAGTGGAAACAAGCACCAGTGGAGTGTGATCAGCACCAAATAGAATGAACACGGCACACAAACCTGGTGGCTGGCCTCGGAGTAGCAGCTGCTTCAAACGGGCTCAGTGCCCCACCGGTACCCCCCGAGCCCACACAACTCGGTCGGATGTGCCAGGGCTTTCCCAGGCGAAAGTTGGGCAGGTGCAAGCCTGCCAATCAAGCAAAAGTCCATGCACTTCCCTGCTCATCACTGGGATTTAGCGTGCAGCCTGCTGCCCGAAGGAGTCACGCAGGGGGCGCACCAACGGGGGGGGGGGTGACAGGGACACACTAACCCCCGTTCATTTTCAAAAGCACCCATGAACATGCGGTTCATAGCTATTGAGCTTGCGTGCATGGGTCGCTTTCGCAGAAACGTCAAGCGGCACGACCTGCTAGCCGCAACAGGCACTCAAAAGGGTCTGTCCACCCAGCCATCCCCGTCGATTGCTGAAGCCCGGTTCATGGATATGGGATTGCCGTGCACCAGCCTGTGCCATAGGGACGGTGGCGCATACACAGGTGGGTCGACAGACACGCCAGGCACGCCTGAGTAGCCCCGGGAAAGAGCCACCTCGTCAAACGCAGCACACTCCTCCACTCGTCGCTCAGTATTCAACTCTGCTGGGCGCTGCACCCCGAACATGTCTCCGATCTGCAGCACGCGCACGGCGGCTGGGGAGAGCGTTTCTGCGGCTGACGCCCCTGGGGCTGAAACGTCAGGGCGAGTCACCCACGATGGTGGGCGCCATAAGGAGGATTCTACACCACCCTTGGCCCACGCCACATCGTACGTGGATGTGTGAAGAAAGTTCCTGAAACCCAGCTCCATGACGAGGGTGAAGCCAAACCAGCCTACGGATCCCATGATGGCGCCCCGTGCAACAGCTGCAAGCGGGGAAAAGTGCGTTCAGTGCGCGTGTACACACACACCACACGCGTGTACTTCATACGTACAAGATGGGATGACGTTTTTGTAGTTTGATAGGGAGGGCACGAGGGCAAACATGCTGCCACCCAGCGCACCAGCGATTAGAGCGTTGTACATGTCCTGGCGCCCCATAGCCTTGCTGAGGGCACACTCGATGCTGGCATACACTACTCCAACCATGCCAAATTGCTGCAGAGGCAGGGTGTGGGCTGCCAAGCGCCAGGGTGCGTCAAAAAGCTGCACATACCTTGGCAAACATGACACCTCGCTTAGCACTATTTCTGAGGGTTCGCTTGAAGCCGACTCGCAACTGCAGGCGAGGAGAGATGAGCGGACTCAACAAGACACACAAAATGCCATACCTGTTCTTTGAAGGACGCATCGTGGATTGAGCCGTGACCACCTTCCAGTGTGCCAATAAAAACTCCAAAGCCGAATCCACCAGCAGTGCCTGCACAGCTGCACGTCAGCATACAATACCAATATGCAAGCTGCAATACGTACCCCCAATTCCTGAAGCAAGCGTAATGAACCAACAAGTCTCATACACGCTGTCAGCACCTTTGAGAAGCCACTCCATGCGGAAATTGGCCAGGAGATCTCTCGAAATACCCGAGTCGCAGCTACTGTCCAGCTCAGCGATGGCCACTGCTGGCGTGCAGAGTACTTTAAGATGCTTTTAAAAAAATGCTTCCCTTTCCGGCCGAGAGAGAACCAAATGTATGCAGTAGACCCCCCCAACTCAGACATGTTGACGGGTTGTTGAAACCGAAATGGTTTTCAAGTGCGCGACTGTGTGGTTTTGTGCATTTTCGTGCATCTGGAGAGAAGTGTGTGCATGCAAGCCAGTTATGGTTTTCAAGCAAGAACTGGAAGCCAACAATTAAGTCAGCCTTCTTGAGCTCATCCGGACATGCAGCATGCAGGGTTCAGCTGGGGACCAGGCATGTCGCCTCCCCAAGATCTGGCTCTGATGAATGAAGATCTGTACAAGTTGGCAAAAGAGAACTTTGTTGCCGGTCAAAGCGGTGGGAGCTTGCGGGAGGTCATGTCACTTATGGTGGTGAATGCCGTGAGTTTGTAGCGAGCGACAATTTCCGCAGTTTATTGAGTGTTTACTTCTGCAGTCCAGTGCCCTGTTCGCACGCGTTTTGTTTTCATTTCTGAATGCAAATGAATTTTTCGCTGTCTCCAAGGTTCGTGAATGCGTGCATTGTCCGAAAGCACCTCAACAGCCTCGTCACGCAGCTGAATTACTTCGCTCGGTTTGGATTGGAGTTTGCGCTGTTTGTGTTTCCTGTATTGGCTACTTTCACAGTGGCTGCTGAGTTTGTCGTTCAAATTATTGTGTGCCAAGTTTTGGCTGCGGGATTCTTGCATATGTTCAGTCTTTCCCTGAGCGGCCGCCCGCTGCTATCTGCTGAAAGTCACAACAGCAAGGCCAGGAGACTGCGAGTGCCGCGCAAGCCCTTCATCACATACTATAGGGCGTGCATGCTGCTAGCCACATGTGTGGCAATTTTGGCTGTTGATTTCAATATCTTCCCTCGCCGCTTCGCCAAAAGTGAGACGTTTGGAACCTCGCTGGTGAGTCCCGTCCCCTGTGCCCGCCGAAGGGCAGAATCACATGCTGCCTGTATTGTTTACAGATGGATGTTGGAGTGGGTGCATTTGTTTTCTCTGCGGCACTAGTTTCACCACAGGCTCGCTCAGCAGGGCACTTGGAAGGGCGCAGTTGGCTTGCAAAGCTTCAAAGCGCCACAAAGCAGTGCATCGCCGCAGTCAAAGCGGTTTCGCCGATGCTGCTGCTAGGTGCTGGGCGCCTGGTAGCCACCAGGGGTGCTAATTACCAGCTGCATGTCACTGAGTACGGCGTGCACTGGAACTTCTTCTTCACAATGGCTGGAGTATCCCTTGCTTCCGTGCTGTGCGAAAGCCTGGTGGGGCTTGTGGCGGCTGCAGTCGCCCCAGGCGGCCAAGAAGCCGCCAAACGCACACAGGCTGTCTCCAGTCCTGCGCCTGCTGCACCCAAGGGTGGCTCCAGGAGTCGCTCCCATGGCCGTGCGAGAGGCTCCAAAAGCAGGGAAGAGGACGGCGACACACCCGACCTGCGTATCAAAGCGCCATCAACGGAGCGGAGCATTATTTCACCGCCAGGGCCTGCCCGGTCTGCAGCAGTTTCGGATGCTGTATATGTGCTGCTCGCGGGCATTTTGACAGTGGGATACCAATGCGCGCTGTCGTACGGCGGTTGGGAGCATTTCATCATGAATGCCCCCCGTGAGGACTTGTTTTCCGCAAATCGCGAAGGATTCATGGGCATGTTG
>Ga0307982_1000889_pt1 | contig 23991 bp, 26 predicted proteins | sample OrgLakmetagen989_FD_201847 | JGI IMG/M metagenome (GOLD analysis project Ga0307982, IMG submission 201847) | Saline water microbial communities from Organic Lake, Antarctica - #989 | ecosystem: Environmental > Aquatic > Non-marine Saline and Alkaline > Saline | place: Antarctica: Organic Lake...
CGTCTATACACCTACCTGCATTTTATGTGATGTTGTGCAGAGAACGAAGTTGTTGGTTCTTTGCATGAACTTGCTTTTCGGCCATTCTAGCTTCATAGATGGCGTGATTTTGCTTGTCAAGCCTGCAGTTTCGATCTTCTCGCGTTGCTGTCTGTTACTTTTGTCTATTTCATGTACAGGTGGACGCGACTCGTAAGCGGGAAGCGGAACGCCAGGCAGCTCGCGAAGCCGCGAGAGAGCGCCGCGAGGCCGAAGCGAGGCAGAGGGCTCAGGAGATGTACGAAGAAGCGCAGGAACAAGCGAAGGAAGAAGCACGAGCGTGGCAAGAAGAAGCAGAAGCGGTAAAGTAAACGCACTCTGAGGATTTATTTTGTTTTATCCTTGAAAATAATGTACTTGTGCCATGTTTTGTTTTTCGAATTTTAGTTTTTCGGACTTTTGACCTCATCCTCTCCTCATTTGCTTTCTCACCACTATTCATTTCCACACAATTATTGGCTACCCTATGCAACAACACCGCCAACAATAGGCCCGGCAAGCCGAGAGAGCGGAAGCAACAGAAGCGAGAGAAGCGTCAGTGTTTGAAAAGCGGCGCGCAGAAGAAGACGCAGAAGCGCGCCGGCGGTACCGGTGAGTCATTATATTGCTTGCTTTATGTTTGCGTTATTAATTTCAAGACAAACATAATGATAGATGTACTATCTTTGAAGTCTTCACGGTTTTCCTTCTTTGTAGACCACAACTAATTTGTCCCGTTTTTCATCTTCTCCCAATCTGCTGTTTCAGGTCCGCGCAAGAGTCCGAAGCCGCCGAAGAGGTGCGCGTGAAGGCTGCGCTGGCAGCGGCCGCTCGAACGGCGCGTTTGGCGAGAGAGAAAGAGGCCGCGCAGGCGAAGGCGAAGAAAGCAAGGGAGGCGAGCCAGCGCGAAGCAGAAGTCATTCGAAAGCGGCAAGAAGAAGAGGCAGAACGGGCTCGCAAGGACCTCATAGCGCAGCAGAAAGCGGACCAAGAAAGAGCCAAAGCCACAGCAGCGCAAGCAGCAGCCGCGGCCTCGGAAGCAGCTGCCGCGGCTACTGCCAGACGGCAACAGAGGGAGGCCGAAGCTCAGGCGCGGGAAGCAGCAGTGCTGCGACGGCGGCAAGAAGAGGAAGACGCGGCGGCACGCGCCCGTTACAGCGAAGCGACGATCAGCGAGCGGCAGGCCACCACCAAAGCGGCACTGGCCGCCGCGGCGAGAGCGAGGATGGCCGAAGAAATACGACGCAAAGGCGAAGCGGCCAAAGCCCAGGAGAAAGGGTTCTTGGAGCGGCAGCGCATGTGGGAGGGCAAGTCGTATGGGGTAGGCGTGCAGTGGGAGGGGAAACCATTTGGAAACGACAACGGAAGCTCTGACGATGATCAAGATGCTGAGAGCGATGGCAAATACAACGAGAACTACGCTAGCGATGACGACGACGATGACAATGACGGCGATGCAGACAGAACTGGTGGCATGCAAGGCGGTGCGTCGTCGAGTATGTTTGGAGCGAGCGAGCTGGAAAAGATTCGCAAACGCGCAGCCGAAGTGCACGCCGCCGCTACCGAAGCACGGATGGCCGAGGAAGAGGCCACCGCTGCGGAGGCAGAAGCAGCAGCAGCCGCAGAAACACTGGCGGCGCTCCAGCGGCACAAACGGTCCGAAGCTGCCGCAGTAGCAGCGCGAGCTGAAGCAAGGAGAGAAGCAGAAGCGAAAAGAGAAGCAGCGGCAGCCGCATCTGGAGATGGCTCGAAGGCACAAGATGACACTGAAAAGAGCAACATTAGTGAGCCTAGCACGACAACTGGGGCCTCCTCGGAGACACCGTCAGCTGAAGCGGGAGCAGCAGCGGCCAAAGGAGCAGGCCCAAGAAGGCCAACACCGGACGGCCTCTCAAGTGGAATGCGCACTTCCACGTTTCGCGTCATGTCCAACGGAAAAGTGGTGCATGATGATCAACCGCCGCCGCAGCAACAACAGAAGAAGAAGGCGGTGTGGTCGGATTCCGAGGACTCCTCGGATGACGGCGAGTCTTCAGACGAGTCCGAGCACGAGCATGGCCTCGACCGGAATGGCCCTGGGGTGGGGCGGCGATCCGGCATGCATGACAGCAGTAGCAGCAGCAGTAGCAGTAGTAGTGGCAATGGGAAGGCAGAAAGAGGTGGAGCCAATGGTCATGATGAAGCCAAAGACCACCATGGGCAGTCCCACGATAGGTGGGCGCCGAAAGGGTTCATGAACAAACCACAGAATACCAGCAGGAGCAGTAGTACTGATAAATCTAGCAGCAACACCGCTGGCAGCAACAATCGCTTCAACGGATCATGCCCTACTGACGTCACTGCCTCAGCCTCGGGAGCTCACACGGTACATGTAGCCTGGACCCCTCCATTTCTGCCGCCACATCTGCGCCAAGCCACGCAACAACAACACGAAGATGGAGGAGGGCCTTCGCCACTAGCTGCGCGGGCGTATGCGCTGCAGTGGCGGTCGGTAGTGGCGGGTTACGAAGGCAGGCTAGCGCCTTGGTCGGAGGCTACGGTGAAAGCACATCGGGTGGTGAAGGTAATGTGTTTTGGTTACTTGAATATTTTTGTTGGGCACGAATGATTGTATTAAGTTTTTAGGAACAAATTGTACTTTTGACTTCATGACTTCATAAATACTGTCTGTTTACATTGCGCATTGGAATTACTTCGCAATTATTGTTGATTTTGCTGATCTTCTTCTAGAAAAACTTGGCTGCCGACACGATATACGAGTTTCGCGTACGAGCGATGCGACCCGTAGTGAGCACTTGGAGTGAATCGGTAGCAGTGCTCACGGGATCGAACAACGACGACGACGGCCATGACAATGGCAACGACAAAGCTGACTCCAGTGTTGACGCGAACAGCATGAACAGCAGCAACTTAGGCCAGAGCCCCATCAGGACCTCGAAGAGTGGCAGCAGGCCGTCAACTTCATCAGCAACGCCTTCTCCTAGATCAAGGCCTGCGCCTTCTTCAGCATACCCGTTTGGGAGCCCTGATTCTGAGCAACCATCACACACTGCCTCTTCCTCTTCCTCACCTTCTGCTCCATCTTCTACCACTACATCAACTCCATCGTCGTCGTCTCCCTTTACATCTGCAGCTGCCGTGGCGGGTGGCGGGCGTGCCTCCGAAGAGCTATTGGCGAAGCTAGGGCCCTCCTTTGTGGGGGCATGGGCGGAAGTCCAGGCCAAGTTTGAAGCCGGCGCGGACGAGCCAACCTTAAGAAGAGCCCTGGAAGAAGTAAGAGGACGAGAAATTGAGGGTTACTGCTAGTAAAGAAAAAATCGTACTCCCTTTATTTTGCGCGTACGGTTGCGAGATTCGATATATTTTGCGATATATCGATGGTTGAGTTAACCTTCTTTTTACTTTCTACCTCATCAATTCACTTTAAACCTTCATTCTTCATTGTCATTTGATTGGTATATCCGCTTTGCGGTCTCTTTCCCCTTCAGATGGCGGAACGCTTCGTGGCTGACGCAGACCCGAAAGAAGCCCAAGCAGTGCTTGAAGCAATGGCGCGAGCGGCTCAGGTAGATGACATTTACATGCTACAAGAATTGACGTAGAGGCCTGATGTATTGAGCATCCAAACAAATGAGCTGAAAACAACGACACTGAAGAGATTTACAAAAAAATAGAAGTGCTCACATGCGAGATGCTTTGGTTAATTTACATCCAATCTTCTTGCTTTGACTTTATCTGCATCCTATCCTCTCTTATCGACTTGTAGGAGAACCTCTCGACTGCTACTAGCCGTACCTCCGCCACAGCGCCAGGCAGCAGTAGCAACATGGACCCGTTATCGCCGAATGCCTCGCCAGCTTCTCCTTCTTCGGAATCGAAGAGCACAGTTGAGAAGAGTAGCAATAGCAGTACTAGTACTAGTAACGCAAACAACAGCGACCAAGCTCGGCACATACCGCGAAGTCCAAGGCCTAGCCCTTTCCGCAATCGTTCGGCTGCTCACCCTAGTAGCTCCAATGACATTGGCACGCCGTCAGCTGCTGAGAAGGCTGCAGCGGAGAAGGCAGCGATGGCCTCTAGTGGCTTTGAACCTTCTCCGGTAGCGTCGGTAGTGAGTCCAGGTGCATCCTCTAGTAGCGAACCCGGAGGCAGTGGTGGTGGCAATACTAGCAGCAATAGTAATAGCCGACCAAGCAGCAGTAGACCAAGCAGCAGTCAACCTACTAGTAGTCGACCTGGCAGCAGTCGCGGCGGTGCCGCTAGAGCAGCTTTAGATGCTGCCGCTCGAGAGAAGGCCGCAGCAGAAGAACAGGCGGCAACGAGAGACGAGCTTGACAAAGAAGAAGCCGCAGCAGTGGCTGCAGCTCTGAATGCCATCGAACGAGAAGCCAAAGAATTCGCAGCTGCTCGACAAGAGGGAAGAGCAGAGCAGAACTCCACGTTTTCGGAGGGAGGGATCAATTTGGAGGTGGGGTTTACTTAAGGAGAAACAAGGGCGCGCAGTTGATTCAGAGGGACACTTAGAAAGAGATGTGTGACTACTTCTATGCACATCAGGTTCTTTGCAAATCTTTCATTTGTATTCATTTACATTCCTTCCTTTGTATTCATTTTCAACTGTCATGCCATGAAAACAGAGTGCCTTTGCGCAATCTGAAGCGACCTCTAGCATGAGAAATGATACGAACCGTCGGCAGGACATCTCAGAAGAAAAGAAGGCAGAATCTTTCCAGTCCGATAGCGACATCGATAGCGCTGATGACGACGATGACGACGACTTAATTGCTGAGGAAGTTGTCACTCATGCTGCTGCTGCCGCCGCTGCAGCTGCTTCCCAGCGTCGCTCTCTGCAATTGGTGCCCCCCTCTGTAGGGCCAGCAGCGTCGCTGGCGTACCGCCACGTGTGTCGCGCAGAGCCTTTTGATTGGTCCCCCATTGTCGGCACCGTCGGCTGCGCCCGAGACGTCGAGGCCGTGGCTACATGTGGCCCTTGGCGCAAAGTGAAAGTCCACAAGCTAGCGCGCAGCAGCAGGAGAAAGAGTAGGAGAAGGAGAGAAAGAAGGAGAAGGCGCAACGGTCAAGTTGAAGATGACAGCGACGACAATGACGGTGATGACAATGACGCAGGTCTCTTGTCAGGTCGCTGCGACGGGTTTGGGTGGTGTTTTGAAGGCAGTGGGAATAGTGGAAGTGCACACCTCGTAGACCTAGCGTCGCCGCCGGTGTCACCTAGCAACGTCTCGGCCGCTGTCAGTGATGAGAGCAGCCGCGGTAGCGACGAGGGCGAAGACGAGCAGAGCGGAGACGATGACTTGTATGGAACCAGCATGGGGAGAAACGAAGCAGCCTCAGCAGCCGCAGCAGAGGTGGCGGCTGCAGAAGCAGCAGCTGCGGGCTACGCGAGCGGCCGTGGCGGAGGTCTTTGGCACGCGCGAGAAGACGACAGCGGCCACGTGTACTACTGGAACGATTTGACTCACGTAAGTATTTTCGGGTATTTTCGGGTTGTGTCTTAGTGAAAATTGGTACTTGAGGAATTAAGATAAGAAGAACATACGTGGTTTGCACGCTGCGCCTATTACTCGGAGTTTCATAACATTGTACTCTGCATCTGTCTCGTTTATCTGCGTGCAGGCGACTTCATGGGTGCCTCCTGCCTGGGTCGAAGAATTCGACGAACAAACCGGCTGCGTTTACTACGTCCGCGTTGGAGGCGCTGCTGACAGCGGTAAATGGAATATACGTGGAGTCATAGTACTCCTGCTCCTGTGAGCACTCTTTTGCTTTTTTTAATGCTTGATTTCGATGAAAAGCAATAAAGTTCACTAATATTGAATGCGGTGGGATGTGTACTTGAACTCTTGCTGCTTACTCAGGTGCTGAGCACGATGGGTTTGGTGCGGAGGATGGCAGTGCAGGAGGTGCGGCAAGCATGCACCAATCTGCGCAATTCGCGAGCACTTGGCGGGTCCCTGTAGAAGGCGCGCTCGCGCGAGGGCCCATGGAACAAGAATTTCCCGCTGGAGGTTTCAGAAAGGGGCATGGCGGTGGCATGCGCCGTCATCCTCATCATCAAGTCGGAGGACCATTCACGCCCAGTGGTATGCCAGACGAAGTCATGGACGAAGACTACGAGTGGGACAATGATGAGTACGGAGAAGAGGGCGATGAGGACGACGACGATTCAGCAGAAGAGCTTCACGGAGACACGGGAAACTTTGGGGACGAGCCCGATGGCACTGATATGGACGGCGGAGTTGATGAAGGGGCTGTCAAAAAGAAGTCAAGCTGGCGTTTTTGGGACAAAAAGAAATGAATTCAGGTGTTGCATGCCCGCCAAGGCCCTTGTAATTCATGTCCTATGGCTTCGGATTGAAACTTGTCTAAATTTTAAAAGCCACCTCAATAATTTCCAACGCATATGCTAAATGCTATAGATAAAGATGGTATAATATTTAATATCAGCACACGACCCTATATCCTATATCCCTAATTTCTTTCTCTCCTTTGACACAGAGCAAACTTTAAAGAAGAACTGATACAATCGCGAATAAACAATCAAACTCATTTCTGCTTGTGCATAGCACAGACGCATCAAACACTTTAGCTACTGGCTTTGGCTTTCTATTTCAGAAAAGTACGTATTATATAGGCATTCCCTTCAAAAATAGAAACAGGGAACTGCTGATTTACTTTCGGGTCTCTTAGCTAACTATAGAAATGGAAAGAAATGGATTTCACTTCCTCAACCCATCGATCAAGCTGCCCAGAGCTCCTTCTAAGCCGGCCCAGGCCTTAAGTAGAGCCTCCACTAAAAGGTCGGCCTGGCTCTTTCTACTTTCCACTAAGGAAGTGAGGTCTTTGCAAAGCGTGCACCGAGCTGTTCTCTCGCTGCTCAGCCATAGGCCATCTGCGTTGTAGCGCCTCGCTGAGCGGTCCTGAAACACCTCTCTGTAGCCCACGCTCTCGTAGAAAGCCCGCGCCCCGCTGTTGTCCTCGTCAACTTGCAACACTATTTCCGAGAAGCCCCAAGTGACGGCTTCGTTCTCGCAAGCTTCTGTAAGAGCCCGCCCTAAGCCACGCCCTCTATAACGCGGATCCACCGCCAAGTTTGATAGCAAAGGCCTGCCACGTTCAGATTGAGCCTCTCCAGGGCCTAAAAAGACGAACGCTGGACTCAAACTCACTTCCACCACTCCCACAAATTCGCCGGCCTCGTCGGCAGCAGTACGTAAGCAGAAAAGGCTCGACACATCTGGCTTGTCAAGCTTCGCAGCCAGATCAGCGCGTTGCTCTTTGCACAGCTGTCGCAAATGGCTCGCTTTCAAAGGTGAAAACCTGGCTTCTCCAAAGAAGCATTGCACGCACAGCTCAGCCGCCGCCGTCAGGTCCGATTCATCGAGTCGTTGTACGCGCAGAGAGGCCGCAGCTTCTTGGGGCGAGACTGCGCCCTGGTCAGCTGCAGTAGCTATAGCATGCCTCTTTAATGGGCGGCTTGTTGTTCCTAGCTTAGACCTAGAAGTCGGGGCAAAAGCGCTCGAGAACGCAATGAACGAAAGCAAGAGAGATATTCTTGCTTTCATTGCTGAACTTTCCCGGGAGCAACTGGCTACTGACTCGCTTGTACGATGTTGCAATTATCGCAAGTAGCTGATACTCAACCTGTAACTTTGCGCTCGGATGATAGCAAGGAGTTCTAGGGTAGAGTGAACGAGATTCTCTTAGTAGTAAGCCACAACGTAGTACGACGCCTCAACGTCGCGCAACACGAAACACAAAGAAGAAGAGAGTGGAGCGTGCGTGTTGCATCTAGAGGCCTTACAAAAATACGTCAAAAATTTGAATCAAATACGTCAACCAATACGCCAATACCGTAAATTGCGTTATATTAGGGCAGATTCCCGCTAAATGCATGGCAAACGCCGTATATAGGCGTACATTTGATGACGTGTTTGCGATGAGGTCAGCAGAAAAGCGGATACGTCGCGACGTATTTGCCTTATATTCTGGAGAAAATACGTCAGGTGTTTTATTGTGGAGCCTAGTTGCATCATGAAAAGCAACAAGAAAAGATTTGCACACGTACTTACAGGGAGAGAATAATTGGAGATTTTCTTCTTCTCGGCTCCACTCACTCTTTTGGAGCTCCTCATCGCTTGTCGATGACTGATGACTCGGCTCGTGCACTCAACAGGGAACAAGCCACAAGGCACAAGCCTCTCAAAGTCAATTCTGGATGTAGTTTCCGCATTGGAAACATGGGCAAATGTCCTCAGCTGAAGGACGGGGGTATTCGGAGTTAGCCACATTCCGCTGTTTCGTGATCAGCTGATCAGGGGAGGGGAATGGAAAGCCCATTCAATTCGATTTGGTTTTAGAAAATGCTACAAAGGGCTTGAATTATGGGGACGTGAGGCAGAAATACAAAGCAATTCAGTCCCTCAGCGAAAAGAGCTAAATACCAACACACATGCCCGAGTGGCCATGGAAGTGATGATAGTGGTCCAGGCAGAGCACCCAGTTTTATAGTTTTACAAGTTAACGGCGAAGAAAAGCGTGCACCGAAATAGCCAAGTCAAAATAGCGCAATCAAGCAGTTCAATATTAACTCAGTACTTGTTTGCAGCTGATCGCGTGTCTGCCTGCTGCGCCACGCTCCAAAAATCAATGTTCAAACTGACACGTAGTCCAGAGGCAAGTGGCCGCACGCAGTGTTCCATCGGACTTGGGCACACCACCGCATCACCCAGTGCCAAATCGAGGGCTACTTCCTCATTCGACAGTGCATTGCGGTACATGAACGAGCCACCTTCAAATTCATCCGCCAAAAGCGCAACGATGAAAAGTTCGCTTTCACCTGCATGGTCGTGCCAACCGACCCAATCTTTTCCTGCCCCAGAGTAATGCAAAAAGTCGGCCTGCTTGAATGCGCCCTCTAAAGTTGGAGTGGCAACTTCCGGAGAAGCAGCTCTCTTCATGGTTGCAGATGTGATCGCGCTGCTTGCACTGAGCTTGGTGCCTAGTACTTCGTCAGCGTGAGCAGTCGCGTCACGCAATCGAGCCCATGCTGTTGGAGCCATCTCGCGAAAGTGCCGAGTAAGCCTTAAATGGGTTTGGATAGGGGTTGTGAGGTGCTGCTTTTCCGGCATACCAACAGACCGCCGCCGCACAGTGCCCCAACCACTTTGAAAGCAATCTCGAGCCGCAGCGAAAATGGATGCGCGATCATACGCATTGAGAAGGCCTCTGTAAACTAGTGGGCTCCCAGGAATCCATGGCTCCGCGAGAGATGACGGCAACGGCGGCGGCACTGCCGTCAGAGCAAGGGGACTATCTGAAAACTTGTCAAGAAAAACTTTGATAGAATCTCGCCAGTCGTCACTATTACTGCGAATCGGCGCTCCTTCCTAGAAATTTGCGTATGTCGTGTGAATTTCGGCGTTATTTACGAAAGCAAAAAAATGAGCATAGGACATTGCAAGCAATGCACTCTCAGTATTACCAATTGATCGATAGGAAGCCAACGACGACTTCTGGTGCCGTCTAGTTCCTCAATAAAAACGCTTTCGTCAGTCGTTACGAGTACTTTCACCTCTCGAAGTGGATTCCCAACGCGCCCGATCCGTATAGCCTTGTCGCCACTGCTCGAGCTTAAAATCATTTCCAAGTCTTCAAGATCTTTGAAAGCACCATGTACATCACCACTTGTAAGTGGTGCCCAGTCGACTTCGACAGGTGCCACAGTCAGGGTTTGTGAAAGATTTTCTCGTAGCCCCCATACCGAGAACCTGAGTGTGTAAGCCAATTCCAGCTCGTATGTTCTCATTTCGGTGGTGCGGGCAGCTCAAATTCAGAAAAAAATAGCCCGGCTAGAGAATTATTTGATCTTTCGTGTAACAACTAAACTGAGATAATTGTGGGAAGAGCCTATGGCAAATTTAGATGCTGTACGTCATTCCATAGATCTCAATCTGATTCTGTGTCCACATTAAGACCTTGCTGGTGCAGAGACATAATGGAGATGAAAACGAATACGCTGAAGAATAGCACATTGCTAGGTTGTTATTAGTTGTTTGTAACTTTTGTGTTTTCTAGAGGGAGCTTGGCTTAGTAAGGCTTATAATTTAGATTGTTTGCTGGTTAGAGGTCAGAGTGTCAGCAAGGGCTATTGGTGTCAGTCAGAGTGTGTGAAGTGTGAAGTATGTATCTGTAGGAGCTTCGATCGAAGCTTCGATATCTGCGAAGGAAGACTACCCTGTAACAGTTCAAAATCAAGAACATGAATGAAACAGATAGACTAGATGGAAATAGAAAATAGAAGAGCTGCTATGATGATGCTCGGGCCTCGAAATTTTATCATTAAGGTCCTTAATGTAGAGATGCACCGCCGCTGGTTTTCATTTACAGTGCTCGATGATTTTCGTTAACTCCAATACTTCACCTTAGCTGCCTAGTCTCTTGAAGACTGTCGCCTCCAAGAAGCGACAATAGGATGAAGTATGACAACGAGAAGAGTATTGATATAGACGACAACAAGGCGGAACATGAGCCTAACCCACTGGATCTTCAGTATTTCAATCCTCCAAACACATTATCACTTTTAACCTTTAGATGGGTTGGCTCACTCATTGCGCGTGGCGCTCACAGCACGCTGAATGAGGCGACTCTCTGGGCAGTAAGGCCTGTAGATGCTGCTGAGAATCTGAGCGTTCGATTGCTAGGCTTTTGGAGGCAAGAGAGGCAACCTGCTGCTGAAATTGGCAATTATACTCATGCATCAAGCCTGTGTGATGGTATTTCTCGATGGCAGTCAAACGATTTGAGCCTCCTGCGTGCTACAGTGCTAGCCTTCGTTGCCACAGGAGCTCACCGGACTGGTATTATTCTACTCATCATCACAGTGGTACACATTTTGAGAGCATATGCCATTGGTCGGTTATGCTTAATAATTGCTGACCCAAGCATAACTGGATCATTATGGATCTGGGCTACAGCACTCGTGGTTCTCAGTCTGATTGAGTTCCAGTTGCAGCACCTCTACTCTTTCATGAGCTCACGCGCGAGCATGCAGCTACGGACTGCACTCACGAGTGCTGCTTTCGATAAGTTGCTACACATTCCTTTGTTGGCATTCAAAGGAATCACACCTGTGCAGGTAAACTATTTACTGTCCCGGCAACCTCACAGAATATCCTAAATATACTCACTTCGCTTATCCCTGATAGGCTGCAAACTTGGTATTGAACGAGATCGAAAGTTGCACACGGATGGCCGGGGCAGGTCATTATTTATGGGCTGGACCACTAGAAGTAATTGCTGGATTGGTAGTAGGTAGTATTGTTACTCTTGGTCCAGCATTTGCATGCGGCTTTGTACTGCAGGTCGCCTTGTCCCTCCTGCGACTGAGATGTGAACGCCGCTTTAATGCCTTGCAGAACGTATCGTCGGATGATAAAAACGAGCGCTTGCAACTTACTTCCCAGGTTTTTAATTACATGCGCTCAATAAAAATGTGTGGGTGGGAGTTCTTAGTTGCAGATCGCATTGTCGCTGCACGCGCACGTGAAGTTGCAGGCATTCGGTATGCTTTAATCCAGCGGGCAATGTGTGACACTTTGCACATGTGCGGCCCGGGACTTGTTGCGGCTTTGGCATTCGCATTTCACGTCTTCTGTTTTAAGCAAGTGCTCTCTACAGAGCAGGTAGTATCGACCTTGGCCTTGTACACGATCATTCAGGCAGGCATGAATAACTTTATTTTGCACGCCCTTAAGAACTGCTCCGCAGCCCACGCCTCCATGCAAACACTACAGCGCTTCATGGAGCTCCCTGACGCTCCTTTACCACCAGCTGCACAGACCCCACCACCAGCTGCTGTGCGGCGCCGACGCCGGGCACTCGCTCAAAAAGCACTACGAAAATCTGCTGCCAAAACCAAGGTGCTTGCCAAAGACGGTTTGGGTGGATTCAGTGCAACTCTAAGCGATCTCGCCGAAGGATGCGAAGATGAGGCAGATGATTTGGAAGGCGCTGATTTGTTTGCAGATCGTATGGAGGATCTGCTGCCGTGCGAAGATGACTTTCCTCCACCACCACGCCGATGGCGCTCGCTGTCTATGGATCAAGGTGGCAACGGCTCAGCTTCTGAGACAGATGTTTCTGAATCGGATGGGGAATGGGGCGCTTCTGTACATGCCTTGCTCGGCCATGTGCCTGTGCTTGAGGTGCATGGTCTTAGTACATCCTGGCAGGGCCAAAATGGGTCCCTGCTAGTGAACAGAATAGGAGGCACGGTTATTGATTTAGATGCGGCCGAGAATACTCAAGAGCTTAAAACGAAGGAATCAAAGTTGAACACTGCGGAACAGGTCCTTCGAGACGTTAGTTTTGAATGCCGGCTCGGAGAGGTAAGCGAACGTGTTTCTACTATGACTTAGGATCAATAACTTTCATACCATGTTGTGAAATTCTATACAGGTGGTCGTCGTAGTGGGTCCTGAGGGGTGTGGCAAAAGCTCGCTTCTCTTTGCAATTTTGGGAGAACTATCAGAGGAGTCTGTGACTAAAAGGACTGGCACCACTATTGACGGTGGCGACAAAGACGTACAACTACCATCTGTAATGGTACTTGACCCAGATCACCGTGATGACGGCCCTATGACAGCTCGTCGGGTCGTATACTTCGGGCAGGATCAAGTTGTTTTCAACGGTAGCCTCAGGGCATGCGTGACCTTTGGTGAGCTATTCGATCTTGATCTCTATAACGCATGCCTTTCAGCGTGTCAACTTCTTGAAGTTGTCAAGATGTTGCCCCATGGCGACATGACGAATCTGAGCGAAGATGATGGGGTGCTTAGCAGCAGCCAGCGAAGATGCTTGGGGTTAGCACGTTGCTGCTACTCAGCTCTTTGCCGCGATGACGTACACCTAGTCTTATTGGATGACCCATTTTCAATCTTTGATCGAAAGGTCTGTTTTGCAATTGCTATGCATCAACTTGCGTATTGAATGTCACTAAGCACTTGATACTAATTCTTTGTGCTTTAGGTTGCAAGTGAGTTCTTTGATGCTATTATCGGTGGTCCGCGCGCGCTTTTACGACATAAAGCCGTCGTACTTTGCACTCGTCAAGTGCAGCAATTGCACTCGTCAGCCGTTGGCAGAATTCTTGCACTAGATCAAAGTGGGCGCGTCGCTGCTTACGGGCCGTTTCTGCAGGTACGTTCGCGAATAGAAGTTTTGATGAGCGAGTCGTGCGGTGATGACATCAGCGAGCGCGTCAAAAATCGTACGAGTGGATCAGTATGCACTAGAGTTGGTTTGAACACTCGAGACGAGGATTTAAGTAGCACTTCTGTGAAGAGTAAATTGACGCCCGCCGACGAAGGCGCGTTCGATAATGTAGTAGATTTTGCTAGAATTGGCAGCGGAGCAGATGGCTTGGAGGATGCTGAACTTCGTCACGACGTTGAAATCTTAGATCATTCAGCCGCAAACGATAATAGTCAGCCCCGCGAAAGCAGTCATGGTGACGAGCATTCACATAGCGCATCAAATGGAAACAATGAGGTGGCAACGGCAGTAGAGTCTAACAACGGAGCACTTTCGTGGGAAACATACAAGATCTTCTGTTCTATGACTATTGGATCAGGCGCGACGCTTTGGCTCATAATTTTTGTCATCGCGACTCAGGTAATGAAAGATGCCATGAATAGTGCAGAGTGAATTTAGTGTGAGCTCAAAAACTCACGTATAGTACTTCTTTGGTTTCGTCGGCATCTTGTAATTTGGCAATTTGCTGCTCGGGGCTGCTTGATGTGTAAAGGTAGTGGCTATGGCCGTTCCTGCATGGATCGTGCAGTGGAGCCTAGCTCATGGTAGCGATGCAGCCAATGATGATAATCTTGTAGATGACCAGGTGAATTCTGGAGGTACAGCCAAGGAAGAGCGAGCTGATACTTCATGGCAGCAGGGTGGCTCAGCATGGGCATTTGGGCTAGCTGTGCTGGCAATTCTATCTCTTTTGATGTCCTTCGCTTGCGCCTATAATGCCCTTACAAAGTTGCTTGACGCGTCCGAGAAGCTCCGTGACACAGCTCTTCGGCGCGTGCTACAAGCTCCCATTGATTTATTCGGTGATTCGCTCTATGGTGAGTCAATTAAGAAGAATCTGTATCCTAGTGCTGCGATGTTCATCAACTGATGTGATATTAAATAGCTACCTTTGCCATCCATCAAGAAGTAAGATGCGTTTCCATTCTTTGTGTAGGGATTGTTTACAAATTATGCTTTTGTTCACGAGCACTGTATGGCGTAGCATTAATCTTCTTTGTTTGCGCTGGTTTTGCAACAGAACAAATTTTGAGCCGATTTCATAAAGACGTCGGAATTCTGGAAGACCGACTGCCTTACACTTTCTTGAATTTTTCAAAGTGCTGTGCGTGGTGCTTCGTTGTTTTCATCCTTGCCATTACTGCCGACATACCAGTAATCGCCGCTGCAGTCCCGTTTTCTGCTGTGTTTGTATGGTTGTATCGCTACAGCAAACCATGCAACCGTTGTTTAGCGCATATCGAAGCAAAAAGTCGGCGACAAATTGGCCGTCATCTCGTTGAACTGATGCACGGTGCGGTGGCAATTCGTGCAGCGAAGCAAGAAGCTTTCATAAGAGCTGCGGGTTTCAAAGTGTTGGATGCTAACACGCGCGCCAACTTCGCATTATTGGCTCAGACACATTGGCTAGGGTAAACGGCACAGTCACACTTGCAACAACTTCGACTATTGATACAATATTTCTTTTGAGTTAGGATGCATAGATTTAATCTACAATTATGAAGGTCTCATTGCACTACTCACTTCTTCCATTTCGCCTTTTCCATTCGTGATATTCACTATAAGCTCAAGGAGCGCATTGTAACTTAAGTCGATGCGATGTATCAGGTACCGCCTAGACGCTCTCTGCATCTCGTTATTTGGTGCTTGCATATTCGCTGCCACTCTGACATGCGAGCTAACGGATGCATCGTCCTATGAACCGTCGCCTTTGTCATCATCTTCGCCTCCATTCTTGGCGGGGAATGGGTTCCTTGTTTTGTCGCTGTTTTGTGTGCTGCAATTGAGCGAGTTTGGGAATCAGGCTAGGTGCCTAACTAGCGATCTCGACACTCATATGGTAAGTTTTTTCCTCTCATTGATTTCACTCGATGTGGTGTGATCACTTGTGCTGGCAAGGATGAAGTCGTCGTTGGCGATTTTGCGAATATTTTGTTTACTGAAGTTGCTCTTGCTCTGCTCTCAGGTATCAGCGAAACGACTGGTGGATTTCGCACACCTGCCGCAGGCGACTGCTCTCGGCATTGGGACTAGTAATGAGACTCAAATTAGCAGTACTAACATTAATAGTTGTAGCAGCACTGACACCAGTGAGCCTTTGAGAAGTGGACAGAAATGGCCTTCGGTTGGTAATCTTGAAGTGCGAAATCTTAGCGTAAAGCAGTCAAACATCTCGCCTGCACTGGGTCTTCATGGCATATCATTCGCAGTGCAGCCAGGGAAGCGTGTCGGGGTTGTCAGTTGCAGCGGGGTAGAGAAGTCAATACTTGTAGCTGCTCTCTTGCGGCTGGTAAGAAGCTATTTAGGTGAAGTATCATTTATTGAGGCCCATCGTTAGGCAAGAGCTTGCATTTTTTTTCTTCATTTCGCACTTACAGTAGGGCTATTTTGACCTGGGTGTTTATTTTATGTTTGCACTGATCACCATTCGTTTAGATTGATCTAGAGAGCGGACATGTGATGCTCGATGGGGTAGATGTCGCTACTGTTAATCTTCATGAGCTTCGCCACGCTATCACAGTAGTCTCTCAAGCATCTAATCTTTTGTTTGGTACCCTACGGTATGGTTTGCATTTTGCTGCCTTGGTTTTGCCCTTGACCCTTGACCATTACTTCGCTCGATCAATCTACCCCTCTTTTTAAGCTCTCACACCATACCACATATTTTAAAGTGCGTGAGGCACTTTTTCAAATAATCTGTTCCATCGAACTCGGTGTAATTTCTCTCAAATTATATGTTTGCCACATTGATTATTGACGTTTTTCACTTCTGTGTAGGTTCAACCTTGATCCATTCGGCAAACATTCAGATGCAGGAATTTGGAATGCGCTTAGAGATGTTCAGATGGCTGCAACTGTAGGTGCTATTCCGAGCGGCCTTACAGCAATGGTACATGTGTACAAAGGGGCTCTCGTTTCACTTCTGAGTTGCTAGAGTGAAGTGACTTTCATCCGGACGTGTATAGAGGAAAATTGAATGCATGATGGCTTTGTGTACTTGAAACGATGAGAAAAACAATGAAGAGAGAGTGAGAGAGAGATGGTTGTCAAGATTGAGAAATAGACGAGCAAAATGTCACAACAGCAGGGTCTCAATCTATAACGTGGACCTCTTTTGAAATTGTGCTTGATCGGAAACATGCCCACCACAAGATGGGCGAAGAGGAAAAACACTTCGACGCAGGAGAGCGGCAACTTCTCTGCTTAGCACGCGCACTTCTCCAGGACACCAAGGTTTGGTAGAAGAAAAAGAATGATAGAGGTGTTCAACATGAAGACTATTATTACCAGAACGCCTGTAACATAGCTACCATTACGACACTCTGCTACTTTACGCGTATTCTTAGGTTTTAATTTTTGATCAAGCAGAAAGCAGCTCCAACGTGGACTTTTCCAGTGAGACTAGACTCAGAGAAGTCATTCGCACCAAGTTCAACCACTGTAGCGTCCTTGCTCTCGCCGATAAACTTGAAACGGTTCGGGCTGTTTGTTGAAATGCCCGATAACTTGATTTTGACCATTGTTCGAATTCAACAGCTCATGAGTGCTTTCATTTTTTTTTCGATTAGCTATGTTGTAAATTGCACGTGCTAATGCATTCACCATTTCTTATGCTTCTTTACTATCACAATGCTCACAAGATGCACCGTCCTCCACTTTCTGTGCTATGCTAGGTTGTTGATTATGATCATGTCATTGTGCTCGAGCAAGGTCGCGTCATAGAGCAAGGCCCTCCACAAGATCTTCTCATGACAATGCCTGTCATGCAATCCGATGCAACACCTACTTCTCCTTTCTACACTTCTGTTGCCAAGAGCACTGTTGTCGACAGCAGTATTGACCATGGTATCGGCAACAGCAATGACCATATCTCAGCCAATGGGATTGAGAGTATTTTCGACAATTGAGTTGACATACATTTTCTGACATATCCGAGAGGAGCAACAACAATATATCATGGCGATTGCACTCCAGAACCAGAGGACCTTTGTTGCGCTCAAGACCACTCAGGCATGGCCATAACAGGAGGCTTGCGCGTGTAATCATTTCGTTAAATTTAACTCATTTCAATCGAAATCTGTAAGCTTTGCTTAATGAAATTATTGCCATTTGCATTTACCAGAGAAGGAGAGGCCAATATCCATAGTCCTGAAAGCTGAAAGCCGGCTTAACGCTTACAGCTTTTCGCTTTTGCATGGGGGCGAGGAGGCAGCGCCTGTTATATATCTTACTTAGCTTTGATTGGCAATTGAGAATGGGGAATTACTGAATTTGGCATTGAGATCGGAGTTCAACTATTTTCGCGTTGTCCGTAATAATATATAAGGGCTCTGCGGCCATGGCTTTCTATCAGCATATGGGCATAGGTAGCTAGAGGTTAAACCACGCGCAAGTCGCTCTTGTGTTCAGGTAGTTGCTGTCCCGTTCAGTTGCCTTCCAATTCGTCTCGCATACGTGCGTATCGATCTCGGTCTGCTTTACTGACGGAAGGCCGGACTTTACACAGCGCGGACTCGAAGTGCTCAGCTCCAATCTCCATCCGAACTCCTCCTCCTTTGCCAGCCTGAGCGGCCGCTATGGCGCTTGCACTGCCGTCGCCCACGGTCTCCAGTTTAGGAGCCTTGGTGTGCCGATCGAGCGCAGATGGCCGGGGCAGAGCCCTCAGCACGGCTAAACCCGCTTCCCGCAGCAGCGCCGCGATGTCAGCGCCACTGAACCCGTCGCAACGAGGGTCCGCTGCGATGGCCGCCAAGTCCAGAGATGGGGCCACTTTGGTCTTGCGAGCGACCGCCGCTAGAATCGAAGCGCGCTCGGTAGCGCAAGGCAGAGGCACGTAAAGGCGCTTGTCAAGCCGGCCTGGCCGCAGCATCGCCGGGTCTATGAGTTCGGGCCTATTGGTCGCGGCAATTACAAACACCGAACGGCGAGACTCCAAGCCGTCCAATTCGGTGAGCAACTACATTATAGCACACAACAAATATGAAAAAATGTGAGAGAACGGAGTGTGATAGCTTTGAAGAAGACGCAAAAGGAAGTTGCAAAAGAAAACAGCACTGCACGTTTCGCAAGGCATGTACAGTGTTTCTGAGTCAATTAATACCTGGTTGACCACTCGCTCTGAGACGCCACCGCTGCTGCCAGACTCGCCACTACCACCGGGACCGCCCCCGCCTCGGCGAGGTGCTAGGGAATCAAGCTCGTCGAAGAATATCACACAGGGAGCGGAAGCGCGCGCCCGTTCGAAGACGCGCCGAACCGCTTTCTCGCTTTCGCCGACGAATTTGTCGAGGAGCTCGGGCCCCTGTAAAATAGAAATAATGTTTGAAAATCAAGTACGATGGTAAGCTAGATAAGCAAAAAAGAAGAAGCAAAAGACAGAAGGCAAAAAATATCGACAAGGCAGGAACGAGGTCTCGGAGAAGTTGAGAAGGAATAGACAAATAAGTCCAACGATGACGCGTGCATCCTAATTGCAAAGTCGTTTCAGGCGCCAAGGTCTGCACATTGCTGTGCGCCTCGACACTCAAACAATTATTAATCGTTTATTTATTGGCATTCATTTGCACGCGCCATCGTCACTTTCGTTTCGTTCTTTTGGTGTAATTTGTTCAGATGCAATTCTCGAATGTTTTTCGGTTCCTGCCATTGCATACAGGAGTAGTCGCACTCAAGCATGAAGAAAACAAACCTTGACGGAGATGAAATTCGTGCCACTTTCATTCGCCACTGCTTTCGCTAGCAACGTTTTCCCGCACCCAGGTGGGCCGTAGAGCAAAATCCCAGCGGGCAAAGGGAGGCCCAAAGCTTCAAATCGCTCGGGAAAATTGATGGGCTCCAGAACCTGATTGATGAGACAAGGACACCATAATTACAATGTAGTATAAATGAGTCGAAACACCGCACCACCCATCGAAAACGACCATGCTCTTTAACCTCGCTCTACTGTGTTTCCCCCTAATGCATCCACTCATTCACAACCAATCTGACGCACTTACCGACAGGGAGAGCTCGTCGCGCACCCCCGCCAAAGCGCCAATGTCGTCCCACGAGACGTCGGGCGCCATCGCAAAGCCTTCTCGCTTCGCGGTGGGCTGCACTAATTTAGTCGCGGCCATGAAATCGGCTTCGGTTACATAGAGGTCGGTTAAAGCATCAGGAGGCAAATGGCCACTGCTCCTGTTGCCAGTGCTGCGATCATTCGCCCTTTGAAGAGGGGGTAACTGCGACGAAAGAGATGAGGTCGAAGCTGAGGCACTTGAAGTCGTTTGGGGATCTTCTTCAGCGGACACGTGTCCAGGGTTGCTGCTGTGGCTGCTCTCGCTGCTGCTGCCTCCAGCAGAATCGCTTTGACTCGTGCTAGCAGCAGGAGCACCCATCCGAGGAGGTAAAATGGCGGTCTCATTCTCGCCATCGCCCAGCAGCGCTATTGGAGCAAGCAACCCCAGGCGTAAGCTCAAGCGCTCCACCGCGAGCATGGCAGCTTCCTTCGCCAAGGACATCAAATCAGCGCCCACAAAGCCCGGGGTTTTCTTGGCCACGGCGGTCAAATCCAACGGATTAAAGTACAATCCTCGGCATCTTTGAACCACTTCTTCTCCGCTATCAGAGGCACTGCTACCAGTGCTTGAAGCGTGACCTTCGCCCACTACGTCCATGCCCACTGCTGCTCCTGCTCCTCCAGCACCTGCCTCTTCGGTAATTGTGCCTGGGGTCGAAGTCGAAGGTGACGCAGGTGGAAAAGACGGGCCGCGAGGAGCAAGACGCATGCCGCTGACAAGCACCCGTAATATGCGCTCGCGTGCCTTCTGGTCCGGAATCGGAATCGCCACCTGTTGCCATTTCAAAAAAAGAAAAAGAAGGAAAAGTCGTTTAGTTGGAAGCGAAAGAAAATGAGAGCAAAAATGTATGAACTCTTAAACGCAGCAAACGCCATCGAAAATAATGGCGAAAAAGAAATATGCTGCTACCGAAGAGCACGTAACCTCTAGCAACAACGAATGGATCGCACAACCAGGAGAGAGGCAACACCCGGCATGCGATAGAACGCGTGCTTTTACAACAAAAATCAGGTTTGAAAAAGATGTGCATTGTGTGCATATTTAAAAAACATAGCGCGATCAAAACGTCTGTTGAAGTTGAGATGGTATGTGTGCTGCCACAATCCCGACCACTCAATTGAAAAGTAAAAGAGGTCAGGTCAGAGGGCTGCATTCTCTCCGCCATAGGAGTGGCAGAAAGACATGAGGGTTAATGTACCACGAACGTATACTGTACAATGTACTGAATTCAAAAACCAGCGCACAGTTGTTGGATCATGGATCTTTGGGAATGCAATAAAAAAGTGTGAAATCAAGGTGTGCGCGTGCGCATGTTTTTGATTGAAAAGCATCAGTTCAAATTATGTCTCCCCACGGTGGTATGTATTCATTCGTCGGTAGAGGTGAAATTTGTATCATCACGTGCTTTTCATCACATGTTATCAAGCACACGGAAAAATGTGTACGCGTTTTCATTGGACTCTCGATTGTTTCGAATTTGTGTGCTGCCACAATCCCGGCCGCTCAATTGAAAAGTAAAAGAGGTCAGGTCAGAGGGCTGCATTCTCTCCGCCATAGGAGTGGCAGAAAGACATGAGGGTTAATGTACCACGAACGTATACTGTACAATGTACTGAATTCAAAACCAGCGCACAGTTGTTGGATCATGGGTGGATGTGTGCGTGAAAATGAGCATATAAAGATCGGATGACAATTCTAGTGTGTTTGGTGTGTCTCAAACCCTTCAGGAGTAGAAGTATGAACCAATTTCAAAGAACGTGTTTTTTATTTTTGCGAACACGATACACTAATACAATACACTATAATATAATACACCTCACCTCCCGATCGAAGCGGCCCGCTCGCCTCAAGGCTCCGTCGACTGCATCCGGGCGGCACGTAGCTCCCACCACAACCACCGGGTTGCGCCGCATTGGCGGTGGTGATGGCACTGGAGGTGTAGCTGCTGTTGCTGCAGTAGCTGGTGGTAAATCCATTGGTGTGCTCGAATCTTCACCTCCAACTTCCGCCGCCGCAGCAGCATTTCCAGCTTCTGTGTTCGAATCGACGACTAGAGCTGATGCCCCGCTCAAGCCAGATGGAAGAGGAGCCGTATTCGCGGAGGAGCCATCAGCAACACCACCGGTCGCACTACTAGTGCTGCTCGGTGTGCTCTCGGTGTTTGCAGCAGCACTCGCCGAATAACCCGTAAAGTTCCCGGCGGCCGCTGCCCCACTCTTGGCCAGTATTTGCGCTTTCGAGGGAGTGGCTGCTTCATTGGGTCGCGAAGCTAGAGCATCCATGCAGGTGAGCAGCTGCGCTACCACCCGTCGCTCCATCCCCTTGGCACCTCCATCGCGCTTGGGGGTGATGGCGTCTATTTCGTCTAAAAACAAGAGGCAGCCGCCTGGGTGGAGAAATGCAACAAGAACAAAGAGAACAGAAGGCATGAGATGGAAAGGATAGGCGAAGTTTGAAACTTGAATATTACATGATTGGCAAATGTTTGGATGCAAAGAAAGGGTGAAGATGCTTATTTAAGCGAACAAAGCTGTGCATGCACAGTAGCGAACTCAAGCGTCGGATTGGATGTGTATGCAATTTCTCTCCAGGGCAGGGCAAAAAAAGCCCGGTCAAGAAGGGGAATCCATTCCTCTCGTCATGCGCATCAGTTCGTCTCTAAAACTTCTATCAACCTCACATCAGTGTATCTTATATCTTTTGCTCTCTGTGTAAGCGTCGGATTGGATGTGTATGAAATTTCTCTCCAGGGCGGGGCAATAAAAGCCCGGTCAAGAAGGGGAATCCATTCCTCTCGTCATGCGCATCTCTTCATTCTCGCTATTCTTCTCTCGGTTGCATCGGATTGGATAAATATGAATGTTCTCTTCAAAGAATAGGCAGTAAAGCCTAGTCAGTTAGGGGAATCCATGTATTTCGTCATGCGCACCTCTTGATGGTCACATACCGTGCAGAACATAAGACCCCGAACGATTGGATACCACAAGACTAGTGCCAACAACAACGACCAACACGAGCGCAACCTTTATCCCTACCATTCTCTGATGAAAAAACAACAACAGCATTTCATCTCACCCGATTGGTCGGCGAGAGCCTGCGCGGCAGCAAACAATTCCCGAATGCGCGACTCCGATTCGCCGCTCGCGGAGCCCACCAGCTCGGGACCACTCACTTTCACGTAAGGCAAACCCAGTTCGCCTGCTAACGCATCAACCTAGTAGAAGGGTGGAGTGGAGTAAGATACACACAAAGACAGGCAGGCATAAGAAAGAAAGGAAATGGGATGTAAAGAAATGTGCAAATGAAAAAAAAACGAAGAACTAACGATGCATGCATCTCTGCACAAGTAAATTGACTGTAAAGCATCAGTTCAAATTATTTATCCCCACGGTGGTATGTATTCAATCGTCAGTAGAGGTGAAATTTGTAACATCATATGCTATATATTGTTTCTCTTCATACAAAGGGGCATCAACATCAGCCATGTCTCTGTTGATCAGATCGCCAAAGAAATGCCGAAGGTAACAGTTAGGAAACACTACACATGTGCGTGCACACCAATCCTCACCAGCATTGTTTTGCCGCTGCCTGAAGCCCCGTGCACCAACAAGCCTCGAGGCGTGTCTACTCCTAAATGGCTGTACAGTTCAGGGTGCAGCAGCGGAAGCTCCACTAACTGGCGCACCACCGGCACAACCTTGAGACAACAAGAACGCACCCAACAATAACCAGTGCATTAAAAAAACACACGCAAGCAAGCTTGTCGGCCAATACAAAGCAAAAACAATGCTATTGCACGAAAAATAAAAACGAAGAAGAAAAACGAGTGCACATGCGGTGCCATATATGAAGTTTTACCTCTTCCATGCCGCCCAAATTCCGGTACCGCGCCGAGGGCCGAGGTGTGAGCCACTCCAGCGCGGACGTTAGTTTCAGCGCTCCTCCAGCACCGCCATTGCTGCCGCTGCTGTTTTCAGCACCACTGCTACTGCCTTCGCTGCCAGGTAATCGCCGCTTCCGACGAGGGGTTGCCGCCGGCGCTGCTGCTGCTGCTGAGGTAGGAGCAGCGCCGGATGGACCGTTCCCACCGCTGGCACCGTACTGTGAAGCCTCCGCGGCTACTCCGGGTCCTCCTCCATCTGAAGAAGTTGACGCTAAAACAGTGGCGCGCTCCCGCAAGCTGGATTGCTTCGTGTAAGTAGCGCTCACCGAACGGTTGAGGGACGCGCCGCTGCCCCCGCCGGCCGTGAAAGGCTGCTGCTGAAGCCGCCGGGCTGCGTCATGTTCACGCGCTTCCGCTTCTTCATCACCGATGATGGCTTCCGCCGTACTCATTCCAGGTAAGCGCCGCTTTCTCGAAGACGCAGCAGGTCCGGAGTTGTTGTTGATGCCGCTGCTGATGCCATCGGCGTCCTCGCCATCGGATACAGCTGACATTTCCCCACCACTGCTGGGTGCTCGGTCGATGGACCACGCAGCAATTCCTGTGCGACTCTGCGGATGAACGTGCTGAAACGATCCGCTTGAAGAAGTGCTCGCCGAAGAGCGCGCGTCCGCTGTGGCGCGCTCCAACTCTGTCCGA
>Ga0307982_1000891_pt1 | contig 23930 bp, 16 predicted proteins | sample OrgLakmetagen989_FD_201847 | JGI IMG/M metagenome (GOLD analysis project Ga0307982, IMG submission 201847) | Saline water microbial communities from Organic Lake, Antarctica - #989 | ecosystem: Environmental > Aquatic > Non-marine Saline and Alkaline > Saline | place: Antarctica: Organic Lake...
GAGGGTACCCAAAAAGGCCCGGACAACAGCATGCTTCCAGGCCCCGATGTATGTATTGGAACAGACAGATGGCAGAGAAGGTTTGGCAGGAGAAGGGGTGTGAATTCATGTCCACTCGCGCACCGAGCACTTGAGAGGGGGTAGGGCTCACATAACATGGCGATGCCCACCCTCCTTACGTGCCGTTCTGCAAGGGGGGCTTCACACCAGCCGGCAGGTTTGCTTGCTCCGACGATGTCCGACCACGGCGCCCGTCTATCTGTCATTTTTGAGTGCAAGTGTACACAAAAGCTGTGTCTACCCATGCTTGCTTCGGCACGGGTGCCGGGTGCGGCTCATGCTGGGTGCTGCCGACTTGGTGCAGTGCAGCTGATGGGAACATGGCTGCTGCCGTAGCGTCACCAGCGCAGGGCACCTCTCGCAGCAATGTCAAAGTCTTGTGCCGTTTTCGTCCTATGAATGGAAAGGAGCGTGACATGGGAACGCAATCGGTGATTCACTTGGATAAAGCACGGACTGATTTTGTCAAACTGGTGGTACGTGTTGGCACCGTCAGTCAGCCATGTATGAGCAACCTGTTTGTTGCCAACCTTGGCTAGACAAGCAATTTACTCAGAAAGGTTGACTCACTGGTGAAATTTTGCAGACGTCTGACCAAAGCACGTACACATTCAATTTTGGTATGTGCGGAAAATGATGGCGGCACGATCGTGGTTCATCAATGACTATGTTTGCAGACAGCGTCTTTGATTCAAACAGCAAACAGAAAGATGTATACACAGCAGCTGCCCTTCCAGTAGTGCAGGATGTGCTTGAAGGCTATAACGGATGTCTGCTTGCATATGGTCAGGTGTGTGAGACTTGTGCGCATGTATTGCGTGTGGAGCAATGACGATAGAAATTCCAGCGCAAACACAGGACGTGTGCGCCGATACGTCGGGTACCTGTAATGCTTTTAACTGCAATCGTAGCTCTGTTTGGTAGTGCTGCTGTCCTGTGTGTGGTGTGCTCAGCAGTCGGCCACTTGTGTTTCCTCGCAGACTGGCGCTGGCAAGACCCACACCATGATGGGCCCAAGCATTGATGACACAGAGTTGGCTGGGATTGTGCCTCGTGTGTGTGACCACATCTTCGTGTTCGCTGCTGGAGCTGATGAAAGCGTGGAGTTCACCGTGCAAGTTTCCTTTGTGGAAATTTACAATGAGCGTATTCGGGATTTGCTGGATGTGAGCAAGGACAACTTGCAGGTGGGGGAGGACCCTGCGCAAGGCGGCGTGTACATCAAGGGCGTTACAGAGGTGTACGCCACGTCTGTGGAGGAGATGATGGCCATTATGGAGCAGGGAAACGGCACCCGCGCCGTCGCCGCCACTGGCATGAACGAGGGCTCCTCACGCTCCCACAGCATCTTCATTGTGGCCCTCACTCAGAAGGACACAAAAGCAGGCGTCACCAAAACGGGCAGGCTGTACCTGTGTGACCTGGCTGGGAGCGAAACCATCAACAAGACCGGTGCAACTGGTCAGCGCTTGAAGGAAGCCACCAAGATCAACCAGTCCTTGTCTGCACTTGGAAACGTGATTAACTCCCTCACAGATGGCAAGTCCAAGCACATCCCCTACCGGGACTCCAAGCTCACACGAGTGCTGCAGGAAAGCATTGGCGGCAATAGCCGTACCTCCCTCATCATTAATGCCTCCCCCGCGGCGTACAACGAACAAGAAACGCTCTCCACCCTGCGCTTCGGGAAGCGCGCCAAGACCATCAAGAACAAGGCCACCATGAACAAGCGGCGCACCCCTGAAGAGATGGAGCGGTACATCCGGCACCTGGAGGGGCAGCTTGAGGCAGCCCAGGCCAGGGAAGCTCACTGGATGGCAGCTGTGACCGGGCAAGCTGATGAGCTGCATGACGACTGCAAAGCCGCCCTGGCAGCCGCTGGAAACTCCATGGAGATGTCCATCAGTGCCGACCTCGCTGCAGAGGCAGCCTCAACTGCGCGCGATCCCACTTCGCGTGCATCCAGTGCGGCTGGTACGGAGGGGGGTGCCGAACCTGATGGAGGGGGCTCCCAGGCCAAGGCTGCCGAACTGCAGGGCAAGGTGGACGTGCTGTCCGGTCTGCTGACTGAGGCCGGCCAGGAGCTGCAGAGCGGTCGCCAGCGTCTGGAGGCTGCCAACAAGAGGGCGGGAGCTGCAGAGGCGGACGCCAAGGCAGCAGCGGAGCAAGTGAACACACTCACTGCGCGATTGGCTGTGCAAGAGGATGCCCTGGCTACTGCCCAGAAAGCAGAAGCCAGTGCATCTGGGGAGCTGGACGTCGCCCGCGCCGCCTCTTCCGAATTGAAGGCACAGCTGGCGAAGCTGGGGTCCCAAGTCACTGGCCTGCAGGAGCAAGTGGCTTCATTGAAAAGCGACAAGGAGACCCTCATCAGCGAGAAAGCCAGTCTGGAGAAGCAGCACAACAGCCTGGTGTCTGACCAAGTCGCCCGCATCGAGGCCCGCGTGGCTGCCCGCAAGGAGGAAGGCGCCGCTGCTGCCGCCGCCGCCAGCAGGGGGGGCAAGAAATGCCCCCCCAGGCGCACCACAAGCGGAGAGTCCGCTGCCTCCAAGGGTAGTGGGGACTGGGTGGAGGACGACGACGAGGCGGCGGCAGAGGGCGCCTCCAGTGTCTCCTCTGGCAGCGGCGAGGGGGCTGCCTCTTCCCTGCGACGTGCACTGGCTGAGGCACGCTCCGAGGTGGAAGACCTGGCAGCCACTGTGAAGACCAATGCAGAGCGCTCTGACGAGCTGAATGCGCGGCTGGGCAGCATGGACGAGGACCTGTCCACCGCCAAGGCGTCCCTTGCTGTCCTTACAGCGGAGAAAGCAGGGGCGGAGGCCACCATTGTCGCGCTGCGGGAAGACACAGAGGCGCTGCAGAGCACGTACGCCAAGGCCCGCACGGAAAACGCTGCGTTGCGCGAGAGCGTCTCGGAGCTGCGCACAGCCCTGGCACACGTGGAGGAAACAGTGCACGTCGCACGGGAGCGAGAGCTGTTGGCAAAGGCTGCTGCGGCAGTGGCGGATGGCAGGGTGGCCCTGGCTGGGGGCAGCGACCTTCCCAGCGACGTGCAGGTGCCCGCCACCCCACTGGCTGGCGTGGCTGCCTCGCAACGAGAGCTGGCAGCCGAGCACGAAGACGCCTTTGAGGTGCAAAACGTGCAGGAGGCGGTGTGGGAGAACGAGCGGCACTTCCCCCTGGGGGGCTGGTCCAGCAACATGCTGCACGCTGACCCCCCTGCCTGGTGCAGGGGGGGTGCCACCGACGACGACGACAGCGCTGAAAACGTGCGCCCTGCACTGTGGGGTGTCGAGTGCGACCGGGATGCTGTACAGCTGCCAGCAGATGGCGTTGGGTCTGCTGCCTCTTCAGGCTGGTATTGGCTCGGGCAGTGGCGTGTGGATATGGACGGTGCGACGGACGACCAAGGCTGGCAGTATGCTGCAGACTTCGATGACCTGTTTCGCGATGACGGCCTCAGCGGCAAGCGATCACAGGGAGGCGCCAGTCGCAAGCTTGGCGCCACAAGTGCCGACCTTGCAGCGTGGCGCGGCACGCGCTCCCCAGAGGACTCCGTGCGCCGGCGTCGCTGGGTGCGCGAGCGAGTGCAGCTGGTTCTGGATGCCCCCCACGCCCCCGGCTTGGGGCAGGTGGCTGAGTACCTGCTGCAGGCAACCGCAGTGGCTGCCCCATCGGGCGGCGGGGACGCCCAGGGCGCCGCCGCTGCTGCCCGAGCCAGGCGTCTGGTGCAGGAGTTCGAGTCCAAGACTGCTCGGCAGCTGCTGCTGATGCAGGCGCGGCTGGGCGAAAGCGCCAGCGCCGTGGCTGCCCTCAGCGGCGAGCTGCGCCGAAAGAGCATCATGGTGACGCAGTACGAGCGGCGCATCATGGAGATCCTGCAAAAGTCAGCCGACGCCGCCAGCACAGGCAACTTGTCGCACATTGGTGTGCACTCCCAGCCCGTGCGGGTGGTGCGGGGCGGTGGCGGCAAGGGCTCTGCCCAGCCTGTCCGCAGCATCACTGGCGGCGGCGGTGGGGGCAAGTCGAGGGGGGTAACGGGCTTTTTCCAATCCTTGTTCAGCTCCCCCTCTTCAGCTGCGCGGGCCCCGCCAGCAGATGTTACCGCCACCCCCCCTCACACCCCCAGCCAGCAATTCCCACCGAGCCCTGGCAGTGTGGGCGGGGACAGCCAGGGGCGGCGCAGCAGCTGGCTGCCGTGGAGTGGCTTTGGCTCAGGCAGCAAAGGCGGCACCGAGGAGCCCGAAGCGGACAGAGCGCCTGCCGTGATCGACACGCGTTTGCTGGAGGCAGCTGCGAAGGGCGACGTGGAGCTGCTGCAAACAGTGCTGGCAGAGGTGCCCGAGCTACTGGACGGCTGTGACGCCTCGGGCCGCAGTGCGCTGGTCTATGCTGCGCGCGCTGGGCACGTGGACGCGATGCGGGCGCTGCAGGGCGCCGGCGCTGCCCTGCACGCCGCTGACAGCCAGGGGCGCACCGCCCTGCAATTTGCTGCCCGGAAGGGGCACACGGCTGCAGTGGAGTGGCTTCTGCACAAGGGGCTCTCTGTGAACGATGCTGACTCACACGCAGTGTCCCCCCTGCACCAAGCCACGCTTGGGCGCAGTGCTGCAGTGTGCAAGCTACTGGTGCAGCGGGGAGCCAGGTTGGACGCGCGTGACACAAACGGCCGCACGTCTCTAGCATTGGCCCAGCGGTTCAGCGCGGGTGCAACCTCGGAAGGGGAGAAGCAGGCTTGGGCAGAGGTGATTGCTGTGCTGGAGGGAGCCTCACAGCAGCCCCGCCCCTCCCCTCTGAGCCCCGCCAAGCAAAGCCAGCTGCAGGGGGCAACGGCCCCTGGCGCAGCAGAATGACTGGTTTTGAGTGACGATGTTATGGCGCACACTGCACATTGCGAGCGGGCATTGTGTGTTTGTTTTGAGTGTATCTTCTAATAATGCCATCTGATTCTTGTTTGTGCCTGCACATCTGGCTTGTTGCTCGTCTCGGGGGGGGTGGCTGAATACAGACACCGGGACATGAAGTTTGGCATGCACAACAACAATCTCCTAGTGCCAAGCATGCTGAGCGCTCAGCAGTCATATTGATTGGGCATTGTGTCCTAAACTCGTCTGATTAGCTGGCAAGTGCACGTGAATCCAGACACTTGATTTTGCTGCTTTTCATGTCATGTCAGCAATCCAACAGCCAGGTGCTGGCAAAGTTCTGCTAGGTACAGCACCGAGGAATGCATTGAAGCGAGCTTTGTGAGTTGTTATGCAGCAACAGAGTTGGCCCTGCTGCTGCTGCGCATGCACTGGCTGGGTCGACAGAACGGAAGGATTGGCTTTTGGTCGCCGCGACGCTCGCCTGCCCTCCTGTATTGCTGCGCGCGCGCAACAGCTCTTCCAAGCACAGAAAGCATACCGCATACCATGTACAGAATACACACAATACAAGTGAAGAGCTTCACTGCCATTGCTGCATTGATCACGACTGTTTGCGTCGTGCTGCAGCACGAATCGGCGAAGGCCGCAGATAGTGCAAAGCTTGGAGGTGCGTCCTTGGCCCAATTGGCTGCACAAACACACCCAAAGCATGCACGACTTGATGTGCACAACATTGATCGATCGGCACAAAGTCATCAAGCACGTCTCCTTGCAGCTTGTGTCAGCGAGTACACAGCTCCAAGTGGAAACCTGTCGATGGCTTTTCCACCCACGGCATACTTGGAAATGTGCACAGAGAGGCCAGTCCTTGTGCCCGGTCCACATGTTTATGGATCTGCACAATCCCCATTCCAGGTGGGTTGCTTGTCTGCTCCCCATATGCATCTGGCCCTGGCCCTAGGTGCTTCGCCTGCCGTTCTGTTCTCGCAAGCGTGTGAACCAACTTAGGCTCTCACAATTACCCTTTTTTCGTGCACAGGTGCCTGTCATCGTCTGGCATATGCTGTGGAATGGTGTGGGGCTGTGTGCTTCAGGTTTGCTCCTGGGTTCCTTCGCATACATTCCCATATTGGGGGGTGCTGTACCTTCCAGGAAAGCTGTGTGCGCGTTCTTCCTGGGGCCGCCTGCGCTGATGCTCGTCTGGTGGACAAGCGGACTGGCACTGCATTTCGGGGGGCACACACCCATAAATTTCCACGGGGTGTTTTACTTCATGGTGTACGCATGTGCATTTGTGGGGGGGCTTGCTTGGCCGGTACTTGGCCGCCGCTACCTGCACTTTGTGGCCTTCAAGCCGCTGCTGCTACCACTGGTCCATGGCGCTCTTGCAGTTTTCTTTGTGGCAACTATTTCGTATGGCTTGATTCCTATTTTCCTGGGCAGTGGCGATGGCGCTCGAGTGGCCCTGCGCCTGCTTGCCTTGCCGCTGGTGGCGGAAGTCTCCGCTGCTGGCCTGCGCATATCAGACCGGTACATGCTGGAGGGCAATGTCCCCGGGGCTATACGGGGCTTCCGACTGCTAGCTGTTTCCCTAACGCTTGCCATTACGGGTCGCTTCTTCGTGACAGGCCTGCAGACTACGGGCCTGACGATTGCCCTGTCCATTGCAGTGGCGGCGATTGAGGTGACCATGCGGTGGACCATGCTGTCACGCGACCAGCTCTTCAAAGCATGTGGTGTCAGACTGCGCAGGTGGGCCTCAACATGCCCTGGCTGCAGCTGTATCCAGAGCACTGATTCTGGCAAGAAGCTGCCTACCATGTGCAGTCGCCTGCAGTGCCGGCCCAGCGACGAGCTCCTTTCGTCTCGCAGACGATGGGCAGACCTGTCTCCAGCAGAGCAGACCGCCCGCGACACGCGTGCGAACTATGCGTTTATCGTGGGGGACACTGTGTCTGAGGACATCGGCATGCTGACGCTGATCCCCGTGGCTATCTTCTTCAGGCTGCCCACTCGCATCGGGGGTGAGCCGCTGCCACTGGGGGATGTGCTGCTGCGTGTGGGCTTCCAGTGGCTGCTAGAGCTGGCCACTGACGTGGGTCCTTTTGTGGCTTATGCAGCGGGACGGGCATGGCTGACGTGGCGGGGGGACAAGCTGTACGGGGGTGTGACTCGCGCTGAGATCGGCCAGGCGCTTGCTAGCATGCACCCTGCACAAGGCACTGTGATGCCTGCGGATACACTGCGCAGTGATGGCGAGGCACCAGTGCAGTCATCGCCCGTTCCATCCCACAAGAGTACTCATGGTGCCGCAAAAGCTGCCCCCAGTGTAATCGTGTCCAGTGGTGCCACCAGCATCGACGACAGCGAGGCCAATCCCTTGGCAAGCACCAGCAGTGGAGCAGTGTCTCCTGCTGCATCTGGGGCAGCCCTCGTGTACAGCGGCACCGGCAGCGGTCGCAGCGTTGTCGGAGCAGCCGGCACTGCTGTCATTTCCAGCGACGGCGCCAGCCCAGCCACTGCTTCGTCAGCCCACCCACACGACAGCGCATACGTAAAACAGCGTGTGGAGTGGCGCCGAAGCCTGCTGTGCTGCGCTGTGCAGCCAGATGACGTCACAGCATGTGCGCACATCCGGTTGGCACAGTCTGCACTGCTGCTGGACGATGGTGACGTGCTGTGGCAAGAGCTGCCGTGGCCCGTGGTGCGTGCCGCCATGGCGCCAGGTGCTGCGCCTGAGCAGTGGGGCTGGCTGCACTGGTTTGTGTTTCGCAATGAGCTGCTGGCCACGCGGGTGGCAACGGCGTGGGAGCGGCGGCCTGTGGGGTGGAATGCCACCGTGCTGCTCATGTGCTTCTTGTTTGGGGGAATGATGCTGCGTGGGTACCTGGACACCAATGTGGTGTGCAGCTTTGTGGACAGGGGGGGGCAGCGGTACTGGGATGCATGTGTGGAGTGACTAGGGTCTCCTTCTCGCGGTGCGCCGTGGGGCAGGAGTCTATGCTATTGATTATTTTGGTCCAGCTGTCTAGTGAGTGCATTTCAAGTCAAGGGACAGCACGGCGCCGCATCTGTACCGAAGCTGCGCGCTACTTGGCTGGGGCGGGGGAGGGGGGCGCCACGTGTCCTGGCTGCGGCAAGCTGTCGGTGTCGGCAGTGAGCCCCAGCCCCTCCCACAGCCAGCCCAGCCCAGAGGCAGCTGGCTTGGCCAGCACTACGGGCGAGGGTGACGCATCGAGGGCGGGAGCTGTCGCACTCGGGGGCAGCTCATTGCCTGCTGCAGCGGCACTTGCAGGCGTGTTTGCGCGGGGAGGGGAGGGGGCAGCCCCCTGTGCCGGGAGTGCCTGGGACACGGGCACGACTGGTGGCACCCCAGATTGGGCGAACAGAGCCGAGGCAGATACATGAGCTGCAGGCGTGATTGGTGCCAAAGCTGGTGCAGGCGCCGGTGCAGGGGCCGGTACAGGGGCCGGTGCAGGGGCTGGTGCAGGTGCCGGTGCAGAGACAGGGACAGACGCTGATACCGGTATCTGAACAGATGTTGGCGTGTGTTTATCATTGGGCGTCTGCTGAGGCCCCTGTTCTGACATCAGGCGACTGCTGGCTGGCTGTGTCGTGATCCCCCCCACAAACAGGCTCTCAGCACTGCTGGTGGAGGCAGCCATAGGTGGTGGCCCCAGGGCCAGCCTCCCGTCGGCTGAAGAAAGCGGCACTTGCGGGGGCACTGCGCTGGGCGGGTGGAGTGCCGGGCCGGCGCTGGCAGCGTGCGCGCTGGGGGGCCCCGGGGGAGTAGCTTGAGGGGGGCTGGAGGGGGTGGAGGGCGAACTACCGCCCCCCTTTGCACCCACGTACTCATTCACACCCAGTGTAGTTGCTTCTGGGAGAGAGTGCAGCTGGCCAGCAGCCACACTGATGCCGATGCCCGGGCGCCCATCCTCCCAACCGTCCTGGGGAATTGTCATGGAAACCTGTCTTACACTGTCTCGCTGTGCGTTGTATATATAAAAAACAACCCCACTGCCGGTTTTATATGCAATGTAACCCGCAAAGTCTTCTGGTGTCTCAAATAAGGCGTCAATGGCGCCGAGAATGTACTCGTCTGAGGCCACCAGGCCAGCTTTGGCGGCGGGCGACCTGGGGAGAATATCCACGATGTGCAACACGTGGTCGTGAGTCCCTGCATATGAACCGAAACGAACAAAAATTCCAAGAAGCCCAGTTCCTTCCCATGCGCGTGGCACGACCTCAATCACTGCACAGGGGTTGGCCGTGTTGGCAACGAAACATCTTGGCTGCTCCAGCGCAACTCACCTCTGAGTGCCCCGCACTTTGCGTTGAATACATCCAGCGTGATGGGTCGCTCTTGGTACATGACCAGTTCTTGCATGAAAGTGGGGTCTTCCTTGTCCTGCAAACATCCGAATCATGACGACATCCTTCGAAGCCGGTTCGGTCCATCAAACAACCAGACGCACCAATCGCTTCCCATTGATGGCTGTGATGAAATCGTGGAAAGCAATTAATGAACCTTGGGGCCCAGAATTCATGAATTCGGGAGACTGGTAATCATCTGGCTCTGGCTCTTCACTTCGACAGTCAAAAGTCTGCACAGATGTGCAAAGTTTGGCGGCCGGCGTGTCTTGCCACAGCAGTCGGTGCGCACCTTCAAAACCCGAACTTGTGTTGCAGGGCCGTTTGGTTCCACAGAAAGGATTCTGTATCCAGTGGGCTCGTCATCAGGGTCGTGGGTGAAGCGGGCTTGACCGCTTGTCGTGTTGCCCATGCGTAATTATTAGTACTGTTGACTGTCAGGACAAGATGGCCGGCAGTGCTGAAGCCAAGCCAGCGACAGCATTGGAAAACTACGTTATAAGAGAGCGGCATTTAAGTATTGCGCCGAAACCTTTGCAGGCAGGCCTCAACGTCGGTGTGCAGCCCCCTGGCTTGGCACCACCCCTGGATGCTGTGAGCTGTGTCGCCATGCCAATGAGAAGGGGCCAAGAGACATCGACCTTGCTCGTTCGTTCAACAAGTACATCGCGAGCGGCAGTGTAAATCAAGGCCTGCTCTTAAAGGATTGTCAAGGAGGAATATGAAAAGTGCAGGCGATGTAAACGTGTGCTCCTCAGAAGCAAACTTGAAGGAATTTCCGCAACTGTTGTGAGCTGACGGCCACCTTCTCTACCGGCATGGCAGCTTCGGGACCATCAAGGGTGAAACCAACCATCCAAAGCAGTCACATGCTAACTTTACGGGGTACGAATGCCTCTGTTTCTACTTGCACATCATGCCTCACTGCAGTGCCCGCTTGCAGTGATGAGATTGTATCAGCCCCAATTACAAACATCGCTCGGCAGCACGCTCCAGGCATTTAGTGATTCGCCTGCATCGACACTGGGCGCGACGTCTCTCAGCGATGTGGCACTTCGTGGGAGCTTTGGCACGATTTGGGCAGGACAGACCTTCAATGCCTACGTGGCCTGTCTAAACCACACTAAGCTCCCTGCCTCTCATGTAGAGCTGCACACCGCCATGATCAGCAGTGGTGGCCGGGGGCGCACCCAAGTAGTCTATGACTCCCGCGTGGCCTCCTCTTCTGATGCGGCCCAGGTGCCCCCGGCTGTGCGCTCATTCGCCCAGCTACCTGCCGGCGACCACGGTGATAGCGTCATCAGGGTGCACATGCCAGACATAGGCTTGCACACGTAAGTGAACCGTACCAGCACTATGTATGTGCACGTCAACAAGTTCGCTTTGCAGGCTGCAAGTCACCATCAAGTACATTGACTTCCACGGGACTCCCCGAGAACTAAAGCGATACTTCAAATTTGAGGTGCACAACCCGTTTGCAACCACACTTTCAACAGTCCCCGCCCAAAGTCACCTCAGCCCGCTGTCTACTGGAACTGTGGTGAATGCTGTCATGCGGAACGTCACTTCAGACGCCATTTGCTTGGGAACTGCAGCCTTCAAGTGCGCACCTCACTGCACGGCCACAGAGCTGCAGCGTACTATTCTGCCGAAAGCGCCACGCGATTCTGCTGAGTCACAACTGCCACAGTGGCTGCAACAAGCAGGCCCCCGCGGGGCACCTGGTGGGGCCCCACTGCCGGCGTGGCACCCCCGTACAGCCAACGCTGCAGAGCCCCTTCTCGTGCCGGGCCAAGAGGTGGAATACAGCTTCCTAGTGGTGCGTAACGTGGTGTCAAACTCAACGTCTGGCGAAATCAGTGGCAACGTGGAGGATGACATCTGCTCGCAATCCAGTGGAGCCGTTGCGCCGGCTGGCTACGACCACACACGCTTCCGTGTCGTGAAGCACGCTGACGCAACCCTGGGGCGAGTGGAGCTAAGCTGGACTGCGCACATGGGCGAGCTGGGGCAGTGGCACTCTGCCTCGGTGGCCTCCTCCGCCTCCTGCCCCCAGCTGTGCCACATTGTGGCGCCACGCACGCTGCGGGGGACAGCGCTTGAGGCTGCTGCCCTGCCGGTAAGTGTCACCCACTTGCCCTCCACAGACGGCATTGACGCTGTGGCACCGAGCATGGAGTATGTCTTGCGGGTGCGCTGCAAGGACTCGAGGGGCTGCGCAGTGGTGGGCGACGAGGTGAAGCCGACGGCATCGCTGGACGCTTGCCAGGTGGCTGCCACAAACTTCCAGCTGTTACCACTAGCACCTGGTGCATATCGCTTGGAAGTCGTTGTGTCTCCACAGGTGGCTGAGCAGGAAGCTGTTGGGCAACACGAGTGTGATCGCCCGATATCTGAGGGCAGGCACATTGCTTGGAACACTGTCGACTTTGTGGTAAAGTAAGCCCCCCCAATGCCTCAAAACCACAACATACTTGATGCGCATGAAGTTTGGAGAGCTCGGAGTCGTTGTTTGGCGACTTCTCCAGGGATACTCTCTGAAGTATCCTTGGCAAACTCATGCATAGTGGCTGCTGCCTGCGCAGTCAGCAATTTGCCAGTTGCACTTTCCAGACCTGAATAGTCCATCGACAATGCCTGCCTTGCATAGTGTTGTGCCTGCTCTGTGTGCCCCTGCACTGCATGTACCACGGCTAAGTTGTGGATCCCTGCAGCCAGGTCGTCGTACTGCACCGCGATGGCTCGCTCTCCAAGCTCCTGTGCCATCTTGATACTTCCAAAAGTAGACGGAGAAGCAAGAAGACGAATACAACAGGCATTATGTAGCACTGGACCTAGCATACGCGACCCTTGGCGCAGAGTATGAGCCACCTCTGCGTACAGCACAGCGTGGTGCGCTGCATTCACCTCCTCCGGTGTCTGGGCGAGTTGACTTTGTAGCACTCCCAAGTTTGATTGAAACTCATTCCGCTTTCGAAGCTCTTTCACTTTCAAAAGGTACTCGATAGCTTTCTTGTTTCCTTCAAGCGCGCTCCCGGTCATATTTACGCCATATCGCCAGTACAACTGAGAAAGCAGAACCAAAGGTTCAGCAACCGTGGGGGACATGTTGTGTGCCTTGAGTAAGAGTGCTTCAGACTCAAGCAGCTCTTGGTTATAGAGTTTGCGTGTTCCGATTCCATAAACTGTCATAAAGTTGTTCTCAGGATACAGTTTCAGGCAAGAGGCCAGCAAAATGTCTTCATCGTGCCATTCAGCGGCACGGAAGTGAAGTCGGCAAGCGTATGCACAAAATGTGAAGCAAAGCATGACTGCAAAAATTTTACTGGTTGTCACAACTTTGTGTGTTTTGTTTGCAGGAGCTGACCCATCGCTTTGTAATGCACACTGGCCAGGTGAAGACGAGTCTCGGCTTGAGTCGACATGCTCGTTGCCGCGTAGGTCTGCCTGCTTTACCATGATATCCTGTAAAGTCGTTGCGCGGTTATTTTTGCGGCCAGCACGCGAACCCTTTCCAGCGCGCTGAGTGATGGTGGATCCTTGCGCTCGGCGCAGCTTTCGATGTTCTCGTTTGTCTTCTCGCTTCAGCACTGTGTCTGAGAAACGAACGCCAACCGAAACTGGTTCGCTGCTTCTGTGTTGCTTTACACTGGCATCATCGGTCTTAACTCGAGCCACAGGGGCGACCAATGGTGAACAAATTGACTCGCGTTCCTGGGAACTTGAATCATTAGCATCCAGGGCTGGCTTCCCCTCAATATGCACAGATGGCACCTTGGACCAGAGCAGGTTCCACAGATCCGAAATATCCTCCAGTGTGAGCACTTCATCTAGCGGCTGCAACTCATCGAGAACGCAAAACGGGCTGTGGTTCAACTCCTGGCGCAAATTGCCTGTCAAGTTTTTGGCCACAGTTCCGAGAGACGAATTGCTTGATATATTGGCTGCAAAATTATGTAGCTGCAGCGCCAGGACGCATAGAAGCTCAGTGAGCAAAATGACCGAGCCAACTGTGGGCAAGAAGAGGGTGCGCTCGGCCAAAACAAATGCCACGGTCACCAGAATGTGGCTAGCTGGCCCATAAAATAACGCCATGATACCAAGGCCGATCAGACACCTGCAGCGGACGCTTTGTGACCAACAGTAGCTTCTGCAGGCATCCTCACTCCATGCCGCTATCTCCTGCCGGATTCGAGCACGCAGGCTCGGATATGGGATGGGAAACATCAACTCATGTGGAAGATCTGTCATAGGATCCTTTTGGTTGCTGTTGTGCATCCAGTATAAGATTAAAATGACCAAGCCCCAGAAAATGAGAGTCAGCAGGTTCCGAGAATCCCATGCTGACAAAATCGGAGGCATGGCATTGTGTTCGTGTGAAAGATGCACAGGAAATATTGTCATGGACATCGCCAAAGACTGCACATACGCATACGATAACGGCTTGGCTGCCCCTTCAAGGAACTGGATGGGGTTATGCACTGGCGCAGCGTTCACTGAGTAGCCTCCGCTGAGCATTTGTATTCGCACAAAGTATTGGACAGCCGTGAAGAGCACCACAGACAAGACAATTTGATAATCACAATTGCAGAATTTTGTCACGCAATAATCTAGCAGCCCAGACGATGCATAGCGAGTGGGCTTTTGCATGATGTAGACCCAGACTGCAACCATGGGAAAAACCAATGCGACCTCTTTGCATAAAACGGCAAGCACACTGGGCACAACTATGTGCTTCAGCACCAACCAAAAGCCACTGCTCCTATTTGCTGGGGCCGTGCGCATACTCTGTACCAGTTGCGCCAGACCAAAAAGCATGACAACTCCGGCCACAGTCTCAGCCCTGCTAGTCACGTTAGCGACAACTTCTGTGTGAACAGGGTGAAGGCCGAACAAAATTGAAGCACACATTGGCAGTATAAAATGTTGTGAGCCCCATAGAGAAAACAAAAGTGAACTACACAGTACTGTCGCTGCTGCATGCAAGAAAATGTTCGTAAAATGAAATACGCTTGGGATGCCACCGCCCAACACTTGATCCAGCTGAAAAGTCAGCACAACCAGCGGCCGATAACTATGGTGAGTCCACTGACCGGGGCCGGTCGGGATGATATTGTTGCCCCAAAAGTCGTGTTTGAAAACCTCAGTCACAGGAAGCAGCTGCTGCACGTCTGGGTTTGTCAACACGGCAACTTTGTCATCATACGTGAAATCGGCCCAGATTGTTGGAGTGTAGACTATAATACTAATCAAACCCGCAAATAGTGCTGCCTTTCTCTTGTCTGCATCATCAAAAAGCATGGTTTTGATTGGTTTGCGTTTCAAAACGAAACGCTACCAACTGCTGAATGCTTGCTAACGTTTCATTCTGAGCCTGCAGGTTCCAATGCTTATATTAAATGCATTGTTTTGGTCAATATGTCAGTTGGAAATGCACCTGGCTCAGGGGTAGCCACGGTAGTGACGCACAACTTCCAGTTATTGGGGGGCCAATTTTGGGCCCAAAATCGTTTCGAATAACTTCGGCAAATGGTCTACGACGCTACATTTTCCCGTTTTTTCCGAACATTTTGAAAACTTGCCCTACATTTTGGACCAGTTTTATGATTGTCCGCCGTAGGCGCCGCAATTTTTCGGGGCTGGGGTGATGCCTAACTTCGTCTGGTGCCAACCCTTCGCTACCCCTGTGGCTGAACAAATGCCCATCAATTGCGTACAGGCCCCTTCGACAGGCTGATGAAGCAAGTCACGCACGAAACTTCGTCGGCGAGGTATTTGCTAATGCAGTTCCATTATTGGACACAGCAGCGTAAGTCAAAATGGATCTAAACAGTCTGCACGTCTACTTTGCCAGCTTCTTGGCAAACATGTCGCAGGCATCCAGCAGCTCAGCTTTGATACCAGGTTCATACGCATTGTGCCCGGCATCCTGCACCATGTGGAAGTCAGCCTCGGGCCACACACGGTGCAGATCCCATGCGCTGCGAGCAGGACACACAATATCGTATCTCCCCTGTACAATCACCCCAGGAACGTCCTTGAGCTTGTGTGCGTTCTCCAAGATCCAAGCATCGGTCTCAAAGAAGCCACCGTTCAAAAAGTAGTGGCACTCAACACGCGCAAATGCATCAGCGAATTCGTCGCCACCATACTTCTTCACGGCATCTGCGTCAACCACAAGCTTGCTGGTAGTGCCTTCCCAGATGGACCACGCCTTCGCTGCCTCCGAGCGCACGGCTTTGTCGTCACTCGTCAAGCGCTTGTAGTAGGCCTTGATCAGCTCCCCCCGCTCCTCCTCGGGGATGGGCTTCAAGTACTCCTCCCATGCGTCAGGGTACACATTCAATGCGCCACCCTTCTGCTCGTAGAACCACTCCAGCTCTGAGCGGCGAAGCATGAAGATGCCCCTCAAAATCAACGCCAGGCATCTCTCGGTGTGCTTGATGCCGTAGGTGAGGGACAAAGTGCTTCCCCAGGAGCCACCAAACACGGCCCACTTCTCAATTCCAAGCAACTCTCGCAATTGCTCCATATCCGCGACCAAGTGCCACGTTGTGTTGTCCTTCAGGTCAGCACTGCACGAAGGGTGTCATCAGATTGCTCTGCGGGAGGCTGTCACACAAGAAGCTTACTGAGGGGTGGACTTGCCGCAACCACGCTGGTCAAACAGAATGATGCGGTATGCCTCGGGGTCGAAAAACTGACGGTTAATTGGCTCTGCGGTGGAGAAGGTGACACACAGCTCAACTGGTGTTTGTGCACTGCACTTGGCTCGGGAAGTGGCGCAAGGAGCTTGTTGAGTTCACTCACGTGTGCCTCCACCAGGGCCACCGTGTACAAAGACAACAGGAATGCCATCCTTATTTCCACTTTCCTGTGCAGTATACCTGGTGGAGGATGTTCGCAAAGCCACGCACAGCATGGCGTGTTGAGCGAGCGGCTGGAAACAAGCCCTCATGATACAAGGAAACCACTGTCCAGCAACCGCGACAGATGCACAAAACGCAAGATTTGCCATGTTGCGTAGCAGTCTAGGGTGCATCAAACGGGGCACTTGCCTCGTAGTAGACTGTGTGGTACCCGTCTCCAGCCTCAAAGAATCCGGTGTTGTACGGTTCAATTGGAGGATGCAAGTCACGTCGCTTGGATGCAATGATACCACCATCAGTTGAGGTTACTGCTGCCATATTTTGGGTTGTTGAAAAGGTGCGAGGCGATGTTATTCGAAACGAGAAAGCAGACGAAGAGAAAGCTCTGGAGAAATACCGGCTGAACTGCTGACTTTTCTGCAGGTGAGACGACAAAGCTGGGATCATTCTGACTCTTAAGATGCTGTTGTTTTGAGCGAATCAAAATGCTTGTCTCAGTTATTTGAAAGCAGCGGCTCAGGATGTCACTGTGGTTTGGCGAGGGGGGCGTAAAAAAACTCATCTGATGCCTGCAGCCTCTGTCCATCTATTGTCACGCAATTTGCGTGGAAGCAGGTAGTATGGGACACCAAACTACTATGCATAGATGCTTGGTCTGATATTCTTTCTACAGCGCTTACCTCGAGGCACAAGGCAGCTTCTGCTGCATGCGGGATTTGGATTTGAACGATTGATTCGCCTCAAGCAGGATGAATGTGAGATCAATGCCCGACGGGAGTTGTTTGTATCTTCACAAATACCGTATATGTACAGGCTTCGCGTGGGCAGTTCGGATTGAAAGCCAACCAAACTGCAATTCCTGAAGCAAATAAAGAGAAGCGACGATCGCAAGCCATCCATACAGGTATCAAGCCAGGCCTGTTTCACACCATGGTTGCAGGGAGAACACGCAAGTATCTACAGACAAAAAATTTGGTTCACCTCCACCTGGGCGACGTGTGAGCGATGCGCCCTTGCCGAGAAAGAGCCACGCATCAGCGCAAAGCAGGAGCAGCTCAAACAAGCAGAGCGGGGAGGGCAAAGCCACAGAGGGGGGCGACAGTGACGTATCACAGGATACAGCGGACACAATCACCCCTCCCATCCTGTCTGTGCTGTCTCCCTCATCGGGCGCAGCTGCCTCAGGCGGATCAAGCTCCGCCACAGGGGGGTCAGGGGACGCCTCCCGCACTACCCCCCTCGGCGTGGGTACACAAGCCCTGGTTACCGAACGCAACTATGGAGCTGTGCAAAAAATGTCTGGCCCCACCATGGCAGCGTCTTTCCTGCTCTTTTCAAGTGTGAAGCGGATCAGCAACAGGGGACCTTGCATCGTGGAGTCCTTCGAGGCAAGTACTGCCTAAACCCAGGGTCTCTGCACGCACAACGCTCACACAGTGCCTACACAGACGCTGCAAATACGCTATGCATTGCCACTGCTTCCCAGTCTTCAGTCAGTTGTGCTGCCAAGCGAAGGTGTGAGGATATTTGTAAGTGGCAGTGATTGGTCAGGGGTGCTGTACTAACAACTGTTCTCATTTCAAACGGATGCCTACCGCAGGAGATCGCACACATTAAACCAAGTGGTCCTGGGGTATTGCCTTCAGCCCTGCTGGGCGCATTGTGCAGACAGGCTGCTGTAACGCTGGACGCCCTTTCAACGCGCGAGCAGGAAGCGGTCCAGAGCAAGCTAAGTGGCGACGATTACAGCATTTGTGGAGTTTGCAACAATGAGGGGTCCAAGTCAACGAGCTTCGTATTGGATAGGGTGGGAATGGTGGACTGGAGGTCCCTCCGGAGGCACCAAGCAAGCATGGGCACAGCTCCAGACTCGTTCTCGCCTATTCATGTCACACTTGAGAGGACAGAGCAACTGCTCAGGAGTAAAAAGCCTATAGATGGCGTCGATGAATCACTCCTTAAGCAATACCTGGAGCATTTAGTTCAGTCTTTGAACACATGCTGCGTGCCCCGGAGTGAGCGTGGTTCTACCCGCAGCCCCTCGGCAACGGTTGCTGCTGACAGCACTGAGCACTCAGAGCACACTAAAAGCCCTGCGTTCAGTGAAACAGATGCTGTCGGACTGCATGCACATGCCGTTTCAAGCTCAACCGTTGCAGCAAGATGGCAAAGCAGGGTCTCCAGCGCCGTGACTGCGCCTGCTAAACCCCCCTACACTTCCACTTTTTCTGCCCCCCCTGCCAAGCAAACTGCCCGCCAATTGATACAACAAAACAAGGCAAAAGCTGCAGCTGCAAAACAGTCACTGAATCCCCGGTCTGCTGCAAGCGCAGGAGCCGCGAATCCAGGCTGGCTGACAGTGGACCGGTCGAAAGCCCAGCTGGCTGAAGTCCAAGCCTCGCACGCTCGAAGGCACGCAAAAGCCAGGGAGAGCTCCAACGTGCACGCTGCGGAAAAGTCCCACGATGCAGTTTTGCGCGCCACTTTGGCGGCCAGTTTGCTTGATTTACACGGCGGTGACGCGTCGCCTGCACACCGCCCCCGCCGCGTTGCTGCCGCTGCCGCTGCTGCAAGCCTCACCGCGTTGCGGGTGGCCGAGGCACTGGATTCTCCACCTCGCAGATCAAAGCGCCGTACTGAAAAGCGTCGCCGATCCCCCCTCAGGCAGCTATTTGCGTTCCCTGCACCGTTCTCTGCCACTGTTGAGCACATGCGCACACACGGATTTCTTCCTCAGCTGGACGCTGGAAACGCCACCGACAGTGAGGTGTCGGATGGAAACAGCACAGACGATACTATTCCTGCCACAGGTGTAGGTGGGAAGCGTGCCCCATCTGCACTGGACTGCAGCGACAGCTCCACTGATGCAGACGTGAAGCTACCAGGCGGCGATGCCATCGACTTGGTGTCTGACAGCTCAGCCGGGGCAAGCAGTGACAGCGTGGTTGTTCAAGGGTACACAGAGTCACACAAAAGTAGTATGTCTATCCCCAGGGGGGGCGGGCGACACCCTATGCCCGCAAAGCTTGGTGCTGTGCCTGTGTCGAACTGGGACGCTGAGTGTCTGGAGGCTGGGGAGTACTTGAATGACAGCATCATTGATTGGGCACTCAAATACAGGCTTCTGAGGGGTGTAGACGAAGCTGCTCGCAGCAGGGTGCACGTCATGTCCAGCTTGTTCCTGAAAGAGCTGCGCTCGCACACCGATGACTCAATGGGTAGCCTTCCTCCTGTGCAGCGGTATGCTGCTGGTTATCGCCAGGTAGCCAAGTGGACGCGCAAAGTGGACATTTTCAAGAAAGACTTCATCATCATTCCCGTGAACGATAGCCTTCATTGGTCGCTGATTGTGGTGTGCTATCCATCATCGTATGCTGCACACGCAAAAGTGTGGTGTGAGCACATCAAGACCCAGAACACCCACTCTCCAAACCTGAAGAAGTCACTAGAGGCAGTGAATTTGTCTTCAAAGGCAACCTCGTACCCGTTTCTTCTCATGATGGACTCGCTCGCAGCCCACGATGTACGGGAGACTTGTGATTGTGTTCGTGCCTGGCTGGCTTGTGAGTTCGCAGAGCGCCATCCAGACTCCCCGGGAAAGGAGCCAGAGGACACACTGACCAACAGCCACCTTCTACCACACTTCAACGTGCAAGTGCCCCGACAGACGAACTCGTTCGACTGCGGTGTGTTTGTAATTTGCTACGCCGAAATGGTTCTGCAAGCCATACAACACCATCGCATTGAGGCGCCCTTTCTGCAAGCTGGGGGAGACATTGACATTTTACTAATCCTCCCGAAGATGTTAGATTACACATTTGGCCGTGGGACATTTCAAGCTCAGCATGTGTCGCGCGTGCGTGGGAGGCTGATGGCAACCCTGAAGCGGCTGCAGCGTAAAAACGCTGTGTTGGTGTGCAGCGTTCCACACCAGGAATTCGAAGAGCTGGACCCAATTATTGATGTACTCAGTGACGACATCAAGCTCCCTGCAAGGCGAGACGCGACTGAGTTTGCACAGCGCGTGGTGGGAGCGGGGGTGTACGAGGGATTCGGCGCGCCTGCCCCCGCCGCCGCCGCTGCCGCCGCCTCAGCAGCCCATATCGGAGCCATTACCCATGGCTCAGGAACCAGGGGCTCCCAGCTCAGACGACTTGCAGACTTGGCATTACCATTGAGGGCCAACGCCCTCCCTCGCCGCCTGGAGTCACCCCCCAAGGACCTGGCAGTCTTGGCACTGCCAAGCGATGTTGAAGACTCCCTGGGGGCGTCTGATCCCAAGGTCCCAAAGCAAAGGGACTCAGCGCAGGCTGACACAGCTACAGCCCTCGCTTGTGCGCGCAGTTTGGCGCCGACAGATGCCGATGCAATTTCAGTTTCCAGTGCAGACTCTGCAGCCGCAGTTGAGCAGACAAATGCACAGTCCAGCACATCGCATCAAGCTGCAGCAGCTGCATCCATAACAGCGGCAGATGATGATTCCATTAGCTCCAACAGCTCAGATGCCCGCCCCCTGTCCGCCCCAGCAGTGACTGCCTCCGCCCCCAAGCAGCCCAGGCGCGGCGCACACTCCAGCCCAGGCACGTCATATACAGACAAGGCACTGCGCGTAGTGGGCAGTACAGTCCAAGCTGCCTTGAAATTCTTTGGAAGCTCCAGCCTGCACACATCCCTCAACTCAAAGCACCCAGGAGCAGAAAGCCAACTAAGCCCAGGGGGGTCAAGCGACACGGACCGCGGTAAAAAGGCCAAGAAGGCCAAGCGGAAGCGGAAGCGGTCAGTGTAATGCCATTCACGTGTTTTTTTGCATTTTAATTGATTTCTCTTGAGCATATGCTCGCACTACTGTAGGGTCACCTTACCCTCAGCCGCTGCGCAGTGGCCGCGCCGCCATCGTGTACCATGCGAGCAATTGCAGTGGCACGCCCTGCTGCAGAACTAGCTCTAGTCAGCCGCACAGTGCCGGGCGCACCCAGGCATAGCGGCGTGAGTGGGGTGCTCCCCGCTTAGGTGAGCATGTCGATGAGGCTGTCCCGCATCTCGGCGCTGAGGCCGCTGCCGGCTGCGGCAGCAGAGGCAGTGGCAGCTCCCCCCTTGCTGGGGGCCGCTGCGTCTTGCAGGCGGAAGATGTGCTCCACCACGCTCAGCTCCGTGGAGGTGGTGTCCTGCCCGCAGAAAGCAGTCCAATCGTTGGCCACCATGCCTGTGCCGAGCACGTCACTGCCGCGGTTCACGGTGCCAGCCACCAGGGGCACCTGCAGGAGGGAGGAGAGCTCCTCCTGGTCCTCCAGGCTGGTGCGGGGGTGCACCAGGCCGCCCTGGTTGGTGATCACGGCGTAGCTGCCGACCAGCGCATTGCCGGCAACAGTGGCACGGAAAACCTCCACACCCAACACGTCTTCGATGATCTCTTCGGTCTCCTTGTCCAGATCCGTATGGATGATGGCCACGTGGTCGTTCACGGCAATGCAGTTGCCCAGAGCGGAGAGACGCTCCTCAACACGCTGCACCTTGACAGCATCTGGCAAAGAGTTTCGCAAATGCTGCAGCTCCTGATCCGTTGTTGTGCTGGGTACCAAAAGGCCCTTGCTATTTCCTGCGATGCGCGCATTCCGTGAGCTCCAGTTCGTGATGACTTCTCTGAGCGGTGGCGTTTCGCGTTTCGCTGTTCCTCACCTGCCGTCACGCGGCCAACAAACTTGCAGTCTGCGATTGTAGTGCGCACCACTGGGATAACACCACCCAATTCAGCCTCAAAAACACTGTAAAAGTTTTGAGATCCGCCATCGCAGACAATGCAGTATGCATTGGTCAGCTTGGCAAAGACGCCGATTTCGCTGCTGCCCTCGTATTGGCAACCTGCAGAACAAAGAGGCTGCATTCTTGAGTGAGAGTAGCAATCGACCGCATAATCAGAACGCACGGTTAGCCATGGTGCTTGTTGTCGCTGGTTATTGGAGTGCAACGACTTGAGGAGGTGGAGAAACCTCGGAATGCCTTCAGAACTTGCTGGCTGTGCACAGAATCGCTGAAGAAGTCGCGTGCGGTGGAGAAAGCAGAGAGCTGGATAACATAATTGAGTATCCATGCTATACAACAAGCGGCTCTTCAGCCACTGAGCTCACGAGTCAACTTTAGGGGCTCCATGCCCAGCTGAAGGCAAGGGCGCTGTGCATTCTCTTCCTCTCATGCATTCTTGGAAGTCAACACCTCCGGGTAAACTCACGTCTTCACGCGCATTAGACGCCCACCATGTAAACATTATATTGGATGAGCATCGTTGCCCTCGGACTTTGTTCTTCAGCTGGGTCAATCCAAGTGCTGCGCTCACCAGAAAGTTCGTGTGCAAGCTCGACTCGGACGCATCGCCCAACATCATGGATGATTGGAACGAAGATAATTTGGGCGATGTACTGAATGATTTGGATGATTTGGATGCTCTTGATGACATCGACAGCGATGCAGAGACCCAAGTATCAGGCCATCATGCTGCTCGTGAGTGGGCGCTCATTTTTTGAATCCTGGTGTGTTTGGCGTTTGCCCGTTCACGAATCACTTACTGCTCTGCAGCGGAAGCAACCGCTCGCAACTTCTTGTCCATTGATGACATTGTTCAGCACGACACAGCTATGGGCCTCGGTGGTGAGTGTGCTGGTATGATCCAACGGCAGCGCGTGTGTCAACTTCCGCATTCCCAGGTGGGAGCCCGACCTTGGGCGACACAAGCAGCGAAGACGAGGCACCTTCTTCCGTGCCCCGCGGTGTATTTGTACAAGGCTCGCCAGCATCAGCTCTTCGTAGTGGAGTGTTGGCACGTGCACAGTCGGCACGTGACTCGCCTGGCAGAGGCGACGCAGACAGGAGCTCGCCAGTGCCTGCTGGGGCTTCCAGCGACGAAGACACAGAAGAGGAGGACGTGTTTCCAGATGCATCGGGCTCGTTACGGCGGATATCATCTTCATATGGGGGTGCGGGGGGGATTTCGCCTTCCCAGGCTGGCTCAGCCCTCACCCGTGCTGACTTGTTTGAGGATGTTGGAGAGGCGGCAGCCAGCCAAGCGGGCCTGGGTCAGCACGCCACTGCCGGCATGTCACCAGCGCGCCCCATGCCCCGGTCCTTTGTGCATGAGGCCCCTCTGTCTCCCAGCAGCGACATGGAAGATGCCCCCCCCCACGCCCCCCCTGCTCACGTCCCCGGGCGCTTTGCCATTCCTGATGCACAGGAGTACCTCGCCTCAATGCCAGCCATGGACGGCAGCCTCAGCATCCCTATCACTCTCTCAAGGGGGGGTCGTATGTTCCTTCGGGCCCTCGAAGACCCGTTGACCGATGCCCCCCCTCGACCAGCGGGCCTCCCCTCAGAGGCGGTGGGAGGGGCCCCTCAAAGCCTGTTGGGCACAGCAGGCAGCGCACAGTCCGTGAAACAAATGCTTGCAGATCTAGAAGCAACACAGTTGGCTGCAGCGGCCCAGCGCCCTGCAGGGGGGGGGGCGGTGCCGCCGGCCCCCCCAGCTGTCCTGCGCTCAAAGAGCTCACACCCCGTGGACGCCAGTGGGAAAAGCACCCGGGGGAGCATGTGGGTGGACAAGTACGCCCCCAAGAAGTTCACTGACTTGCTCTCTCCCAATGATGTGAACAGAAATGTTCTGCGTTGGGTGAAGCTGTGGGACTTCAAGGTGTTCGGGCGGCCAGTAAAGCACTCCACTGCAACCAGTGCGGGGGCGGGGGTGGATGCAGGCAAGGGTGCACATGGTGGTCAGCGC
>Ga0307982_1000893_pt1 | contig 23909 bp, 27 predicted proteins | sample OrgLakmetagen989_FD_201847 | JGI IMG/M metagenome (GOLD analysis project Ga0307982, IMG submission 201847) | Saline water microbial communities from Organic Lake, Antarctica - #989 | ecosystem: Environmental > Aquatic > Non-marine Saline and Alkaline > Saline | place: Antarctica: Organic Lake...
AAAGCGCGCGAAGCGTGAATGAACTTATTAGCTAGCTTCGTTTCAGACACAGTTTTAGCTAGCTGAGTTTATTGTTTTGTCTTGTAAATATTAGAGCAAGAATGTCATAGGCGAAACGACCGTGGGTACACCAAGTGCACACAACACTACAGTACAAAAAGGTCAACACAAGTCAATAGCAACACAGCACAGCTTCAGCAATGAAAATGCGGCTTCAAGCCAGCACATGGTTGCTGCTTAGTCTTTGCATAGCCATAGAATCTTGGATGCCTCAGCCAGTAGGCTGGATAACCTCCGTGCGGCAATATCGTGGCGTAGATCGGGGACTACTTCTCGCTGCTAAGCGCCGCTACAATGAAGAAGACGATGAGCTTGATTACGAGCTCAGGCGACAAGAGGAGAGGCGGCGAGCCCGCGCAGAAAGCTACGAGGATGAGGACGACGGCCCTTTATTTCAATTCCCTTGGCAGAAAGCACCGCCTCCGAAACCACGAAAGAAAAAATACTCGGGCGGGCAGGAACTGACAGGGTTTTGGCTTTGGCTGCGTGATTTATACGACCAGGTATGAACAAGCTAGGACACGCGTGCACGAAGACTAGAGCTGCGGTTCGTTCCTTGATTAAGCTAGGCTTTATTATCTTTAAAAATGATAACCTTACAGCCATAAAGTTTTGTAAGACGTTGCTTTCAGGAGCTAACCTTTGAAGCTTTGCGGTGCATGGTGTATCGGGATGTGCTCTTTTCATGTTGCAGGTGTTTTGGTACGACATCGATTTTGATGAAGACCCTTACCAGCCACAGAAGCGCTTCGACGGTAATTTCGAGCGCAGGAGCGATAGCGAGCCTGCGAAAGCACAGAGAACGCGAGGAGAACGGCCGCAGCGTGGGGTGCGCTCTGAGTACGACGCCCGTGAACCGCGGCAGAAATTCGGTGGCGACCTCAGAAGTCGCTCTAGGAGTGGTAGCAGTGAGGATTATCCTCGACCTGCGCGCGCGACTCCGGAAGCGAGTTGGCGGCCGGCTGTGCGATCTCGGCGCAACGGTGAAGATGAAGACGATTATTATTATGAGGATGAAGAAGAAGAGTTTAATCGTGTCCGAGGTGGTAGCGACTGCAGCAGCAGCAGTGATGGCGGTGGCAAGAAGAGAAGTCGTCAGATGAGCACAGGTGAAGCGCGCAAGAGTGAAGTGGCTCTAAGGCTGGCAGAGCTGGAAGAAGAAGCGAAGGAGTTGGAGGAGAAGACGCTGGCTTGCGAAGAGAAGTTGGCGGTGGTGAATGTGAATCAAGCCTTGTGGGGCCGCCGCTTGCAGGCAAGTGGTAGTGATGGAGATGGTGGTACATGTGGCAATCGTGATGGTAGTGCGGGCCAGACGAGAGGGAGGGGAATTCACATGTTGCTTCAGAGGAGTCAAACTAGGCGTCTGTGTGGGCAGATATTGTTTTGGTCACGTGTGTTCCTTTTCCACCTTTTCTTGATATTTTCCTCTTTTTTTCCTTTATTTTTTCATCTGTCTCGCTCAATTAGGAAGCTGTGAGTGCCAAGACTCCCACTGACGAATGCCGCAATCGGTTGGACGAATTAGCCGTTGAACTTCAAGCAGGGGAGCAAGAAGCGGAAGATCTTGCTTATGCGTTAGAGGAAAACTACGCAGATTTGAAGGCCTTTGAAGAGGAAGCAATACAGCTGGAGGAAGAAGAAGAGGAGGTCGTTGTTGCGGTTGAAGAAGAAGCACCATTACAACAAGAGCAAGAAGGCGCAGAAAAAGGAACCCCTTTTATGATGGTGGAATCGCGGAAAGACCCATCAAAGAGCTGAGGAGCCGTAGACACACGGGGAGAGGAGAAAGACCTTTTTGCTCTTGTGCTTTTGCTTAAAATTGTGCGGTAATAAATTTGTTAAAACACCCAGGCCCCAAAGTCCATGAGAGCCAGGTGTCAAGAAGTCGAAGGGCCCAGCCCCTGCCTTGATTTTGATATCAAATTACAATTTTTTTGAGGAGGGCCGGAGGGGGAGGGCCCCAGAGCCCCAGAGCCCCAGATGCGCAAAATATGCATGGCATGGCCCGAAGTGCCAGCCAGCACAAAATTCGCATGGCGATGGATTTGGCCTTTATTCATTAACTAAACAACAGGAACTGAGACGTCGTGAAAAAGATAAAGTTTAGCAATATACAATATACCACAAGCCAAGGCAACTTCCCTGTCTACCAACTACCAACTAAGATCTTTTAAAAGAAACACGTGCTTGCTTCTTTCCTTTTGACTCAAGCGCCTTCCTATTCCTTCTGATCCCCTTCATTGCAGATGTGGTATGGTTCGCTAAGAAATTAAATCCAATCGAATTTGTTCAGTTCGCAAATTGGTCTTGCCAATTGTGGTTGCTGTAGTGACAACTCGTGCGGTTGCTGTTGTTGTGACTCATGCTCATTCTGCGCTTGCTTCGCCTGCTGCTGGTCGTCACCATTTCCTGAGGACGAAGAGGAGCTGTAGAGCAGTGGTGCTTGAGCGCAAGGAGGGCAACGAAGAGCAGCGATGGGTTGGCCGGACGCGTCACAGCGCGCTGCTACGCCTGCAAAAATATAGATTCTTTGTGAGACAGAGGTGGTGATACAAGCACACAAAGGTTGAGAAAGAGCTAAAGATGCGTTGAACATTGCAAGAGAAAGACATCGAAAGCAAAAACGTACTAAGAAATCTACTCATAACTTACTAAAGTCATACATCAAGTGCACATCTATCAACTGCTCTAATATGAACAAAGCCTAATATGAACGAGGTTTTACCTTGTCGAACGAGGGCATTGGACCCGCCTGGGTGTTTCACCCATCCTGCACACGCCGGGTGAAACACCGCTACGCAAGCTGGTTGTTCGTCGTACTTTTGCTTGTCTTCTGCGTGGCGTTTTTCTGTCGCGATGGAGCCAGAATCGCCATCTTCGCTGATGCGCCTCTTTTTGTTCGCACCGTACTCATCTTCACCTTGTTCTGACGAACATTGAAGGTAGAAGCCGTCACCGTTAGTGCCTTCCAAGGATTGATTCGGATGCTTCAAATACGTATTGTGGTTATTGTTTTCATTGCCACCGCAGTAGCGCCCGGGGCACAGGTTGAGACTAGAGAGGTCGTCTACAACATGGCACAGGCCACACATGAGCACATGCGGAGCTGAACGAGAAGGAGTCGGTACCAGAGGCTCAATAGCCTTCAAGCAAGTCTGTTCAAACACTGAGGCTAAGATCTTGACCGCTAACGAGGCTTCGCTTGCGGACAGCACTACAGCACTGCCCAGAGCAACGGCTCTCCCGTGATCTGCCGCAGCGTTCTGAGCAGCTGATACGGCCACCTCGATCATGACGGCCGACAAGTGATTGGTCAAGCTGCTGCTCATGTTGCTGCTGTCACCGTTAGAAAAAGTTCGCAAGGCACACGAGAGGGCTTCGAAAGAGGAAGAAACATGACCGGACTCTCCTTTTGGAAGGTGAGCCCACAACAACTCTTGCAGAATCGCTTCGGCATAATGATATTGAGCCGCAGACACCACATGAATTGCCTCCTTTGTTTCAACATGAATGCTACCAGGCTCGACACAGTTCTTGCGATTGGTAACATCAGAACCATTTGGTGATGAGGCACCGCCATTATGGTCATTGGAGAGGCTATCACTGTCTTCTGGACTTGAGAACTGCAGTAAGTGCTTGATTCGTTGTGCTAAGGAATCTCGCGACGAGTGGACATGGCAACAGCCTGGCGCTAGCGCTGCTTGTAGAGCGCACATGGGGTGAAAAGAGTGTGCGCAGCGGGAATTGCTCCTGCCATTGCTCGTGCCACCACAGGCGTTGCTGCCTCCAATGTTGCTGTCTCCAATGTTGCTGCCATCGTTGCCGTCGCCACTGTGAGTGGATTGGCCATCCGCTTGGCATGGAAATTTGACGCCGCTTTGATCACCACACACGCAACAAAAGTCGGTCTCAGGAGCCAAACCGTTACTTTCCTCTTGGTTCGCTTCCTTCGGAGTTGCTCGATCTAGCAGGGCACGCATGCAAAAACCATGTATGTACATGATCTGTCCGGCAGAATAAGAAGGCTGCTGTTGCTCACTTTCGTCCGGCGGAGGCATACGCACTCGAAATCGAAAACCACCAGGGGCTGGGCACACGTAACAATTTCGGTCAACCTCATCACTATTTACTTGGTGCGCTCCTTTGTTCACAGAAGACAGCTCTTGCACTACATGAGCATCACTTGTTGCCTCCACTGTTCCTGAAGTCATGCCTGACGTGTCTTCACAAACGTTGCAGAGAAATAACCGCAAACTCATTGAAGGTCCAGCTACAGGTTTGGTGGCGGCGTTGAGGCAATTGTAGTGCACAAATGCGTGGCATCCTCGGCAAGCCATCATTGGGTTGGGCATCTCAGCACTGGTTGTCGAATGGTCGCTGCTACTGCCATGGCCATCGTCATTGTCGGTGCTAATGTTGGGCCCATCTCTGAAGTCGGCACACACGGCACAACGAGCTCCGTGACAACTCATCTGAAAGCTTTCAAGTGACCCGCCTCTTCCTTCATCTTCCCTGCGGGTCCTCTTGCTAGTATTTTTAACAAGACTCCTGTAGCTACTATTGTTGCTGTTGCTGTGGCTGCTGCTGCTGCTGCTAGCAGTAATACTGGCATTCGGCAATGTATTAGTGACTGGCGCCGTAAGAGGCACATTCACTGTTTGACGAACCACTGATGCTTTCGGATTGGGTGGCAGCCCATTGGATGCTTCTTGGAGATGATTATTGGTGGCAGCCATGGGCGGAACCTTTTTGTTCCTCGAACATACGAAGCATCGGCACAGGTTCCGACAACGGTAGCAATCCCACCCAACGCCGCCTTCTGCAGCGGCCTCACAGACTTCAGTGGGATTTTCGCCCATGGCAGCAATGTGCTCTGCGCAAAAAGCCATGGTGCATTTGCGATTCCGATAAGCAGAGACAAAGAGGCGCGACGAGCAGACCGCAGTAGGCTGAGAAGTGAGCGCTTGGCACATGTGGCACCTGCGAGCATTCGTCTTGTCTAGAACAGGGCCACCGGGTGAATGAGAGCCCCCATCGTGCATGTCCGAGAGGTTGTCAGGGTTTGTGCTTCCTTTACCATTACCATTGAAGAGGGCTCGTTTACCAATAATGCTGCTGCCGTTGCTGCTATTGTCTTTCCCGTTGCTAGCACCGCGCCTGCGTTTACCTCGGCCGTGCATATTGTTCGGTCCACGTGGAATAGCACTACGGCTGCGGGCGGGGAGACCTGTGGTGTGCTTTGCGCAGTGCACTCGCCATCGTCGATGTCCGGCATCCTTTCTTGAACTTTCAACTGTGGCAGGCTTAGCAACAGCTTCACTATCAAGCGTGTGAGGAACGCCATCAACAACTGGATCAGCTACAGCAGCAACAGCAGCAGCAGCAGCAGCCGGGGAAAGCTCATTGGTGGAAGGTATCAGCGGTGATGTCTTTTTGGAAAGCGAGTCCAGTGCTTGAGGGGCAGCAGTTTCATCAACGAGCGCGACATCGCATCCCGCCACTGTGGCACAGGTACCGTGTAAACGAATCTGGCAACTTACGTCAGCACACGTCACCAACGCTCCAACATTCGTGTGGCAAAACACGCAGCCAAACGAAGACGACGACGGCAAGGACGACGACGACGGCGACGTCTGTGTTTGAAAACGCAACGGGCGATCGTATACGGTCCCCCTTTTCTTGCCATGGGCTATGACGGATACTTGAGTTGGAGTGAGGCCGAGCGCAGCGGCACATTCTGTGCCGGTTCTGTACACTTCGAGCGCTGCACCACTTGACGGGTCAAACCTGGAGCAAAATAAAAGACAACCACGAATGCGTACACACGCCCAACACGAAGCACGAAAGCAAATAACGTACGAGAACACACACTATGATGACTCAAAAACGTCTTGACCTAAATTTTATCATTCCTTCTTGTATCAACTATTTCAGTAGCATGTCTACACAAGCTCGGTATGAAACAGGCGAGTAAATACCTTTCAATGGCCCTTGACCCTCTGAAATGACCAAGCAACGGATGCCCTGAAGAAGACGATGACGGTGAAGACGATGAAGCAAGTGGCGAAGATGAAGAGGCCGCAGGCTCAGCAGCAGCAGCGGCAGCACCAGCACCAGCACCAGCACCAGAATCAGCCGTGGCAGCTTCTGCAGCAGTGGCAGCAGTGGCAGCAGCTTCTGCAGCTTGAGATGCCGCTTTTTGCACAGCACGAATCGCCCTGCTCGAGCACCCCAGCGCATGGGGGCTCTGTACATGTGCCAAACTCGGACTGTTGCTACTGCTGCTATCACCGCCGCCTCCTTCCTGCTGCTGAACGATGGCTACCATGGGCTGAATCGCCACTTGCGCAAGGTCAGCACAGAGAGAGTGCACCCAAACGGCCGGGTCGTCGGTAGGGAACACGGCTCCGCGGTACCTTGAAAGGATATGAAGGATACAACAGGGTTATAGAGAGCAGAAAATAGAAATGAAGGACAAACTTGAGGGTAATACCGCGCAGGGCAGAGCGCGCAGGCTACAGGGGGCTGCAGTGCTTTCTCGGTTGCAGCGGCCACGGCAGCACGACGAACCACGGAAACGGTGGCAGTACAGGGGGCGCAAAACCAATCTTCGTCGGGAATGGATCCCACCCCGTAGCACTGGAGATAGCAACACAAATAACATCGTGGATATAAGATACTTGAATATACAGTAGAACCAATAAATGATTGGTCACATTCCGAAAATTATTGTATGCACGCTTGCAGCAGGCATGAACTGACCTTTTGGTGTACGGCCACATTGCAATATTCGCAGAAAACAATTTGTTGACCCACGTGGACTTCTCCTTGAGAGCACACCGCACAATTCGCCTCCATGTCTTCTTCGAGGCGTTGCCGCTGGGCAGCGAGGGACGCTGATGCTTCTTGAGCGAGCGAATTGTACCTGGCATTTGGAAGAGCAAGGCCAACCACTATTAATTCAAGGACATGCGTAGACATCCGTGCATGTGTTGATTGGCATAGTGAACCTCGCGAGCAAAGCTAAAAGCGAGTAAAATTACAGAAGAGAAGCAATATCACGCAGATGAAGATGCATCAATTTCTATACCGTTGATTGGCATCGACCATCGCTGCAAGAGTCTCAGTGCGTTGCTGAGAAGACACAATCGAGGCTTCGTCGTTAACACGAGATAGCAGCCCAGCAGCTCTTTCCAGACTTTGGTCTTCAAGCCATGCAAGCTTCTCCTGGGCCCGTTTTATTTCAGCCAAGACGCTCAAATCGTGCCTGCGAAGATTTGTCAAATCATCTTCGTCATCGCTACTCTCGTCGTTACCACCTTCGATGTCTTGGCCTCTTTTCACTGATCTTCTTTTTTCATCGCAAAGTTCATTCCCATTACCACTACCGTTCCGACTCCGAGGCCACTTGGTCAATTCTTCGATAGCAGCATTTTTGCACGTACTTGTGCTACCAATGTCCTGTTCCTTAGTAGTCTCGTTGATGTCATCGTCGTCATCGACGACCACACTGTCACAATCAGCTTTGCTTGCATGACGATCAATAACTTCAAACGTCTTGAGGACCCGCATTGACGGCAGTAGCTGAAATTCTGGTGCCACACCAGGAGAAGGCCCCGATGACACCTCACTATTACTAGGCTGGTCACCCCCAAGACTCAAGAGCGTAACAGTAGCACGCGGCATTGAACTTTTCTTTGAATCCTGCTGCGGCTGCGTCTGATCTTGGTGCTCATCATGATTCTGGTCACTCTTCTTCTCAGGTGCAGGGCTGATCGCGAGGCGTAGTTTCAAAGGCCCTTGAGTTCGCCATCCTGAGGCACCGTTCAAGTGCTCATCTAGGGCCTCTCGGCTACGCTTACATACTTCCCGCTCCTCATCCTTGTCTTGATCCAACACAGGGCCGAACAATGCCCGCTGTTGTGATGACGAGCCAATCGTAGGGGAACTATTGCTCCTGCTGCTGTTGTTGAATCGGTCGCCACTTCCACTTCGATCGATGGACTTCTGAGAGAGGCCTAACCAATCGCCCCAGCTGGCCCAACCTCTTTGAGCATACACCTGAATATTCATGCGTAATAGGGTAATAAGGTAGAGCTTCATAAAAAAAAAAAAAGAGGTTGGCTCATAAGCAAGATTCGACCACAGATTCTTCATCAAATAACTCCCGTTTTGATCAAGTTTGATCTCACCGCATCGGGTTGAGCGGGGACATCCGAAGGTCTCTTCGTTGGGTCGTCGCGCCATTGTGGCCATTGCCCTCTCAGCAATTTCTCGGATCGAACTAGCGCTCTTGCTTCCACAAACGGCAAAGTACTCGGAGGTAATCCAGTGGTCGTAAACGAAGCAGGCGACAAAGCGGAGGATAGTGGCAGCGGCGGTGCTGGCGGGGACAAAGAAGACGGAAAAGAAGATAATGACGCTGAAAGCTCTAATTCAGATGGCTCAGCGTATTTTCCCAAGGACAGTGACGACGACAAATTAGGAGAGGACTTGGAGGACGACTTTGGAGATGATGATGCAGACGACGACGAGGATGACAAAGATTTAGGGATTAGCGGAGCGTCTGGCTGCGATTCAGTGGGCGGCGAAAGACGGCATAACGCACGAAGAGTCGCATGTTGAGGTTTCGGCAAATGCAGAGGCTGGGCAAGAGGTCTCAAAAGGTCAGGGGGTTGAAGTTTTGTGAGCTCGATGTACATGGGCACGTAAGGATGGTCTTGGGCCTGGTGAAGATAAAAAGAAAGCAAAGTGAGCGCACATCATGCGACAAAATTTTTAAGAAGTATGAAGTGCAAAGCAAATGAGCATATCCATGACACTATAAGCATAATTGTGCCCCCACTGTATCCCTGTTGCTCTCACTAAGAGCTACAAAGGTCTACTTGTATGCAAGTACCGGAAGGCAGGACTCCATGCCAAAAAAGCGCCGATAAAAAGGCACCGCATCCGAGGTAGAATCGCAACACAAGAAATGTTTGCCATCTCGATGAGCGTGCGCTTGTGCCAGCGCCATTAGAACCACGCCTGTGCGAGCCTCAGCTCCTTCCATCAGAGACGACGCTTTTCCGTGGTCGGCACTAGCGGCATCACCAGTATCGGTACCAGCAGCTGCATCTGTTGAAGGAGGTTGTGTGACGTTGGAGCTCTTGGCTGCCAGATACTCGGCATGCGAGGAAGGTTTCGCAGTCTGCAGGGTAGCGACGTATGCAACAGGTTTAGGCGTAGGTCGCAGGCTACTGCCACTACGACCGCCATTCGACTTTCCGTTGCCCTTCTTGTTGCGCTTGTCGTCTGCATAGCAAGGCGCGAAGTGTTGGAAATAGTACTGCACAAAACCGGTAACGATGCCATGTTGATTCACAGCGACAAGAATGAAATCGTTTTTCGCACGTGTGGACGCTTGGTAATCGGCTAAAAGATAGCGCGCATTCACCTATAGAGAAATGGCATTGAATCAAAAACGATTATGGTAATTCATATCATTTAATTAGATGTTTATGCGCGTAAGCACTTACTTTGTTGATGCGTACTAAAGCATCCGCGTCGTTAGGAGTTGCGAAACGGAAAGAAGTGCGTGGGCAGAGGTTTCGCTTCTTGGCAAACGAAATGACTCTCTGGTCCAGAAAAGGCGCGGAGTCCACCCATTGATCGCGAAATTCTTTTTCACTACAATAGCAAGCAATACAATGGTAATATTTTACACAACCAAACACACAGTATAAGAGCAGACAATCGTTGATGAGAATAGTTTTGAAAGCCGAGAGATTATGCAAGCTCTTTAAAGTAGATTAAATACCTTTTGAGTTCTGTAGAGATAAAATGAAGAAACAAGCAAAACCTAACCTGTATCCTCGAAAGTTGGGAGCGTTTGCATCACTGTTTTTCTTCAAACGTCGATCACCGAGCAATGTTGAAGGCTGATGCAATACAGGCGCCGGCCGAGCGCGAGACAATAACCATGATGGTCCCAAGGATGGCAGTGCATACGCTGGATCTATTGAACGAGCCACTGCTGGCATGAACTCCTGTGTGGTCGGTTGACCACCACTGCTGCTTGGATCGCTGCTATTGCTATGGCTACTACTATTGCTTTTACTACTACTACGGCTAATATCATGGCTTCTGTTTCCGTCGCTGCTTGCTGGCACTATGCCAAGAAGAGTGCGGGCTGCAGCAGGAGCGATGGTGTGAGTGAAGAGGCCAGCTGCAGTCCACCATCGGCCATCGGCTACCCTACTGTGAGTCGGCGGCCAAGGTTGAAGCAAATCAGGAGCACCCACTTGCGAAGAAACGTCGTGGTTGGCTTCATCGTGGTTGAGCTTGTACTTACTACTGCTTGTATTGCTATGCACTGAGCTAGGATGAGGTAACCCACCCAGCGTATTCAGAACTGGTGCTTCCAATAATGCCATTTGTGCTGCTTTTCCAATTGAACGGTTGCTACCATTGTCAATTGCTTCTACGCCTGCTGCATCAACTGCATGCTTATCGTTACCAGATTCGCCAATGCGTTCCATATATTCAGGCTTCTCAAAGAAAGGGCGTTCGAGAGCTTGAGGACCCGCGACAGGTGCGGGCACAGGTGGAGACAGAATACAGGGCTGCAAATAATTGCGCTCTTCATACCTGCTGACAAGAATGGCATACAAAATCAACATAAGAACATGAAGCAATGCAATTTCAAAGGAGAATTCTTTCAAATAGGAAGATTTTACCGTCCGTCGTCATGGTGTTCATCATCTATGCCATCATTTATGGTAGCTGAGCCTCTACCGCCACCATCTTTACTACCCGTGCTAACTCCATGATTTGAAGGCTTTCCATTGGCTGGAAAGTTCAAGCCAGTGCGCCCGAGCCGAAGCGCTTCTTGGTCCCATCTGAGAATCACATCACACAAACAACAGAGAAACATGATAAACGGCATGTCGAGAAGAAAGAAAATGATTCTAGGCGCGCTGCATCATGTATAAATATATCAATTAGAGTTGCTGGTTGGTCTTTCATTCATCTCAGCGCACCTTCGCGCAGCCTCTTCAGCTGTGTTGAAATGGCCAAGAAATTTGATATTGCCATTGACGGATATGCGCGACGCATACCTTCGAGGACAGTGCACATAGAAAGCAATAAAAAGAAACGATACAAAGTAATAGAAGCAGGAACCAGGTTAGAGGAAGGATCTCCTACTTTCAAAAGTATTTCAAGCAAAGTTCGTCGATTAAAATGTAATCTTGATTAGTTCAACTGGGTGCGTACCTTTGATTCACGCGGCTGCAGGCAGATACGCCCTTATAATTGTGAGAACCGCCGACGCGAGCCTTTGTTTTGTGAACGCTTCCGGAAGCATCGCTGGGAGCCTTCTGTTTGGTTGATACGGGAGGCTTTTTCTCGACGTCAGAATTGATTGTAGCTCTTTTAGGTACAGGATCAGGTTCTTGGTCAAAAGTTCGGTCGGGACCTCGATCAGTCCCACGATCAAGCGACCAGTGTGAATTCACGTCAGCGCAGAGGGTTCGAAGGGCTTTTCCAAGTAAAGAATTTGGGCTGATGTCCCCGCGCACCGAAGCTAAGACGCCACTCAATTTCAGCTTCAGCACTAATTTGAAGCTTGGCACAGGCCCGTCTACATAGGAATGGGAGGTGGTTGCTGACAGCGCGGAAAGTGCCATCATGTCGGACTCGGTGAAGTTTCCGCCGTGCGCCTGGCGGAAATCGTCGAGCTTACAGGGGGGATCGAGAGCTTCGAAGGTTGCCACTGCGGACGCGATCTAGTGCACGAGGAATGCAGTGAGCAGAGTCAAAAAGAAAGCGTGTTAATCAGCAGGCAGAGATTTGAGTGGCATGCCGAACACGATGAGAGAAGATTGAAATGGCAGAGCACATGAATAAACCAGAAAAAATAACTGCTCGAATCGAGAAGGCCACACGTATAATGTGCTGTACCTCATCTGGCGCCAATCCTAGCTCCTGCAGCCGAGCCACCGACTCTTCCGAGGCACGAGCAAGCAACTGGCTGACTGCTTCTAGCCTGCCATCCGGCCCTGCAGGAACATGGGTGCGAGCGATGCGCCACAGAGGGTTCACGGATGCCAGCACTCGGCGGCACAGCTTCCACTCTGGGGCGCGAGGCGTGATCCGCCGGTCCGAGAGGTAGTCTGACACCACTCTAGCCATGACCGTGGTGAAACTAGACCCAGACGCGCTGCCAGGGTCATGCTCTTCGTCTAGCGCGTTGTGGTCCGCTAATTTGCTAGCTTCGCCACTGTTGCCACCGCCACTGCTGCTGCTGCTGCTGCTTCTTCTTCTTGCACTACTCCTGCCACTCATCGCAACGTCGTTGCCGGCACTAGCACTACCGCTACTGCTACTACTACCTGCGCTGCTACCAATGCTAGCGCTGCGGATGCTTTTGTCAGCATTATTGCCGTTCGTGCTGCTGCTGCTAATATGACCCTGTAGAGCTGCTGCGTCTTGAGGGCCTGGAAGAGAGCAAAAGTACTCGCAAAGACCTTCGAGCTGATCGTCCAAGCCAGCAGTGGCTAACTCAGACCGCAGATCTTCGGGCAGAAGCTTCATGATTTGCCGTCGGGACGGCCCGCGCGGTACCGATGGCCGATTGCCGGAAGAGCGAGCAGCCTTGGTGTAGGGTACAGCAGAGGCCGGGGCAGGAGCAGTCGAATTTGTGCTGCTGGTCGATTCCATTGGAGCAGAACCATCCACAGGAATTGTGTTGGAACTTACTCCTCCCTTGCTGGCATCTCCAGCCACATTATTGCGCTCCAGTGCCGCTGCCCCCTCAACCTGGGAGGAGATATTTGTAAGGAGAGGTCAAAATGAACAGAGACAAGTTCAAGGCAGCAATGTAGGCTATAAACATGATGCTATACTACAAGTGCGCAAAATCCAATGAGGAGTAATTGATCTAATATCTAGCTACCTCCGCAGGCGCATTGAGTGTTCGGACTGGAGCTGGCGCCATATCTCTTTGGATGCCCTCTGCTCGCGGGTCGCTGAAAATCTTTGAACGGAGCTCCGATTATCAAGAAGGGCTAAGGTTCATACGCACCTGGACAAGCAAGACAGTACAGATAGGTAGGTGACTTTCAAAATATTTCGCTCGCGCATTCCTCTCGGCTGCACAATATAGATCAACCCTATCGGAAGAGGATAATTGCGTCCCTTTCACCTCCCCTGCACAACCTCGAATGAGTTTGAAATGCATTGAGGCGAATGGCTGACAATTAGCAACGAGACTATGCAGATAAAAAGAGAAGAAAAGTACTAGTGCAAGCGTTAAGAACGAGCACTTTATCACTCAGGCTAAAGCCGTTCTTACGGGCACACCTGCGGACGTCGCCTTGAGTACAAATAATGCTCAATACGGCAGGACAGCTTCAAAATTTCCGAGTCCCTCAGCCAGCGTAGAAGAATCAGACCGATCTGAGAGGGTCTGCAAATAAATAAAAATGATCCGTTGAGAATTCCGTACAGTACAGTACAGGTTGCCCCCCACGTCGGAGTGCACCCTCTGTTAGCTGGCCTAGGCATCCCCAGCAGATCTCAAGCCGAAGGCCCTCTCAAGTAAACGAAGAACCGGTACCCTGGCCGTAATCCAGAGGCGCAGTGCCTGGCGTGAGTAGCCAGCATCTCAGTCGCTGCCACGACGAACAACTGAAAGCTGCATTTCGGTGTGCCTCATTGAAATTAACCTCATATCAATGCCGGGGTGACTTCATTGCACGAAACGAAGCAGATATTATATAATTATGCTGCTTCGCCTGATATCCATAAAGGTGAATGCCTTGTTTAATGCCAGGAAAATTTGTGCAGATAAACTTCGAGAATAATGTCCCAATTTTGGTACTATTTACATTTTGAGATTTTTGACAGAGGCATCTCCGTCGCCACGAAGTGCGGGTGCTGCTGCTGCACGCAAGAATAATCATACTTGGTAACTGTGCGATGAAAGCACAACTTCTTCATAGTTGAGGCAAATGTGAATGCCTCGTTGTGCTTTCAAGTGCAAGTGCGTAAAAGTCGCCAGGTCGCTGCATTGTCGGTAGTACGACTTATTTCTCTGTGGTGTTCTTTGAATGGCCGCAGGAGTCAGCGATAAAATAGGCCGAGAATAACCTTTTCATTGACATTGCATTCCGTTTTAAATCACAATGTGCAGCTATTTACGAATGGAACCGAGCAACCCAATTTTCTTGTACGAGAATTTCAGATCAAGTCAATGAAGATCACCGAAATGCCTCCTAAAATTGGACACGATCATTGGCATGATGCCCGGATGCCCGGCCAACACGCCAACACTAAGAACCGCTTTGCATGAAACCATGCTCAAGTGGTTACCTTAGCGATAAATCAGATAGTGCACCATTATTGAGCGAGATTGCTTCAAATCTATTGACAATGTGTCAAGATATACTCGGTACGCCTCGTACTACGCCCATATTGTGTCGGTAGTACTGTACAGATCTGTAGTATACATGCTCTAGGGGTAGCATGAGTACACCATTGTATATGTACCGAAGATAAATGAGACACATCAGCCCCCATATTGCAGTCTGTTGCATCCTGACTTGTTGGGTTGCAACCTACACTATTGTACCGCTCGTCGTCGTGCTGCTGCAGACCGAGTTTATGAACATCTGGAGGAAGGGAGTTGACGACAACAACACATGATGCCGACGAAGTGGCCAAATACAGGGAGGAAGCCTTCAAGATTTGGCAAGAAAGCGATTCAGCGAGTTCAGCGATCCAATGGGCAAATGAATCACCATAAGATGCGTCGAGTAGTCTTGATGTAAATTGAATCTGACCTTATATTGCTCTTCAGATTGCCGTCGAGCTGCTCCCTCTCTCTGGTGTAACTCTGCATCGTTAGTTTACTTACTACTGCACAGATCTATACGCGATGATGTTTGCAATTTTGTTTGAGTTCATTCAAGATCTCTGGCCGACAGGACATCGGTTTGTATTCCATGCATTTTTCGGCATTCAAAATTTTGCGAACGATGCCGTCTCGGAGCCATGCAATGTTTTTCATTGATAAAAATGTTTGAGACGCCGCACCCGCCGTCGGGATGATTTCGTGGAGTAAGTGCTTTCGATGAAAAACATTTTTGAAGTATGGTTGCGCTCCAATCGGTTGCAATTTAAATGAAGATGGGAGAGTATAACAAAAAAAACGAAGCAGTGAATGGGGCGCGGAAGCGTCAAAACTGATTATCATGAAGCAATTCTTTAATGCATATTCTCAGAGCTCAAGACGGCTGCCAGAACATTCAGCACAGCTGAATAATCAACCTGACCTCTGAAGATATCAACGTAGGGTATGTATTGTTCACGAGTGTGCTTAAGACGACCACGGAACAGTCTAGACTTCACGCGACTGCATAATGCGGTTCTAAATTATATCTTGATCTGCGCAAAGTAATGAGATTCATGTATGGTCAACAATGCAGCTATGTGAAGAATGTGATTTTGTAATTCTTCGTAAAAGAAAAAATGGCGTAAAGTAAAAACCGGAGGCAAGGGAAGACCAGACCATCTGCACTTCAATGTTGATGATAAGAAGATGCATATTCGAAGAATTGCGCAATTCGGTTTACTACTTCGCTGATGATTACTTGAGACATTTCAATCTCATATTTGAATGGAGAGTTGTGCTGTAAAAGCCGGCAAGGTCTTCGAGTGGATGATTGACCTAGAAGGTTAAAATAAGATAAACCCATGATGTTGATGCATAAGCTCATATACTCTTACTAGCGCGAGGATCTTTCTATCATACCGAATTGAAGTCACTCATCAAGAATTCAGCCATGATAAAGTAAGTAGATTCAAACGTGTGTACCTTTAGACGTTTAGATATGATATTCTGGGTAGTTGACTATGAGCATGATGTAACTTAGATTTTATGTCTGGTTTCAATACACTTACCGATAACGCCTCAAAAAAAATATGATAAGTGAGTAATGTTGTACACTTATTTGGAGAAGTATTATGGCAGGGATGCGCATCATATTTAGTTATAGCAACAAATATTGATGAGCGAAGTCGAACACAATCAACATGATAACACAAAATTGAAAAGAATGATGATTTTTTTGATTGAGTAGCTTTCGTTTCGGGCGCTCTAAATGAATGCTTGTAATGGCAAATAATCCAGTACAGCACACAACGTAACCTAGCCGAGTGCCACGAGCACAATTCTGAAGGCTTTATGCTTACTTCGAAAGGAATCTTATTTCATCTTCTGAAGTCTATCAAGAGATACAAACTTATTGTCATAAAGCACATTAACTCGGCCACTCGGCCAGCTGCCAGACGGGGTCCTTTATCTTGCATACTTTTTTAGTTGCGGTTACCGCTCTTTGCGGGGCATAACCCGCATTCGCTATACTAAGATTCTTCGTAGCGATTGGCTGATGTTTCGATGTGCAGCGAGATCTGTGCGAGAACGTCTTCCATCTCCCATGTCGACATCGTGCGGTGCATATGGGGTTTGAGGCGAGACGCGAGTCCATCTCCACGGCATACCAATATCAGATATGGTTTTTTTAGCTTCAGCTATTAAGTCCAGTGCAGATTAAGATAGATTTCTAGCACGCTCACAAAAGAGGAGGCCAATTGCCCATCAACCGATTTAGAAATCAACGCCAGGTATATGCAAACTAAGGAATATCAAAGCGCGATTGCTTTCAAAAAGAACCCTCTACACACAGGCACGAATTATCGTCACGGCCAAGTCGCAATTCCATCCTCATAACGCCGTTCTACCCCAACCTTTTACCAATCCGCCACCTTCACCACGTCGCACATTTGTACGATGGCAAAGTCGGTTTCACCGTACACCATGACCTTGAGAATGCCGTCTTCCCCATCAACCCCGTCCATCGTGCCTTGCTTGCCTGCGTAGTCCCCCGCGAAAGCCCTTGCAGTGTGGTGCTTGGCTGGTGCGACCGGCTCAAGCTCCGACGGCTTCAGAGACTTGATTCCTCCACCAAACTTGAGCTGCACCTGTTTGGTGGAATGTGATATGAGATGATGCAATAGTACCCACGTCGTAGATCATTGAAGCGTTCAATATGTAAAGCAAGACGAGATCAATATATAATAAGGCAATACAAAAATTGTGAGCTGTCGATAGTAACCCATGGAATGGAAACCATGATAGAAGAAGGCATGTGGCGCTATAACGACAATTGTTGTTGATGGCAGTCGTATTGTCAATATAAGAGCCGCGGCTGTCTTTCTCTCTGTTTCAATCGGTCGCACCTGAGCGCGCACTCCGTCGCCCCCGGTGATTTTGCCGACTTCCTGGGTCTGGACCACCATCACTTCGGCCCCAATCGAGCACCACGGGGCTTGACCACTGGTCGCGAACGGGTTCATCGACAGGTCTGTAGGGTCGTACTCCCCGTACTCGTTGCCGTTGCCTCCGCCGCCAATCGTGGACCCCCCACCCATGGAAAACCCCGCTTCCGAGCCATTCGCGTTGAGGCCGTGCAGCGAGCTGGCTGGGTCATACTCCGAGCCCCCACCCCCACCACCGCCGCTCGTAAGCGGGGTGTTGGCGGAAGAGTGGCGGCCGCCGTAGGAGCTGGCGCCCCCAATGGAGGAGGCACCCCCGGGAGAGGGGGGAACACCACTTCGGCCGGGCAGGCTAGCAGAGGCGGTGGGGTCGTAGTCGTCGGTGAGGTCGCCGCCATAAGGGGTAGCCCCGCCGCTCTCTTCGAATGGGTCGTACCTTGACAAGAAAGTGTGTAGGCGTGTGGTGTGTGAGAGAGACAAAAGGAATGAGTTGAGGAGAAAGTGGGTGGAAATGGATTTAAAATCCGTCTTCAATTGCGCATGGCAGTATATCGCTTGTTTCAAGAGAAAAAGAGTCAAATTAGCTTTTGGCAAGGTGACTCAGACCCCGTGCTCTGTCTATCAAGAAATGCATTGAGGCAATTCACATCGGCAAACACTTCCTACCCGTGCCGTGGGGTGTCGCCGGCCCCGACTTGCCACACTTCCGACCGCGCGGGGGAGGCGCCCCCATACAGGGGGGTGGCGCCGTGCAGGGGGGTCTGCCCGTGCAAAGGGGTCTGGGAGCCCATCAGTGGGGTGGCCCCTACCATGTACGGCGTGGACATGTCCATTCCCCAAGGGCTGGCGCCACCCACACCGCTGGCAGCGCCGCTGGCCAAAGAGCCGAGGCCCCGCTCGGTGGTGCCGGTCTCGTCTCCCACCACCGCCACCATTTTGATCGGCACCGTCTCGATGCGGTGCCGCGCGTGCAGCTCCACCTAATGTGGTGCAGAATAGAATAGGAGGAAGGGTTGGGAGGTGCGAGGGAAAAAGCAAGGGAAGAGGAGAGGGGAACATTATGTACATCGAAACTGCATATCAAAATGAACGCACGCACATGTGTCATTACCTACCTTTTGTTTTCCACCAATTAAAAAAAGAAAAGAAACAAGAAGGCGCGTTTCATCCTGTTTTATAACTGCACAACCGCTACAACAGCCACCACTTTATAAGTGTACCTTGGCGTGGGTGGCGGTGGCATCCAAGCAGATCCCAATCAGGCCCTTGTTCTTGCCCTTGGTGATGCGCACCGTTTTGCCAACTTCTTTGGGTTTCGCGAGTGGGCCGCCTTTGCCACCTTTGCCTGTTTGAAACAAAAGAGAAACAAGACATAAAAGAAGAAGATGAAAGAATGAACACAAGGATTGCAAAGATTAAAGGAGCAATTAATACACTAGAGAGCAAAAATTATGAACGAAAAGGCGTGCTCTCGATGTATTGGGAATCTTACGCACGTATGAAATGCTACAAGCATGATAAAACAAAGATTTGACCAAAACAAAGCATGCACGGAAGCATACCCCCCCCCTCCTGACCCTCATCTTTTTCTCATCACATACCTCCTTTCCCGCCCCCGCTGGCAGCTGCGTCTAACTTCCCCATGTAATTGTTGGAGGCGCCCACCATTGCGCTGCTCGCGTTGCGCCCTGCCACTCGCACGTCCCTCGCGCGCGCCACCGCAATGCCCGCGTGCTCCGGCCGCTCCTACAGGGTAATTTTAGTGGTGGTGGTGGTGGTGGTGAAATTCAGGCATCGGCAGGCACAAAGGTGACATGTAGTACTCACACGTGAAATAGAATAAAAAATCCCACCGAGAACTCAACGATGGTAGTAATTGTAAAAAGTGAAGGGTGAATTCGTCTTTCGACATCACAACAAAATCCTCTTCAGAAAAAAACAGCGTCTACAATCAGTACGATCAAAAACAAGGCAGGCGACAAAGCGTCAAGAACATGACCATCATCCAGGCATTCCTTCAAATGCCATACCTTGGAGTACAGGAACAGGGTAGCCTTGTAAATGCGCTTCACCACGTTTTCCGAGAAGTGCCGGTGCTGCCCGGCTAGCACCGAGACCCGCTCGTTTTCCTATTTATTACGGATGAGCGGAGGTAGAGGAGATGGTGAGGGGGCAAAAGTGAGAGTGTTATGAAACATACATAATCACACACATTTAGCTCTGAGCATAACGCTCACCCATTACACGCACGTGCAAATCAACAAACACTTACTCCAGATATTTCTTGGCCTCCTTCAACAGGTACCCTTCATGCCTACACAGATGTATTTTAATTTCGTCATTAAACTATATTAGCGAAAAGTATTAACACCTTCAGCGCGGACGAGTCATGGTCGAAGGCCTGCGCAGTAGCGGACTGGCGGTTGAGGCTGCCCCTCAGCTGCTGGGGCTTCACTGCCCGCACGCTGCCAAACACGTCCAAGACACTCAATTCTTCGCGCCCCACGGCCACTACCACGCCGGCCACATTGGGCTCTAGGTTCACCTTGATGGATGGTTAGATGGGTGGTGAGAAATGGGTGAGGGGTGGATGGATGAAGAAGTAAAAGAGAGACAAGGCGGGCAGACTACATGAGAGACAAAAAAACAAGACGTGCACGCATGCATGTTAAGCGAAAAAAAACATTGAAAATAGCCTTGCAAGTCAAAAGAGCTCATGCATACGCTGCACGTGCTTGATCTCTCTCTCTCTGTATGCGTGTCTATTCCGTAAGACACACCAGATCGTACAGTTTGAAGCCCCCCAGTTCGTTCAAGCCTTGCGCAACTTCCGAGGACTCCTCGATGTCCGACAGCCGCACCTCGATCTCCCGAGGCGCCAAGTCTGTGAACACGAACGCCACGTTGGCGCTGGTGTCGAGCTTTACCACGGTGCCGGTTTCTCCGCTCAGCAAGCCATCCACCACCCGCACGTGCGCGCCCGCCAAGATGTGCTTCACCAGGTCCGCCGCGCTGTACTCGAGCTCCTTGCCGGCCAACAGCTGCTGGCCTGGCAGGTCGAGCATGCGCAGTTTGACGGTGAACTGGAGGTTGTCCACCGAGACCACTCGCCCCACGAGGCCGGCGTTGTCGCCGTTCACGACTCGGGCCTGTTGAAGGGAAGAAGGGAGAATGAAAGAATGAGAGAAAGAACGAGAGAAGGGACTCTGGCGTTAGGTCCAATTATACATTATATGGGGAGAAAGAGGGTGCAGATGACTTGAGGAATCAAAGAGAAGGCTGGATGAAAACAAAAAGGGAGCATAAGATGGAAGAAATTGACCAGCTGCGAATTCACTGCTCTTTGTTATATTCAAGCTCACCTTTTCGCCTCGAAAGAAGGGCACTGCTTTGCCGCCAGCCTCCCCACCGCTGATGGCGCTGTTCTTGGCGGCTTCCTGCGCGACTTCCGTGGCTTTGGCCACCAGTTCCGTCAAGGTCAGGTCCTTGTCGGTGTTGTCGGCGTCCCGCCGCAGCTGCGCCTCTTCGTCTTCGTCGTCGTCGTCGTCGTCGTCGATGCCCAAGTCCCGGCCCGTGCCGCTCGCGCCTTTTACGAAGCGCTGCACCTGTTTTGGTTTCGTTGGTTGGTTCGTTTGATAGAGTGCACATGCACATGTAGACAGCGCAGAAAGGAAACAACATTAGAGGAAGGAAGTTGCAGTATAAATACAACAAGACCCTTCATACACTTTGCATCGTGTGGCTTTGCACGCCACTTCATACAGCCAATTCTCTTTACCTGTTCGATGGAGGGCATCACGTTTCCCGGCTCGAGCGTTGCGTCAATGCCCACTTCTTTGTACAAGAACCCGTTCAGATAATGGTTCCCCTCGAACACGAAGAACTCTTTCGTGGCGTCTCGCCAGGTGTCAATCAGGCTCGAAGAAGCAGCTTTCGGCCACCGCGACCGTTGCACTTCACCCGCGGCTGCCGAGTTCGCGAACCACGCGTAGTCGAAGGGTTTCTGGGGCGGGGCGGGCCGCTTCTTGGCCTTGGCTTTGGCCTCCCGGCGCGCTTCGGACCGGTCTTCGAGGGTTACTGCGTACTCTTCTTCGATGGCCACGTAATCGAGGCGCTGGAGAAAGAGAGAGAAAAAAAGGGGGGGGGGGTGGTGGTGAAAGAATAGAGAGGCACGAAAAGAAGATGAGAGCACACACGATAGCAAGCGTGTGAGTCTACATTTCTGTAAGGAGACTACAAATCAATGGAATTGCTGCTCTTTCGAGGTGTAATAATGATGGTGATGCTATGTTGAGTAGTTGTGCATGAAATCTCATGAATATTAGATCTCATCTATCCTCGGATTTACCCAACAATAACAAGCATACAGGTACACTTCTTCATCATCTCCTCACATACCGGTTCTATTTGCACGATGGCAGCCGCGCCTCCCTGGGTCACCGCCACCACCCGTGCCACGTCCCCCTTGTACTTGGGCAAGCGCTTCAGGCGCACCCAGGCTCCCGGCTGTAAAGCGCCTGCTTTTTGGGAGGCGGACTTCACTGCTAAGACGGTGGTTAAGTCCCCTACGGGCACCTAGTAGGAGAGTAAGCCCAAGCCCACCATCCATAATTGCATCATGTTATAGATTTGTGAGGACCAAAAGTGAGTTTATTGGAAGGACAAGAGGAAGGAGACCAAGTTTCAGATGAAAGAGCAGCAGCATTTCATTTCCTAAGCCCCCCACCAGTTTGAACGACCACGCCTTCACCAGGACCAAGCCTTCGATGAGTTTCTTGGCGTCAATCTCGTTGCGCGACTCGATGTACACCATGCCCTTGATCCCGTTGGTGAACACCGACGAGACCCCCTGTTTGCCCGTGGTTTTAAGGGTGTGGTTCATTTTCGCCATCATCGCCAGCACCACCTCGTTTTCTTTGTTGGCCCCAGCTATTTTCACCACGTACACCTAGTGAAGAGGAAGGAAGAAGGAGAAAGACGAAAGAAGAAGGAGAAGGCGAAGAAGAAGAAGAAAGAAAAGAAACGGTATCTATTAGAACTGAAGGGTGGTTGTAATCCCACAGAAACAAGCGCAATCTTGAGTATCTATGAGGAAGCAATTGTAGCTGCACAAGTGCAAATCGTAGGATTGGCTCGCATGCTCACGGCACACACACACACGCACTGACCTTGTCCATGATGGTAGGCTGCGACCGCGCCACCACGGAGAGGCTGGAGGTGCCTGCGCCGACGGCCCCGCCGCCCGCGGCCATTTCTTGAAATTGGCGCTCTTGCTGGCGCTCTGCCCGGGAGCGATTCTTCACCATCGCTAAGAACCTAGCGGGTGGTTGACAGGTTTTTAATACGACGGATCAATCGAAAGGAAACGAAAACTGGTGCTAGCACCTAACACCACCTAACACCAACGCAAAGACTGCCTTTCAAGGTCCTCCAGCACCGAACACACCAACAGAATTATATACACACACACGAGCCCTCAAAAAGGTCTCGTGAAACACACTCTTACTTGTCCATGGGCTCCTCGAGAATGTTGTATTGCCCGGCGCGCCGCGCGTCTTGCTGTCGAATCATTTCGTCCATCGCCTCATCTTCTTCCGTGCGCACGGCCGCGTTGGTCGCCCGGATTTCTTCCTCTGTTTTTCAATTTGGCATCCAACGAGAAAGAATGAGAGGACCAGGTACACATCGCAGCGATGAAGGACAGGGGGGTGTGATAACGAGAGAATAGTCGTGTTTTGCCCAAGAAACTATAGGATACATGTGTATACAAATTCCTAGCAGTCCTCAAAGCAGAGCTCACAGTTTGAATTACCTTCGTCCGAGTCTTCCTGAGCTTCCATGTGCACCAGGGACGAAAGCATGCTCCTCGCCTTTTTGGAGCCACGTTTGCCTGCAACTCCGGTAGCCTCAGCAGAATTCATCGCTCGCTTACGCTTCGAGGCGTAGTCATCTTCTTCATCGTCTTCGTCTTCGGATTCGTCCTCCTCGTCATCCGCCGTGCGCCTTAAATCGATGCCGCCGCGGCCCAAGTCCTCCTCTTCAGACCCGCCCTCGTCCTCATCCTCGTCGCTGTCGTCGCTATCGTTGAGGCCCACAGGCGGGCGTTTCTGTGCTACAACCTGCTGCTTCACTTCCTCGTCTGAGTCCTCAAGGCCATCCATCTCTCTGTCGACTAGTGCCCCAAGTGCGATAGCTGGTGGGAGCTTGCCTACTTGCCTTCTAAAATTATGTTGTTGTATTGTTTGAGCTCAAGAAGCAAGAAGCAAGAAGTAATAAGTGGTGGTGTACCACCCGGTGAAGTGATTCTCAATTTTCACGTATGTACATATATATATTAGGGCACAGATAAGTTCTTGTCGTCTGCGCTGCTGCTCCTCTCTCCTCTCCTCTCTCATCACTCATCATTCAGATCAGCTTCGCATCTAGGCTCCACAATTAAACATCTGACGTATTTTCTCCAGAATATAGGGCAAATACGTCGCGACGTATCCACTTTTCTGCTGACGTCACCGTAGACAAATTATCAAATA
>Ga0307982_1000897_pt1 | contig 23838 bp, 47 predicted proteins | sample OrgLakmetagen989_FD_201847 | JGI IMG/M metagenome (GOLD analysis project Ga0307982, IMG submission 201847) | Saline water microbial communities from Organic Lake, Antarctica - #989 | ecosystem: Environmental > Aquatic > Non-marine Saline and Alkaline > Saline | place: Antarctica: Organic Lake...
TCAGTAAAGGAAGATGTCACCGAACCGTTGGTTGTGCGCATCGAGTATGGCTTGCCGTGCCTCAAGGGCATCGGTCAGGTCTGGGCCGACATAGTCAGGCCGTTTGTTGTAATCGCCCGCTAAGGAGCCTAGTCCGTCAGTCTCAAGCTTCGAGCCACAGGCTGGGCATCCGTCGTGCCGCCAGAAGTCATAAACCTTGCCGCACCAAAAACAATCGCGGTAAAGCTCTGAGGCGGTCATCGGGTCTCCTTAGTAGCGAGCCGCTGGTGGCCGCTACAGCAATACTACTTCTTTCTGTCCTCATTCATTTGCCTAAGCTCAGCGGCTATTGCCTTGGCTTCATTGGCGCGGGCCGATACCCGTATGTGTTCGTCTCGGGTTCTGGACAGGCCGATGTCCTCAGCGGTGCGGTCAGCGTGCCGCTCTGCGATAGCGAGTAGCTTCTCAACTAGGTCTATATCCGCCATTACATATCCTTCATTTCTTCTTCATCAAAGTCGGCTGCGGTATGCTCGCCGTCTTCTTCGTTAGGGGTAAAAATTTTGTCGGTTACTGCTTCTGTTTTTTCTTCGGCTTCTTTGTTGGGTTGTTCAGGCGCAGCGGCGGTTGAGGTCTCAACAACTTCTGCGTCAATGATGTCTTCTTGTTCCTGGGTCCTTGCCATACCTGAAGCCAAGCGGGCAAGCCGTTCTTGAACAATCTGCGCGGGTGAGCGTCCCTCGGATACTTCAACGTCAATGTTCAAGTCCATGCCTGCCCTCAGGCCTGCACGGTCAAGTACCTCCGTTGAAGCTTTCAGGCGGACTTGCTCGGACTCAGCGGATTCCATCATCTGCTCCAGTACATCAACTGCGTACGGTGCGGACTGGATTAGCTTACGGCGGGCCCGTTCGATATCCTCGCCTGGTTTGCGAACGGTGCGAAGGTGGATGCGGCACAGGCCGTCATCTTTGAGTCTTCCTGATGACCACAGCATGCAGCGGATACCGTCAGACTTCATGGTCTTGCATCGGTGCGGTCTTACTGCTGGTGCTCGCTTCGCGGAAGTCGGGCCGCCTCTGTCTTGTTCCTCAACCCACTTGCGGGTTGCGCCCACTACCCACGGCGGTGTGATTCGAGTAGCGGTTTCATCGACGAGTAAGTCCAGGCCGATTAAGTAGTCGGAGTTATTGTCACGTGGGTCCAGAAGGAGCGGCTTCTTATCCTGAATTGAAAGTAGTCGGCGCTCGCGAGCCATCTCAGGGGAGCGGGCCGATATCAGTCCCGTTGCTTGACCCGTCTGTGAATAGACTGCGTCCCAGCTAAAGCTGTTGGACCTCAGTACTTGGCGGTTCTCGTAGCTGTCCTCAACCACGCCGCGTTCATGCTCAAGCATGCCGAGTGCTGAAAGGTCAGGCCGTAAGTCAATAGTTGTTTCGATTGCGGGCTCGTCACTTGATTCGTCAGGTGTGGGCTCGCTGCCAAGGTCAGGGGAGTTCAAATTTTTACCTCGGCCATATTGTTCCTTAATTGTTATAAAGCTGAAAATGGCCCACCGTGAGAATTTTTACCCCCACCGCGGGCCGTTCACAGAGCTAGGTTATTTCTTTGTTACTGGAGCTTTCTTCTTTGCCACAGGAGTTTTCTTGCCTGCCGCTGGCTTGGTCACTTCAACGATTACGGTCTCAGGCTTTGTGGTCTCGCCTGAAAGTGACGGGCCAGACTTCGAGCCGAGGTTCGCTGAACTCACGGAGCTGAGGATAGAGAGCACGGCTGCTGCTGCAGCGAGGCTCAAGCCCTGTGCCCAGTCCATGTCAAGCAGGCCGACTTGGTCCGTGCCGAACACAGCTAGGAGGGTCTGTACAAAAGTTTTTAGGGAGCGCTCGAGAGAGGCTTTCCAAAAATCAAGGTCGTATATCATTTTTCGTTTTTCTCCTTAAAGGTAGATTTTTACCTAATACCAGAATGGTACAGCACGTTTGGAAAGTTTTTTGGCCAGTACGGAGACTGATTCAAGCCCTTACCCAAACAACGGATAAAAATGCAGGAAGGCAAAAGCCCCCGCAATCCTTTTGATTACAGGGGTTTAGGTACTTTTGCTCGACCTATCGGTAAGGTCGTGATTAGTCGAAAAGAAAACTGCTTTTCGGTGTGTTGGTTTTTACCAGCCGTCTATGCTACGTGCTGGAGAATAACCGTCTTTGACTATTTTGATAGCAGCGTTGTAGCCTTCCAAATATTCTTCAGACTTTCTTGCCGAGTAATACCTAGCGCCTTGAACTAGTATGCGTTCGATAGCTCTTTGGGTGGCCAGTCTCCCACCGTCGAAGGTGTCTCCGTATCTGACTTGACCGCTCAACATTCCTTTTGTAATTTCAGATGTCACTTCATTTTCTTTCGTTAGGTGTTTCGGGTGTCTCCAAAATTGGCAACTTGCTGATTGCTTCCTCACCTAGAATCTCGTCAATCGCTCGACGTAATCCCAGCGAGTACATACTGCCGTCACTGTCTCCCATCACTAGCTCCCAGTCGGCAACCATTGCTCTCAGGTTGGTAACTTTTTCGTTAGCCCAATCGTCGAACTCGGTTGCAACAATTTTGCTAATGGTTTCAAAAGCCTTGTTGTCAATAATGTTTACGTGAGCTAACTGCCCTAGGGCACTCGTCACTTCTTTCTTAAAATTCTTAGCCATTTAGTTTCTTCCTTAGATTCACATAGGGTTTCTCTTCCAAACTTTGGGCTACCCAAGCTTCGTACTCTGAGCGCTTGATTCGCATGTGCCTTGACCCAAAACGATACACATTTGGGAACTGCCCAAGTGATTGATAGTGACGTAGGGTTCTTTCAGGAATCTTTAGTTCTTTTGAAATCTGCCCGAACAGAAGCCACTCGTCTTTAGCTTGGTCATTCGGTTGTGAACGTTTTGAGTTTGAGTTCAGCACATGGATAAGCCCTTCTCGAAACCCAGCTTGGTGTGCAGAGTAGTAAGCACTTGACTCTTCTGAAGTTGCTTTACGCCATTTGATAATCTCTCCGCCTCCGAGCTCTCGTTGCAAAGATTCAGTATCAACATCCGAGAAGTGGATGTCAAAGTAGTTTGTTACCCGAAAACCTTCTTCAACGGATTCGTCTGAAGCTGTAGTAGATGCTCTTCGTTCTACGTAATAAATAGCCATGTCTTTACACCAGTCCTTTATAGCAAGAGTTGCATAGCAACATATTATACGCCGAGTGCTCGTTTAGCGCTACGGTCATAGCTGAGTTAGTAGGAACTACTCTTCCAGCTCCTTCGGCTCCGCACTTCTTACAAACCTGCGCACCCTCAATCCATTCACAGTCTTTGCCAGCCTCAGCTAGAGCAGCCATTCCTCGAACTAGAGCGTGCTCACTTCCAGGTCCAGTTGTCTTACGTAAAAACAATCTCGTATCGTCAACCGTGATAACTGCGTGCACATGCTTACAAGGACACTTGTACTTGGTAGGTTCACATGCACCGCTCTCAGGTACGTGCTTGTTTACTGCGTGCCCACAGATACAAATTCTTGGGTCACGCCTTGGCTTACTCTTTAGCCGTCTGTCAGTCTCAATGGCTTCATCAGCATTAATGCCCATTCCTGCCAGCATGTCTCTTGCACTACTCATTTTGTTTCTCTCTCATCGCCGTTCTCGGGGTTTTCCTTTATGTTCTTTACAATTTCCTCGAATGTCATATCTACCGAGAACTCTTTCTTAAGGGTCTCAACTAATGCATCCGCTAACTTTTTCTGCTTTCTTATCTGGATAGCACGAATAGCCCAGACTGCTCCCCAGACTGAACAAGCATTTACCACGCTCGACAGTATTAGGAACCCCAGAATCAGTTCCATCGAAACTTCTGTTTTCATTTCCTACGTCCTTTAGTCGTTAGTTAGCGATTACTCTTCTCAATCCATTGGCCCACGGCAGTTACCATTTCATCCGTAGTTAGTTGATTGAAGTCTTCTATAAACTCTGGAGCTACCAATTTTCTCAGTAGAGAGACCATGCCCATGAACTGTTGTATCGAATCGGTTCCTCGACTGTGCACTTCCATTATGTCAACTGCAGGTATGCACTTCATGCTGGGAATTAAAACTGTTCTCTCACCGAGGTCTACCTCAATGAAACTCATTTCTGTCATTCTGTCTCCTCGTTATGTTTTGTTATAGAGCATCATAGACACACTATTGCCGACTTGTCAACTTTATAACTAAACCTTTTTCAACCTCAAGTTCTCACTCGAAGTCAAAAAAGATTGCTGCCTCGTAAACTATACCATAACTATACTACTATTACTACTTTACTACCATCTACTTATTTTAGAATTCCACAATGTTAACCTAAATCTCTCTTCATGTATAGGAAAAAATTCCGCAGTAGTAGAAAATATAGTTAACATTGTACTAATGCAAGCATAGTCGAATGGTTTTATTAGTCGTATAGTCACGACATACTAACACGTTTTGACCAAAAACTTTTTTCATTTCGTGTTAGTAACTCTGAAAAAGATACTAACAACAAACGCTAAAAGCTATCTTTTCATTTTCTGTTAGTATCTTTTTCTCAAGGCAAGATAAACCTTACGACTTTACGACTAGACAGTAAAGCGACTATAAAAAGTGTATTAGTAGATTAGTAGTAAAGTGCATAAGTTATTTAGAAGTCAAAACTTCAGGGCATATTCACACTTCTACCTGCAGAAACTTCTACAAATGCAAAGCGAATTGCTTGAAGTGCTCGACCTTTACCGTTGGGTCAACCCAGATTTGGAACCCAGCTTCGGTGGCACTTTCGCACCATGAATAGTCTTCGCCAAAATTCACAGGGAACATAGCTCCCTCAATTCTTGTCTGTCGAATCTTGAACCAAGGTCTAGGCATCCGTTCAAAGACACCCGAACGCACAGCCAAAAAGCCAAAGCCAACACCGTCTACCTGAATAGGCTCAGCAGCTAACATAAATTGCAAAGCATTTATAACGGTTGGATGGCCCATCTCATTTATGATGGTTGCACTAATTCGACCCTGCTGGTCAATCGGCATCATGCCAGAAACAATATCTAGGTCATGGCTTATCAGTTGCTCAAAGGCTTCTACGTTCCAACAGACATCTGAATCAATCCAGACAATCTTGTCGTAGGTATATTCTCCCGCCCCGAATTCTCGGGTCTCCCAGTCATGTCCGTCAGTTCCCGTCGCGGTTTGCTCACGCGCACTTGGGACAAAGGAGGAGAACTTAGAGACAAAGTGGTATGTCAGCCTTTTGCTATCCATCCACTTCGTGGTCTCGACCAGTGACTTTACGTAATGGGAGAGCATCGAGTGGCCAGGAGTGGCGATTACGATATTGTAATGGGGCTTGTCCATAGTGCAATTCTACACCTCTATATACAGAATCGCTATAAAAAAACGGGCGTACAATAAAGACATACAAAGGAGCAACATTATGGGTAACCAACTACCAATTGAGAGACAAGACTTCTGCCCTTACTGCGGAGCAAAGCGCTTCGAGGACCAAGGCAACACTTCAGACCCACGCTGCCCTAAGCAAGGTTGCCCAGGACAGCACACTCGCAAAGCTGGCAAACCAGTTATCTAGCATTACATTATTGCTTATCTCGTGCTAGTATCCAAGCATGGGACAATTTACCGATGACAGCCAAACCAGCTGGATTGACGACATAGGACAGATACTTAACAACGTTCATCCTGCAGACCAATGCTTGAACCCAAACGGTTGTACCATTCACGGACCGTCTAATCACAGCATGGTTTACTTTCCACAAGTATTCAGAGCAGACAGAGGATTCATGGAACGCATCTGCCCTCACCAAGTTGGGCACCCCGACCCAGACGAGCTCCCCATATTTGTGAACCTCACCGATTCAATCCACGGCTGTGATGGTTGCTGTAGGGACTAGCCAAACCTAAACTACAAACTACAGACAACAAGGAGACCAAAATGGAAAAGGACCAAATAGCTTTTCTAAAGCACAAGGTAGCTAAAGCTTTAATGAAAGAGCACGGGTATGTTCAGGACCCAGCAAAGTACGACATAGAGTTTGACCCCAATCTTCCTGACAGCCAATACTCAATGGCGTACATAGATGCGGACACAGCCGTAGAGACTTTTATCGAGGCGCTCTTAGACATTGAAGCTGTAGAGCCAGAAGAAGAGCCAGTCCCCCAAACTCCTCTATACGAGTCCGAGTCTCATACCTTTACTTCTGGACACGAACCCGTTGAGCCTCCGACTGAGATTAGGGACAATCGCTCACTTACAGTAATTAACTCGACTTTCATTTTTCTAAGCCCTTCCTCGGGCACCCCCCTGTTTGTAGGAGATGTCCGTGAGTGGTTAGCTACTGTTGACAGCTTAGGCATTTCGGACTCCGTAGAAGTAGAAGGAGAGCTCTCCGTTGAACGTACCGTTGACCGCCCTTCTGTTTCCAGTAGTGATTATGGCCTCATCGTCAACGGAGGAGAACTTCGCCATGACTAGGCACAAAGACTTTGACGGCGCTGGCGGCCCACCTGCAATGATGAAGTTGTCTGTCGAGGGTGTCACCCTGAGCACAGCCTCTTATGCAAATACAGAGAAAATGATTATGCTTCGCCACAAGAATCAAAAGTTCTTGGCACCTTGGACGGCCCGCCCAAAATACACTTCAAACGAAAATCACGTTTTCGAGGTGTATGCCCAAGACATCCTTGTTGGGCAATTGATTCTGTGGGGCTTCCAGCGCGTTGAAGATGAGCCAACTATCTGTTCAATCAGCTATTGGGTTGACGAAGACAATAACCGTAAGGGCATCGCAACTAAAGCAGTTCGCCTAGCGACCCGTCACGCTTTTGACTCTTTGGGCATTGAAATAGTTGAAGCACCTATCCAATCCCACAACGAAGCATCGATTGGCCTTGTGAAAAAGCTTGGCTTTATCAAAACAAAAACAATTGTAGATTATCTAGAAGTCGATGGCAAAGCGCGTAACCACCAAATCTACGAACTCAAGGCCTAATCACTCCCTCCTAACAGTTTTATAATGGAAGAACACAATCCATAAAAAGTTAGGAACACATATGTCGACTGTAGTTTGGCCCCTTGACGGGGTCTATGGCAAGAACTTTAGAACCACGTCTGGCTTCGGCTGGCGCACACACCCAATCTCAAAAGACCGTAAGCACCACAACGGTGAAGACCTCATTGGCCAGAAGTATGTTCACGCTATCGCTCGCGGTACCGTTATCAAGGCTCAGGCATCAGGGCTGAAAAAGTCCAACGGCGAGCCAGGTGGCTTCGGCTACTACATTATTATCCGTCACCTAATCGACGGCGTCTACTACACCTCTCTATACGCACACCTCAAGAAGGGCTCCTTCCAAGTAAAGAAGGGCTCCAAGGTTTGGCCAGGAACTGTTCTCGGCCAAATGGGTTCCAGCGGGAACAGCACTGGAATTCACCTTCACCTTGAGATTCGCAAGGGCAAAACCCACGGTTGGGGCGCTAATGGCGCTGGATACTATGACCCTATTGCCTTTATCAAGTTGCACACTGCTAAGGACGAAGTAGAGAAGGTTGCAAAGCTCCCTACCCCAGATTCAGCAAAAGCAATTTTTGTCCCTTCGACAAAGCCAAAGTACTCACAGCCACTATCTATCGGCGACTCCGATACTGGACAGGACGTTGCATACATGCAGAAGTTCTTGGGCGTGCCCGTCACTGGCGTATTTGGAGAAGCAACTCACGATGCAACCGTCAAGTTCCAGAAGAAGCAAAAGGGTATCATCGCTGACGGAGTTGTTGGGCCAATCACTTGGGGGCTCATGGACATTCCTGCTGCCAAGAAGAAGCCAGCACCAAAACCAAAGCCAGCTCCAAAGCCAAAGCCTAAGCCAGCACCTCGCGTCAAAAAAGTTGCCCTAAGCGGTTGGCTAAGACTTGGCTCAACGGGTGAAGACGTAGAGTACCTACAGCAGCAGCTCAAGGTAAAAGTTGATGGAGTCTTTGGGCCAGAGACCGACAAGAAAGTCAAGGCTTTCCAAAGGTCCCAGAAGATGAAAGTTGATGGTATAGTTGGTTCTGTGACTTGGAGCAAACTCTAATCACAGATGGACTATTGCAATCTAGTTCATAACCTCCTTCGTTGAGAAGCGGCTCTGTCAGAAATGGCAGGGCCGTTTTCTTTATACAATAGAGACATGCCTACTTACGAGTACAAATGCAAAAACTCCCACAACTATTCAGAGAGTCGTTCGATAACCGATTCCAGTATTGTGGACAGATGTCCACTATGCGGGACACCACTTGTTCGAATCTTTAGCGCTCCTCCAATTACTTTTTCTGGCAGAGGATTTAACTCTACGAGGGGCTAACAAATGAATAACTTTCCAGACTTGGTTGACCTTGAGCGAGATGGCTTTCGTGCTGTGCTCCCCACTTTCAAATCTCTTCCTCTAGAAATAAGCGGTCAAGTAGCTATTTGTTATTATGACAACGACATTCAAGGTGCCTTCGAGCACGCGTTTGAGATGTTTTTAGAGGCGCTCCCTGTGGATAAGTTTGCAGAGTTTGACGAGCTCGACAACCTGTCAAAAAAGCTTCTTATTGCCAACTGGATAACCACTTAATTAGAAGCAGTTTGCCTCCAATCTGAGAGCTACAGTACAACTAACTCCTCGTTTTTTGGTAACCTCACGACCAGTTCTACCCTTACAATTGAACTCCGACTCTCAGAAGGTCGTGCCCATTTCCGCTAAACCTCTCTAGGAGAATCAATGATTGATGTAACTGTTTATTCAACCCCCAACTGCCCCCAGTGCTTGACCACCAAGCGCATGATGGATAAGAAGGGTATCAAGTATTCAGAAGTCAATCTCACTGAGCACCCAGAAAAGCTGGCAGAGTTTATGGAGCAGGGATATACCCAGGCTCCTATTGTTACCACCGACATAAAGATTTGGTCTGGCTTTCGCTTCGAGAAGATTGAGTCCCTAGCAAAGCACATTGCATCCGATAGAGTTCGCCAAACAGACGGTGCCATCTCCGCAGCGTAGTATGCTTATAGAGCTGCCTAATTGGGCAGCATAAATCAAAACAAAATACTTCGAAATTATCGTCCGAGTGTCTTACTTGATTAAAGAAAACTCCCCCTCTCCAGATGGGGAGTTTTTTAATGTGTAGAGTAGTGACATGGCTCAACAAATTTATTATCTACTTGCATACGATGTCGACGCTAAGAAGTGGGCATCTGCCGACCATGTGCTCGGGAACTTCACCCAAGGCGGTCCTCTTTACACAACTGAGGCGGACGACTTATCAGGGGAGTACTCAGAGATTACAGACCCCGAGCTTATTGACCAAGACTTTGATAACGTAGAAACTCTTTCCGAGTTCCTAAAGAACGTTAATAAATAGTTTCCTTACCCGACAGTAGGAAAGCGGGGGGTCGACAATTCGGCCCCCCGTTCCTTTACTTATCTCTAAAGAAGTTTAGTTCGGGGAGATTGCCAGAGAAAGTTACTTGAGCAGCTTCCTCTTCGGTTAGCTCAATCAAGTTGTAGTGCCCAAGGACAGGCATTGGGTCTACGTTATTTCCATCAATAATCAGTTCAAAATGAAGGTGGGGGCCAGTGGAGGTCCCAGTGCTTCCGACTCGTCCTAAGACCGCACCAGTCTGCACTACAGCCCCGACATAGATATTTTTTGCTATTGACCTGTCCTGCATGTGCGCGTAGATAGTTGTCCACTGTTGAATTTCCCCATCTTCGCCTTCGACAAAGTGGGATATCTCAACTCGATTACCATAACCGCCATCCCACCCAGCCTTGGTCACAAGACCTTGGTAGACGGCAAAGACATTAGTTCCAGCTCCAGGCACAAAGTCCACACCTTGATGGTCAGAGCTACATCCAGCGCAAGGAGAATCGCGGTATCCGTAGTCACTACTGATGGCAACTGTTTGAACAGGCCAGACAGTCTCAGCAACTTTTAGATAGACAAGCTTCCTTGCAGTGCCTGCTTGATTGACCTCATCGAACTTGTCAACTTTGACAATCTCCGTTGGAGCCCCAGAGCTGTTAATCACAGAGGTAGTTCCAATAATATCTTCAAGGCCGACAGCAGGGCCACCAGCACCTCCTAGGTAGCTTAGGTACTCCTCGGCATTGACTGACGTTCCGTTTTCTAGAACAACCCTTCCCTGCTCCATGGTCTTTAGTTTTTCATTTGAATCTGCGTACATTGCCATTGGGAGCGTCATTGAAATCCCAACAACAAACAGGCTTAGTCCTGAATTATTCATACAGCGACCTCGTTTCGTCTCTAGTTTACCTTATTTGGTATGATAGAACCATACCCTACAGCACTTTTTAGGTCAAGTCAAGTCAACGGCGAGGTTATACGGGGCCTTTCGCCCTTCTGCTAGCAAAAACGTTTTGCTCGACTTTTTTGATTTTTCGCGTCATTACTGGTGAAAAAGCACGAACAGTTCTATAATCTTTATAAGAAGGGACTGTCAAATTTCTTGGTTTTTTGGTAGCCCCTTCTTGCATTTCTCCAGCTCATGTGCAATAATACAGCCTAATAACAGGAGATACAAAATGACAAAAGGCCCACGGATGCCACTCGAAGAAGCAGCTCGCTATGGCGAAATCAGCATGCATAAACTCAACAGGTACGTGGAAAAGGGCTGGCTTGTTCCAGAGGGCCCGCTTCAGTTTGTTTACTACAGAGATGTGCTTAGGGCCGCGAACATAGCCCAAGAAGATTTCAGCAGAAACGCTGGGAAAGCTAATCCTAACTACGGGAAGACTAAGAGAGACAATGCCTGAGCCAGACCTCCAACAGATGTCAACCGAGGCATCAGTCGTCTCACACGCTGAAGATGTTCGCGAAACATACCGCAAGCAAGGCGAACAGAGAATGATTAATTTACTATTAGATAATATAAATAAGAACCCAAGCGTGACCACTGACTACATTCTTTACCTATTAGAGAGCCTAAAAAAATGACATTTACAATTCTTCACGGCAACAACCTAGACATTCTGCCAACGCTGCCAGATAACTCGGTGGATTCAATCGTCACCGACCCACCCTATGAGCTTGGCTTTATGGGCAAGAAGTGGGATAGCTCGGGGATTGCTTATTCAGTAGAACTTTGGACTGAGTGCTTGAGAGTTCTCAAGCCAGGGGGCCACTTGCTTTCATTCGGCGGCACTCGCACTTTTCACCGTGTAGCCGTTGCCATAGAAGACGCTGGCTTTGAAATCCGAGACAACATCGCCTGGCTTTATGGAAGCGGATTCCCCAAGTCTCTAAACGTTAGCAAGGCGATAGACAAAGCGGCAGGGGCAGAGCGTGAAATTGTTGGGACAAAAATGGCAAGCCCAAAAGGTATTAAAAACGCAGAAGAAAGAACCGACACCGCCGCTGGTGCTTACGGTGGCGTACCTAAAGAAATTGATGTAACAGCCCCCTCAACACCCGAAGCCCAACAATGGAACGGCTGGGGGACAGCTCTAAAACCAGCGCACGAACCAATCATTGTCGCGCGCAAACCCCTAGAAGGAACAGTCGCTAACAACGTACTCACACACGGCACAGGGGCGCTCAACATAGACGGCTCAAGGATTGGACATAACGAACCCATCAAAATAATGAAGGCACAAAATCAAGAAAGCAAGGGTTTTGGTCAGTCACGGTCAATCGGCAGGAGCGAAGAAACAACCGAGCTAAGCGCTAAAGGCAGATGGCCCGCAAACATAATCCTTGACGAACACACGGCAGGGTTACTAGATGAACAGAGCGGGGTTAGTAAGTCCCCAGCAACCTATGTTCGCAACAAAGGCACGCTAGAAGGGGAGCGTGTTGCATACGCAAACATTGGAGAAAGCGTTGGAGCCGAGAGCTTGAATTATGGTGACAGCGGTGGAGCATCACGCTTCTTCTATGTATCAAAAGCCTCAAAGCGTGACAGGAATGAGGGGCTAGATGAAATGCCAATCAAAAGACCCGATAACAGGTCATCAACTGGTATGGGAACTTTTGAGGAAAAAGGCGTTCAACCACAGCAGAACTTTCACCCAACCGTAAAACCAACCGCACTAATGGAATACCTAGTCAAGCTGGTAACTCCACCTAACGGCACAGTGCTAGACCCGTTTACTGGCTCAGGCTCAACTGGCAAGGCGGCAATCCTAAACGGCTTCAGTTTCATCGGCATAGAACTGACCGAGGACTATCTGCCGATTATCGACGCTAGGCTCAAGCACGCCGAGGCAACCTATGGCAGTCAGATAAGGATGGACTAATGACCGAGCAGGAGCTTTACGAGGCGTACCAACAAGCTTTAGAAGCCGAAAGCCTTGCTCACCGAGATACCCCCGAGTCAATAGCGGTTCGAGAAACGTTCTTCGCTTGGGTGAAGAGCACCCCCCAGTCCACCCAACAAGAGAAGGATTCCTAATGGCCACGGAGAAAGAAAGAACAGCAGCTCTCAAAACTCGAGAGTGCATACTTTATGTACGCGCATCTGAGGCCTTTGAGGAAGCATCAAAAGTTTTAGAAGCTGCAAGGCAGGCGTATAACTTGGCCAGTCAGGCAAACAAAAAAGCCGAGACTGCTTATCACGCGACCCCTGAGTTTAAGGTTCTGCAAGCACAGTGGGGCAACCGCTAACCAATCCCCCAAAACCTAGCCATTCCTCGCACGACTAGGGTCTGTTTACAATCTACAGAGGAGCTGGCGAATGACTCACATACACATTCCCTCCGCCAAAAAGCCTCGTCCCAGCGTTATCTTTTTCTTTGAGATTTGGCTAGTGATTGCTCTTGAGTGCATTTACATTTTTGTAATGGGCTACAGCCTTGGTAGCCGAATGGTTCCAAGAGAGACCCCACGTAGTACCAACCAGCCATTATTTTTATCCACTTGGATAAACTCCCTAGGCGGATGGCTAGTGCACAAAGCAGCTTGCCTCCTGCACGGCTCAAGATTTCCCGCATCCTCAAAACTTCTTGGAGCATTCACAACAAAAACTTGGGTAATTAGGTACAGATACGTATAAGATAGAATAAAGATTTAGAGGAGCTAGGCGCATGATGAATAATCAAGACTTAAAAGATATCTACGACGCTGGCGTTATTGCAGAGCGTGAGCGCATACTTGGCCTAATACGAAAGTCAGCTGCCGACAGGAGCATTTTCGAAGCTTTGGCTTACCCTTACCTTGCAGGCGAGCTAGAAGAAATGATTCTGGAGGGGCAAGATGACTAAGCAAGTCCATAAAAGCGGACAGCCTTCCACAATAGTGGAATGTAACCGATACGGCACAAAGTGATTTGTAACCATAACTACACAAGCGCCTTAGTAACGTTATCGTTACAAATGTTACTAAGGCAAAGAATAACTAACATTTGTAATGTAAATAACAACTTACATTAGAAGGGAAACATTGGGTAACGTCAAGGAAGCCGAACAGTTCAAGTTGTACAAGATGTACAAGTCAGAAAAATGTCACACTAAACGCCGATTTGTCAACCATACTTTGCACCTAATTACCACTTATGTCACAACTATAACGTTTTCGGTATAGTTTTGGCATCCGTAAAAACATAAAAGCTAGCATACGTAAAAACATGGAAGTGAGGACAAAATGACTGAAGAAGATAGAGACCTCTCTTGGAGTTTGGGCGACGATTCCGACTGCGACACTTGCGGTGGCTCATGGAACGAGGCTCAGTTTATGCCAGACTTCCACGATGACAACAAGTGGGAGTTTAGGTACGGAGTAGGTTGCTACGGCGGTATAAGCGTTTCTTACGACACAGAAAACCGTGAGCAGGAGCTAAATTTAATCTTTGAACAATTGTCTGATTTTCCAGGTTGGAGCAAAGAAGATGAAGCCACTGTACGCAACATAATTATGGAGTGTGAGAGATGACTGGGCAAGAGGATTACCTAAGCTCACTTGACCCTGACGAGCTACAAGCAGAGCAAGAGTTCCTAGATAATCACTGGGCTAACGACTTGCTGGACTCACCACACGCTTTGATTGCGGTTATAGAAACCAAGATTGCAAGGGCAGTGCTTGGAGAACGAAGACGAATTGTCCAAGTTCTAACAGAAAACTGCAGTGACTACCACACAGCGTTAATGGGTTGTGAGTGTTCAGTGCAGATTGAACTTATAAGCTAAAACGCAAATAATCATTTTTAATTATAAAGGAGAGAAATGAGCTTCCTATTTATAGGACTAGATGGAGAGATGTCCTCCAGTGAGCTGGCCGAAGGCGGGAAGCTAATTCAGATTGGCCTATCTACCGAGGACGGGTACCAAGTCTCTATGAACATTAACCCAGGTGAGTGCCAGTGGTCAGAGCGCGCCTTTGAGGTTCACGGCATTACACTCGAGTCTCTACAAAGTGCGCCTTTGCCAGATGAGGTTGACAGTCAAGTTTACGATTGGTTGATTGCAATAGGAGTAGATACTAACAGCAGGGGTAAAACTATCCCTGTCGGGTTTAACGTTGGCGCATTTGACATGCCCTTTGTGAAGGACTCCCTGCCTAAAACCTATTCGCTCTTCTCCAGACGAACCGTTGACCTAAACGCTATCTGTTTTGCTCTCAACTATAAAGAGGAAAACGGGATGCCAGTCAAGGCAGAAACCTGGAAAAAGAAAGCAAAAGAGTATGCTATTAAGAAGATTGGCACAGAGAACCAGCACGATGCTGGCTGGGACAGCTTAATGCATATTTATTGTTTCGAATTTTTGAAAGGTGCAATGCGATGATTAAGTTTAGAAGCTACAGAGACTCTAGCTCTTTAGGTACCCACTATGTGTTTGGCATAAACCTTTATGACATGAAGACCCAACCTACTCTGGACATCATTATTGGTAAGAGGGTGTTTGTGTTCTTCTGTGATAGGAATACCAGATGATAATAACAACTGAATCTGGCAGTGTCTATGACCTAACTAACGGTTATTGCATACGCAATGGCCAGTTCGAATTTAGGTATTGGTACAAGTATTGTTTTGATTATGAGGAGGGCAGCCCTACCTCCGAGATTCCACAGCCGTACAAGGACAAGGATTCTGGTAGGATGCTCCCAATTCAGGTTGGGAAGCGCATGTACCTAGGCGGTAAAGACGGTTGGATAATCTCCACCGAGATAGTATCTATAGAGGAGGTACAGTAATGCAAGACTTTATGAGAGAACTATTTGGAAGCGCTTGGGCATACTTGCTAACTATTGCTGCATTGTTAGTCTGGTGGGCGGGGCATAAGTTTTGGCGCAAGTAAGCTAGACTTCTATTATGCGTGACCTTAGGCCAGAAAACGCTCCCACAATAAAACAGCTTGGCGGGAGTGTGGTTGACCTGCTCAGGAACGTTGAGCGTAGCCGCCCCAGCTGGTCGGCTTTCAACCCGTCTATCGGGTATCAAAACAAGAAGGGCATGGCAATAGCCATTCGCTCTAGCAACTTTATAATCAACAGCGCCAAGTCTTATCAGCTTTTAGAAGGCAACTCTTTCAAGTCTCAAGTTTGGTTTTCAGAGCTAGACAACAATCTAAAGCTACGAAACCTTCGCAAGATTGACTTCGACGGCTTAGAGTCTGAGTTCCCTTGTGGCTTCGAGGACCCCAAGTTATTCTGGCGTGACAGTTCTTGGAACTTTACCTGTGTTGTCACTGAAGGCGACCATCCTGGAGTTGCTCGCACTGCTGTCGCAAAGCTAGATTCTAAAGCAGTCAAAGTTATTGACTTCGTGCAGCATCCAGGACCAGAGCCAATGCGTCCAGAGAAAAACTGGATGGCTCCTTATCAGCAGAACCCTCACTTTGATTTTGTCTATGGGCCCAATGCAACAATAAAAAACAACCGCTTGACTAGCTACATGACAGACAAACCAGAGCTTTCCATGCTTAGAGGCAGTACCAACCTCCACCTCCTCGGGAACGACACCTACTTAGCAGTCCTGCACAAGAAGTACAGTCAAGTTGCCAGAGGAGTAAGTCCAGCTACTTTTGGGACAGTTCAAACTCAGGACATGCACTATTTTCATTACTTTGCTCAGTACGACTATAAAGGCAACATTATTGGATTGTCTAGGCCGTTCCAGTTTTACAAGTCAGGAGTGGAGTTTGCGGCTGGATTAATTATGCGGGAGAAGGACTTCCTAATATCTTTTGGACGTGAAGACGTTTCCAGTCACATCGCGGTACTTCCAGTTAAGACCGTTCTCGAATCACTACAGCCCGTTACCTACTAAACTGTGTATATGACACTCAAACCTTTGACAGGCTCGCTAGCCCAAGAGGACACCAGTACCAGTACTTGGACTGATGACGGGGACCACGAGCGCAATTCGCACTACGCTCCCGCGGACGAGGCGATGGAATCATTAGTAAATGGACTACCAATCATGGCTCTTTGCGGGAAGTTTTGGGTTGCTCATCGTAACCCAGACAATTACCCAATCTGCCCCACATGCAAAGAAATCTACGAGGGCTTAAATGACTAATGAATCTACTGAAACTTGGACCGACAACAGCGAGCAGACAGAGACTTTAGAGAAGCTTTGGGAAACTCAGTTTGAGCGTTGTGATGCATGTCCTCAGAGTGCCTACTTTGCAGTGACTCTCGCTACTGGCAAGCTCCACTTTTGCCGACATCACTTCTTGGCAAACAAAAGTGCCCTCTACGAAATCGCAGAAGACATTCTTGATGAGTCAGAGATGTTGCTATCTAAATAGCTTTTAGTCCAAGTTAGCCCGTATTGTTTTTCCCGTTGGGGCCTGCTGCCCCTGAGGTTTTGATTTCTCTGCCACGCTCATAGAAGCGCTAATTCCTTTTATTCTTCCAGAAGCTGCTTCTCCTGCAGTTTTTGTATTCGCTGCAGTCAACTTGACTGGTACCTTTTTTATAGGGTTTATCTCGAAAACAGTCGGATTGACACCTTTTATAGAAGCACTTAAATGGGGGACAACGGTGAACTCCCCGTCTTGCCAAATCACCCGAGGGTCTTCAGTCAAAGCTTTGCAGTAACCGTTCGCCATACAGTCTTCTATGTGACGAACTAGCAAAGTCAGATTGTCTGGTTTGTGCGAGTAGCCACACGAAGATATACATTTCATGTGTCCAGTTTACCTTGGTCTTTAATTTCCTTATCGGACAGGCGAATCTTCTTTTTGTAGTGAACTCGCTTCACTTTGACCAGATGGAACGACCGCCACTCCCAAGTTCCCTTTTTTCCGCCGTAGCAATCAATCCACTCAACATCGATAGCTGGGTTATATATGTGCCTTAAAAACTTGAACCGACCGCGTTCGCCAGTTATAGAAATCTCTGTCCCCTTTTCAACGTGACGCCCGTTGATAACAACTTTGTCTTTTATAATCCAGTGCGCAGCGGGGTTATCTGCTTTTATATCTGTTTTTTTCTTACGAGCCATCGTCTCCCTTTCGCCGATACAGTCTATTATACACACTTCCCTGCAGAAGTCAACTCTACCTTATTACTTTATACTAGTATAATGACCATCACGCCAGATACTAATGTCTCTAAGCCCTCTAAGGCTCAGGTAAACGCGTTTCGCTCAGACATGTTTGGGCGTACAAAAGTGTCTTCAGCTTTTACCTTATTTGATTCTGTGCACAATTACCAGGATAACGGGTTCTACAGCGACCAGCTAGCGAACAACGCAACAGTAACCTTCAATGCCAATGAGAGCACAGCGTACCTAAACGTAACGACTGAGAGTGGCTCTGAAATCTCTAGAGAGAGCAACAGGGTCTTTCCTTACCAAGCTGGTAAGTCTATTCAGTCAATGACAACCTTTGGTTTTGCCTCTCCCCAGACTGGATTGCGCCAACGAGTGGGGCACTTTACAAGGTCAAAAGGATTCTTTTTAGAACTAGATGACAACATTCTTTACTTAGTGAAGCGCTCCAACAGCGCTGGCACTCCAGTAGACATTAGGGTTCCACAATCTCAGTGGAACGTTGACAGGCTTGATGGCACTGGACCAAGCGATGTTGCTCTTGACCTAGCAGCAATTCAGATACTCTTCATCGAGCTTGAGTGGTTTGGTATCGGCGCGGCCAGAATTGGCTTTGTAATTGACGGGTACTTTGTTATCGCTCACCAGTTCAATCACTCTAACTACCTTGAGACCTCATACATGTCTGGCGGGCCTATGCCGCTTCGTTTCGAGCTCACAAACAAGCAAGCAACTGCCACCGCTAGCTCTTTCAAGCAGATTGCTTCCTCTGTAATCCTTAACGGTGGGACCCTAACTGGCACGGACATTTGGACTGCCTCGAGGGCTGCGACTGTAGTAGGAGCAGAGTATTACCCCCTTGTGGCCATTCGCATGAAAGAGGGCAGAAGCGACGGAGCTGTCGTAATCCCAGAGCTACTGTCTATCTTCCCCCTGACCGATAACGATTTTGAGTGGGCACTTATCCTCAATCCTTCCTCAGTAACGGGAGGCACTTGGGTGACCTCCGAGGAAAAAGGCAACGTTGAGTACAACGTGACCGCCACCGCCACGACTGGCGGGAGGAAGCTTCTCGAAGGCTTTTTCGGTGCCAACAACCAAACTTCAGTGCCAATCAACTACGGCGACATCACAAACCTAAACCTGCAATTTGGCAGGTCCAATGCGGTTTCCCCTGTGAGTGACGTAATGGTCCTTGCAGCAAAGGCCACTTCTTATTCAGAAGGCACCCTAAAGTCCGCTTTCACTTGGTACGACCTAACTTAGGAGCTTCCCAGTGAAAGTAGTTATTCAACCTAGAGATACAGGTGACGGTGAGCAAGGACCTACTGGTCCTACGGGAGCAGCTTCCACTGTTCCAGGTCCCACGGGCCCAACTGGTCCTGAAGTTACTGGGCCAACAGGACCTTCAGGTATTGATGTTGTAAAAGGCACTGCCACGTTAGATTTTGGCACTGGAAGTTTAACAACAGAAACAGTTTTAACGGGTTTGGTTAGCGTATCAACGAGTTCAGTAATAATCACGACCCTAAAGATTGTAGCTACACCAGAACACAGAATAGATGACTTGCTGATTGACCCCATAAGGCTGGCAGTTAAAGATTTGGTAGCAGGCGTAGGGTTCACGATTTATGGCAAGATGGATAATGCACGAGCAAACGGCACATACGAAATTGATTGGTTAATAACCTAATAAAGAGAAAGAGTTAAAAATGGCAGTAGAAATCAAAAGCGGTCAAAGTTCTGACCTCTTAAGCGTAGACAGTGTAAGCAAAGCAATCAGAGTTACTAATTACGACAGCAATGGCGTAGAACATCCGTTTTACTCGAGACCCGATGTAATCGAAACCTCCCCTGTAACTGCAGTAGATACAGACGTTATAGCCTCTCTAGACGTGTCAGATTACAAGTGGATATCTTTACAAATAGCGGGGACCTTCGTTGGGACTATAGATTTTGAAGGGTCTAATGACAATGGAACATTTTATCAAACCGTAGTCCAAAACCCAGCACAACTATTTGACCCCTACATTACGACGTTAGCTGGGCCTGGACTTATTAAGATTCCTATCCTTTTTAGGTATCTTAGGGTTCGAGTTACAGAATACGTTTCTGGGACTGTGACAGGGACTGCTCTTGGATATAAAGACACCAACGACTCAGGGCAAATTAGCTCAACTGGAATTGTTGATGGAACCCTAGCTGTAACCAACTTTCCATCTTCGTACCCTGTAACGGGTACTGTGGGCCTAGGAGCTGGCACCGAGGCAATAGGTTCGGTCAAGTTCTTGCCAGCAAACGAGGCATCCCCTATTTACCTAAAAGTAATATCAGACGTAGGAGTAAACTCAACGCTGGTCAAGTCGGGGGCGAGCAACCTCAGCATTTTGCACATTGTAAACGACGCAGCAACACAGAGATTTTTCAAGCTATACAATCAAGCAACAGCCCCCACTGTCGGGACTGACGTGCCTATGATTACCATAACTTTGGCACCAAACTCTGCAAGCAACTTTACGTTGCCCTCTTTGATTGGGATTGACTTTAGTGAAGGCCTAGCTTTTGCTATTTTGCTCGGAGTTCAAGACAACAGCACAACGCCGTTCACTGTATCAGGTGAAGTGACTGCGATGCTTGCGTACACATAACAAATCAACAGAGTAGAGTAGGGACACAACAATTAAAGTAAATATTCAACCTAGGGGAAGCTCCTCAGGCAGTGGTTCAAGAGGCCCAACGGGGCCAGCTGGTCCAAGTGGTGAAGCTGGCAATGATGGTACACTTAGCGACGCGTTCATAATTAACCAAGGGTCTACTTTGATTCAAAATCAAAAGATATTCTCCAACTTTAGAAGAGAGTCCCAATGACTTCCATTGAAGATGCTATAAACAACTTAACAACCCAAATCACAGCTGCAGTTATTGCAATCACAGGTGTACTGGGTATCCGCTACGTCTCGATGGTCTAGAACCATACTCAACGTTCCATTACGCACTAGGCTAGGTCAATGAGCGAAAACCCGACGCCAGAAGAGCCGAACTTTGATGTCTTAGAAGACAATCTTGGTTTTTCTCCTCTGGACGAAGAAGCAGTGCACATGCACGAGCTCCACAAGTCCCTCATAAAAGCAGGTTTTCGCGACAAGCAAGCCCTCCTGCTCGTGGCTATGATTGCCGCGGACATGAGAGAAGAGTCTATGTACGTTGAGCGTGCAGACCCAGAAGACTACCCAGAACCCTATCCTGAAGACTTTATCCCTCAAGATGATGAAGACCTCGATGACCTCGATTCAGAATCTGATTAGGGAAAGAGAGCCCGAAGATTTCAGATATTCCAAATCGCGATTCCGCGGACTACATATTTTCCTTGCTCCTCGAGAGCGGAGCCGTTGAGCTTGTAGGGATGACTGGCGACCAGCCTACATACGTAATAACCCCCAAGTGCGCCGATATTTTCCCCGAGTTCTATAAGTATCATCACGAGATGCTGTCTCAGACTGCCAACGAACTTTGGCAGATGGGTGTTATCGAGCTAGAGTTCACTATGGCGGGAGAGTCGGTAATCTTCAATAAAAAGAACTATAAAAAGCTTAAGGAAGTTATTGACATCTTGACTGAAGAGCAGATTGACTTTCTAGAAGCTCTTGGCGCTCCAGTGAAAAGACTTTTATAGTTTAAGCAACCTTTTATCGTTTCTACTACTATTATTGACTGTATAGACGAAAGGCATAAAATGCTTCTTGCACAAAAGAACAAAACCTCATCAGACATTCACTTAGTTGTTTCTGACGACAAGCAACACTTTTTTTGCATACACTCCAACAGACTTGAAATGCGCATTTGGGAACCTCTTCAGATGATGAACATCAACGAAGCCCAGCGCCACATTAAGATGCACGTCCAGCAAGGGCACAAAGTCCCACCAGGACTAATAAACCTGATTCAGCTTCAGTACCTACTTCAGGACTAATCTTTCTTTGTATTGGTCGGCACTTCAATAATGCGACCTTGGAAGTCATCCTCTACTTCCGCAAAGCCAATCTTCTTGTCCAAGTACCCTCTTATGATTCTTGGAGCAACAAACGATAGAATTTCTCGACCCTCGCAGACATTGCAAGCGCAGAAGGGTATTCCACTCTCTGTCTCATGTCCTTTAATAAACTCAGGGGTTCCTTCTTCAGCATCTACAGATTCGTAGAGCCCCATCATGTATTCGTCTAGACCGTCTTGAAGCTTCTGTGCCCACTCGGGGTCTCTTATTTCAAATCTCATTGCTTTTGTCATAGCATCACTCTATACTAAAAGAATGATTTATTCAACTATTCCAACTTACGATGTTTCTGTACATGGGACCAAGCGTGGCGTGGCTTGCGTAATGTGTACTTTTGGCGACATGATGGACAGGGCTTGGATAGCTGAGTCCACTCAGGAGATGGTTGACCACTTAGGCAGCCATCGTCGTGCAGGAGACAGAGTCCCAGACGACCTCACTGAAAAGCTGTGGGCAGACAACGCTGCCAATTATCCTAAGGCGCAATCCACTGGGATTTAGCTGTACTGGTGAATCCAAGTGTTAATAACTTTCTCCCACTCGCGAAAGTTGTCTGTATCTCCGCCAACTTCCAATCCACGCTTCACACTTACTTCGCGTTGATACCGAAGCTCTCCTTCGGAATTATAAATCTTTAGATTACCTCGCCACATGTTCTCGCCTATTGACTCAATAACTACTGAGTAATTCTCTATCTGGCTTTGCCAAATCATATCTGGTTCCATGGTTTCCTCTTTTTACGGGGTGGGAGCGCGAAAAATCACATTCTGGTTCCGAGAGCAGACCTGTACCACTCTCTGCCGTCTTTAACATTATGCACGAACCTGACGTCGGTGACTCCTACAGAGTTCAGCCAATCGGCCCACTTAGGCTCGCAGTCTATGTACTCTCCACCCAAAAGAGCGAACGGAACTTCATACGCGTGCGCAACAATCGCCGCATGCATTGAGCCTGCCAAAACAAACCTTGCTCCAGAGACTTTATCTATGAAAGCCATAATGTCTGCGCGGTCCTCGACAACGGGGCTAAAAAGTGCGTCTGCGCCTAGCTCGTGTATCGAATTGACGTTGTAATCCGACTTGTCCAGAATGTGCCGTACTGCAAACGCAAGACCATTAGGCGAAGACTTAGGGTAGATTCCTGGAAGCATGTATGCGGGGTCTAAGGTGATTTCAGTTTCAATCCCGTGCTTTCTAAGTTCCGCTTGAGTGTTTGGGCCTCGTACTCCATCAAACTCTGCAGTCTCTAGCAACTCTGGGTCCAAGCTTTCGCCTCTCCAGCCACAGCGGTGAAAGACGGCAATTTTCCCAGCATCGGCAGCAAGCTTAAGGTGCGTGTTGCTTATGACACTTCCAATAGGAAAGTGCACACTGCTAGGGTCCAAAGACCATTCGTGGTGCTTCAAGGGGTCAAGGAACACTTCTGGCAAAGCGTCACCAAAGTTTCGGGTTACCCCGTCTAGTTTCCATTCGTAAATCATTAACCCAATCTTATCGGGTGTATGCTGAGTTGTATGGATGACTACGAGTACGACGGAAAAGAACGAGACGCCAGACAGTTCGAAGAGAGGATGTCATTAGCATCTTTTAAGGGCAAATCCGTTGAGTACCTTATCCGAGCTGAAACTGCTGCGGGCTACGATGTCGGGTTGCACTACGCTCAAATTGCTCAAGCCTACGCAACGTTGGAGCTTGCTCGCGTTACTGGCATTCAAAGGCGCTCTAGTTAAATCTGTCTTCTTGCTCAATCATTTGAACGGCTCTGTTCACAAACTGCTCAGGACTGTTCATCTTTAGTAGAAGCAGGTCCAGCATCAGTAGGCCCAGAATTCTTCTTTTTTCGTCCTGCACCCCCTGCTGGTAAATCTGCTCCTCTATCATGTTCCTCGGCTGCTTCTCGGTTCCCATGGCACTCACATTCGCACTTAGTCATTTCGCCTTTTACGGCCCAGTTTTCAAACTCAACTCTACAGCCAGCGTGATGTCCCGTTGCGCACCACCCAAAATTAGCCATACCCAACCATAACTCATTTCTATCCTTCCTTTTTCTCTGTCGGAGCGGAAGCGCGAAAAAACGGCTTTTGAACTTACGAGTACCGCTAAGATAGTCGGTGTGGAGGCATGCACAACCACTGCGTAATTGGACGGTCGGTTGTGTTTCTTCTCTGCTAGGTAAACCGAAGACAACCGTGAGGAGGTCGGAAAACGTATCTAGGGGAGGTGCCAGGAAGCATGGATTGGGATTTCTCGATTGGTCTGGCACCTCCGCCTCCACACTCCCCCC
>Ga0307982_1000898_pt1 | contig 23819 bp, 20 predicted proteins | sample OrgLakmetagen989_FD_201847 | JGI IMG/M metagenome (GOLD analysis project Ga0307982, IMG submission 201847) | Saline water microbial communities from Organic Lake, Antarctica - #989 | ecosystem: Environmental > Aquatic > Non-marine Saline and Alkaline > Saline | place: Antarctica: Organic Lake...
AAATAAATCTTCACGCAAGGACCAAGCTTCACAACCGTAAAGTAAAGTAGGCAAGATAAGAGCCTTGTATACTTCACCCTTAAGTTCTTCCGAAAGATACTTGTCAGCAAAAATGTTTTTTAGGGCACCAAAAGCAGCCCTACTCCTCATAAGCGCGGAACTGGTGCGCATTGACCTCCATTTCCAGGCTTCGAGGTAGCAAACACTGAGTCAGGGCCGTGCCCTCCTCGTTTCGCCGCACTCCGCGCAAACGCCGAAGTACCTGTGACCACATGCCCACTCGCTGCTACCACAAAGTCACAGCTCGCGAGCAGCAGCTGGTCGTTGAGCGCTGCACTGATGATGGTAGAGTATTCCGCTCCTCTTCCGCCTCTTCCTTCATTTCCTACGTCTCTTCCTTCTCTTCCCCCACCATAGCCATTGCTGCTGCTGGCTTCGTGGAGGTGTTGGTAATCGGGCCCAGTGTGGAGGCCGCGCCCAGAGCCACGGTGGCCAGTGACCAAAGCACGCGCCGGACCGCCGCCTTCCTCCTACTCACAGGGGAGGGGGGTGAATTGACACTCTGCTCATGCATCAAACCCGTCAACAAAATGAAATAGAGAAGAATGTCGTGTACACTTCGGAACTTAGACTGCAAATAATTTAACCCCGTCCAAAACAATAACAGCTCCTACGTATATTCATTTCTTCGAATCGGAGAGTATGTGAACACTACGACAAACGTACTGGAGGGCGGTGGAGCTTGTCTCGTTCTTTCAGTAACGTTTTCACGTCTTTTCCCAAAGAGTCTGGATGGTTCGAAGGGTCTCCATCGCTGGTTAAGAGCCAAACTATTCGTGGCCGGTCTCCACGCCATTGTTCCTGATGTATTGGTAGTCAAATGCAAAAAATAGGAAATTGCAGTGAAGGGTGACTTCAAATGCAAGGCTTGGAAAAAAAAAGGAGATGTAAAAGAAGAAAGAGATTAAGTGCAGTTTCTTTCTCACGGATTAACGCAACCTCATTACAGTGCAATCTACAGCTTTATAATTTAGGCATGGCCCACCTCTAACGCAAGGGCGCAGTCCACTGCTGCTTCCGCTAAACTCTGCCACTCGACGCTCGCCAACCGCCACGCTTCTCTGGCTTCCTCTGCTTCGGCACTGGTAGTCGCACTAAGGTCAGCGCCACTATTACCACTCGAACGAGGAAGAGGAGGTCGGCCGTCGGCGAACCCGCTGCGAACATGAATGCCAATGGTGAGCGCGTGCGGGTCTGCTAAAACGCTCCGCGTGGCTCTGCAACACCGTATGTAACCGTGAATGAATGACGAGATTGATTGAAGAATTATTTAAGTAGAAAAGTATATACTACGTAAGGGCTTAAAAAATAATCCGTCAACACTCTCTTGCCCTCTATGGCAATAAACCCAATTCAAATAAGTTGTGCAAACACGCCACACGTACGCGGTGGCAGCGAGGGCGCTCTCGGAGGGGGGTAGCAACGAGCCCAAAATGCAGGCGTCTGCAACTGGGCCATCAGGCACTTTCTCCAAGGAAGCATGCTGTGGTGAGCAAAGTTTAGGTTTGCGTGTATAGTGAGCATTGTTGAAAACTTGCGAGAGCCTTGATAGCACAGTATTTGGCACACAGCATCAACTTGAACCCTGTTATTCTCTCTTTTTACAGTATGCACACGTGAATTCCCCAGGTTATGCACGCACGCCAATAAAATAACGCTCTACACCCAATGGTATGTTTCATTTTCATACTTCAAATCTAACTTTCAACCTGCCAGGGTTCGAAATCGCGGTCCGTGAGGGCATTTTTGGCATGCCTGCTTGGTCGATACAGCACCTGATAGAAAATAGTGGAAAGAAGAGGGGCAGCGTACGGCAGCAAGAGGCACGCAAAGAATATTATTCACAGTGGTACGATTTAATTTTCATTCTGTATCACAAGTATTCAACTGACCTCCATGGTAGAGGTTACTGGTGCTAACGCGCCCTCTCTACTTTCTCCATCTTCAAGCAGCTGAGCATCATCTCCGCTTCTTTCAAAAGCATCGGGCCAGTCCACGAACACGGGAGCGCCGTCTTTGATCGCGCCGCGCGCTAGCCTCAGCGCTTGCATTTCCCAGTCGCCAATTCCGTGGCTCCCCTCCGGGGGTGGCACCACTACAGGGGCGCGGTGGCGGCCTTGCGTGGCGCGGTGCACGGACAGGTAGTGACTGTACCTGCACATCAGCAAGTAGCAGCCATTATGACGATGATGATGATTCCTCTTCGCGAAGCTTGTACACCAAGACGCGTGCTGCGAGCATTCAACGATGAGATGAAATGCTTCGACAAAAGGCTTGTCAGGAATGGTGCATGGAATTGGTTTTACAATGGGTTAGATACCAAGGTCCGCAGTGTTTCGCGTCAAAGGCGTTGATAGGGTCGTCGATGCGTCGTAAGAGTGGCAACAGCGGCATGTGTGCCTGCGAAATTAGAGGGCGCATATCTCGGATCAAATTGAGCTAAAACAGAAAATCCTTACCTGCAGTAGTACTTCTCAAAAAAGTACCTTAATAATATGTTGCAGGTAAAAATATGTTGATGTGGCAGATGAAGAAGTCCTAGGAAATTGGCATGAGCATCTCAATTACCTGACGCAACTCATGCCGCTGCTCGTAAGTGGTTTCCTCTAGCCAAGATGCAAAGTCTTCAGCTGGCGGTAACCGTTCGTGCCGTATACGAATCTTTTCGGGGGTTTCAGGCAGCATCAAATACAACAACAACCCACTGCCGTGCAGAGCTGCCGCAAAGCCAAGGAGGCATTTGTAGGAAAACACTGGCGTGGGCACCCCAGGATAAGGTTTCGTTTCATTCGGATAGCTGCGGCCACGCCGTGAACGAGCGCGATTGTTCATTGATGCTTGAAATACGACAGACGATTGAGTTCTATGAGGGGAACTATCACAGGATAGTCATTGCTCTTGTGGTGTACTTTCCCGATTCCTAGCGGGATGCCATCGCTTCTCAACTAATGTATTGTGCGATCGATCCCCAACTGAATCGAAATTATCCCTGCAATCAATATTTCTATTCTTTACACTGCTTGAGCTAGCCACGGAAACTGGACTTAAGGCAGCTAGCCAGAGTTTTGTAGACTCAGGTTCAGATGGATTTAAAGCGAAGGGACTAGGAAATGACAGATGATATAATATATATTATTTGTACCGGTATGATGGTATGATTGATGATACTTTTTTATGCCGAGTATATTCGCTGAGGAATTATTATTGAGAAGCTGGTGTGAATCATTCAGTGCTCTGAATTTTCTTTAAAGGTTCTTCGACCAGGGGACACCCTAAAACTGCTTCGACAACATGCGTGAACGTTGACTGTAGCTAGCTTGTAAGACTAAAACGGATTATAACTATATTACCAGATAAACAGAGCCTAAGCAGCATGACGCACACCGATCCTGCTGATGTCTCTGTCGAATTATCCAAACATATCACGATGTTATTACCCGCGTACCGCCTCGCTGGGCCTTCGGGGTCCTTGCAGCGAAAGCTAATCGACAGCGCCAGTACTGACACTGACGGAGCATCAATATTGGGGCATCATAGAAGCTACGTTTCACCATCGTTCTCGACGATAGTATCCAAGACGAGTGTCCTTGGTCAAGTTATCGACTATTTAGGGGCAAGGGATGTCATTATTGTGCAGCTATGGTGTCGCTCTATGAAAAGACGCATGAGAAAGGTAGTGCTTCATCTTCGCGTTCAGCCGTGGGAATCAGCTGTAATAGCTTATCTGCGAAGACAAAACGACGCTATTTATTCAAACGGCGGGCCATCGTATCAGTTCTCTCTTGACAAGCTTAGAGCACTGCAGCTGATGGAACTTCGTGACGATGGTGCTTCCCAATTCTCGTCTGCCATATCAAGTGGCTTTATAGATCAGTTGCAAGCTTTGCAAGTGCAATGCTCTCCCTCAATGCAGCTGGGATATCTCCGTGCTCTTATGGAGGCCTTTACGCCGCGCTCTTTACCTAAGCTTCGCAGTCTGGACTTGAGTGGGAGTAAATTAGGCGACGAAATTGTGGTTGACATTGCGACCATGTTCAAGAGGGGCCAGTTAGCTGGTCTTGAGTCCTTTTCTTTAGCCAGCAATGCAGTGCAAGATGCTGGGTGCCGTAAATTGGTTGCTGCACTTTGCCATTCCGATTGTCGAGCAAAACTCCGGTCATTGAATTTGAACGGCAATTTAATTGCTAATGAAGGCGCTCGAGCTCTCTTTAATGGACTTACTTCCGAATGCCTCGCTGGACTAAGGTGGCTTCATCTCGGTGACAACCTAATCCCCGCTGGCGCTATTGTTGAAAATCTATCGAAAGCAATTCAATCCCGATCATGTTTGAAATGGCAAACCATAGACCTTGGATTGAATAGTGAAGTTGGAGACGAAGGGCTGTTTTCGCTTTTCGAGAAGATCGGAGGCCGCGACTTGTGTAGTGGGCTCCGACAAATCAAGGTTCAATCTACGAACATGGGCGATATAGCGGCAGAAGCGCTGGGCGTGATTCTTGCCAGCGGCACTTGCAAGAAATTGTCTACTCTGGACGTGAGCACAAACGCGATAAGTCTGGTGGGTGCACGCCATCTCTTTGAAGGTTTTGAAGGCTGCCCCCAACTGAAAAGTTTTTCAATCGCAAACAATGACATCGGCGGAGAGGGATTTCGCATCCTTTCCGACGCGCTCATAAAAGGCCACGGTCGAAAGTTGGAACGCCTTGACGTGTCCTACACGAACTATTCTACTGGTATCCAGCTTATTGCCAGGGCGATCGCGCAATTGTGTTGCCCTAATCTCCGGGAACTCGGCGTGTTAGACCACTCCCGCTCAGGCACTGAAATTGCACAGATCTTTCGCGCGTGTAAGCACATGAATTCCTTGCGCTTGAAATCTTAGTGCCATTGTCGAAGTAAGCGAGCTATGCAGAGCAGAGGCGACGTGCAGAGGCAGGGCGGGATTTTTTTAGGTCTCTGACTTATCCATCACCTTTAAAGAACCAGAAACCAGAAGAATTTAGAATTAGTGGCCATCTAACTATTTCCCGATACTTTCCCCACCCATTCCTGCGTATTATGCCACATAAGAAAGAGGTATTCGTGCCATACGTGATGAAAATGCTTTGATTTAAATTCATCTTCGAGTGGAACCCCCGAGGAACTCAAACACGAACTCGAGCCATTATTCTCTAATGACTCTATGATGCCCAATCTGGAGTTATATCAGGAAAAGCCAGTTACCGTACTTTAAATCAAGGGCAATTCACAGACGCGGCTTGAAAGTGCGCTGCGATGCGGCGACCGTTCGTGGGTTGCCCACATTATTCCACTCACACCACTCCGTACTGATGCTGCGCTGCCTGCAGGGCACAGCCCTTCCTCGGACGCCGCTACCTGGGCGCGTTGCGCGAGGGCCACGTCATTCGAGCTCAGCCATTTGCCAGCAGCGCAGTCCGCAGCAGTGAGTGGAGCGTGACGGGCGTGGCGGCTGGCCAACCCTTGGTCTTCGGTCGCGAAAGCGGCACAATGGTGGCCTAGGGCAAGGGCGCAATCAGGAAACGCGAGTTCGGGTGGAGGCAGCCACCGCAAAATATGTGAGGCTGGACAAGCGCCGTCTAATAAACCACCGGCTGCCCATAAGCTTTCTGCACCACCACCACCACTACTGCTGTCGCTGCCACTGTTTCCTGGAGGTGAAGCAGCTAAAGGATTGGGTGGTAACAAAGGCCGGTTCCCTCCTCCTCCACCTCGTGCGCTCGCTGGCGCAGCACAATACTCTTGGGCAGCAGCGAAGTCGCGGAGCACGCGGCGGTGCCTTGCGACGGGTGCAGCAGCTGCCGCTACTACTTCTGGCGCCGCAGTGTCACCGACCTTGCCGGCTGGCCCTAGCACTTGCCAGGCCGCTTCGAGCTGAGCGCGGTTCCCGCACGACACTGCCACGGAAGCTTCTTCTGGGTCCAAAGAGGCACTGCCACTGCTGCTGCCTGCATCACTGCCCGTGCTGCTGGCGGTGCTACCGCTGCTCACCGGCTGCCATTTTGTTGCTGTACGCACGCGTTCACCAACGCCACTTGAGGCCGTCAGATTACTACCAGCTCCAGCTGCTCCTACTAAAGGAGGAGTTGTTGCCGCGGCTGCAGAGGGATTTGCCGCAGCCCACGCATGGCTGGTTTTTCCCAACAAATTGCTGCCGGAGAGCGCGTCCGTGCTCAAGGGTGGAGGTTGCATGCGCTCGGCAGCGGCCGCTTGAGCACTGGCGCGAGCTTCAGCCCGGGTGGCGGAACCCGCGCACGCGTCCACCACGCAGTTGTTGCAACGCGGGTGCGTCTGCGCGTCCGGCGGCCACAGCGCTAGCTCAGGTCGTGGGCAGGCGCCCTCTTCGGCAAGCTCTGTTTGAGCAACCCACCACAGTCGTTGTGCGGCAGCTCCGCTACTGCTGCTGCTAGGACTGCTGCTAGCACTGCCACCGCCGCCGTCGCCACCTTCACTGGGGAGTGGATCGTCAGTTTGCAGCAGTAAAGACGTCAGTTTCGCTCGCATCCCGCGTGAGCAGTCGGGAAAGCTCCAGCGGTCAGGCGGCCACGCCAGCACCGACGGCGGCGGGCACTGCGCATTGAGCGTGTGCGCGTCTTGCTGGGCGGCCAGCCAGGCAGCCGGTGGCGTGCCGAGCACGCGACGATCCACGCCTTTCCAATTGCTGCCCCAGCTGTTGCTAGCACTCTTACTACCACTACCGCTGGCACTGTTGTCAACGTCTCGGCTACCGCCGCGGAGGCCGCCGCCCTGGCTCGAAAGCGCGCCACCACCACCATTACTTCTTCTAGAAGCAGCAATGGCGGCTGCAGCAGAGCCGTCGAGGCCGTGGGAATGAGTAGCAGCCGTGCAAGAACTTGCGCGCCTCTTGTGGTTCGGAACTTGCTGCGGAGGGCCACCACCGCTGCTGCTGCTTTTTTGTTTCTGTGGCGCTAATCTACTACCGCCAACACCAACACCACTGCCAGGTGCCCCACCTGCAGCAGCAGATCGAGGCGAATTACTCGGCAAGGCCCATGTAGGAGGCGGTTCTGGCGCACTCAGCTCGCAATAGTCGCGCATGGCCACGGAGCACGCGGCACCACCGCCGCTTGACACGGCATCCCAGCCCCCGTCCCCGAGGGTCGCAAAGCTATACGGGCAAGGCTGCGCATCCAGATCATGGGTATTGCCCGCCTGACCTAGCGGTTGCGCTGTATAAGCAGCAGCAGCAGCAGCAGCAGCAGAAGCGGTGCCGTGCGATGGACCCCTTTTCGCAGACAGCAGCGCGTGGTCGTGTTCGTGGAGCCAAAACGCAGCCTGCCCAGCCCAGCCGTCTGGCAACACAAGCACCATCCGTGGTAGCCGTTTCGTTGTTGGTTTGCTACCACGACTGTCGGCTGCCTCCTCCTCCTCCTCCTTTTCTTCTTTGAGACCAGCTCCTGAAGCGGCACCGCGGGCACCGTTGCCGCTCGAGTCTTCCTGCACCAGCAGCACACGCGCTGTGCAGGTGGTCGGTGAACCTACTGCTCCTGCATCAAGACCGCCACTGCCACCACCAATACCACCCATGCTCTTGCTACCGCTGCCACTACTACTGCTACTGCTATTGCTATTGCCCGACGAGTGAACATCTGGCGCGGCCCAAGGAGACTCTGAGTCCTCAAGCAACGCTTTCGCGTTCAAGCGAACTCGATCACCAACGCACCAGGTCTGTCCACAAGGCCGCCGCCAGCCGCCTAACCATGCGGCACTGTCCTCCATCTCCTCAGACACTTGCAGGGGAGAAGGAATTAGTGGCACGCCACGTGTGCTCCCAGCGGCAGCCATGGCGGCTCGGGCAGAGGTGTGGTGAATTGGGGGAGGTGCTTGTGCTTCTGGGTGGGCTAATGCAGCTCCGGCAGACGGTCGCTCGGCAAAAGGGTCCTCCACTACTGCTACTGCTGGACGGCTAAACAACGACTTAATGGACAGGAGCAGCCTTCCACCATGATTTAAAAAGAAGTGGCCTCTGCCTACTGTACTGCCACTTTGGTGGCCGCTACTACTGTGGCTACTACTACTACTCCCACTCATGCTGCTTTCCGACTCGAAGACAATGGCGACCACGATCATGAGAGCCACGCAAGCTCCGATGCCGCCAGCCCACTTGAGCCACTTTTTCCGTCTCTGCCGCCGCTCTCGAGCTAATGTGAATCGCACAGAGCGCGCAACGTAACCTTCGAGGTTAACTCCTGCGGCTTGTGCCACCTCCGCTGTAAACTCGCTCTTCCCACCACCACCACCAATACCGTGGGTGCTGCTGCTAGTACTACTCAGGCCGCTCAAGCTGTTCAACCCGCCGTCGAAGCTGTTTGGAGCGAAGCCGCTACTCGGCCCTCCAACAAACCCACCGTGTATGCTTGACGACAAAGGCAGACCGTGCACCGACCCATTCGGGCTGCTCCCGCCACTGACGCTGTCGCTGTAAGTACTGCTCGAGCCGTGGTACTGCGAGTGCGGTGGAAAAAACGAAGTCTCCAGAGAAGTGCCAATGGGAGGCGTCGCAGGCTCGCTCGTGTCGCAGCAGTCGCTCAACCGAGACAACCGCAAACCACCACTACTGCCTCTCCGGCCGCCTTTGTTTTTCCCGCTTGGGTCGATGCTGTCGCTGCTCATGGCCCCGTCCCGAGCCCGCAGCAGCGGTGGTTCGGCACCGTTCCACTTCACGGTCGCGTCTGGTCCCCACCCTAAGTGTTGCAACTCGGAACCGTTGCCGATACCATTACCGACACCTCCTGGCCCACCGAAATCCGCTGACCAGTTGTGCTCCCGGTTCACTACTTCATAGCGCGACCTCAGCTGCGAGGCCGAAAGTTCGGCATCCGTTTTCATGCCGCCGTAGTGATACCTAGGCAGTAGTCAAAATATTATTTTTTCAAAGCACCTTAGAGCTAAGATAAGTTTGCGCATTAAGTGAATGGTCTAGTTTGTTTAATGAATGTATTTTTAGCTAGACTTGCCGCTTTCGTAGCTGCGATGCAGACAGATAGGAGTCAGCGGGACCTGACACCATGCCATGCTCTGGGTCTTCATTGATTCTCTGCGGCATGTCGTTGTTTACTCCCATGTCTTCACTATAGCGTGGATCTGTGACCTGACTCGAATATTGTTGAATAGGGTAGCTAGGGTGGGCTCCGGCCATAGTAGATGAGCGTCTAGTGCCGCGTAAGATAGGCGGGTGGGACTGTTGGTGGAAGAAATCACTTTCGGAGACATTCCGTCGTCGCTGTTGCTGCTGTTGCTGAATCTCTAGCATCGGCTGCATGCTATCACATGTTTCGGAACGCGAATGGGGGTTATCATCCCACATGATGCACCCAGTGTCGCCCTCTGACTCTCATGGGCAGCGCAACAGCGTAACAGTTCATCGATCAAATCAAATCATCGAATCAAACATGACATTCAAAGCAATGAACCTGAAAATAATATTTTTCTCTTCGGCTGATTCGTTGATTTGGAGTTGTGAATCATTAGCGTGGTCACGTAGTCACGTACTCATCGCATAATAATAACGCAAGAAGAAGTAATAGTGCTCTCAGGCGAACTCTCCAGTCACTCCTTAGGGCCTTGCTGCTGCTGCCATCGTCCTCCATTGACTCAATGTCGACAGGACCAGGACTGCGGCCGGGTAGTTCACCTAGTGGTACAACGCGGCAGGCTAGTCCACGAGCGGCGCGTCCGCGGCCTTCCAATCAGACACGCACGGCTCGACTGCCACCGGCTAAACCTACCGGCAAGGAGGTCAACGAAGAAGACGATGCCACGAAATCAGCCGACATTCAAACACCTCTAAAATCTTCTCTTGAGTCGTCTCCAAGTATCTCGGGCAACGCGGCAACGGAAGCGGCTCTGGATGCAGCATCAGCCGTGGTAGCTTCACAAGATCTGACTCAAGTATTGGAGCGACTTGACAAGCTGGAGAAAGAGAATGAGGTAGGATTCCACAAAGCTCCTGAGATCTATACCTCGTTGCTTATGCTAGATCGTTTCATCTTCAATTCCGCGATCCAAACAATTGCTCGACCGACTTACTTATTGATCATTTACATTTCCCCCCTTTCCTGTCATTGCTCTAGGCCCTCCGGGCGCAAGTGGCCACTCATGACGCTGCATCCCTGTGGGTTCAGGATTTACGCCAGCGTGTGACCTCCCTCGAAGTATCGACTGCAACACCGCAGGCCAATGCCAGCATCAGCAAAAGTAGAAGCAAAACCGGCGGCGACGGCATCGGCAAAAGCCTGGACGATGGTCTTGAGAACAAACCTGAATCGGAAGACGTCAAGCAGCTGCAAGCTCGAATGGCTAGCTTGGAAGGGCTCGTGGTGGAGCTCGACGAGTCGTTGAACCACGAGCACTTGCTGAAACGAGTCGACATTCTGGAGTCAGGCTTCATGAAGTTGGCGAACCTCGATGCCAAAGTGGCGAAGCTGCTTGAGAAAGGAAGCAAAGCCATGGGCTCATTCAATGGTAACGACGAGGGAGCGAACGATGATGGGCTTGAAGATGCGCCACCGCGCGGGATTCGGCGAGGTGGCGGTGGAAGTGTTGATTTGGCTGAGAACTTCAACCATTACGCCGTCACCGACAATCGGGTGCCCACCAAAGCGAAGCCTGTGCTGTCCTCGCAAGCACATCGCAGCGCGAAAGCGAAACAAGCCAAAGAAGCGAAACACGCCCGAGCCGCGGCGAAAGAAGTCGCCAAGGCCGATGCAAAACTCCAAAAGAACGCGGCGGCGGCGGCCTCTGGCAGCAATCCGGCAGGTGGAGGTGGAGCTCGGAACTTGCGGGAAATGATGGCTTTCCGGCGAGGGTCTCTGCGCGATTCCTCGTTTCTTAAGGCCGCGGAATCGACGGTGGTCACTGCGAAAGCCCTCGAGCTCACCGAAGAAGAACGGGCTATGAACGGTGCCCCTGAGGGAGCTCTCTATGTCGCCGAAGTCTTGTCGAGGGACAAGCTGCCGAAGTTAGTAGCGGCCACTGACAGCGCACCAGATGGTGAAGGAGCGGCTAAACCTACCGGAGAAGGGCCCGAAGAAGCGGTGGCTCGCGCGCTTGCTTTACTCGTGCCTGCCAAAGTTGAAGGCGCTGCTGAGGTCCCATGGAACGAGTCCTTCGACGCGTTAACGACTTTCCGGCGAGTGCTCGTGCACCACCCTGAGGTTCTGAGAGGCTCGCCGGCAGTCCTTGCCGTAGTCCCTGGCATGGTCAAATGCTCCAAATCGCTCCGCAGGTGAGAGTTTTTTGACAGTTGCTTTCGAATTGCACTCAAAAACTTCTTTTCTTTCTCTCTTCTCAAGTCTGCTGTCTTAAACGCTCACCTATTCCTGCACAAATCTCTTGTGTTGGGTGCTGCCACAACGTAGCGTGCTTGCCAAGAATGCCCTCCTCACTATCGAGGACCTCTTTTACGCCGAGCAACAGCGTCCGTTTTTGTTGTTCGGAGACTTAAATAAGAGCAGCAACAGCAGCAGCCCAGACAGCGCAGATGGCACAGTCTCCGCCGCAGCCTCAGCCATTGATGCTCTCTGCGACTCGTGCCTAGACGCTTGCGCCTCCAACCAGCCCAAGGCAAGAATTCGACCACTGTGAAGCTTTCCCTTCTGACGGCGTGTCGGCTGTCTTCAACCTCTGAGGAGACACCACTCTACTTTTCATCACCTCTAATTTTATCCCGTGTCGTCAAATATATCCTTATTTTTGTTCAGGCATTGCGTCTCGTGGGCCAAACTACTCTCACCCAAGCGTCGCAATCCGCTCCCCACATGTTGTGCGTCATTGCGCAAGCTTTGCTCTTGAGAGGCGGCCACAAAAACGCAGCCGTGGCTACACAGGCCGTGAAAACTGCACAAGCCTGCTTGGCTAACCTTGCTGACACGAGTAAGCATCCTAGTGAAGGTAGCAGTAACAACAGCACTGGAGCTTCTTTTCCATGGAATCTGAGTGCTCTGAGCTCACCCCTGAGCGCAGCCCTCAACGGCAAAGACCCAGCCGGCAAACAGGCAGCTGTTGCGTGCTGTGCTTCTTTAGCAGTGTTCCTTGGGGGCACTGCGGCGTGGCGAACTGCTGTGAATCAAACAGCGCCAGAAACACCGTTGAGCGCCGTTCAGTTGGAAGAGTTAGCTGACGCCGGCGACCCCACAAGTGCTGTCGCAGGAGGAAACAAAGCAAAGAAGGGGAAGAAGGGCAGCGGCCGAGGCAGTACCTTTGGAGGGAGCTTCAAAGCTTTCATGTCAAGCAACAAGAAAAAACAGGACTTAGACAGCATTGGTGGGAGCATCGATTTGGCCGACAACTTCAATCACTATGCAGTCACCGACACTCGGGTACCCACGGCAAGCAAGCCTGTACTGTCATCGCAGGCGCAGCTGATGGAAAAAAGCAACCAATCAGTCGAGGCTGCTACTGTGGACGTCGACTCGTTGAAAGCCGTGTTCCCTGCTGACGTTGCGGCCGCTGATGATTCGGCGAAATCAGCCACCACTGAGACCGGATCTACGGGGACAAGTACTGTTGACCCCGTGGTAGAAAGTGAAGTGCGCGAAATGTGGCCGGACATTCGGATTGGCAAATTAAGTTTAGCGGAAGCGACAGAAGTCACGGCCATAAGCGTAGCAGAGGGTGACTATTCCACGGACCAAGCCAACCGTATTGTCGCCCGCCTCACTGCCTTGCACGCGGAAGCGAATGCAGAAGCGAGTGGCAGTGCTGGTGGCGCGAGCGAAAGCAAGAAAGAGGCAAAAACTGAAGGAGATGGCGATGTCGTGTCAGCTCGGGCGAGTTCCGATTACACGAAGCTCATCGCTTGCGATAGCTGAGATCGAAATGGCTGATTTTCTTTCCTCTGTAGTATTTTCAAGTCGATTTCAGTGTGCTCCCGCTTAATCAATGAGGAATTGAAAGCACGCCCTGGAATCCGGGTCTTTCTCATTGAGTTCCCGTTAAATTCTCTATACTCCAATTCCCCAGTCGCGATTACTTCTGGGCTTTCCTGAATGTTTCAATAGTAGAATTAATATTTTCAACGCAACCACCGGCATTGGGAATTCTTACGCAAAGAAAATAAGCCATAAGCCATGGCGAAATACGCGAGGGCTCTGGCTATTTCTGTTTATCTCGAGCATCTGGCATCACACTTCGCACTCTAAAAGCACGAAGTCCATGTTTGATTGTCGGCCCTGCGCTGGATTTGCATGAAACCGATTTCGCTGTTGGTATTATCTTGTATCTGTCATTCCTTCTTATATTAAAAAAAAAAAAAGACTTCCCCTGTCATTATTTTATTTTAGAAATTTACCATAAAAGACAAGAATCAACCTTGACATGTCGATATGTACAGTAGGTGCCTTACTTCAAAAGGGCTCGCTCTTTTTGTGGTGGTCCAAAAGAGAGCGCTTTTTTTTTAGTCGACGCGAATGAAGATTTGTGGCAATAGAGCCCTGTGAATTTGAAACGTTTAAGAGAATTGATTTCAAGATGTTATTTTCGATATCAATGCATCCAAAGTATATACTTACATCTTTGTATGGGTGCATGGATGCGATGGTAATCTAAATAAGTATAGGTTCCGTATTGAGAATAGTATACAAAAACAGAGTCTTTCATTGTAAACGAAGCCCAAAAGCATTCACGTGAGTAGATCGTTTTATTTTGGGGAATGCAAAATTGAAATAGTTTAAACCTTCCTGTTTATCGTTTTCACGCATCGAAGACTGCATTTGGTGCCGATATCATTACGAGCGCCGATCGTTGTATGTTGTGATGGAGGTCCTGAGCTTTTTAAATCGGAGCGGGTAAAAAATTGGACGGCTTATCAAATTCATGTTTACGGTTACGGCACCACTTAGTCTTTCATATTGATGCCCACTCTTAACCGTTTTGTCGGATGAAGAAGTACCGCGAAAACACAAAAGAATATTCAACGTTGTTGTGGAAATAATTGAAGCCGCCAGTAATGACGTTCTAGTCATCGACAATTAAATGAGGTTGGTCTTTCCGCTTATGATATGTAATATTGCCCCATTTAGTACTGCATCCAATATATATGCACTGCTCCAAGGGATTCAATGAAAGTGGATAACGACTTGAAAGATCTCGACGCGAGTGCATCAAATCATTCGGGGTCGTTGTGAATCAACGTGTTTTGCACAGTATGAAAGGAGGAGATATTGCACCAAAGTGCTGTGACATATTTAAGAGTAATAATTGAAACCTTGAAAGGTTCAAAATACTTTACTTCTGTATCTGATTTTTAAGCTTCCCTTCCGTGACAACACAGCAGCTTTCATTGGGTTGGCTTTGTGTGCACGCTTCTTGGACACACAATGATTTCAAGAGCAATAGAGCTCGTTGCTATCTTATATAGCTGCCACACCTCGATGAGTACAGTGGCCGCATTCAGAATAACTTCGCATCTCCCCAAGAAGAAGTTGGTGTCTCTCTCTCACAATACAGAACGAGAGCCAATTTCGACTGCGACTTCAGCGTCGATATCAACGCAGCGTAAACAGCAAAACAATTATGAGTCCTTTGATTGGTTGCATCAGTGGTACCCTATGGCCTGGGTAAGAGACCTACCGGCTGGTCGACCGCACCGCCTTGAACTTTTTGATGAGGCTTATGCAGTGGTTCTACCGACCAAAGCAGCTGCGCGTGATCATAGAGCGACCCCAATGGCCGTGCGTGATGTCTGTCCGCATAGACGAGCCGCTCTGAGCGAGGGTAGATGTACTAAGCAAGGCTTCATTCAATGCGCTTATCATGGTTGGGCTTTCGACAATAAAGGGTCGTGCCGAGGGATTCCACACCTTTTAAGTGGAGGGAAGGCTGTAATCTTAGAGCACAGTGCGGTTGAATCGTATCCTGTGATGGTATCGCAAGATATGGTGTGGATGTGTCCGACGTCGTGGTCAGCGCTCATTTCCGCCAATGAATCTGTACCACCGCTTCCTCCCCGCGTACCAGAAATGGACGATCCTGCGAGGGGTTTTACGGGAGTGGTTCGAGATTTGCCACTGGACTGGACACTTCTTGTGGAAAACATTTTAGATCCCGACCACGGTATGTTTGCGCATCAAATGAAATCAATGGACCTTTATTCGGCCTCTCACAAGGCAAAACAAATGGTCAGCACATTTCAAGAGGAAGGTAGAGGCATGTTTGTTCTTCGGTCTGAGGTTGATGCAACCTTCAAGCTGAGTGAGGAGAGAGGACATCATAGTAGCAAGTCATCAGCGAAGACATCGACTCCAATTCTTCGCGCTTGCAGCGAATTCAAGCCCCCATCTTCGATTGTGAGCGCAAGGCGTGATGAAAATGGAACAGCCAAATTTCTCTTGTGCTTCTGGGTTCGACCAACTGGAGTTGGTAGAGCACGTTTTATGAGTGCAGCTGTATACAAAAAGAGTTTCATTAAGCTCCCACGGTGGCTTGTTCACTGCGGCCTCAACAACTTTCTTGATCAAGACACACATCTTCTAGCGACAGCTCAGACACCTGTACTTCGAGCCGAGATGAAGGCTCACGAAGCAGGAACAAATTTTACTCGGCGTAAGTTTTACAAGTACGTCTCTCCATCTGAAAAGTTTCTTAGTGCAGTGGACAAATTCATGGACGCAACAGTCACACGCATTCCAGGGCGATATTCATGTCCAGATCTCTTCAACAAAGACACTCCCGCCCGTGAATATACGCTTAACCGCATGGCTCAACACACACAGAAATGCCCTGACTCGTTGGCGGTCTATAAGAGAGCTAAATTTGTACGCAACTGTGCCTGTACTATGGCGGCGTTGGTATTGGTGCTTGGACGCAAATCATCTGACCACTTGACCCTCGCATCTCCAGCACTATTCGTTGTGCCGCTGGTGATAGGCTTTCTAGCTCAAACACTACAGCGGAAATTTACGTTCCAAAAAACTCGTGCGGAGCGCGACGTTGACGTCATGAATATTCCAAAGCTCTATCCCGATGAGAGTTATGTATGTCAATAGAGAGGCCATCTTAATCTCTCTGCTTCTGTGTCCTTTGGGTTCGTATCAGAGACCGATTTCGGAACTATAGAGGGACAATTCTATAATCATAATATCACCTAGTTATTTGCAGAAACCTAAGGATTTCCCTAATAATCGAAGAGTTCAATAACTGCTTTGGCGATTCAGATTCTCAGCGGTGGCGGCAGATATGACGTATATCGAAGTGCATATATAAATTTTTATGCGTTAATCGACGAATTTTCCTTTCCTTCCTGCGAGTATGACTTACAGCGCGCATTGCACACGCGTACACACCAGCCCGCGGCAGTAGAGCTTTCGTTGCATTTCGGCATGATTTCTCGAGTTCTCTGATTTGCGAGCTCTTCGATGTAACTATGCCGAAGAGAAGACCTGCGAACTCCCGAACTCGCCGATCTCGGCGCAGGGATCGGTATGTTACTAGAGCCTTCGAGCGAGTACTCAAGAGTGGCCATGGTGAATTCCCCACTTATGGATGTGCAGAATACAATTCCATTCCCTGAAGTACCAGAGTTCACAGTACAGTACAGTCAGACGTAGATACCCTTCCTTGATCCTTGATCCTAATCCCTTGATCCTTGATACAAATGATGCAGTGCTGAAGAATTTGTTATTTTGTACCACATTGGGGCAATCAAAAGAACAAAACGGGAACAATCACAAGCAAAAAGCGGAAGAAAGTTGTCACACAGTGAAAGTATCTTCTCTTTATGCCCGGGGCCTTCTGGGAAGATGTTGGTAAAGAGCACAGGTCGAATTCTGCGGCAGCCTTTACGGCATTGCACGAGATCATTGGTGCAAGACTCGCTAATGAAAACTCCGGTCGTTGGAATGGTGAGCTGATTTGCATAAGTAGTATCCTTGTTCGGTGACGCTGCCGGCGGAGTCAGAAAGGATGACAGCATTCTTGACCTTCTATGGTCACTAGGAGTGTCCCTACAATGTCTGTCCTGTCAACCACACTCTTACTTATCGTTTCTGCAGCTTATTTTGTTTGCGGCTGCTTGTTTCAGATGTGCGAGACCTACGGCTTATGGGAGCGCCGTGCACCGTTGAGCCCTGAGCACGTGGCAACGCTCGTGAATCAAGGCTACCCCGTAGTCGTGCAACCGTCGTCGCGCCGCGTGTTTACGGATGCTCACTATGGAGCAGCGGGTGCCAAACTTAGTGAAGACTTGTCAGCGGCGAGCGTGGTGCTGGGTGTGAAGCAGGTCGCAGTCAAAAGCCTTTTACCCGAAAAAGCTTACTTCTTCTTCAGTCACACACTCAAAGCTCAACCTGAGAACATGGACCTCCTCGATGCATGCATGGCACAAAATGTGACGCTCTTTGACTATGAATGCATAACTGAAAAGGGCCGCCGCATGGTGAGACTGGTTGTGAATTAGAAATCAAAATTCGACTCTTACGGGGTTTTGATTTTGAACACAGGTGTTATATTTTCTGTCTTAGCGAAATGCAGCATGATCGCACTTACACGAATCAAGGGGCGCTACTTGACATTATCCATATCACTGAACCCCTTTTTTTGTGCTTTTAAGGTGGCCTTTGGCGAGTACGCAGGCATGGTGGGCATGCTGGACATTTTTCAAGGCCTCGGCCAACGGTTGCTGGCTGACGGTTACGCCACTCCTTTCCTTTCTGCGCCGCTCGCGTACATGGCACCCACGCTCGCAGACAATGAAGCCGCGATGAAAAACTTGGGCAACCGCATCGCTACTGAAGGTTTGCCTGCGGGAGTAGGGTTGCTGGTCTTTACTTTTACGGGCCGGGGCAACGTTGGCCGCGGCGCGCGGAAGATTATCAACCACCTGCCAGTGCAAGAGGTAAACGAAAATCATTTGTAAAAAAAAGGAAAAGAGAATAAGGTCTATGCATTAGAATAATATCGACGATATTGAAAGCTACGAATTTAATTTAATCGTGTTTAGACAACCTTTCTCGCTTAATCTATTCTCCCCTTCTTTAAATATCAGGTACTGCCTGAAGATTTGCCTGCCTTGCACGCAGCCGCTGCGAGCAACCCTGACAAGCGCGAGAAGACCATTTATGCGTGCTATCTAGGCACAAAACACTTGGTGCGCCGTAAAGCTTCATTCGCAGCAGAGCGCGCATCTTCGGGCTTTGACGCTGACTTTCGAGACGAGCACTACTTTGCCAATCCAGGTGTGGCATTAAAAGGAGAGAAAGACCGAGTGATAAGTAGCAAAGCAAAGCGAAAGGATATACGTGAAGTGTAAACAGCAGAGATTCAACAAGTAAAGCATAATCCTTTCCCTATCAATACGCCCTGCGATATTCAAAGCTCAATTGTCTACTTCGCTTCGCTGTTCTGGTGTCAAAGACTACGACTCATTCTAAATTATCATTCTAAACACACTTCCTATGCGCTTGTATCAGGCGATTACGAGCCATGTTTCCACTCCTTGGTGGCGCCGTACACCTCAGTGCTGGTCAACGGCATGTACTGGTAAGCGGTAGACCCATCTGAGGCAGAGAAAATCTAAAGCGAGCGAGGGCTAACGATGTGACCCCGCTCAGCGGTTGCTTACTAATGCATTGATACCTTTTTGATGGAATCCATCCACCGTAGGGACGCTCGCTTTCCACGCCTCTTAACCACGGCCCAAATGCAAGAACTAGCAGGCAATTCCGAGAGCAATGCCAATGCGCCTCGGCTACGGGCAATTGCAGACATCAGTTGCGACTTGGGCGGCTCACTTGAGTTTTGCACCAAGACCACAACCTTTGAGCAACCTTATTACGAGTGGAACCCAGGCGCTGCAGAACAAAGTCCCAAGGTAAACTGGTGCTGAATCGTGGTTGACTTGCGGTGCATAAAACATCATTTCATGGAATGTGTGTGGTGAGATCCAATTGGCGCTTGCGTCATCAGTTAATTCCGAGGAGTACATTTCTGATGGGTATTCTTACATGATTCAATCGTTCACAATTTACAATGCCTTTAAGGTGGGTAGCGTGCCTGCCGGCGTAGTCGTGAACGCAGTGGACATTTTGCCGTCCGCGCTGCCGTTAGACGCCACCAACCACTTCGGGGCTCACCTCATGCCACTCTTGCAGCAGCTTCTGGAAGCGCAGAAATCGGGCACATCATGGCCGGAGCCTCTTGCTAACGCGGCCATTACCCACGACGGCAAACTTATGCCCAAATTTGAATACATTGCCATGTACGTTCCTTTTACCACTCAAGCATGCAGTTTTATGTCGCAGTTGCTAGAGAGATATAAGATAAGAGTACAATGCACGCAGGAAATGTGTAAAGAGCGAGAATGTAGTTTTATATGATTCGCTTCAATGTTTTGTGTTGCCGTAACTCAAATCAAGGTTCCGCGCCGAAAAAGAGCGCGCAGTCAAGGACCTCAAGGCATTGGCCGCGAAAGCACGCAGCGAGTCCACGCTCCAAAAGCAGCACCCACAGTGCGCGCTGCTCCTCCAGGGCCACCTCTTCGACTCCAAGTTCATCAACACTGCGTTTGACGTGATTGAAAAGCGGGGCGCGTTTGAAATTTTGGACTTTTTAGTGGTGCCCAACCTTGAAAACCTGGCGCGGGAGTCTCAAATGGTAGTTGCGCTCTCGGCTCCAGACGATGCCACCCTCGCTGCCTTGCAAGACGACTTGGCGAAGCTTGGTGACCTTTTGGGCGTGCGCGTCGCAGAGGTGAGGCGCACATATTTTTACAATTATTCAAACCAGCAATACATAGAAAGAATCAATCCAAAATGCAAATCCCAACACTTGGCCCTGAAGCTTGATACATTTTCCAGCACCCAAATGAATAAACCAATCCATTTTGTTGGCCTATTTTGCTTCAGCACGAGCACCTCACCGTGCCCAACAAGAGCGACAAGGATGAAGCTGGTGGCGGTACTCACGTGGATTCCGTCAGCTCTAGCAGCATTATGAACAACAACTCAGACTCAACAGCAACAGCAGCGCTTTCAAGTGCGTCCATGCGGCCACGCACGCAGAAAGTGCTGTTGCTGGGCGCCGGGCTGGTCGCTGCACCCTTGGTTGACTACTTGACAGCTGCTCCTCGTGGTAGTAGTGGAGGTGAAGGTGGTGGTGATATCAGTAGCCGGAGGCACGTGACAGTGGTGGCCGACAACAAGGCAGCAGCACAGGCGCTGGCAGCGCGCGCACCGGGCTCAGCGAGTGCAGTTGAACTCGCTGTGCAGCCAGGTAAAGTCCTTGACCACAAAAATAAAGAGAATTTTTTTGAGTCTTGGGGACGTACAGTTTGAATGTCAAGCTATAATAAGTGGATTTGAGAACTTAACTGCGAAATTTGCGATCGAGACTCCATTCAACCGAAGGGTATCTGCTCTTTCGCGCGTAACGTGGCGTCGCATTTATGTGTCACCTCACTTCTTTGGTTCTTTGCATTCTCTGTGATTGCTAGAGGGCGGCGAAGGGTCCGCATGGATGCAACGATTCGACGAGCTCGTTGCTGACGCGGACGTCGTGGTGTCCCTGCTTCCTCCACCCTTCCACCCCAACGTGGCCTCTCGCTGCATCGCCATGGGCACTCACTTGGTCACGGCCTCGTACGTGAGCCCCGAAATGGCCAAACTTGGCCCCGCAGCGAAAGAAGCCGGCGTGATTATCCTCAACGAGATGGGACTTGACCCAGGTGAGATCTCTTCTAAAGAGCAGTTTTATGTCCATACTTTGACTGACGTGTATTGATTCCTCCAAGTTTCTTTACTGATGCCCAAGAGATAGGAATACCAATTTACTCAGAAGTATCTTTTTGTATTGATTAACCATGATTGTTGCTTCGGCGTAGGAATGGATCACATGAGTGCTATGAAGCTTATCGATGAGGTACACGCTTTGAGTCTCTTTCCCTTTGAATACAGACCTTATTTTGATGCTCCTTCTCTTACAATTATTCAGGTGATAATGCATTAAGACCTTTATGCATATTAATCTAATCTATTTCGTGCTGATGATCACAATTGGTACTTACGGGAGAGTGTGATCGGAAAACACAAAATATTATTGTACTGACATCTCATGTACCTCTTTTCGTTGTTACTGCTGCCTGCCCACAGGTGCGAGCTTCAGGCGGAGTTTGCCGGTCATTCACGTCGCTTTGCGGTGGTCTTTCGTCTCCGGAGTCGCTCGACCCAAAGAACCCGCTGCAGTATGCTTTTAGCTGGTCCCCGCAGGTGAGATTGAATGAGAAGTATGATTTCGGCAGCGGATGGTGCACAATCCTCGCTTTTTTCAAATGAAGACCAGCAAGACAAGATCATCCACATCTTTCTATATTTATTAAGTGCTGCCTGATGATTGCGATTCCTTTCTCATCATACAAAACTGCCACAGGGTGTGTTGACTGCTGCGATGACTCCATCGCAACACCTTGAAGATGGTGCTGTTGTGAAGCGAGACGGATTGGCCAAGCTTGGTGCTGCCTACCCTTTCGAAGGCTGGCCAAGCCTCCAGCTTGAAGCATACGCCAACCGAGACTCGGTAATTGACACTTTGTTCACCGCCGCCAACTTAGTCAATTCATTTCATGTGTGTGATTGCGTCATTGCACCTTCATACGTTGTTTGCCGCTTGTTGATTGTTGTCAACGCGCACACGCACAGGTGGCGTTTGCTGACATCTACGGCCTCAAAGACGAAGCGCACACGGTGCTGCGCGGCACCCTTCGTTTTGCGGGCTGGTGCGCTCTCATGCGCAGCTTTGCCATCCTTGGCCTCTTGGACCGAGACGCGGAAAGCGCGGGCAACAAAGCTGCGGCGGCTGCAATTGCTGCTGCTAGTGCTGGTACTGGCGCAGGAGGTGCCACTTGGGGCGATTTGCTGAATGCGCTGGCAGCAGCCCGCGGGTGCACCGAGGGGCCCGCCGCACTGCTTGCTCAGAGTGATGTCGACAACAGTGCTACTACTGATGTTGCCAATACGTCTTCACAGGCCCTGGCTTGCTTGAAATGGCTGGGCTGTGGCCCGGGCGACTCGCTGCCGCCGCCGCCACACCCTTTGACGGCGTGGCCAAGCGTGTCGGACCTGTTTGCTGCTCAACTAGCTGCCAAGCTTACTCTTCAACCTGGCGAACGCGACCTGGTAAATAAACAGAGTTCATTGGTTCTTTGGACTTTGAGCCCTAATTCTACCATTGAATAAACGTACGCATTCACGAAATATGTTAATATCTCTACTGCAGTACTTGAATGAAGAGCTTTCACCGCTTCTTTGCTTTAGTATGCGCAAATTGGCAATGACAATGTCACTGTTCTTCTTGTCGTCACTGCTCTTTGCTTCATCCCCGTTAGATTGAGCGCTCATTTCATCAAACATTTGCTTCAGATGTCTCAATGTTGACCTTGTTTAAATTGTCAGTCACTCTCGCAAGATGTTTCTTTTCATAACGCCATGTTAAGATAATTTTTACGTGTTCTCAATTGCAGGTGGTGATGATGCACGACTTTGAGTTCGAATGGCCCCACGGAGACTCGCTCAACGGTGGCGCCGCTCGGGCGCCCGAGAAGCACACCTCCAGCCTGCTGGCGTTTGGGAGCGAGTCCAACGGCACCGCCATGGCGCAAACCGTGGGGTTGACGGCAGCCATTGGCACGGAGCTGGTGCTCGACGGGGCGCTCGACCAGCACACGGGGCTCGCGAGCCCGCTGCTGCCGGCGGTGTACTTGCCAAGCCTCGAAAAGCTTGCCCAGGCAGGGTACGTGTTCCGGGAGTCCGCTGAACCGCTGCATGAGTCAAGGGCCTTACGCCGCTAATCCAGCTGCCCCACGAAAAGAGATAATTACGTCGTTGTCGATTCCGGCATCCGCGCCCCACCGCGTTTCAAACATGCGAACAATGATATGAGGCGCAAGGCATAAACCTTCTTACCCTGGCCCTAGCCCACTGGTAGCGAACTATGAACTATATGGGTTGGGTAATAGCAATAGCTAGTCCAAGTCTATTCTAGATAGTACTCTCCCAGAAATAAAGAGAGACAAGTACACAGCAGTCACAGAGGAACATATAGAATACACTTGAGCTGCATATGCGCTAGCATATGCGCTCCAGAAGGCCAATTTTGGCTGCAACTGGCTCCCTTTCTCCGAACAAGTCGGCGGGAGTGAGAGCTCGTTCGTGTGTCACGTCCCAGGTCCACGAGGCGTTTCTCTGGGCATTTTTTTGTCCTCCTCTAAAATTTCAATAGCACAAGATACATTTTGAACAGAGATGGGCCCCACCGCCTTGAATTCGAATTAACGTGGTGCTCTTAGAGCTGTACTAGTGGCAATGGCCAGGTACATTTGACATGGAGCTCTAGGGGGGGGGTACTTGACCAACGACCGACTGAAGCTGAGCACGGCACCGACCGAGCTACTTATTTCTCTTTCTTCAGCGCTTAATTAAAAAAAAAGTTTCATTTGAAGTTGCTCGTGGAGCAAGCACCAGCACCACACTTGCACGCCCATGCGGAAAGCCACAATGCAAGCTTAAAGCTCTTCAGAACAGAACTGCAGATGCTCTGCGCTGTTCGCTGTTTGTCTCACTCCCCATCATTCGTAAACCTACGTCGCAATACGACGTAGGTTTACGAATGACAACGTAGGTTTGTGAATGATGAGGAGTGCGTTTGTCTGTCGTCTGCTGTCGAACGATACGTTTACTAATATTATATTGGTGCAGTTTGTCACTAACGACTCGAGACAAGCGCACACAACG